>OGWV01003076.1_pt1 | contig 9943 bp, 6 predicted proteins | sample 1576081 | NCBI WGS metagenome assembly OGWV01 (sample SAMEA3541541, study PRJEB24748) | human gut metagenome | biome: human gut; feature: human-associated habitat; material: faeces | place: China | collected 2012 | reverse complement strand
TTCCTGTAATATTAAAAAGATGGCACAGGAAAGCAGCCTGACGGTCGAGGAGGCACCATTTTAGGCATTCGAATATCCATTAAAATAACATCCGGTCTATTTTTTCGTACACTTGCAATTACTTCTTGTCCATTTGCAACTGTATCTGTTACTTCTATTCCTTCCTTTGTATTTAATACAATTGACAAACTTTGCCTAATCAATTCCTGATCATCTGCAATCAGTACTTTAATCATATTCTTCACCCCATCTTATAGGAATTACAACATTTGTTGTAAATCCATCACTTCCATCAAACTCTACTGTCCCATTTAATAACTTTATCCGCTCAACAATATGTCTTGTACCAAATCCTTTCTTCATATCAGTACATCCAATTCCATCATCTTTGATTGAAATATAAATATCGGAATATTTCTTTTTTATAGTAATATAAACATTTTTTGCATGACTATGTCGTACAGAATTCGTCATACTTTCCTGAACAACACGATATATCGCATTTTCTTCATCTTCATCAAATTTCAATTTTTCGACATCACATTCAAAATGTATTTTTGTATTTGTTATTGAATTTGTTTCATTTACCATCTTACGAATTGCCGGTTCCAAGTTTAAACGTTCCAGAGAATCGGGTCTTAATTCACTTACTGACCTTCTTACTTCTTTTATTCCATCCCTTGTAACTTTTGAAATAAGCTCCAATTGTCCTTTCGTCACCTCAGGTGAACTATCAATCATCGCTATACAAGCATCTACCCCCGCTGATATACCCGTTAGCGTATGCCCTAATGTATCATGAATTTCTCTAGCCAACCGGTTGCGCTCCTTTGTTTCTCCCATTTTTTCTTTCATTACAGCATATTCCTGTAATTTTTCATTTGCCTGTTGTAGCTCTTCATTTGTTTGCGATAATTTAAAATATAATTTTTTTACCTCATCTATCGTTCCACTCTGTTCAATAATAATGAATACACAAAAAACAAAAAATAAAATAATATTTAATGATGTAAGCAAATTATATAGCCAATATAATACTTTTTGGATTCCAATATCATATACATTTATATAATCACTAACAGAAAATATTTTCGTACTTACCGAGATAATACCGTGATTGGTTCCTATATAGCTTAGTAATGATATCACTGCTAATGCATATTTTCCTTCCATGTCTTTAATATGTGCAATGAGATTCGCAAAAACCCACAAAAGTATCCCATTATAATTAAAATCTAATCTATAAACAATAAAAAAACTTGCACAAAAATCTATAAGTAAAGTCAAATAATATACTCCTGTATTTTCCCTAACAAATTTTTCTCTGCATATAAAAGAAATTCCCATTATAGCTACTAATACCAAAATTTCTCCTACTAATGCAGAAGGATTTGCCGGAATCGCATTGACTTTTTCTAAGAAATCACTTGCAACATATGCATCACATATTTTTCTTGTTGTATACAAAATAAATATTGCAATTCCAATCACTGATATACTATTAAAAGCAAATATTATCTTTCTCAAAATTAAACTATAATTTTTTTTCATTATTGCCATCCTGTCATGTCGTAAAACTTTAAGTTATCTGCTGTAATTAATTCGACCGGTATTGTAACATGTTTTTTTACAGTTTCCCCTGCCAAATAGCTGTATGCTGTCTGAACTGCCTTTTCACCTATTTTAATTGGTGATTGTGCCGCTGTTCCTTCTAAAAATCCTGCCTTTATCATTGCTTTTCCATCTGGCGAACCATCCACACCATAAACCATAACCTGATCCGTCTTATCAGTCATTTGCATCGCTGCTATGCACCCTAAAGCAATTGGATCATTTCCGCTCATTACAACATCATAATTTTTCTTTTCATAAATAATTTTCTCCATAACTTTCATTGCAATTTCAAACTCTGCGGCACTCTCTTTTTCTTCTACTATCTTATATTGTGGATGCCCTTTAATAGTATCCCTAAAACCTTTCACTCTCTCATTAATTGAATTCAATGCTTTCTGATTTACAATTATTATATTTGCACTTGTTTTTTTCTTCATCATATCTTTTGCACATTGAACCCCCGCATCATAGTTATCCGAAACAATCGTGGATACAACCGCTTCTGTATCCGACACTTCAGAATCAATAACAACTACAGGTATATGCTTTTTTTTACATAGTTCAAGTGCAGGCCGAACTTTATTTCGATCTACAGGTTGCAGAAAAAGTACATCAATCCCTTCATTTATCATATCTTTTATCTGTTCATTTTGTTTTTTCTGATCCTGCAGGGGATCTCTTGTAATTAAGATATCCCCCTTTGCCTGCACTGACTCTTCAATATTTTCATCCATATTAACAAAATATGGATTATTCATTGTCATATAAGTAGCCCCAAATTTTAATTGTTTACGTGTATCTTTTTTTTCATGTATTCCTATTGCTATGAAAAGTGTTGTGCATGCCACAATTGCGGCAGCAATCATTTTTTTCTTATCTAGTCTCACGCTTACTTCTCACCTTTTTACTTTTTCATATACATTCTTGTAAATCCCTGATATATCCTGCTGGATAACACTCCACGCAATACATTCGCTGCACTTCTTTTTACATCCTCTTCCAGTATCACTCCCTTGGACACCGCTTTCACAATCTCATCCACCGCACCTGCACTTCCCGGCATAATCAGATCATTCCCGGATGCAATCGCATGTGCCGAATTTCCATATTTACGCCCGGTTGCAAACCAGTCCGTCATTACAAAACCATCAAATCCCCATTCATTTCGAAGCACCTGTGTCAGAAGTCGGTAACTGTTATTGACATATTTACCATTTACTTTGTTATAACTGCTCATAATGGCTCCCGGACCCGCTTCCTTTACCGCAATCTCGAAACCCTTCAGATAGATTTCTCTAAGCGCTCGTTCATTGACATTCACATTGGTCTTATTGCGATTATCCTCCTGATTATTGCAGCAGAAATGCTTCAACGTCACATAACACCCACGATTCTTCTGCACACCTTTTGTAATGGCAGCTGCAAATTTTCCTGAAACCAGTGGATCCTCCGAATAGTATTCAAAATTGCGTCCACAAAGTGGATTTCTGTGAATATTAAGTCCTGGTGCCAGCCAATAGGTTACACCATAACATTCCATCTCTTTTCCAACTGCATTTCCCACTTCTTCCGCCAGTTCCAGATTCCAGCTCGATGCCAGTGAAATCCCGCTTGGAAATGCCGTAGTAAACTGATAGAGCAGATTCGGGCTATCCGGATTTCCAAGCATGATTTTTTTAACCGGCTCCGGAAGATATTTCATACATGAAATATTCGGCTCTATCCCTTTTACCTTTCCGGTAAATGACACCGATGAAACCTTGTTCAGCCGAAGCCCTGCCGGTCCATCTGCCATTACTACATTTGGAATTCCTTTTTGTTCCAGTGTTGTGCACGTAACCCCGGCTGCACCTGGCGCTTCAAAGAATCTTGATCCAGTCATACCTCCGCCCACAGACAGTTCTGCCATGTCTCTGAGTGTTAAACGCTCCATCACGGCATCTGTCTCTTCTGAGGAATATATTTTAACCGGACCATATTCATGCACAACTTCTGTTATCTTATCCTCTTCTACCGGAATGCTTCGAATTTTTTCCATATTTTCAATAATAATCTCGCATCCTCTTCCCCAGTTTTGTCTGCAGTCACAGGTTGCATGAAGGATATCTTCTTCCTTTTGTTCCAGTTCTGTCACATGCATTGGGATTTTGCAGATATGCGAGTGTTTTTCTGTTATGATTTCACTGGATAATCTCAAGATTCCGCATACTCTGGTATTCCTGCTGGAATTACCGAGACGGATTACATATTCTCCTTTTTCAAGGACCGTTGCTGCATCTTTTTCCCTGTAGCTGGTCATATCCCGGAGATCAAAACTAAGTATAAGTTTTTCCTTTTCTCCCGGCTTTAATAACTTCGTCTTATGAAATGCAGTCAGCCGCTGTGCTTCCTTTTTAAGCTCTCCGTTCGGACAGCTTACATAGATCTGCACAACTTCTTTACCATCATAAATTCTTCCGGTATTTTCCACTTCTGTATACACATGAATCTTCGTGCCTTCCATCTGCATCTGTTCAAACCGTATTGCAAAATTAGTATACGACATTCCATAGCCAAACGGATATCTTGGTGTCACATGAAATGTATCAAAATAGCGGTATCCTACATAAATTCCTTCCTTGTACCATTCCTTCATACTATCCCCGTCTGCTTTTGCGAACGTGGCAGATGCAGGATAGTCTGAATAATTTTCTGCCCAGGTATCTGTCAGTTTTCCGGAAGGTGTAACGGTTCCGGTTACTACATCAAGCAGTGCGTTTCCGCCTTCCTGACCAGCCTGTCCCATCAAAAGCAGAGAATCCAGACCTTCTGTTTCCTCGAAGAATTTCGTGTCGATGACACCGCCTACGTTCAGTACAACAATCGTATTTTCAAAAGCAGAGGCTACTTTTTTCAGATTTTCTTTTTCTACATCGCTTAACTCATAGTCACCTAATTCATATTCTACTTCATTTACCGTAACCTTTTTGGTCATTCCACGGTCGGCACCTTCACCGGCATTTCTTGAGATTACATAAACAGCAGTGTTGGTATCTTTTGCAGAAGCTGCCAGTTCTTCATCCGTGAAGGTAAGTTCCGGATAAGCAAAGGTTGCCATCGGATTGCTTGCTGCTTTTGCATTTTCTACATCGTATCCTTCTGCATATTTTTCAAGAATACTTGCCGTCGTGATATCGTAACCTGCTTTTTTGAAAGAATTATAAATGTTAATATTATATCTCTCACTCTGGTTTACATTCACATCACCGCCACCGGAAAGTCCGCCGTTAAACGGATCACCGGAACCGGTACCACCTCGGACGGTACGTACAGCTCCGCCTCCGAACAATGCCAGCTTCTTTGTCTTAATCGGAAGAGAATTATTCTTGTTTTCCAGAAGAACCATTCCCTGTGCAGCTGCTTCTCTTGCCAGTGCTGCATTTGCTTTTTCTCTTGCTGTCACTTCATTGGAAGTAGTTGCCGCAAAAGATACCGGGCATGCCGTTGCCGCCATACTGACAGCAAGAACCGTACTCAAAATACTTCTTGTTGCTTTTTTCATGTTTTGCTTTTCCTCCTTTTTCTGGAAACACCTTATTTATCCGGTGCTTTGTCTGTGCTCTCAGTATAGGAAAAACAATATATTTTTTAAAGAAGCAGTTTTTGATTTTACGCTTCATTTTTTGATATCAGCTCTTTATACTGCGATGGAGTAATGCCTTCATAGCGTTTAAAGGCTCTTGTAAACGCCTGTGCATCGGTATAACCTACGTCAAGTGCTATATTTTTGATGCGTACATCATTTTTTAACATATCCTTTGCATGTTCCAGCCTTACTTTATGAATGTACTCCAGTACGCCATAATCTCGGAAGTTTTTAAAGCTGCGGCTTACGTGTGGTACACTGATGCCAAATTCCTGTGCCAGACTGGTCACGTTCATATTGCAGTCCTGATAATGCCCCTGAATATATTCCTGCATTTCTTCCATCCACTCCGGTTCTCGTTCTGCAGATTTATTCTGTCTGTACTGAATGATCGCCTCAAAAATTGCCCTGCTTTCTGACAGCAGCTCATGGATCGACTGGATACGAAACAGACGCTCTTCATAATTCAGTGACTGATAATAAGCTTTGTCTTCTTCATTTGCACTGATATCAAGTGTCGTGATCAGGGTTCCGATCAGACCATACATGCGATAGCGATTAATCCTCAGCTCTTTCTGATTTCTGGAAAATGCACTCTGGTAAATCTGGTTAAGCTCCCGGTATGCTCCTTCAAAATCTTCACTCTCCAGGCAATTCAGAAGTCTTCTGCTACCTGTCATGTAAACCGAGGAATGACTGTCTTCATCCGCATCCATCATCTCACCATATACATAGACTCCGGCAGGTGCACTCGTACTCCAGAATTCCAGATACTGCATACTCTCTTCCAGAAGATGATACGCTTCTTTCATTTTTTTGTAGTCGCTCTGACATTCTCCGATCATGATACAAGCAGAAATATGAAACGTCCGGCTGTAAAACTGTTCTATCGTCTTTAACAGACTGCGGATTTCTTTTTCATCATGTTCCGGTTCTGAAAGATTGACAACTGCCACAAAATCTTTTTCCGGCTGCAAAAGGATTCCTGGATATTTTTCAAAAATCTGCTCTTTCAAAATATTTTCAAGCACGAAATGCTCCAGCTCTTCCGGTTTCTCCTTTTTTTCCTGATCTCTGAAAACTGCATCACCATTTTCATCAAAAGCAAACTGGATCATTATATACTTTTCTTGATCTGACAGTTTATTCAGACTTGCATATGGAAAATTTTTGACCGCACCTGTCAGATATTTTTCCAATTCCCTGCATTCCCGGGTCTCTTCTTTCTTTTTCACTTTTTTCGAAAGTTTTTTGTTATCACTGATCAAATTTCCCACCGGGACATAAGTTTTTTTTGAAAAATACCAGGAACCGATAACCGCCACGCTGATCAGCATAAGAAGTTCTGCCGTTAGAATCATTGCAAAACGTCTCAGTTCTCCATAAAACAAGGTATTCGGAACATACATATCGCAGTTCCATTGAAACATACTCATCTGTTTTTCTACTTTTATGTATCCGTTTTTCTGATTTTCTTCCAATTTTCTGCTGTAAATAACATTTTCTTTTTCCGGCGTTTCAATATAAATACAGTTTTCTGCCCCTGGATCGCCGATCAGACGGCTTCCACTGTACTCTGCGAAAATAACGGCAATGCGATTATTCTGCGTGTCATTGACCGGACGGAAAAACCAGATTTGATTATCTGATAAAACCTGATAAGATTTTTGATTTTCTTCTGTCATCCAACAATAAAAATCCTGTGCAGTGATACCATACTGTCGGCAGAAAAAGCTGATATCCTCTTTTCCTTCCCGACGCTGCGAATTGGAAGAAAGAATGGAATCGCTCTTCAGAAAATAGATATGCAGATTCTGACAGAGATTGTTCTGTACATTCAATTCTGACATTGTATTTTTCAGTTTCATGGAATCTAAAATCTGCTGTGGTGAAAAATTTCCTTCTATCAATGCAATATCATCCAAACCACCACTGACGGCAAGCGTATCACACAACTGATATGACAGCCGAATATTATTTTCAATCTTCCCCATAACTTCTCTCATACGCAATGCAGCTGAATTTCGTATTTCTTTCTGCACATAAAAGATCGAACTGCTGTAACCGATGATCGTAACTGTGAGCATTGCCAGGCATAATACCAGATAAGAAATCAAAATAGAACGAAAAGTAAGTGATTTTCCTGTTTTCATAAGTTTTTATCTCCTGCTCTTTACAAAAAGATTTCTTCTCATTTCTTTTAATATAATGTCTGTCTTTTTGTTTTGCAAGGAAATTTATGATTCTTTCTTTTTTGCTGATGATTTTTTTCCTGAGTATTTACTTTTTACTTCCAACACAGTAAACTAAAAATAAAGCTTATTATCTGGAGGAAATTATGAAACACAAGTATAGGAATTACTATTTCCCGGTACTGATCTGTATTTTTTTCTGTCTGTGCATTTTTCTTGTCCGACACGCTTTTTCTGTCAGGACACAAACAAATGCTTCTCTTCCGGTTACAGAAGTCAGACAGAGTTTTTCTTTTTTGAATACCATTGATTCTGAACTTTCAGAGCTGTGCAACGGAGATCTGAATAATACTGCCTTTTTCCAGGAACTGGAAAACAGAACGAACATCCATATTGACTGGATCACTTCTCTGTCCAATTTACAGATCAAAAACCGTTTTGAGCAAAACAGCGATTCCGTACCGGATTTGATCGGTGCCGGAAATTTTTCATCCATCTATGGGAATATTTCTGCGGATGATGCGATCGCTCAGGGGGACATCTGTGATCTGACGGAACTGGTTCCAAAATATGCACCGAATTACTATAAGATCATTCAGCAAAAGGACATAAAAGATATCGCCTACACGGATTCCGGTCGAATTGCAGCTGTTTATTCTATAAAACAAAACTCACAAAAACCATGGTGTGGTCTTCAGATTCGAAAAGACTGGCTGGATGAACTGGGGCTTGAGATTCCTGTCACTTATGATGACTGGGAAACGGTTCTCACTGCATTTAAAGAAAAGAAAGGAGCCACAGCCCCATTATGGATTTCATACGATGCTTATGCACAGGATGAAAGTCTGAATGCCGGTTTTGGAGTCAGTTATAATTTTTTTCAAATGGACGGCAAGGTCTTTTATGGACCTGCCAGGCAGGGATGGAAGGATTATCTCACTTTAATGAACCGCTGGTATCAGAAAGGTCTGATAGATGTTGATTATATGACCGGCAACTCGATTTATGCAGACAGTAAAATGATCGCCAGCGGCACTTCCGGTGCATGGTTTGGTATGTATACCATGCCTTCTGATCTTTCTGCAAAAGATCAGAATATTAAGGTTATTGCTGTTTCTCCGCCAAAATTAAACGAACATGATACGCTGCACATACAGAAAAGATACAGCATCAGTGATAATATGTTTTACATCTCTTCTGGATGCGAACATCCGGAAATTGTTCTAAAGTGGATTGACTATTTATTTTCTGATGAAGGTTCCCGTTTTGCAAGCTACGGAACAGAAGGTAAAACCTATACCCTTGATAAAGATCAGAATCCTGTTTTCACCGATCTGATCTTGCATAATTCTGTTGGACTGACTTTTTATCAGGCATTGAAAAACTATACGCTGGCTCCCGGCCTGCCTTCTGCTTATATTGACTGGAAACGGGAATTTCAGTGTGTGCCTCCTTCCAGTGCTGTTATGTGCGATGTATGGGCTTCCACGGATACTTCATATATGCTTCCGGTCAGTCTGAGCTTTACATCTGAAGAACGTACCAGACTGTCTCAAATAATGGCGAACGTCAATTCCTGTATGTATGAATACACAACTGCTTTCATTACCGGGATCAAATCTTTTGATAATTACGAAGAATATCTGAACACCCTGAAAAAAAACAAGATCGATGAAGCTGTTCAAATATATCAGAATGCTTATGATCGCTATCTTGCAAAACATTCTTCCTGATCCTGCAAGAAACACTTGCACACATCATACACAGGTGTTAGAATTTATTAGCGATTCGCATAAACGCAGGATGAATCTATATGCGAAACCAACATAAACCAGGGGGAGCTGACGGAAGTCGGCTGAGAGGAAACGTGTTCCCGTTTCGACCCATTACCTGATTTGGATAATGCCAACGGAGGAAAAAAGAGATGAGAAATTACACAACTCAGATGGATGCAGCCCGCAAGGGAATTGTAACACCGGAAATCGAAACTGTAGCAAAAAAAGAGAACATGGATGTTGATAAGTTAATGAAACTTGTCGCTGAAGGCAAGGTCGCAATCTGTGCCAACAAAAACCATAAATGCTTAAGTGCAGAGGGTGTCGGCAGTATGCTGCGTACCAAGATCAATGTCAACCTCGGCGTATCTCGTGACTGCAAGGATTATGATATCGAAATGCAGAAGGTTATGAGTGCCGTTGACCTCGGTGCGGAAGCGATCATGGATCTTTCCAGTCACGGCAACACACAGCCATTCCGTCAGAAACTGACAAGTGAATGTCCGGTTATGATCGGTACGGTTCCTGTTTATGACAGCGTGATCCATTACCAGAGAGATCTGGCTACACTGACTGCAAAGGATTTTATCGATGTTATCCGTATGCATGCAGAAGACGGTGTAGACTTTGTAACGCTGCACTGCGGTATTACACGCAAAACCATCGAACAGATCAAAAAACACAAACGTAAAATGAATATCGTAAGCCGTGGAGGAAGCCTCGTATTCGCATGTGAG
>OGWV01003069.1_pt1 | contig 9956 bp, 18 predicted proteins | sample 1576081 | NCBI WGS metagenome assembly OGWV01 (sample SAMEA3541541, study PRJEB24748) | human gut metagenome | biome: human gut; feature: human-associated habitat; material: faeces | place: China | collected 2012 | reverse complement strand
CTTTTCTTCTCCAAATAGCGGTACGCACTGTCTACAACCTTATTTTGCGCTTCCAGTAGAAGAACATCGTACAATTTATCTGTCAGAGAATAGTGCGTCTTGTTTGCGAAGGAATACTTTTCTAAATCCCATATGGTTCCTCCGGTTCTTTCCATGCAAAAACGCTCTACAATGCCTTTAGAACGGTTTGTTATCTGTAAGCCATAAGTTATATCCTTTTCACCGTTTATAGCCACTCTACAGGCTTCTATGTACGCATCAATGACCTGTTCATCAATTCCCTTGCGCTGTATGTAATTGTCGTAACTGTTTACTGCCGTGATAAGGCTCTGACTTGCCAAAAGAAAAGCACCTCCGCTTGTGGCAGAAGTGCCTTATAGGATTCTGCCTATAATTTTTCTAGGTTAGCGGCTAACTCCGTTTGTTAGCCGGTGATTTTGTTTATTCTAATTCGTCTGCATGTCTTGTCATTTCAATCTGTGTTCCATTTTCATCTCTTGTACAGACAGTTACATATTTGTCAAGGCCACTTATCATATCCCCAAGCCTTATTTCAGTCTTATCATCATTAAAGTTATAACACTTACGCATTTCTTCAATGCAATTATTCATTTCCGTTATTTTCATTCTTCATAAACCTCACAAAATCTTTCCTGCACTTAGGGCAAAGTTCAAATTGTGCTTCTTTCGTGTACAGAATACTTTCAAAATTGTTAAGAACATCGCTCGCATGGTATCCTTCCTGCACTTCTGTCTTAATGTTCATTTTCCCTTTTCTGATAAGTGTATTCTTTATTTCTAATCCACACCTATCGCAAGTGTGCCATTCTTTCTGATGTTTCATTCCACCACCAACTTTCTGCCGCACATGGGGCAATAAACAATATTGAAATATCCCATAGCCGCTGTATGTGCAAAAATAACAATGGCGGGTTTATCGTATCCGGTATTTTTCATAATCATTGCATATTTCAAATTTGTTTCATTTGCACATTTATGAATTTTTATGTCTTCTCCAAAGATTGTATTTTCGTCATACCACTTTTCACAAAATTCACACATTTTCAAATCCTTGCTTCATAATCCTTCTGCTTTCTTCCATCACTTTACAGTATCTCGCAGAATCTCTCTCAATCTGATTTTGAGGTATCCTTCCAAATTTTTCCAAAGCGTATTTTTCTACTGCTTCTCTTGAAACATCTATGCCAAAATTTCGTAATGCTTCTGTTTGCTGTTGATAGTCTTTCGATCCATTCATCCTCATATCCTCCGTAAACCATGCAGACGGAATCGAACCGCCGACACATATCCTATGCGGATGCCGCTCTTCCACTGAAGCTATGCATGGGAATCGAACCGTAAAACCTTTTATGGCTTGCGCTTGCCATAACCAAATGTGCACCTCCTACTTGTCACTGACTATCCACAATCTCACAGTCTTGTTTGTTCTCTACTTCATAGGCTTGGTTTTCGCTAAACATATGTGGCTTACGTTTTAGCCAGGGAATAGTTGCCGTGGGAGTCGAACCCACCCGACCCAAACAAGGTACGACTACTTTTGAATCTGCAAATTCTACTCGCAGAAGTGTTTTTCGTTGACCGATAATGAGCAACTACTATCCATACATCTCCCATCGACCGGAACTATTGCAGTAGTACCCGACTAAGTGGAGATAAAGATAAGCACGCCCGGAAAGCATCGAACTTTCGTTAGAGGTTTTGGAGACCTCATTCTGACCAAAAGACAGACGTATATAAAGTTTTCACGATTTTTTGAAACTTGAAACGGTCAAACTTTTTCATTGCTTTTCAAAACAAGAGGATTTGTCATTATCTCAACAAAGCTACTTACTAGTATTTTCACTTCTCAATAATAACCACTGGTCGCATCCTTCAGCAACGCACGCCATGTTAGGGATTTGAACCCCAGAGACTTTTACATCCAGACTGTTTTCAAGACAGCACCCTCGACCAACCGGACACATGGCAAATATAGCATGGTTAATTGCTAAAACAGGTATCTCAACTCACAATTATGCATATCCCCCTGCGAACAATGATATGCATTCCCACTCGTATAAACGCAGATACAAGGATTTGAACCTTGACAGCATTTCTGCTGGATAGCTTAGCAAGCTACTGTGATACCATTACACCATATCTGCAGTCGGGAGGTTTTTTACTTGGTTATCTCCCACCCAAGGATTTTTTAGTCAGCCGCAAGCGGCTCCATCAAGTTCCCATGAGATAAACATTAACCGGTGTATTTATCCCCTATGCTTCTGTAATAAGCATACTCGGAGTGTACTTGCAACAACACCCATTGTGACGAAGGGACTCGAACCCATACCACACAGCTTAGAAGACTGTTGCTCTCTCCATTTGCGCTACGTCACAATGTGCAATTCCGCAAGCTGTCTGCCGACATTTAAGGTTCGGACACCAAACAACACTTACGGCATTTTTTTAATTCAAGTGGGATTCTGCCACCAACACTCTATCCGGTAGCGAACCGGAAGCTTTTGACGTAAGGACTTGCACCTCGCTCGCTCCAAGCATAGGAATCGAACCTACATAGCATTTTCATATGCCTTTCCTAGCCTTATCAATGCTATTAACCGCCATTAATCAGAATCGAACTGATCTCGCACTATACCGTCAAAACCCTACTCGCAAGTTGCGATCTTGCGTTCGTTTATGTTGACAATGCAGCTCGGTTTCCCTCGCCAGCCATTTCTTATGCACCGAACAAGTAAGCAAGGTAAATTTACATTGTCAAATATGTGGGTGAGGATTTGCACCTCACATAGCTTGCATTCCTGTGAACGTCTGCCAGCGTATTAACGCCCGACCATTATCAAGCCTTACACATTAACAATACCTATTCTGTCACCACATACACCCATCTTATGTCTGCAAGGGCTGTGCAGTATCTCTGTTGAGCCACATACTCTTCTAAACTGTTGTATGGTACAAAACAGATGCAGATTAAACCAACAACGGTATTCTGCAAAAACCGGGCTATCATAAACCGGTTAAACCCTCACGAGCCTTGTGACGGCTCTTAACAGCATTCCGCTATGAGGTGAAAGGAGCATTCCATGTAGATGGAATATTCGCAGATGGCAAAGACCGAAAGAAGAAAACATCTGCGAAACAGGGTTAGCTGGATTCGGACCAGCGAATGCAGCAGTCAAAGTGCTGTGCCTTACCGCTTGGCGATAACCCCAAACTCCGGGAGAGAGACCATCTGCTCCCGGATTATTTTCGTGAAACACCCTATATTGCTTAATTTAAAAATTATCACGCCTGCGCACGGTACTCTGTAAAACTTAGTGTTGTCGAACGCATTATTTCATTTTTCATTTCCCACACACAGGCTACATACACTCTTGATGCCTTGATTTCTCTGCCACATATCCAATGCCAACACAACACCGGATATTCGGCAATAACAATGGCTTTATAAATTTAACCCATTCAACGATGTGATATGGGATAATTCGCACAATCTCCGGCAACCACATAGGCTATACCCACATGAGATAAACTGCCAATGCTAAAAACCAATCAAATATAAAACTTAAAATTCCGGCAGGCACAGTCTCTTGAGAAGATAAACTGCATAACCCGCCAATAACAAGGATAATCAAAACCACGCTTGTTACGATTTTCAAAAGTATCATTCCCATTACTTTTTCTTCTTCCTTTCTTCAATTTCATCAATCATTGCCATTACCAGTGCTTTAGCAAACTGGCTATTGTTGTGCATTTTAATCAGCAGATTGCCTTGCCGGATAAGATACGACCAGTCATCATCCGTTTTCGGATTAGCGCACTCTTTATGGATTTTCCAAACTTCTGTGTAAATCTCTTTAATCTCCGGCGGCAATTCACATTTCTCCTTAACTGGCAAATCTTCTTTAGGCTCTTTATCAAGTCTGCTCTTTTGGTGCTTCATCTGACAGCTAACCATTTCCGTAACGTTCTCACGGTTTCTCTTGATTCCGTGGCCTTGAAGAAATAATTCGCATTGCAGGACTTCACCGCATTTTGAACATTCGTCTTTAATCTCTTTTCCGTAGATCTGCATAAGCTATAACCTCAATCCTTAGTTCCACATATCCCCAGGAGGATCAATAGCAAATACATCCACCAAGGAGCCTGCAATGTATATAAAATCCAAAATAGCATAACAAGTAAAAAAATCATGCGTTTCCTCCTGTTAATCGTATTTTTCATCTGTGATTTCTACCGGGCAGCTATTTACATTCAGTATTGCTACCACTGTGCCCGTATTGAGACTTACTCTCCCAATAACCGGATTTTTTAAATAGCTGACAGCTTTTACATACACATAGGCGTTAGTTGTCTTACTGCCAACTACACGATATCCATATCTTTTAAAATATCTTCTAGCATTTGTAATAGCCTTATCTTTTTGAATGAATGGTATCACGGATATTCTCCTTAATTGGTCTTTTTTATTTTTGAGGAAATTTGAGGGACTAAGTAGGGGCTGTTCGCTGGTCCTGTCAGACCCCCTCCCCCGGTGCCATCATTTCATTTTCAACTATGCGCAAAACTAATCTTTCACGCAATCTTTATTGACACGTCCTTAACTATCCCATATTTCCGCACGTTTCCGCAGTTGTTGCTACTAATTCGCATCTGCTGTATTATCTCCATACGCTCCGGAATCGGTCAACATTGATGTATTTTGTCCAAAATTTGTGTCTAATCGTGGGAGCTGGTCGGCTGTCCTGGTTATTTTGTGCACAATCTCTTGCTGTGTGGTCTGTTTCCTTCCGTGGTCGTTGTTTAATCGTTCCGTTGCTCCCAGCGCATTCCGCAGATTAAAAGCAACAAGCTGATCACAATCTGCATCATCTAACCAATTTACAAAAGCTTTTCTGACCTCGTCCATGCTCGATGTACTTGATTTAGTCCTCCATGCACTCAAAGCCTGTTTAGATATCCCTGTTAATATCTTAAATGTATCAGCTGTAGCAGTCATATCATAAGCGTTGGCTAACTCTCTAAGATATAAATAAACCTCATACAACAGATCTATGTTGTACGCATTGTAGTTAGTTAGCATTTGGTTGATACTATTATCCACTACGTTTTGGGGTATATCTTTTAATACATTACTAGGTCTTATATAATTGTTATATATATATTGCATGGCACCATTAAAAACCGGTTGCCGTTGTGATCTCATGTCATCGATGCCATAAGCTGCGCAATAATCGTCAAAGTATTTACGGATATTTTTTTTAATCTCGTCAATGTTTGGAATCTCTCTGACGTCCTGCACCGCTCTGCACCTCCTAAAAATCTGCAATAAAAAAATCACTAAGCATCACTCAATAAACCTATGTCTTTTGATCTCCTCCACAGATCATGTAAAAACATAAATTTACAAAAGTGACAAGCTAGTGACTTCTTGTCGGTTCCGGTCTGTCGGCTCCGGTGGTCTTGGTTACAATCTGGGCGGCTGCATATCCAGAAGGGGGTTGGATTTACACCGCTGTCACTCGCACCGTGTTAACGTCGGCTCCCTAACTGCTTTTATCATAACACAAGACCTATTTATAAATCCACAACAACCTTTTACGTATTTGATGATTTGTTGTTGTGGTATGTCTGCCGGTAATCCTGAGCAATAAAAAATCATGCGATTAAAAAATATCATCCGGTTAAATTTGACAAATGGGATTTTTTGACAGACAGACAGGTAATTTTTGCAGATGGGTACATGGTGGCAGATGGTCAGCTCTAGTATTTATATATACTTGGTTATACAATGTCTTTCTGCACTTATTTACTTTTATCTTATCTCCTTTTATTTAATCTAATCTTATTTAATCTAATCTGCGTCTACAAAATGTCTACAATTTGTCTACAAAATTTAGCACATTAAAACAACACAGTGAAAATAGATCAAGAAAAGCAGGCTGTTACACCTGCTTAATTTGCATATGCTTTTTTGGGCTGCCAATTATAACTATTTGTTTTTTTGCGGTAGTCCTCAAAATCTCTTGATGTCTTGCGAATCATTGCCGCTTTTACTGTGATCCGGTCAATTAAAGCCCTGTCACCGTATGCGGTTTTGTTGGTCAATAACTCATAATCTGTCATGCTCCCCAGTGCTTGGAGTGTTTCCGCTTGTACTGTTTCCAGTGCTTGGAGTTCTGCCCGGTTAAATTCTTTCAGCCGTTCGGATTCCACGTTTTCCAGTTGCTCCCGGTAGTACCGGAAGAACTGCCGGACGTTTGACCGGATCCGGTAAGCTTTCTTTTCTGTGATCTGTTCCGGTGTTCCTGTCATGCTTTCTGCTCCTTTTCTCTTTGTATTCGTTCCATACCTTGCTTGTAAATTTCTTCTGCTTCTTTCCTCTTGCGTTCTACCCATTCAACATTGCTTTCGTCTGGCCGCTGTCCGGGTAAGCCTGCCCATTTCGGAGGATGTTTTATAACTGGTTTAACTTCTCCATGCTCTCTAGCGGCTCTTTCTGCCGCTGTTTTGGCTTGTAAAGCGTGTAGCCGTTCATTTGCCTGCATGAGTGCGATTTTCTCGTCTATGGGGCTTTTAGAGCCTGTCACGGGTGTTTCTTTCGGTTGCTCTGTCACCGTCAGCAACTGTACTGGTTGCAATGCTGCGATCACGGCACCTATAACAAACTGGTTGACACTTTCGCCGTTCTTTTCTGCTTGCGCTTTGATCTGCGGTTCTAGGTCTTTCGGAAAACGCACTTTGTAATCAAATGTTTCCATTGCTGTTTCTCCTTTCCTCATGTGATGTCATGATGTCATAGTTCAATGATGTCATGATGTCATTTTGATGATATCACTTTTGTGATGTCATGATGTCACTATAACATTATGTGCATTATATGTCAATAGATATATGTGCATTATTTTTTATATTTTTCCATTCGCTCAAGTTCTGCCGCAACTACTTCTTTTATAAATGTATTCGGCTTTTCAATTCCAAGTGATTTCATTTTATCTTTTGTGCCTGCCGGAAACACTATGTTTATACGGTCGTTTCTTTTTTCATATTCTCTACTTGCTTTTAATTGTGCTTCACTTGTTTTGTTTATACCCATTCTTTTTTACCTCCATACAATATAAATGTATTTTAAATATACTATATGTGCATTAGTTTGTCAATAAAATATGTGCAATATACATTTTAACTAATAAACGTGTGTTTATATGTGCATTATTTTGTTAAATATTACATATTGTATATGTGCAATATATTTGCTATTATAATATCAACAAATAAAAAAAGCCGGTGACCACCTACCAAGCGAACACCGGCACCCAAAAAGAAAGGCACCCATATTATAACACGGGTGAAAAGGTAAAAGCAATATGAGTAAAAGAATTTCACGGAAAAATCTTATTGCAGAGGGTCAGCGTTTAGACGGCATCAAGTTAGACGTAAACTGCTACAGCTTCGAGAATGCAATCCATTATATTAGCTGCTTAAAAGATGTTCCGGCCGGCTCTTATTTATGCGGTGATAATGGTGACAGAGTAAATAACATTATTGCAGAGATAAAAAAAGCGTATACTGAAGCTAAAGGATGTAGCGCAACACAGCTTTTCTATTCTGCTGGCACTTACGGTAACAATGGCCAATTATACAAAATGGAAATCTTAGACAAAGACTGGAACGCAACCGGAGAAAAATTTTATATTTACTTTTAAGAGGTGCGCAACATCAGATACTACAAAAAATTGGAGGAATAAAACAATGATATATATTAAATGTGCAAATTACCAGCATTTTGAAAGCCTTATAAATGATTATATTTCTGGTGGTTGGACTTGTAGCGACCTACACGGAAAAACAGCTTTTTTATATAAAGGCTCTGCGCAATTAAAAATTGAATATTAAGCAAGTAAGACAGGCTTACACCGGGGATCGTGTCCCCGGCTTGCTTTTACCCGGAAACGGGAAAAATTGAAAATGTGGAGGAGCGAGAAAATGAAAATTATAGAAAAATCGAAAATGCCTGACGGTACAAAGATACAACTAGAGGATTGGCACGATAAAAACACAAAAGATTATATGGATTTATATGGCTATGAGATAGGTGCATATCCAGTTGCTAAAAATTCCGGTTGTTGTGGATGGGTAAAATCCGGGGAAAAATTTAGGATATCAATTAGTTATAATAAATATGCAAATTATACTGATGAAATGGTGTTGAGTGATTTTGAATCGTTAAAAAATGGAGAAAAAACATTATCAGATTTAAAAGATCATTTTTTTAATAACTTTAAAGATCAATTTTATTTAGGAATCATAGATTTTGAACCTTGACAGCCGCCGCAGAGGATGCCCGCCGGATCACTACCGGCGGCGGTTTTATGGGTGAAATTTACCCAAAAATAAAAAAAAGGAGGTTGCCAGGATGAAAGAAAAGAACCTTAAAAGACTTTACAAGCTGTTAGAACGTGCAGAGCGTGATCACGACACGGAGACAGCCGCCGCCCTGCGGTGGGCAATTTTTGAACTTGAAAACGGATAAAAGACGGCTTGCAACCGTCCTTTTGTCGTGTTCCGTTGGATATGCTGCCGTCTGGCTGTCTATTTGTGTTACTATTCCACCGGATCCGGTCAGATCCTGCGCCCGGATATATTGACGGCTTGCGCTGTCTTGGTGTACAATCAAATATTACAAGGGGATTATACAAAATGCGAAAAGTGGGAATCGGTCATGTATACGACATTATGGAGAGCGTAGCGGATGCCGGGGAACGGCTGGAAACCGTTATAAGGGTAGAGAATGCCGCCGGTGGTCTGTCTCCTGAATCTGCAGAGCTGTTGCGGTCTGCGTATGATTCCATGCTTTCTGCAGTCGGAGACCTTGCGAAAGCTGCGACACGGTGACCGGGTGACCGGTCCAGGACTCGCACCGCAGAAGTGTGCAGATGTTCCACACTTTGAAACGGTCTGAAAAAATCAGAGAAAAACCTCTGAAAACGGATTTTCCAGCTTGAAAAGTGCTACCCCGGGGGGATTGAAAATTTTTAGCACGAAAATTGTAGAAAAATTTTTCTTTCAAAAACCTCTGAAAACGAGATTTTCGGTTGAAAATGCAGACCCACGGGGGTATCAAAAGAAACACATTAAAATTTTTTCAATACTTCACATCTATTTATCGACAGAATACCACAAATGTGTTAAAATTTTATAAAATTCAAAATGAAAGGGGTAATTACTCTATGAAACAAAGTCCTTTAGGAATCACTTCAATGGTGCTTGGTATTATAAGCATCCTCACAGCTTGTATAGCTTTTGGCATTGTGCCAGGTATTATAGGCTTGATACTCGCTATTATTGCTCTGTGTCAAAAAGACAGAAAGCACGGAACAGCTATCGCAGGTCTTGTGTGTTCTGTTATCGGAATTGTAATTTTTGCCATTATGGCATTGTTTGTAAATAGTGTATCCGATAGTAACAAGGAATCTACCGGCACACAGGCATCTGTTTCTGCAATACAAGAAAGTTCTACCGCAGTATCAGAAAGTACACCGGAATCAAAGGTTGAAGAGGTAGAAGCACCCAGTGGTACTGTTATTTCTCCCGGTTACACATTCGATGCGGACGGCTTGCAAGTCACTATTAATGATTTTGACCTTGACTACACTGATTATGAGGATGAATACGGTTGGAACGCTCCTGCTGATGGAACAAAATACATTATGATTGATGTTTCCTATCAGAACAACAGTAAAGATGATAAGTATGTAAGCATCTACGATTTCCAGTGCTACGCAGACGATACAGATTGTGAGCAGAATTACAGTGTTGTTGATAGTTCTTCGTTGAATGCGAATCTTTCAAGCGGAAGAAAAACATCTTACAAGATTGCATTTGTAGTTCCGCAAGATGCGCAGAGCATTGAACTGGAATATGAAACAAGCATTTGG
>OGWV01003067.1_pt1 | contig 9966 bp, 12 predicted proteins | sample 1576081 | NCBI WGS metagenome assembly OGWV01 (sample SAMEA3541541, study PRJEB24748) | human gut metagenome | biome: human gut; feature: human-associated habitat; material: faeces | place: China | collected 2012 | reverse complement strand
TTTGTATCTGCATCCCAAATACTTGCCGCACTACTGAGCCCACTTGCAACTAGTCCTGGAACGGCGGCCATTCCTACCCCTGTAGCGGCGGCGGCTCCGGCAAGGATGAAAGATCCAGCTGATTTTGCTGTGGTTGCTAGAATGTTTACTTTGTTGGTCTGTTGATACTGAGCATATTGATTTCCAACCCATGCACCTTGCGGAAATACAGTGATTGCGCACCCGTATTCTCCAGGGTTTCCCATGTAGTCATAGGCGTCTGGCGTTGCAATGATTCCTCCGCCGCCTCCGATGAAGCGCCCGTAGATATGGAAGTTAAACGTGCCTTGTGTTGTGATTAGCTCGGGTTTGTATGTCACTGTCTCGCTGTTCATGCCTTCTACTTGCGCCACGCAAAATTCACTAGAATAACATTTTGCATTTCTGCAAAGGTCTGGCCCAATTGCTCCGCCGCTTTGCCACGGCGGAATAGTTTCAACTGCTTCTGACAAATCGGATAGGAAATCGCCGGGCACGGAGTAAACACCTAGGATATTCTCTAGCTTTCCCTCGCTTGATTCTGCTACGCTCTGCAAATAGCTGTTAACGGCTCCTGCGCTTGAAAAAGTTCTCATAGTTAAGCCGTTAAACACATTATTTTCTACAGTGCCTCCAAACATTGGTTGACCGGAAGAATCATAAGGAGTGAATACCACAAATGTATCTGGCGCGTATGCCTTTATTTGGTCATATACAACTTGGTCGGGTGTGCCTCCCATTCCTTCAGGAATCCCAATATTTATCCAGTTTGGATTACCTCCGTTCCAGTCGTTTACAACATGCTCTCTTTCTACTAGGCTGTAGGATGTTGCCCAATTTATGTCGCCGCAGTAGGTGCAAAATGCGTCTACTTCAAAATAGATGGTTGTTGTGTTCGGGTTTACCCACTCAACCCCTGTAATGTTCGCGATAATCCAGCGCGGCCCGGTTCCGGTATTTTGCCACATGATAATGTCGCATGTCAAGGCATCGTTATAATTGTATTCTACGCGGCAGTATTGCCTTTCATCTGCTCTTTGATATGAGTATTGGGTGAATGACGCTTTTACTTTTCCAGCTAACCATCCTTGCATTGCGGCGTTGGATTCAAAGTAGGGTTTGTTATACTGATCTATGCCTGTATTTGTGCACAGATATATAGTTGTTTCGGGTCTCCATAATGCCATGGTTTCACCTTCTTTCTATCGGGAGGGGCTTGCGCCCCTCCCTAAATTGCTCTTACACTGTGCGGAGGGCCACGCAGTTGTGGAAGGGAGACAGAGAGAAGGTATCCCACGCATGCAACCAATAATTCCAGTTCATCGCGGAGCCATTATAGAAGGTGGTGAAACGGCGGAGCTTTTCGCGAATCTGAAATGCCTTAGTGTCAGCCAGCACGGCAAGGGTCTTGCCATCATCGCCTAGGTCGTCCACAATAATCTGCCGTGCCAGATAATCGGCGTAACTGAGGTTGAAGGCCGCGCTCAGAACTTCAACTCCGATATTAGCGGCAACGTCAGCGCGGATGATAATAAGCTGATCTTCGATGGGGCTCCATGTTACGCGGTCATTGCCCGTGCCGCCCATGAGTTTATAGTTGTTGTACGCGCTGGAAGGGAAGGTAAAAAGCATGGACATGTTGCGGAGCTGTACCTGAAACTGTTTTCCGGTGGCCTCATTGGTGGGCATAACGGCTGGAACTGTTTTCAGCTTCGCGTCAGTAATTGCATCAACAACCAACTGCTTGGTGTACTTGAATTCATCAATGGTGTTCGCATTGTAAAGGCTGTCTACGATGCCCTGAATCAGATTTTCCAGGGCGTTCCAGGATACGAAAGCATTTGTGAGCTGTTCGTTGTTGATGGTAACAGGGTACTTATCTTGGCGGTTCAGGCGATACCACGCGGCGGCAACGTCAGGCTTCGTCATTTTCAGCACGGCGGCCATACCTGTTTCAGTGCCGTCATAAGCCTGCGCGGTTGCCGGGTTGACGTGCGATTCCTCGACGTCAATGCCCAGAGGCTCGGCGTTTTTGCGGAGCATGGAAAGAGGGTTATTCCACATCTTCCGGTAAAGGATTGTAGCAACGATCTTATTTACCAGGGCACTCAGAAACTCGTTGGCCATTGCATCGTATGCAAGGATAGGATTTCCTACGTCCGCCAGATTTGCGGGAGTGGCTACAGGCACAGCGGCCTTATAGGCGTCACTCGCATCATTGCGGATTGCGTTCATCATTTCAGGGCTAGCAATAGGGTTGTTCTTAGTTGCCATTGTTGTTATCCTCCTTATAGATATTCTTTAGAAAATCGTCAACTCCAACCGGCTCTTCTTTGGTGGTTTCCTTGGCCTTGTTCTCAATGGCATCAGCCTGAGAACCAATCCTCAGAAACAGGTCCATATTTGCACTCTTGAGCCGCTCATTTTCCTTGGTGACGTTCTCATTGTTTTGCGTAAGCTGTTCCATTTTTCCGATATTATCAATGATAACGTCTTGCATCTGGCTCAATAAAGTCGTTAAGGTGGCCTGATCTCCTCCCGCGGAGATAACTTCCTCAGAGAACTGCCGGAAAGAATCCTGTGTAAATTCGTATGCCATTTTGTAACCCTCCATTTGTTATAGTAGCTTTCTTAGTATAGGCCATGCAAGATTCTTTACTTTTTGTGTCTCAAATCTCAACATGCCAGCAGAGAAAGCATCCATTATACCTTTAATAACTATGTTGTTCCTTGTTGCTAATACGGTAGAATTGTTGTGGTCGTTTAGGGTCAGGCTTATTGTTATCTTTCTTGTGTCATCAGTTTTCTCTGATAGATAGAAAATACCAGAGTTCATGTCCCTATACACGCCAATTTTGAAGCCGTCTATTAGTATCGTTGTAACATAGAAGCAGGCTGTAACCATCTTTTCAATGAATGAATCCGTGTCTAGCAAGAACTCGTTGTCCATTGAATAGGACCCATATTCTGTTCCGTCTATCAGACGTCCAAATCTGGTCTGTTTTACGTGGTTTACGTATGCTGGGTTTGTGACTGTCTCTAGTTGGATGTCCTTTAGTAGCTTTCTTTTCTGCCCTTTCTCTAATGATAGGTTGAAATATAGGAAATAAGGGTTACTGAATGTAACGGCGTTACTCAAGAATAATACTGGGACATCTCTGTCTCTTGATATTGTTGAGTAACATTCAAGGAAGGTCACGACTTCATTTTGAAGGTAGCGGTATGCTCCTGCTCCAATGATGAATTCGTCAAAGATAATCAAGGTGACGTTTGGGAATGGCATTGATTTAAGCATTACTGCTTTTGACAGCGGGAAATACCACCCGGCGACTTCCTTGTCTATCCTGAATAACCCACGATCCGCTTTAAACTCGTGGTCCGGAAACTCCTGCATGATATCATCGAAAAAGTTTCGCATCTGTGACTGAGGCATTTCTGTGTCGTACCTTCTAAGATATACAAATTGTTCGCCTTTTTCGGTGAAATTTTTAATTGCCCTCTTTTTGGCTCCGTAGGTCTTACCAGCTCCACGAGCGCCTACAACAAAATTAAATAACCTGTTTCTTGAGAGCGTGTCATCTGCATTGTAATACATGGACGTGTCCTTAGTGTCCACTTTATCACCTCTGTAAAATAAGGGAAATCCTTGCCCTCCACTGTGTCAGCACACCACCGCCAATTCCCACCCGGGAAGGCTCTTCGCCCCGGTGCCCCGGACGGGGACACTAGGAAAGCAAGGACCCCTCTAGGGTATTGTATCATAATGAAAGCGAGTTGTCAACCCCTTTTGCCTTTTTTATTTTGAAGGTTGTCTCCTTCAAAATGACTCCGCCCGGGACGATTTTGGGAAGGAGTTTTCCGTCAAATACTGCTCCTTCGATAAATTCGCTTTCAATTATTGTCTCTTTAACGTTCTTAGGCATACCGGCACATTTTATGTTTATTTTTTCTTGATAGTCTTTCCCTAGCGTTACCTCTAGGTAGGTTTTCTGGCGTATAAATTTGGCCCTAATGAATGTTTCTTCTAACTTAAATGCTCCTAGGGCTTTGTTGTCTACCCACAGCCCTTCCGGTGGTTCTGTACCTGCTACATGTAAACTATCTGTGTCTGCATAGATAAATCTATCTCCACATATCTGTGCACCTCGGATTATCTTGTCTCGGCAGTAGGCGGTTATAAAGCACGCCATAGGAATATAGCCGCCTTTTCTTATCTCCTCCTCTGATAGCTTAAATCCTATTCTACCATCTTCTCTTAGATACGGGATGCATGATTTTCCTCTTTTCTTTGACCCAAATTTTCCGTATAAGGAATTTAGAATTAGTTTTGCTATTTTCTCGCGCCCGGGATTACCCTCTATTCTGGCTTCGGTCTTTTCATTGTACCAATAGTCTATGTATTCGTCAAATAGGCCGTGCGTTCCTTTTAGCATGTATCCGCCGCACCACTCTATTACATTAACGTCATAATGATCGAATACTAGCTTCTCATCTACGCTTGTTAGGTATAGATAGGTCGGTTCTATTGACTGCGTTAGGTATTCTGTATCATGATATATAAAGTGACCTTTTATCTGTATGCATGGATAGTGATTTGGTTTTAGCTTAAATTCGCATAGGATGCACTGTATGTATAGAGGGTACATCGGGTTTTGTTTGTATCTCTCTGGAAAATAAACGGGCTCTCCATAGGGAAGTAGGCAATTTTTCATTGCCCACGGATACATTGAATTTACATCAAATACGGCTCCCTCTTTGACTTCCTTGTCTTTGTATGCGGGGTTTACAAATGTAAATCCCCCTTTGTACGATTTCTTAAAGTCCGTGAAAGTTGGTAAATCTAGCTCTGGGTATCTCTGCTTATATTGTTCTTTTCCTAGCCGTGATATGTAATCGTGCAAGGCGTTTGATCCAGTTGTTAGTCTTGTTTGATTGTGATCAAACATAAATTTAAGCGCTTTTGCTAATATTATTACGTCGTGAGAAATGTAGTCTTTTTCTTCTTGCGTTAGTATGTGGCCTATTTCTCTGTCCTCGTGGTAGTCAATTTCTAGCTTCTTTTCCTCGATTCCGAAAGATTTGGGCATATCAGATATTGGCATTGGAAGTATTTTCAGGGAATCTATTATTTGTATTTCATCGTCTGATCCGGATTTCCTATCTGGCACAAATCTGATCTGATACCATTGCCTCATGTCTGATATTAAGGTGCTAAACTCGTTCCTATGTATCTTTCTATCTTGCGAGTGTACATATCCTTCTTTTAGTAGGTGGTTTACAATAAATACGCCGTCAAATTTCAGGTTGTGAAAGTATATTTTACCGTGTAAGTTTGATATGTATTCTATGAAGCTGTAAATCGTTTCTCCATATTCTATAGTTTCATCTATGTTATAGATATCACAAATGCACCACGCCCACACCCGGCAGTCATCAGGATTTGTGGTTGTTTCAAAGTCAGCCGCATATATTCCCATATCATAGGCTTTCCCAGAGTCCCAGTATATAGGCTAGGTTATTCATGAATAACTCATAGTCTGAAACTATGTCTATCCTTGTTTCTGGTATGCCTATTGAAGCGTCGATAACTTCTTTTGATGCACTTGATACTAAGCCTATGATTTGCATTATAAGATTAGTGACTTCTGGGTCCTCTCCGTTTGTCATGTTCCATAATTGCATGGCTTCATATACATGTCTAATGTAATTTTGCCTGTATGCTTCTGTTAGTGGGTCGGCTTCTGAGGGCTCTAGGAAATCTATTTCTATTTTCCGACGCTTTTCTTCGTCTGCTATTATTTTTGAGAGTGTTATTGGCCTTGTGCCATATACGGGCTGAGTAGGAAATCTACCTAAACGCTCTTGTGCTTCTGCCTGTGTGGCAAGTCGCTTTTTGCGCCGTCTATTCTCTTCTGCCACTGAGCGCTTTAACAGGTCAAGCGATGCCTTTGCTATTGGGCGGCCTTCAAAGGTTGTTAGCTCAAGTCCGGCCCTATCAAATCTCTGTAGGGTCTCTATTCTGCGCTTAAATCCCTTTGCTGATTTTATTTTACCTGCTTCCTCTGTATATGAAAGTTTCGGTGGTAGATATTCTCTTAGTTCTGGAGATGTTCTTTTAATTGCGCTCTGTAAACGCCTGTTGTAGTTCTTTATCTCGCTTTGTAGCTTTTTCAGTTGTTGTTCTGTTGGGTTATAGACACTTTTATTTTCAGCTGATCCTGTTGTACCTCTTTTCCTCCGTGCCATACCCTGACCCCCTTCCCAAATGTTGCAATTTGAGCTAGAACTAAAGCCGCGTCCGGGTCGATCTCACATGGTAGGCGAAATTTCTTTGAGATAAAATCGGCCCCCTCTGTTAAGATGCGGCTTGTGTTTTCGGATACTGTGCGGGATGCCATTTTACACCTCCTTTGATTAAAGGGAGGGGCTTGCGCCCCTCCCTAGATTGAATAACGGGACGGATTTGTTAGGCCATGAGCTTCATGGTCAGGGTGTTACCGTTGCTGGTCTTAATCTGCTCAATGGTGACTTTCAGACCCTCAGGGAAGTGCAGGGTGCCGAAAATGTTGAAGATGTTGCGGACGCTGTTGGTGATACCGGAAGAGGTGGCCGCATACGTTTCGCCCTGATCATCAATCAGAATTACACGGATTGCATCCCGCTCAGCGGATCGACCTCTGTCGTTGATTTTACACTTAACCATGATAACGTCAGTCAGGCAAATGGGCTTGTTGACCATGTCGGCAATTCTGGTCTCAGGGGCGTTAATCGCGTTGTACAGCTTGATTTTGTCCTCACCGGAAACGGGGTCAAAGCTGACAAACATGTCGGAAGTCTCAGACCCGGTAAACGCCTGCATCTGCTTATTCATATCCATTGTTATTTCCTCCTAAAATTTGATTGTTTTACTTATTGTTCTTTGCGGGGACTTCTTCGGCCAGCTCCATGAACTTGTCGAGCGACATGCGGTAGGTATGGGGTACGTTGTCGATCTTGTAGACGATCTGTGCGCCATGCTCTTTCAGAAGCTTCTTTGTCTCTCGCTCGCCCAGCTTCTTTTCGCTGAAAATGTCGATTACGGGGGTGATAGTGGTTGCATCTCCGCTGTTCTCGATGCTTCCCAGATGATAAATATAAGTATCTACTGTTCTGGTCATGTACTTTGCCATGGTTTTTCCTCCTGTTCAAGTTCTTGCTTTCTTTAGATTTAGAATCGCGGGTTTTCCCTTCGGCGCAACAGCAGAGTTTTATTACACCGTTTCGACCAATATCAGAGAGGGAGTTTCACATCCTTTACATTAAATTTTATTTTGTTACGCTTTTGGGGAATCCCCATGGAAGCGGGCCGGTTTCCCTCGACCCGCTGGGAGGGTTAAATACGGGGCCTCTGGATTATGTTACATGTGCGCATGATATGGTCAACGGCTTCTTTGTCCTCTACGTTTACGCGAATAACTACACGGGTACGGACAGTGAATGGGATGCCTGCATCTACAGCCATTTTGGTAATTTCTACAGCCTTCTCAGTGGGAATAACATAGTTAATCATTTTTCAGTTTCTCCTTCCTTGATTTTAGCCGTGTAGGCTTCTATTTTGCGGCGCTCTATGTAGGAGTTTATCTGGACGCTGTTTAGAACGATTTCAGCTATCGCGGCGTTATAGCCGGCCTCTTGGACTTCGTTGTTGCGGCAGGAGGAGGCAATCATTCTGGGAGTGTCGGCGGCTTTGAGACCGTAGATGATGAAGTTGTAGACGGCTTTAAAGTAGCCGATGGATTCATCGGATTTGAAGGGGTTATAGTCCATTGGGCCACTCCTCCTTTAGTGCTATGGTGTAGTACGTTGTAGCTTCGTTCAGAATGCTATCTGGTACGTCTCCGATTAAGAACGACTTTACAAGGTGTATGGAAGAAAGTATGTTGGATATGGTAATACCTCTTCCTACCACGAAACTATAGAGCGCTTGAATTTTGCTGTAGGCCGTAACCATGTTTAGGGTTGCATCAAATGCATCGTGTTCGGGACTGATTTCTAGGTGGGGATTGTACGCCATTGACTTTATGCAAGCTTCATTTAATATGATTTGCGCTTGTACTATTGTCATGGGGTTTGCTCCTTTCGTGCCGATTTGGGCATTTTGGGCCCATTTTTAGTGTACAACTTAAATGTGAACTGGGTATGAACAAAACGATGTGATTTTTTCATGAATTGGTGTAAAGTAAAGTTAGCTTACGCTAACCGGGTGTGCGGAGGGTTGGGCGGCAGAGGAGCCGGTGGGCCGTGAGTGCGAACAAATGTTCGATTGTTAAATTTTTAACAAGTGGGGTATATGGGCACGAAAAAGCGCCCGGTTAATACCGGGCGCTTAATTGCCAGACGCCTCGCTGACGGATTAAATATAGAGCCGTGTTGCAGTTCCTAAAGAAATTGGCGGCTATCACGCAATGCTTTAGATCGGTTGTTTCAACGATGATATGACGCTTCATTTTAATTGACCTCCTTAAATAGATATAACTTTTACGCTGATCAATTCGCCGTGAAGATTTGCTATGTGGGCAATTAGCTTGCTATATAGATCGAGTGATATTAGCGCTACTTCAAGATTGCCGTCTACCTTGTAGACAACTTCGACCCCGCATGGTTTCATTGTTGTGCTTCCTTTCTTTTCTGTTCGGCTTTGTAGGTTCATTATATTGAGGTTTGTTATCCTCTCTATGATTATAGTATAGAAGATGAGCGCTTATTTGTCAAGCATTGTTTTGCAATTTTTATGGGTTTGTGGGAAGAGCACAAATGTATGGGCGCCAGTTGGCCGGTTTTATAAATGCGGTGTGCGTTATGATATAACGCGGTTAATAGGATGGGGAAATAAGGTATCAAATCTGACGGCGCTCCGGCGGCTGCGGCACGTATTGCACTAACTTCGGCATGTGCAGTAGGATCACAAGACGTTGTGACGCGGTTTACACCGGTAGCGATAATCACTCCATCTTTGGTGGCGATAACAGCACCGAAAGGGCCTCCACCATTTTCGACATTTTCTTTTGAAAGCTCTATTGCTTTCCGCATTAGTTCTTCTTTAGTCATGGCAATAAAAAATATTGTTAGTTTTATCCTATTTACTTCTTTTCAGAAATAACATCTTTCTACAAAGATAGAAAAAACTAACAATATACCAAGGAACGATTTCCTTTAATTTTCTACCAGTACCAGCAGACGCCGAAAGAGAACGGATAAAGTTCGGGATCTTGAATACTGATAAAACGGTAGGAAATATCCGTTTAAAGCTTTCCGAGAATCTTGTCCATAACCCAGTTGGTCAGTGTGGCACTTTCACCGTCGCAGGAACAGATAGATTTACCTAATAGATGGTCTACCACCGCTTGGATAAGAGGCTGTTGTACATGTTCCGGGTTACCGATACAGATTTCTTCGCGTCCGCGTTCGGTATGCAGTCCGATAGGTTCGTAGGTGAAGACAGAAAAACAAATCATTCCTTTGTCTCCGATGATTTCTATACGATCCTCGCGGGCCGAGTCGTGCGCTACGAAACACCAGGAGCCGCTACCTACCAATCCGTTGTCGAACTGGAAGCAGGCACTTAAGGTATCTTCGGCGGGATAAAGTCCTCCGCGGTTGCTCTTGTAACCATTTGCTTCGAGAATGCAACCGAACATATCCTGCAATAAATCTATCTGATGCGGGGCAAGGTCGTAGAAGTAACCGCCTCCGGCAATGTCCGCTTGTACACGCCAGGGAAGATTTTCACGGTTATAGTCCAGGTCGCGTGGTGGCTGTGCGAACCGTATCTGTACATTGATAACGTTACCGATAGAACCGTTTTCTACAAGCTCTTTTACTTTTTGGAAGTACGGGAGATAACGTCGGTAGTAAGCAACGAAACAAGGAATGCCTGTTTCTTGCGAAATACGGTTGATACGGGTACAC
>OGWV01003064.1_pt1 | contig 9973 bp, 8 predicted proteins | sample 1576081 | NCBI WGS metagenome assembly OGWV01 (sample SAMEA3541541, study PRJEB24748) | human gut metagenome | biome: human gut; feature: human-associated habitat; material: faeces | place: China | collected 2012 | reverse complement strand
GTGCCGGATAGGAACGGCAAAATTTTTTACACTTCTATTGCTTCTTTATCACACACAAGTAAAAGGAGCTGCGTTGTAGCGCAGCGCAAAGCATCGAAGATGCGCTTTTGCGAATGGCGCGAGGAAACTATGTGGATCACGTGATAATGCAGCTTTCAGTAAAATTTTATAAAAAAATGAAAAAGGGAAAGCCAAATCCGGAAAACTGTGTTACACTGGACTTGTTTGTTATCAGTATGAGGAGGAGATAAACGATGGAAAACTTTTTTAAACTGAAAGAACACGGCACCGACGTGAAGACAGAAATCATCGCCGGTCTCACAACTTTCATGACCATGGCGTATATCCTTGCGGTTAACCCGAGCATCCTCGGCGCAACCGGAATGGATACAGGTGCTATTTTTACAGCAACTGCGCTGGCATCTGCAATCGGCTCTTTCTGTATGGCACTGTTTGCCAACCTGCCCTTCGTACTTTCCGCTGGTATGGGTCTGAATGCCTACTTCGCCTATACGGTTGTACTGGGCATGGGTTACAGCTGGGAAGTTGCTCTGACTGCAGTATTTGTTGAGGGTATTATCTTTATTATCCTGTCCCTGACAAATGTGCGTGAAGCAATCTTTAATGCGATTCCTGCGAGCCTGAAGGTTGCAGTATCTGTTGGTATCGGTCTGTTCATCACCTTTATTGGTCTGCAGAACGCACATATCGTAGTGGATGGTTCCACACTGGTAGGTCTGTTCTCCTTTAATGGTTCTGTAAAAGCAGGCACATTCCAGTCCGAAGGCATTACCGTGGTACTGGCACTGATCGGTCTGCTGATCACAGCCTTCCTGGTAATCAAGAACGTAAAGGGCAATATTCTGCTGGGTATCCTGATCACATGGGTACTGGGTATTATCTGTCAGCTGACAGGTCTGTATGTTCCGAATGCAGAAGCAGGGTTCTACAGCCTGATCCCCAGCGGCATCATTTCCGCACCTGCATCTGTTGCACCGACCCTGTTCAAGATGGATTTCTCTGCAATTGCATCTCTGAACTTCGTTGTTGTAGTATTTGCATTCCTGTTTGTTGATATCTTTGACACACTGGGAACTCTGATCGGATGTGCGACAAAAGCAAACATGCTGGACAAAGAAGGCAAGCTGCCTGGCATCAAGGGCGCTCTGATGGCTGACGCCGTAGGTACAACCGTTGGTGCATGCCTGGGTACCTCTACCATCACTACTTTCGTAGAGTCTTCTTCCGGTATTGCAGAAGGCGGCAGAACAGGTCTGACCTCTGTTGTTTCCGGCTTACTGTTTATCCTGGCACTGTTCTTCTCTCCGGTATTCCTTGCAATTCCTTCCTTTGCAACCGCTCCTGCACTGATCGTTGTTGGTTTCTTCATGATGCAGTCTGTAGCGAAGATCAACTGGAGTGATATGCTGGAAGCAATTCCTGCATTCATCTGCATTTTTGCAATGCCCTTTATGTATTCTATTTCCGAAGGTATTTCGTTCGGCGTTATTTCCTTCGTTGTACTGAATGCAGTAGCTGGTAAGGCAAAAAAGATCACCCCTCTGATGTGGGTACTGGCAGTGCTGTTTATTTTGAAATATATTTTCCTGTAAGATACGGGATTCTTTACTGAAAATCTGAAGCATAATTCATACTGAGAACAACTTCGAAACGATTTGAAAAAGGCGGCGAATAAGAGAAAACCTCTATCCTGCAGCTGCAATAGAAAAGCCGTGTGTTTTGGCAGGCATCGAAAGATGCTGTGCCGGACATGCGGCTTTTTGTTATATAATAGGAAATGAAAGAGACGCATTAGGACTAAACAGAAAAAGTCCAGTATTTATGCGGGTTTCCGGGATTCGGAGCCTTATTTTTTTGCACTGAAATCCGGGCAGTAAAAAAGAAGGAGGTCGAGAGAATGGATTTCAAAACGGTACACAAGAACAACTGGTACAACGAAGGCATGAAAGGTATGGTGACAGTATGAACCAGATCATGAAAGTGTTTGTTGTTAATGAGGAATTGTAGAAACCAAGTCTATGATAAAAAAGCAAAGTTTAGACGTTGCTTTTTGGGATTGTAAATCAAAGAGAATAGTTTTATATAGGAAAAGAGAGAAAATAGATTTGGCAGGCCTTTGAGGATTAGGTGAATGCTCTGTAGGTAATGTGATATAAGAAAAGGTAAAATGAATTTTGTGGAAATATGCTTTACAAGGTTTAAGTAGGAAATCTGGAAAAAATCTTCCATTCTTTTTGTTGATGAAGTATAATGTAAGCAACAAATTAGAATTTGACGGGTGTGTGATAAAATGGATGTATCTTTTATATCAGGAAATGATAAATTTAATTATAGAGTTTGTGCTATGATTATTTCTGATGGAAAAATCTTGGCAATGCACGATGATAGGTCACCATATTACTATCTTCCTGGTGGCAGAGTTATACTTGGTGAAACAGCAGAACATGCCGTTATTAGAGAAGTTCAAGAGGAATTGGGTGTTACACCTAAGATTGTCCGTCCTCTTTGGTTAAATCAAGCATTTTTTACAGAAGATGTCGATAATCTCTATTATCACGAAATTTGTATTTACTTCTTAATGGACATAACAGATACAGATTTGTTGGCAAGAGGTAAACGATTCACATCAAACGAAGGTCATCGTACACATACTTTCGAATGGTTGGAGTTTGACAGATTGAAGGATGAATATTTTTATCCTATGTTCTTAAAAAAAGATATTTTCAATCTTCCTAATGTGTTTACCATTCATACGGAAATCCAGTGACAAATAAAATTCTAGGTTGTAGGGGAATGTAAGCTACTGACAATAAAATGACAATACAATCAGATGAAAACATAGCGAATACATGCAAAACAGTTCATAAACGAACTGTTTTAAGACTGAAACAACGTAAAAGCACTGCAAAGCAAATAGAACTTTGCGAGTTTGGTCTTTATACGCTGGTTATGAAGTCTCGTAAACCGGAGGCAAAGCAAACGGCAAGTTGGTTCAGCAGACGCTTCTTACCTGCAAGGGCAAAGCACACATCCGCAATCAGTTGAAGAAATGGGGTGATTTGGCATGACACTTTTTACAGAGGCAGGCTTCAGGTGTTTGAGCGTATGATGCAGGATACCGGCAAGTATCGCCATCATGACGATGAGGATGATTGTCCGAAGAACAGAAAGAAGCCCAGCAAGAACAAGCCACCTGTTAGAAAAGGCGGCAAGCCTGCTGTTAGAAAGTAATTTGAATGTCAGCCAGGTGGCTATACTGGTGGGATATTCAAAAGCGAGCAATTTCGCAGCGGCGTTTAAAAGGAAATACGGAGTGAATCCGAAAAACTATAAAGCAGAAGCTACGATTGGATAAACGCAAAAAAACTGATTTTGGGTAGAATAAAATTGGTTTTGGGTTGGAATCGTGAGCGCAAATTGCTATTATATGTTGTGTGGTTAGAAGAAGGAACATAAATTTTATGATGCGAAGGCTATAGAGATCGTGAAGCAGCTGGACTATGACTTTTCCAGGGCGTAGAAGGATGCTGCCATGAGCAGCGGAAATCGAAGATCCGACGGGCGAAGTGCTTGTTGTGATCGAAGGTCTGGTCATGTACTTAACCGAGGCGGATGTAAAGAAAATGTTATCCATTATCTGTAGCCGGTTCGAACATGCGGAGATCATTATGGAGATTATGAATCCTTTTATCATGCGGCACATGAAGGAGAAATCGATTGAGCCCAGTAAGGCTCGCTTTACCTGGGGGTTGAAAAGCGGTAAGGAACTGGAGAGCATGGTGTCGGGGCTTACATGGGTCAAGGATGTGAGTTTGGTCGAAGGGATGAAGGAACTGTATCCTGTCTATAAGTTGCTGGGATGGATACAGCCTGTTAAAAAACTTTCTAACAAGCTGGTAATACTGAGAAAATAGGATAGATATAAACTGCTATTCAGCTTTGTCATAGGAGATGCGTCAGCCATGGAGGAATTGAATTATTTAAGACAAGACAAAAAAATACCGGGGAAGGAATCCTTTGTGACCTATGTTGATTTCCAGGTAAAGGATGGCACTGCCGATATGTGGCTGTATGACATTTTTCCGGGAGTACAGCTCATGGTTGTAGATTTTTCTTCTGAGAGCTGTTTCCGAAGCGGTGAAAAGCAGAATGTAATCGGGATCAATCATTGCCGGAAGGGGCGGTTTGAATGTGCGTTTGACAGCCGGAATTATCTCTATTTGGGAGAAGGCGATATTACCCTGAACAGCCAGATGCACCCGCCAATCGCGTCTTCCTTCCCCTTGAACTACTTTTATGGGTCCACTATTATTTTGTTTCCGGAGGTCATGAAGGGTGTACCGGAGCTTCAGGCCTTTCAAATCAGCGCGGAGGCAATTACAGAGAAATATTCTCTTGAATCAAGATCCCCGGTATTTCGCCGCAATGCGGAAATAGAGCATGTATATCAGGAACTGTATACACATCTGGATCGTCCGTCTCTGCCCTTTTTGCGGTTGAAGATTTTGGAGCTCCTTTATCATTTCCAATTCAGACAAACTCTTTTTGAGGAGAACCAGGACTATATTTCGGGAGTGACTGTGGAGCGGATCAAGCATGTCAGGGAGCATCTGGTACAGGATATGGAACACCGGACCAATCTGAAGGAACTGGCATTGGAGCACAATTTAAGTCTGACACAGTTAAAAGATGGATTCAGGCAAATTTATGGCGAATCACCTTATGCATATTTGCGTAGTTACAAAATGCATCGGGCGGCACAGCTTTTGCGCCAGTCAGATAAAAAAATCAGCGAAATTGCGCTGAAAATGGGTTATCAGAATCCAAGCAAATTTTCAGAGGCATTCCATGCGGTGATAGGCTGCAGACCAAGTGCCTATCGAAAGGAAAAAAAGTAGAAGAAAATCATAGTGACACCTTCCGGATGGAGGTGTCATTTTTTGGCTTTTTGGAGCATTTTGCACAAGGCATGGCTTTTCAGAGTGGCAAAAGAATCTTTCACATGGTAATATGCATGAGTTAGCATAGACTAACCGAAAATGCAGAAAGGAAAAAAATACCTATGAAAACAAAACTTACAACAAAGGATTTAATTACCGCAGGCGCCTTTGGCGCAATTTATTTAGTGCTGCTCACGGTGTTGTCTTCAGTCCTGACCATTGTTCCAATCCTCTTTCTGGCAACGCCGTTGATTGCCGGCATCATACTGGGAACTGTGTATATGCTGTATGCCACCAAGGTGCCGCGCACCGGTGCGATCCTGGTGCTGGCGATCCTGGTGGGGCTGATTACGTCCATGGCAACCATTTATCCGCTGATTTTTGCTGTTGTATGGGGATTAATCGCTGAACTCATTACCGCAAAAAGACGCAAATCCGCAGGTGCGCTGGCAATCAGCTACTGTGTGTTCAACCTGACTTCTATGGGTCCCTTCTTTGCCCTTATTCTGGCAAAGGACGCCTTCTTAGAAAGTTGTGCAGGGTACTATGGAGAAGAATATATCGCAACGCTGGATAAGCTGACGCCCAGCTGGATTGTTCTTGTGCTGATTGCTTTGGCTTTGGTGGGCGGATTGCTTGGCGGTCTGTTTGGAAGAAAGATCCTGAAAAAACATTTTGTGAAAGCCGGTATTACAGCGTGAACCGCGAAAAGATTTTCAGCGGTCTTTTGGATCCGAGAAGTAAGCTGGCGGTATTTATTGCCGCCTGCCTTTCGGCATTTTCCGGGCTGACACATCCGCAGGAATTTGTCCTTCTTGCCCTGTGTGTGGGGATAACGCTTCTGTGCCAGAAATGGAAGAGGGCTTTTTATACCGGTCTTATCTTTGCAGTTATGTTTTTATGCGATCTGTTTCTAGCACCGCGATTGTCAGGGATACTGCAGAATATCATCATGCTGGCATGTCATTTCTGCCGGTTTATTTTACCGATGTTTGCAGCCTTTTATATTGTGACACAGACTTCCAGGATTGGGGAATATATCAGTGCATTTACTCAGATGCATCTGCCAAACGAGGTCATCATTCCTCTGGCGGTGATGCTCCGTTTTGTCCCGACTATCCAGGAAGAATGGCAGATGGTGAATCAGGCGCTCCGGTTAAGAGGGATGGCGCTGACATGGAAAAATGTTCTTCGTCGTCCGCTGCAGATGATGGAATATATGCTGGTTCCCTTTTTGCTGCAGTGCTCGGTTATCGTGGATGAGATGTCAGCTGCTGTTATGGCGCGGGGGTTTGACAAAAATATGCCGCGAACCAGTTATGCGGAGGTTCAGATGAAGGCTCTGGATTGGTGTATAATAGCTGTTTCTGCCGGACTGCTGTTCTGGAATCTTTGTTTCTGAGGAAGGGAGGAGATGTTTTGATCAAACTGAATCATGTTTCCTTTTCTTACCAGAACGGGGAAGCAAATGAAATGCAGGTGCTGTCTGATGTAAGCTTTCAGGCATCACGCGGAGAATGTGTGGTACTTTGTGGGAAAAGCGGATGTGGGAAGACGACCATGCTTCGCCTGGTAAACGGTCTTATCCCTCATTTTTATGCCGGGAAACTGGAGGGGAATGTCCTTGTAGGCGGACAGGAAATGCAGCAGACACCGTTGTCCCAAACGTCCCGGATTGTGGGAAGTGTCTTCCAGAATCCCCGTACCCAGTTTTTCCATCTGGATACGACCGGAGAGATGGCTTTTAATCTGGAAAATCAGAATGTCCCCCGCCCGCAGATGAAGAAGCGTCTGGAGGAGGTGTCCTATCGTCTGAACCTGCAGGAGCTGATGGACCGGAATATTTTTGAACTGTCAGGCGGCGAGAAACAGCAGATCGCCTGCGGCTCCGTTTATGCGGCTTTACCGTCGGTCATCGTTATGGATGAGCCTTCTTCTAATCTGGATATGGAGAGCATCCGAAAGCTGCAGAAGTTGATCCGCATGATGAAAGATGAAGGAAAAACTGTGCTGATTTCAGAGCATCGGCTGTGGTATCTGGAGGGAATCGCTGACCGTTATGTGCTGCTGGAGGATGGCCGGATCAGGCGGGAATTTACGCCGGAAGCAGCGGCAGATCTTTCGCTGGAGAAGCGCAAAGCGTTGGGACTCAGGGCAGTAAAGCGGGAGCAGCTTTATGAACTGAGGCCCGATATGGGGCTGATAAAACAAAAGAGTACCGGGCTGGAAATAGATGGGCTTCAGTTTAGCCGCCAGATGCGCCAGGTACTGAATGTGCCGCATTTAGAAATACCGTCAGGGGCAATCGTAGCGGTGATCGGAGAAAACGGTGCCGGGAAATCCACTTTCAGTCTTTGCCTGGCAGGTCTTTTGAAGCATACGGGTACAGTACGGATCGACGGCAAGAAGATCGCGCATAAAAAGCTGCCGGAGCAGGTCTACCTGGTCATGCAGGAGGCAGGACATCAACTGTTCAGCGATACGGTATTGGGTGAATTGACCTTGAATAATCCGGCACTGTCAGAAGAAAAGGGCAAAGAGGTTTTGACAACGCTGGGCTTAAATGGTATGGAGAACCGTCACCCTGGATCCCTCTCCGGAGGTCAGCAACAAAGGCTTTCTCTGGGAACAGCTCTTTGCATGAAGCGAAAACTGATGCTCTATGATGAGCCGACCAGCGGTCAGGATGGAGAAAATCTGCTGCGGACAGCGGAGTTGATCCGTGCAGCCAATAAACAGGCAGCCAGTACCCTGATCGTGACACATGATCCGGAGCTAATCTTGCGCTGTGCGACCCATATTCTGCATATCCACGCAGGGGAAGTAAAGAAATTTATACCGCTTGATGCGAGAGGGGTGATTTATATGAAGAAGGTATTTGGAGAGGATGCGCAGACAAAGAAGCCGCAGAAAACCGGTATTCCGCGCCTGCTGGAGTTTACAGGACGGCATCGTCCCTTACTGGGCGCTGCGCAGTTGTTGTCCGGCATCAGCGCCTTGTTCCTTCTGGGACCGTTTGTGTGTGTTTATTTTGCGGCCCGTGCGCTTTTAACCGGACTGACCGGAGGAGGTTTTGCTATCTCGTCCCTGGTGCAGTGGGGCGTGTGGGCATTGGCGCTGGAACTGGCCGGGCTGATCATTAATTTTGCGGTACTTATGTGCTCCCATACCGCAGCTTTTCATACAGAAAAGAATTTAAAAATGGCAGCGCTCCGTCATTTGTCCAGGATGCCAATAGGGTATTTTGAGGAAAATCCCAGCGGAAAGCTAAGAAAAATCATTGATGAAAACAGCGCCCAAATGGAGACTTACCTTGCCCATCAGCTGCCGGATCTGGTGAGCGCTCAGGTCACGACGGTTGCCAGCCTTGTGCTGATGCTGGCTATGGACTGGCGCATTGGCCTTCCGCTGATCGTTCTGATGCTTGCAAGCTTTGCCTGCCAGATGACAATGATGGGCGAAAAAACCATGAATTTCATGAATCCGATCAAGAAGAGTATGAAGCTCATCTCCAGACATCTTCTTACAGTTTCCTGCAAATTTATTTACGAACTCTTCCATGCGGTAAAGTTTTGATGTATTGACACCTGTATTAAACAGACATAACGATTCTGTATAACAGTTACCACCATCAATGCAGGTATATTCAATTGACAATAAACCAATATCGGCAGTACATGTAATTCCAAGTTCTCTGGCCAGTGTGTTCATGGAACTTCGCACTCTCCAGGCTCCGGTTCCACAAGACAGAAGCATGATTCCGGTACGGCCGATGATCGAGGCTTTCTCGCTTAATGAAGCTTCTGTGATCGGATGACCAATACTTTTTCTTGTATAATCATGCCAAGGAATCCGCATATGATTATGAAATTCTTCCTCCATATATATCACCCCTCCGAATCCATAAGTATTTCTAATAATTTTTTCCCAGCAATTCCAATTGGTCGGGTAGAATCGGTAAGGAGACAAATGTCTCGTGGATTAGCATGTTCCTTTACAGGAATTTCTATAATTTCACCACGATCAAGATAGTCCTTAGCAAGAGCTTCCGGACAGAAACCAATTCCAAGATCATGCTGCACCAGAGATAAGATCTGGTTCGTTGTAGCAGTTTCCATATCCGGAGAAAAAACTAACTGATTCTGATAGAAATATTTCTCATAAAAATTTCTGGTTGCTGTTCCTTCATTTAATGAAATAAAAGGAAAATCCTGCAGATCACGTAGTCTTTTCGGTGAAAAACCAATATCCCTATAAGAAGGTCCGCCAATTAAAATGTCACGGAAAGAGCAAAGTCGTTGCGATTGTAATGGATGTTCGCAATACAATGGTGTTGTCACAATACTAAAATCAACGAATCCTTTTCTCAAAGCTTTGATTGCCTGTGGTGTGGAATGGTTGGAAATTTTTAATTTAATATGTGGATAAAGTTTATGAAACTTCTCTAATTTCGGCAACAAAAATAAATGAAGTGCAGTTTCGCTTACTCCGATCGTAACAGTTCCAGATTTCAGATTTTTTGTTCGATTTAGTTCATCATTTCCAGAAGAAATCTGCTGGATCGCAATTGCTACATGGGCATAAAGTTGTTCCCCTTCTGGCGTTAGCTTGATTCCCCTGTGTGACCGGATAAATAAAGTGCAGCCAAGTTCACTTTCCATAATATTCATGCAGCGAGTGATATTTGGCTGATTATTATGTAAGAATTTCGCAGCTTTAGAGAAACTCTTATATTTTGCAACATAATAAAAGATACGATAATAGTCAAAAGGCATGATTGACCTCCTAGTTATATAAAATTTGTATGTTAATGATATGATATATATATTTTACATATCGTTCTTCCTAAAGTATAATACAGTTGATGAAAAAGTCAAGAAAGGGATGATCAGCGTGGAAACAATTTTTCCAAGAGAAGAAAATGCAGAGCATATATTTAAAAAAATTCTGGAAAATAATGATGCCTGTGAACGATTGAGTACAGTTCAGTTTGCAATTATTGCAGAAAATAC
>OGWV01003061.1_pt1 | contig 9986 bp, 4 predicted proteins | sample 1576081 | NCBI WGS metagenome assembly OGWV01 (sample SAMEA3541541, study PRJEB24748) | human gut metagenome | biome: human gut; feature: human-associated habitat; material: faeces | place: China | collected 2012 | reverse complement strand
AGCCCATCACCTTCGTCACCAAGATCCAGAACGCCCTGTGGAAGAACGCCATCGGTATTCTGGTGTACAATAATGACACCGAACATCCCGATGACTCCTCCATCCCCACCATCGAGGGCAAGGGTGATTACGCCTCCATGAGCGGCACCTCCATGGCCAGCCCCTATGTGGCCGGTGCCAGCGTTCTGGTGAAGTCCTACATGGCCGAGAACTGGACCGGCAGCTATGATGCCGCCTCCATGACGGAGAACCTGATGATGTCCACTGCCTCCCCGGTCGATGACCCGGAGACGAAGCTCCCCTACTCCCCCCGTCTGCAGGGCAGCGGCCTCATTGACCTGTCCGCCGCCACCTCCAGCGATGTGGTACTCTACACCGATGCCGACCAGTACGGCGACACCAAGCCCGTGCTGGATCTGGGGGACGATGTTGCCAAGAACGGCAGCTACGGCCTGACCTTCCACGCCCGAAACATGGGCAAGGACACCGCCCAGTATGACGTGTCCGTCATCGCCATGTCCCCCGCCGTGCTGGAGCAGGACGGCAAGACCTACATGAGCAGCCACGATGAGGCGCTGGATGTCACCGTTTCCGGCGACAAGACCGTGACGCTGGCTGCCGGGGCCACCGGCGACGTGAAGGTCAGCGTCTCCCTCTCCCAGAGCCAGAAGGGCAAGCTGGACGCCGCCTATGAAAACGGCATCTATGTGGAGGGTTTCGTGGTGCTCACCGCCAAGGATGGCAGCGCAGATCTGTCCATCCCCTTCCTGGCCTACTACGGCGACTGGTCCGCCCCCGGTATGCTGGACTACGCCACTATGCTCAATGAGGATACCGTGCCTTACAGCCAGCTCTCTACCGAGCTGGGCGCATACTTCACCAGCAGCTTTGCCTATCGTCTGGGCGCCAATCTGTCCGTGACCATGGACGGGGCAGAGAAAACCTCCCTGAAGGCCGGGCATATCACCATCTCCCCCAACGGCGATACCTATATGGACGGCGTGGAACTTGTCAACGTCAGCCAGATGCGCAGCGCCTCCGCCCTGCACTTCACCGTCACCAACGCCGACGGGCAGGAGGTCTGGAGCGACGCCGTTACCAACGTCCCCAAGACCATCTATGTGTCCTCTCAGGGCGGCCCCATTCCCGCCACCATGTATCAGGATATGGCTCCTGACGCCTGGTACGGCACGGACAACGAGGGCAGCGCCCTGCCTGACGGCCAGTACTACTACACCATCACCGCCGATCCCGTCACCGATCACGAGAGCCGCAATGTCCGGGATACCCTGACCTTCCCTGTGTACATCGATACTCAGGCTCCCCAGCTGGATCAGGGCCGTGTGACCCTGAGCACTGGCGCCGACGGCCGCACCACCTTGGGGATGCAGGTCTCCGACGAGCATCTGTATCTGGATACCGAGATCTTCGTGGCCAATGACGACGGCACCATCAGCACCAGTTCCGAGAAGCTCCTGCACAAGAACGTGGGTCTGGCGGATATGCCCGATGTCACCTCCGACGCTGTGTCCGTGGATGTCACCGACTACGCCGGCAAGCTCCTGTATGTCCAGCTGTCCGACTGGGGCTACAACTACGCCGCCTATCTGGTGCAGCTGCCCGACACCTTCGAGGGCACCACCCTGTCCCTGTCCGATACCACCGCCTTCCTGTTCACCGGTGAACAGCAGCAGCTGTTGGTCTTCGACACCGATACCGAGGCCGCTCTCACTTGGACCAGCAGCAACGACGACGTGGCCTCCGTGGACGAGAACGGTCTGGTCACTGCCAAGGCCCCCGGCGTCACCACCGTCACCGCCACTACCGCCAACGGTGCCTCCGTCTCCTGCGTGGTGGGCGTCAGCGATCAGCTGACCTACACCGGTCTGCGTCTGGACTTCGATGAGATGACCACCACCATGTACTTCGATTCCACCATCGACCTGCCCGGCGTGTATCTGGAGCCCTACGGCTTTGCCCTCTCCGGCAAGCACAACGCCTACGGCACCGACGGCCTCATCTGGAGTGTCTCCGATCCCACCATTGCCGACTTGGATGAGTACAGCAAGACCACACTGGTGGCCAATAAGGACGGCAAGTCCGGCGACGTCACCGTCACCGCCGAGTATCAGGGCATGACCGCCTCCTTCACCGTCCATGTGGGCCCGTACCCAGGCTCTGTGGAGCTGTACCACGGCTGGATCCAGGCCCGCAGCAACCGCATCTTCCTGCAGGGCAAGCAGGGCATCGTGGGTGCCGGCCGTGACGGTATCCACGCCACGGATACCGCCGCCACCAGCGACGATCAGATCATCACCTTTACCAACAGCGATCCCAATGCGGTGGACCTGACCAACCCCGTGATCCGTGCCACCTCCAACCGTGATCTGCCCGATGAGTGCGCCTTTGTGGACGCCAGAAATCCCGGCAATGCCGTCATCACCGCCACCGCCACCAGCACCACCCAGGATACCGTCCAGTGCTTCGTCACTGTGGTACCCAAGCGGTACGACGGTATTCAGGCCACCCAGGATACCATTCATCTGAAGCTGGGCCAAGGCGCGGACCTCACGCAGTACCTGACCCTGCTGGACGAGTCCGGCGTGGTGATTCCGGAGCTGAACCCTGTGAACTATGCCAGTCTGGATGAGAGCATCCTCTCCGTGGATGCGAGTGGGCATGTCACCGCGCTGCACACCGGCACCGGCATGGTGCGGGCGTTGCTGAACACCGGTGACTACACCCTCATCGCCGTGGAGGTCACCTGCGATCACGACCACACCACCCGCACCGAGACCCCTGCCACCTGTACCGAGGACGGCTCTGTCACCGTCATCTGCGATGACTGCGATGAGGTACTGTCTACCGAGACGCTGCCCGCCACCGGTCACAGCACCGTGGTGAAAAACGCCAAGGACGCCACCTGCACCGAGCCCGGCTACACCGGCGATAAGGTCTGCACCGTCTGCGGCGAGACCGGCGAGACCGGCGAGACCGGCGAGGTCATCCCCGCCGCCGGCCACAGCTACAAGGACGGCAAGTGTACCGTCTGCGGCGCCGCCGATCCCAACGCCAACAGCGGCGGCAATACCGGCAATAACGGCACCGACAGCCCCAACACCGCTGACGGAGCCGCCATGGGTCTGTGGCTGAGCCTCATGACCGTGGCCGTTCTGGCCGGAGCCGTTCTGGTGGCCGGTAAGACGCCCCGGGCCTGATTCCCCCCTTCGCAGCGCTCCTCTTAGGCGATAAAAGCCCTTGGCGGCACAGCCCCTTGGCGGCACAGCCCCTTGGCGGCAAAGCCCCTTGGTAGCAAAGCCCTTCGGCGGCGTAGCCCCTTGGCGGCGTAGCCCCTTGGCGGCGTAGCCCCTTGGCGGCGTAGCCCCTTGGTGGCGTAGCCCCTTCGGCGGCAAGGCCCCTTCGGCGGCAAGGCCCCTTGAAATAGCGCATCTCTCTTTCTGTAAAGGCGGAGGGGGGACCCAGTAGGGTCCCCCTCCGCCTTTTGCTTTTCCGAATCCACCCGGCTTCTCCGCCGTCGCCTGATTTCCCGCTGCTTCCTGATTTTCTCGATACCGTTTCATCTTCTGATACGATTCGATTTTTGCTGCCACTTTTCCCTGATGCCGCCACGCTGCCAGAATCGAAAAATCCGGAGCGGCTCTGTGACCCTTCTGCACCTCAGTATTTTCCCCATGCGAAATATTCAAAAAATTCATGCTCCCATCAGGAAAATTTTTCCGAAAAATCATTGCTATTTCTCCGGATCTCGTATATACTGGGAGGTGTATAGGTCATTCCTCCCTGCGCCGCAAGCAGGTGAGCTCTCCTCCTGTACAGCCGCATCCGGCGGCAAGCAGGCGGGGAAGGCAAAATTGCCTCCCCCGCCTGTTTTTTGCTGTTTTTCTATTCTGCCGGTATTCGTATTTTCAGCGTTGTCATTGCTCCGTATTTTCGCTCTCACGGCTCTGCTATCGTTCCGGTACCTGCGCTTTCGGCACCGCTGCCGGACCGGCTTTTGCACTTCTCCGGCTTCCTTGATCGGCCCGATATTCCCCCGTTTCCGACTCTGTCATCGGCATGGATCCCGCCTTTTCCCGGCGCTGCTATCATCTCGGCTCCTGCTTCTTTTCGGTGCCGATCATATGCCGGTATTTTCTCTTTTTCGGAATCGATAGCAGTCCGGTGCCTGGAAGTTTTTTCTCTGCCGGTATTCCGTTTTTGGATTTCAAAGGGGGCTGCTTTTATCCCTTTGGTTTTTGCGCTGTCGTTTTTTCGGCCTGCATCCGCCGGTTTTGTCCAGTTACTGCCCCATTTTCTGACCTTGGAGCGTCCCGGTTTTTGTCCAGCTTTTGTCCAGCATTGGACACCTTTTTGTCCAGCCGCCGGTGGTGCCTCCCTTATTGAACCTCTTTGGGAAGCTTCTTATCCTCCGGTTTCGATCCGCAGGGGGCCTTCGGTTTTTTATCCTTCACCAAAATGAACGAGGTGATGAGCGCCGTCAGGGGGACCGCCAGAATGACGCCGATGCTGCTGGCGATGCCGCTGATGACCTCCGTGGCCATATAGGGGGAGCTGATGAGCTGCCGGGGATCCAGCCCCAGCGAATACAGATAGATGATGAAGGACAGGCCGCTGCCCAAAAATGCCAGGATCAGGGTGTTGGTCATGGTACCCACCATATCCCGGCCGATATTCATACCGGAGCGGAACAGAGCCCGGCCGTCCCGGTCCGGGGCCACGGTATGTACCTCCGTCAGCGCAGAGGAGATGCTCATGGCCACGTCCATCACGGCGCCCAGCGCACTGATGACTACCCCCGCCACCAGCAGGCCCCGCAGGCCCAGAGGCGTACCCGTCTGCCGCAGCTGCAGCAGCGGTTCCACATCCGTCAGCCGCAGGCCGTCGATCCGCAGAAGGCTCTGGGACAGCAGGGCGAACAGCAGCGCCAGCGCCGTACCGGCCACCGTACCCAGCGCAGCACACACCGTCTTGCGGCACACGCCGCCCAAGATCACCATCGTCACCACGGTGATGTAGGCGCACACCAGAAACACCGTCAGCAGCGTGGACGCTCCCTTCATCAGCAGGGGGATCAGGATCCAGAACAGGCACACCAGCGTCACTGCCAGCGCCACCAGAGACTTGGCTCCCACCTTGCCGCCCACCAGCACCGTTGCCAGCAGGAACAGGCCCACGGTCACCGCCAGACCCACCGCCCGGTCATATTCGTACACCGTGGCGGTATGGCTGCCGTCGCTATAAGTGGAGATCAGCAGCACCGCCCGCTGCCCCACCTTCAGGGGCTGGCCGTACAGCGGCCCCACATAGTTATACACCTGCATGGTCTCGCCCTTGTACTGGCCGGAGCGCACCTGCGCCAGCAGCAGCTGCTCCCCCCGATAGCCGCCGTCAGCCACGGCATCTGCCTCGGTATTGTCCGACAGGATATCCGTGACGACGCCGGTCTCGTACTCGGCATATTCATCCCCTCGGGGCTGGGGCTGCTCAAAGGTCACAGCCGCCATCCGCACGACGATGAACAGCACCAGCGCCGCCGCCAGAATGACGCAGCTCCACCGGTTCCTGCTCCACCAGGCCCCGGCTGTCAGCCGGTCCGCATTCCCCTTCTTCCGCTTCATGGGCGTTTCCTCCGTCAATGATATTTGGTTACAGCATAGCAACTTCCGCCCCTGATGTCAATAGTGTTCACTAGTCAGCTACATCTGTCAATAGACTTTGCAGATATTATACAAACTTATTGCACGTTTCTGACAAAATCATTGAAAAAGGGGTAGCCATTTGGGTAGCTTTATGATAGACTGTTACCATCGGTCAAAGGCGGTATGTACGGCCAAAAGCGGCGTACACGGTTTTGACCGGCAGCACGATACACGAAAGGTTTGTCTTTGCTCAACGGTATCCCCCACAGTCTGCCTGTTTCAGCTGATCGGAGCCCTTGACGCTGCCTCCGTGCCAAAAACAGGATAGCTTGTGGAAGGTCGTCTGCCCGCCGGATGCGGGTCAGGCGGCTTTGTACTATCTCCGGGGGGACGGAAGGACAGAAGCAGGCCGCCGTGTAAACGTGTAATATTGAACAGGAGGGATCTCATTGAAGAAGAGAGGACTCAGCAGTCGGATCATGTCTGTGCTGCTGTCGCTGATGATGCTGCTCTCGCTGCTGCCCACAGCAGTTCTGGCAGACGAATCAGCGACAAAGACCTACACCAAGGTCACGTCCGCCGATGAACTGGTCACCGGCGAGTATGTGATGGTAGCCAACAACGGTTACGCCCCCGGTGTGCTGGACGACTCATGGGTCACGGCGGTGGCCGTGACAGCTGCCAACGATCAGGTCATTGATCCCACGGGCGGCGTCTGGACGCTGACCGTGGGCAAGAATGGTACCATTCTCAGTGACGCCAACGGCAAGGCCATTGCTCCCAAAGGCGGCAACAACAATGGCATTAAAAGCGACAGCTACCGGTGGGCCGTGGATTTCGATGCCACCGACGGAACCTTTACCTTCGCCGGACAGGGCGATGACACGGTCAAGCTGGCCAGCAACGCCAGCTCCAAGAACAAGTTCCGTGCTTACAAAAATGAAACCATTACGAAGTCTCCCGGCGGCTACCCCTGCCACTTCACCCTCTATAAGCTGGGCGGCGGGCTGGAGCAGGTAGCTGCCCCCACCGGCACCGCCTCCGGCGATGTGAAGGTGGGCGACACCGTGGCCTTTGCCTGCAAGACGGCGGATGCCACCCTGCGGTACAAGGTGGATGACGGCGCCTATCAGGACTACACCGGCCCCGTGACCATCACCTCCTCCTGCACCATCACCGTCAAGGCTGTGAAAGACGGCATGACCGACAGTCAGGAGGTCGTGTTCATCTACAAGGCCTATCGTCTGGTGGACAAGTACGTCAAGACCGCTGCCCTCACCGGCGGCGACAAGGTGGTCATTTTCAACGCCGGCAACGGCTTTGCCGTCAGCTCCACCGTGATGAGCAATTACTACCTGACCCCCGTGGCCGCCACGGTGGAAAATGATGCGCTGACTGCCAACGCCATGGATGCGCTGGTCTGGGATGTCACCGCCAACGACGACGGCACCTATACCTTCACCCAGAACGACAAGACCCTGACGCTGGGTGAAAATAATGGCAAGTTCCATCTCAACGTGGCCGCCAAGGGCGCCACTCGCTGGGATGTGGAGACCTGCAATGCCGAGAACGCCTCCTACTACCTCTCCGGCAGCGGCGTCACCGGTCAGTACGGCAAGGTCTACCTGGAATACTTCGCCAAGTTCACCGAGTTCTCCGCCTACTGCACCAGCACTGACCGGCTGAAGGAAGCGGACTTCGGCATGACCTTCTACAAGCTGACGCAGGAGAAGCAGTATGTGGACGCCACCACGGAGCCTGATCCGGAGGAGCCCGCCACCGTACCTATCCGCACGGCGCTGGAGGGCGCCACCGACACCGAGTTCACCGTCAAGGGCGTTGTGACACTGGTGGACGGCCAGAACTACTATCTGCAGGACGCCACCGGTGCTATCTGTCTGCGTCTGGCCGCCAAGACCGATGAGATCGCCTTGGGCGACACCATCATCGGCACCGGCAAGCGGGCCGAGTTCAGGGGCATGGCGCAGCTGGGCAGCGGCACCTTCGTCAAGTCCAGCGGCCTGACCCTGGACGCCAAGCCCACCACCATCGCCGCCCTGACCGCCGACGATGTGTGTACCTATGTGCAGCTGAAGGGGCTGGAGATCACCGAGATCTATGACAACAACGGTCAGTACGCCAGCCCCAATGTCACCTTCAAGGATACCGACGGTAAGACCATCCAGCTCTATAAGGCAGTTCTGCCCAAGAACGGCGACAGCTGGGCCTTTGCCGTGGGCGACAAGGTAGATGTTACCGCCGCCGTAGGCACCAACAACGGCACCCTGCAGCTGCGGAATACCGTTGCCGACGAGATCCGGGCCGCCGGTTCCGTCAATGACCCCATTACGGACGACATGATCCCCGACGGGACGCTCACCGTCAAGGAGGCCGGGGCCATCACCACCAAGACCGAAAATGTCTCCGTGGTGGGTCAGGTGGTGTATCACTACGGCAACGCCTATAACGGCGCTGCCAGCATCAGTTCCATCATTCTGGAGGACGTCATCGGCGGTGAGATCTACGGCTTCCAGATCTATGATTACGCCAACCACGCCAACTATAAGGTAGGCGACGTGGTGAAAGTCACCGGTACCGTTAGCCCCTACGGCGGCGTGCCTCAGATGCAGTCCCCTGCCATGGAGGTGGTAAAGGCCGGTGTGGAGGCCATCCCCGCACAGGAGATCACCGTCTCCCAGATGGGCGCCGACTATCTCAGTGAGTACGTCTACATCAAGGACGTGACACTGGGTACCTACAACGCTTCCGGCAGCACCCCCGTCACCGACGCCACCGGCAGCACCAAGCTCTTCAAGGGTGTGCCGCTGCCCGCCAATACTACTGAGGTCGATGTCACGGCCCTGTATGCCTGCTGCTCCGCCTACAACGGCACCTATCAGCTCCGCAACGGCGCCAGTACCGACTACGTCACCAACGTGACGCCTCCCACCCCCGGCCAGCTGCCTCAGGCCGGCGATGAGGTGGTCATCTACAACCAGAACGCTGAGGCGGTTCTGGCGGAGCAAAATGACAACACCGACAGTCCCGCCATCAACAAGGCGGCCGCCACCATTGAGAGCGGCAAGGCTGTCTGCTCCAACGGCGCCGTGGTCTTTACCGTGGAGCGCAGCGGCGAGTACTATCGCTTCCGCAACGACACCTACGGCTATCTGTGTGCCAACGGCACCGGCAACAACGCCTTCTATTCCCTCACCGCCAGTGAGGACGCCGACTGGCTGGTCCGGGAGTGCTCCGGCAATGTGGGCGGCTACGAAATGGAGAGCCGCACCGCCAAGTATAACGGCAAATACAGCCAGTGGCTGGAGTATTACAGCGACAGCTTCAAGGTGTACAGTATGTACAGCTCCACCGGCAGTCTGGACTACACCATCTACTCCTTCTCCTTCTATCCCGTGGCGGAGGGGACGGAGCTGACCGGCGGCATCGTGAATATGCCCGCCGTGGTCATCGACCACCTGTACCTGCAACTGAAGAACCGAAAGCTGAATCAGCTGAATAATTTTACAGTTATTCTTATTCGATATAGAAAAGGCTGCTCTGCAAAGAGTGGCCTTTTTATTTGAAGTAAATACCTTTTTATTTGAGTAAGGAGGAGCAGATTTTGGAATTGAGCCGTATAGAGTATACGTCTATTCCCTAATGATATTCACTTGTTTACTAATCCTAAGATAAATTAAAAGATAACCTGAATAAACTTTTCGTGAATAGAATCTGTTATATTTGCAGGAGAATATGGCAAAATTTGTAAAGGTAATATTGTTTCTGTTGCTGACTGTTGCTTTTCATAGCATAGCAGGCAATGTTTCTACTGCGAAAGTGGTGGATGAACAGGAGCGTGCTATTACATATGCAATGAGACAGCATGGGGAAATCAGCGCACCGGATCTTCCTGGTAAGCCAGTGGCTGAATTGAACAACTTGCAAAGCCATCAGATATCTGTAACACGTATTCAACGGCCGAAACTGCCTGTAGCTAACGCGCTGTGGAAAGCTCAACCCGATCTGCCGACCGCATCTGAAGCCTGGATCCTGGCCGGCGGCGCGCACCACACCGTGTTCAGCCACGCGCTGGATCTGAACGATATGCGCCAGTTCGCTGAAATGCACGATATCGAGATCGCGGTGATCGATAACGATACCCGCCTGCCGGCCTTTAAGGACGCGCTGCGCTGGAACGAAGTGTATTACGGGTTCAAACGTTAATTGTCGAAACGGATTGCCCGGTGGCATTTCATTTACCGGGCCTACAAATCACCGTAGGCCGGATAAGCGAAGCGCCATCCGGCATTCAGGAGTTAACATGCT
>OGWV01003059.1_pt1 | contig 9992 bp, 8 predicted proteins | sample 1576081 | NCBI WGS metagenome assembly OGWV01 (sample SAMEA3541541, study PRJEB24748) | human gut metagenome | biome: human gut; feature: human-associated habitat; material: faeces | place: China | collected 2012 | reverse complement strand
TGTGGGTCATCGCCCGAGATGACCTTGATCTTCACGCCCTGCTTCGCAAAGAAGCCAAACGTATAATCAGCCGCATCTTCCAGTGTCTCTGCCGGATCATCTGCCCTTACAGCAACGATCATCTTATCAACTTTATAATTTCCGCCGGTGATCCTGCTGATCATATCATTGGCTTCTGCCACATAATAAGATCCTATAAATAAGCAGAACGTTAATAATAAACTAAAAACTTTCCCAAACGTACCTTTCTTTCTTCTCGCAACCTGGGAATTTAAAGTAATACACCAGAAGAAAAAAAGTAATACCGCTACAAGAATGAGATATTTTAACGGAATCATTCCCAAAAGATTCAGTACAATCATCAAAGCAATACTTGCAATCGTCTGAATCACAATACATACCGTTCCAAACCGGTTTCTCTTTGATCTTTTTGACTCTTTCACTCTGCCTCTTCTGTTATGCGATGTATTTTTCGCTGTCTTTCGTTGTCTCTCCATCTTAGAATTCCTTCACCTATTCCTATTTAAACAACCGGGATGGATAAATTCCCCTGGAAATCAATCTCTGAATTGCTTCTGTTACCGTTGCTTTATCTTCCTGATAAGTCACACCAAACCACTGGTCATGAGACTTTAATACCCTGACTTCCAGTTGATGTTCACTCAGCAGCTCACCGATCAGGGTTGGCAACAGCCCTCTCCGGCGTTTCGCTTGCCGCTGCGGAACGTCACCAATGCCAACATCCTGAACTATCTGACGCAGGAACGGAAACTCAGTCCCTCGCTGGTGAACTTCTTCATCGCTGCCGGAGATATTTACGAAGACGCCACCCACCACAACGTGGTCTTTGTGGGGCGGGATGCAGACGGGCATCCCCGCTACGCAAGCAGCCGTGGGATTCGGGAAAAGTTTCGGCAGGATGCAGCCGGTGCAGAAAAGGCATTTGGCTTTGCCCATCGCGGCACCGACAAGCAGTTGCTGGTCTTTGAAGCGCCCATCGACCTGCTGTCCTTCATCGAACTGTTCCCGAAAAACTGGCAGCAGCACAATTATCTGTCGCTGGGCGGGGTGTCGGGCAAGGCACTGCGGCAATTTCTTTCTGAACGCCCGGACGTGGAGCGGGTGTTCCTCTGTCTGGATGCTGACAAAGCCGGAGAGGATGCCTGCAAGCGTCTGGCTGCTCTGCTGCCGGACAGTGTGAGCGTGACCCGCATCCAGCCCTGCATGAAGGACTGGAACGATGTTCTGGTGCACCGGGCAGAGATTCCAAACTGCAATTATTTCAAGAGCATCGTGCTGAAAGAGCCGTCAAAACCGGAAACGGTGAAGATCATCCGCATGAGCGATGTGGAGCTAACCCCGGTGGACTGGCTCTGGAAACCGTATCTTCCCTTTGGAAAACTCAGCGTGCTGCAAGGAAATCCGGGCGAGGGCAAGACCTATTTTGCCATGCACCTTGCCGCCGCCTGCACCAACGGAAAGCTGCTGCCCAACATGGAACGCATGGAACCCTTCAACGTGATCTACCAGACCGCCGAGGACGGTCTGGGCGATACGGTCAAGCCCCGCCTGATTGAAGCCGGTGCAGACCTTGACCGGGTGCTGGTCATTGACGACAGCGATGTTCAACTAACGCTCTCCGATGAACGAATTGAAAAAGCCATTATCGAGAACAACGCCCGACTGGTCATCATCGACCCGATTCAGGCGTATCTCGGTGCCGACGTGGATATGAACCGGGCGAACGAAGTGCGCCCCATCTTCATGCGGCTGGGACAGGTAGCGCAGCGAACAGGCTGCGCTATTTTGCTGATCGGGCATCTGAACAAGGCCGCTGGAATGCAGAGCTTGCAGCGGGGCCTCGGCTCCATCGACATTGCTGCCGCCGTCCGCAGCGTCATGTTCATCGGCAAGCTGAAGCACGACCCCACCATGCGCATCTTGACCCACGAGAAAAGTTCTCTTGCCCCGCCGGGAGCGTCACTGGCGTTCTCTCTAGGGGACGAGGGTGGCTTCCGCTGGGTCGGCGAGTACGACATTACCGCAGACGAGATGCTGTCCGGCATCGAGCCGCAGCGGGAAACCAAGACCCAGCAAGCCAAAGACTTGATCTGCACCCTGCTTGCCGGAGGAAAGCAGGTGCTCAGTGAGGACATCGACAAGGCAACGCTGGAAAGGGGCATCCCCGGTCGAACTGTCCGGGATGCCAAGCGGGAACTGGGTGATGCCCTGAAAAGCAAGATCGTGGAAGGCCGCAAAAAGGTCTTTTGGATGGAATAAGCCATTTCGCTGGCAAGAAAAAATTTGGCTGGCAAGAAAATCATGGTACACCCACAGTTGCCAGTCTGCCAGCCAAATTTGGAAAATGACGATAAAAGGAGAAATCGAATGGAAAATCAGAATTCGAGTTATTCGGTGCAGATTGGCAAAACCACCTTTATTGTGTGCGTGAAGCAGTCCGAAACCGCCAAAAAGCCGATTGAAAAGATGTTCAAGGATATGTGCAGACATGAGGTCACAAGGGACTTCCTTGCGGACAACCTGATGAATTTAGAAAAATTACCGAAAACCTCTTGACGAAGTCCAGCCCGAAGGCACCGGATACCGTGCACGCACTCGTTTTGCGAAGTTCTTCAACTTGCCTGAACTGATGGCGATGTTCAAAGAAGCAGCAGATATCAAGACCAGCGACCAGCTTCATCTCCCGGTGCCTGATGCAAAATTTGAGACGGTGGTGGTCAAACCTTCGGAAATCCAACAGGACATGGTGCAGGCGTTGAGCGAACGTGCAGCCGAAGTCCACAGCGGTTCTGTTGACCCTTCTGTGGATAATATGTTGAAAATCACGTCGGATGGTCGCAAAATCGGTCTTGACCAGCGGTTGATGAATTCCGCTCTGCCCGATGACCCCAACAGCAAGTTAAATGCCTGCGTCAACAACGTCCTGCGCATCTGGAACGACACCAAAGAGCAGAAGCTGACCCAGTTGATTTTCTGCGATATGTCTACTTCCAAGGGGGACGGTTCGTTCAACGTTTATGATGATATCCGCTCCAAGCTGCTCAACGCCGGTGTGCCCGAACAGGAGATCGAGTTCATCCACAACGCAGATACACTAAAACGTCTCATGGACAAAAGTGAGATGCAAGGATTACCTCAGCATCTGATACCACAATTACAACTACTATTCAACCAAGCACAACACATGAGGGAAATAGTAGATATGGTGTTGGACTGGAGCAGTTTGGAGGCAGACTATAATAAATTGAAAATACAAAAAACTCAATTGAACGAATGGGTAACCGAGGTTATCAAAGACTATATGAATGAGGCAAAAGAAAAAGAGATATGCATACAATTACAAATAGATCCCAACATAGAGGAGGTATGGTTTGACAAACAAAAGTGTCAAACAGTACTATCAAACTTACTGATGAATGCACTAAAATTCAGTAAGGCAAACAGCAATATAACAGTAAGCACGCAACGTCTTGAAAACACAGTCAGAATATCTGTTATAGACGAAGGAAGCGGTATAGAAGATTCGGATATGGCAAATCTCTTCACTAAATTCCACAAAGGTAATCACAAAGAGCGAGGAAGTGGATTCGGATTATATTATGCCAAAACAATAATGGAAATGCACGGGGGGCTTATAAGGGCCTATAATAATACAAACAAAGGAGCTACATTCTATTTGGAGCTGCCATTGCTCAATACAAATAAAAAAGAAGAATCCGCCCATTTACAGCAAAAAGGCTCTCCTCTCCCTTCTAGCATCCAAGATACACATTTCGATTGTACCGGAAAGACTGTGCTTATTGTAGAGGACGAAAAGGAGTTAAGGGAATATCTCATAAGTTCTTTAACTGAGTTCTTTAAGAAAGTTTATGCGGCAGACAATGCAGTCTCTGCCTTAGAAATCTGTCAGAAGAAACAGCCTTCTATTATTATTAGTGACGTGATGATGCCGCAAATGGATGGTTTTGAATTATGCCGTCAAATAAAAAACAACATCCAGATAAGCCATATCCCTGTAATACTGTTAACAGCACGTTATGACCAGACAGGGATAACAACCGGATATAAATCCGGAGCTGATGCTTACATCCCCAAACCATTTGATCTAGACTCTCTAAAGATCGTCATCGGAAATATTTTAAAAAATAGAGAGAAAATACACAATCAATACATATCTATTAACCAGTCGACTTCTCTCCAGACTTTAACAAACAGTAAAGCAGATGAGGATTTCATGACAAAAATAAATATAATTATACATGAAAACCTATCTGACGAAGAATTCTCCGTCCAGCAATTGGCAGATCTCATGACAATTAGCCGTTCTTCTTTATACAACAAGATAAAAATTATAACAGGTTTGGGAGTCAATGACTATATAAACAGATTACGTATCGAAAAAGCGATCTCACTGCTTACCAATACAAATTTAAACATAAATGAAATAAGCAGTGAAGTGGGGTTTACTTATCCCCGATATTTTAGTTCAACATTCAAACAAATGAAAGGAATGACTCCCAAACAATTTAGAGAGGAGAATCGTATGAAATAAGTAGGAAATTCCTTGGAAACATAACAAGTATGAACGGGTGGATACAAAGATATAATTTCCTTCTTAATAAAAAATAAATGTCGGAACCGTGCAATGGGAATCATACGCAATTGCCTATATTTGCGCTATTGAACAACAAATACAGGTATAATTATGGAACACAAAGCTGATAAGGACTATGTGGCTATCATTTCACTCCGGAAGTTACCTCAATACTCAAAAAGATCTATTGCCTATTTCCAAAACAGAGGGACGGATAATAACTCTAAGAATGACCTGCTACCATGTCAATAGAAATAAAATATTTTAAAGATAGAAAAGAGTGGCGAAAAAGGATATAATTGCCAGATTGAAAGAAGATAAAACTGTATGGAACAATTATCAACTTTTTTCCGACACATATAAACGCATCCGAATTGCCTACATTGAAGCAGCAAGGAAACGGCCTGAAGAATTTGAAAAACGATTAAACAACTTTATCAATAAAACGAGAGAAAATAAAAGAATAACAGGATTCGGCGGGATTGAAAAATACTATTAATCCCTATAAAATACCTGACTCAAAATAAAAAACAATTCCTCTTTGATACCGCCCCCTAAAATGTGCAGAAAACCGAATTGAACAAATAGGACACTCACTCTATCCTTACCAAATGATAAAGTGTCCCCCGATAAGACTTTCGGGAAGGAATACTCAGCTTTTGAAGCATGCGTCCGAATTGTGCCACCTTATTGATAGCCAACCTGTCACGTGTCTTTGTCTGCAAATAGTTCAATATCTGCATGGAAGTCATCCACTTCCTTTCTTCCGCTTCCTCATCCAACGGACTAGGATAACAATGAAATAACTGTTCCAACGGACTCAATAAGTTCGCGCAAAGTCATAATGTGTCCCGATTTTGTTTCCGTTTTCATTTTGTCGAACAATGTGCCTGCCTCACAAACACTGAGAGTTTCTTTTCCACTCTCGCTATCTTGCCTGATAAAAGTAATATTCATTCTATTTTTGTCTATTTTCTACAATCGGAATTTATTGTTTTAATTCCTGTAAAGATACGCTATAAGCTTCCGGAAAGCAAGCATTTCTCCTGATTAATATCCGCATTTTATTTGTATTACACTCAGATTTGATGTATCTTTGCTTAATAGTTACCAGAAGCTCACCAGTGTGAACAAACAAGCTATCAGTTGTAAACAAAAACGTTAACAAGTGTAAGCAATCTTATTCACAGCAGTGAGCCCCTGAGAAGCATTAAGGCTTAACAAAACAAACTCTAAGCATTAACGTATAACTACCTAAGAGAATACATAACAAGAACGGTTACTTTAAAACAAAACATGAAACTATGGCAATATTATTTGACTGGTATGAAAACCCCAAGCCTTCGGACAAAGAACAAGGAGAAAAGACACTGCACCCACGTCTAAAATATAACGGTTCGATAGGAACCGACGTATTGAGCCGACGCATTCAAGAACGTTGTTCGCTGACAGAAACGGACGTCACAGCTGTACTCGACGCCCTTTCACATATCATGGGACAGGAATTGGCAAACGGACGGCAAGTACATCTGGACGGTATCGGTTATTTTCGCCCTTGCCTGACCAGTACGGAACCCGTAACGATAGACACCAAACGAAAGGCTACCAAAGTAAAATTGAAAGCGATCCAGTTTCGTGCCGATCAGACATTGAAAAATGAATTTGGGATACTGAAAGTAAAAAGTCTCAAAGGCGGGCTCGACTTCTCCCAACTGACGAACGAAGAAATAGACCGGAAACTGACGAAATACTTCCAAACACACCCATTCATGCGGAGATGTGACTTCCAAGACCTCTGCAGAATGACAAGAAGCACGGCAATGCGACATATCCGGCGGCTACGTGACGAAGGAAAACTGAAAAATGAGGGTGGAGTGATGCAACCGATTTATGTACCAGGAAACGGTTATTATACTAATAATAAACATGTTACAGATTAAATAGTGGGAATTAGTAACCTGAGGGTAGAAATTACCCTCAGGTTACTCCAACTTAACTCTCATAGCCGCAAACAACGATGTATAAAGGGATTGAAGCTATCTATGAGAGTATGAGAGTAAAATCATCACTAACATCTATTGTATGCATTTTCTTTCACCGCTATTGTTCCATACAACATGGTTGACGGACAATGCTTACATACATCCCCTAACCCCGCATTCAACATTTTCCAGCATTCGGCGTTTTCCGGCACTTGTCCGGCTTCTTCCCCGAAAAGCTTGTTTGTAAAGATCATCTTCACCGTGTCATAATCGCTCACGAAGATATTGGCATTGATATTCCAGTACCGATTGTGACGCCGGGCAGAATGTTGGAGTTTCCTCCAACCCACACATTGTTGCCCAATGTCACAGGAGAAGTAAAAAGATTTCCAGAACTGAAAAGAAATAAGATTGCCCGTAAAACAATATTTTACCGGCAAACGTTTTCTTTATAGTATTTTTTTAAGTTATTTTGCGCAACAGATATCACGAAATCATCAAATTATGGATTGGATTGGCCTTGATTTAACATTCCCTATCACCGACCCTACATGGATATTTCTCCTTGTACTCTTGATTATATTGTTTGCTCCGATATTATTGAATAAACTGCGCATCCCTCATATTATCGGTATGATCCTGGCAGGACTGGCTATTGGCGAACATGGATTTAATATCCTGGCACGAGACAGCAGCTTTCAGTTATTCGGGAAAGTCGGACTCTATTACATCATGTTCCTGGCTGGTCTGGAAATGAATATGGGAGATTTCAAAGAGACGCGAAACAAAGCATTGGTACTGGGATTACTGGCTTTTATCGTTCCTATCGGGATTGGATTCATGGCAAATGTATCTTATCTGAAATATGGTGTAATCACATCCGTACTGCTAGCCAGTATGTATGCCTCACATACCCTGGTGGCTTATCCCATTGTCACCCGTTTCGGGGTGTCACGTCATCGTAGCGTAAGCATTGCGGTAGGAGGAACGGCAGTGACGGACACACTCACATTGTTGGTGTTGGCTGTCATAGGCGGTTTGTTCAAAGGAGAGACCGGTGGTTTCTTCTGGTTATGGCTGGTAGTAAAAGTGATTTTCCTGGGTGGACTAATTATCTATTTCTTCCCGCGTATCGGCCGCTGGTTCTTTCACCGCTACAATGACCATGTGATGCAGTTCATTTTCGTCCTTGCCATGGTCTTTCTTGGAGCAGGACTCATGGAGTTCGTAGGAATGGAAGGAATTTTGGGGGCTTTCCTCGCAGGATTGGTACTGAACCGACTCATTCCACACGTTTCTCCGTTGATGAATCATCTGGAGTTCGTCGGGAATGCGCTTTTCATTCCTTACTTTCTTATCGGAGTGGGAATGTTGATCAACCTGCGTGTTATCTTCGGACACGGAGATGCGCTGAAGGTGGCCGCCGTAATGATTGTAATGGCACTGACGGGCAAGTGGATTGCCTGCTGGCTCACGCAAAAGATATACAGGATGTCCGTTCTCGAACGAAACATGATGTACGGATTGAGTAATGCACAGGCGGCAGCTACATTGGCGGCGGTATTGGTCGGATATAATATTATCCTGCCCGGCGGCGAACGTCTGTTGAATGATGATGTACTGAATGGGACGGTTCTGCTGATCCTCGTTACTTGCGTAGTCAGTTCCCTGATAACCGAACGGGCGGCCAAGAAGCTGGCCATGGATGATTCGGAACCGGGAAAAGAGTCTTCGACGGAAACTGAAAAGATTTTGGTATCTCTTGCCAATCCGGACACCATTGAAGACATGATGAACCTTTCTTTAGTGATACGTGATACGAAACTAAAGGACAATCTTCTGGCACTGCACGTTATCAACGACGACAGCACTTCCGATAACCTGAGAATGCGAAGTAAACGCTACTTGGAAAAAGCGGCCATGACAACAACAGCAGCCAATGTTTCGCTGAAACAGCTGACCCGCTATGACTTGAATATTGCTTCCGGCATCATCCACTCTGTGAAAGAGAATGAAGTAACGAGTATCATCACCGGGCTGCACCGCAAAGCGAATATCACTGATTCATATTTCGGAATGCTTGCCGGAAACCTGCTGAAAGGATTAAATTGCGAGATTATTATCTCCAAATTCCTGATACCGGTCAATACGATAAAGCGAATCGTTATTGCCGTCCCTCCGAAAGCGGAATATGAATCCGGCTTTCCACGTTGGTTGGAGCATTTCTGCCGAATGGGAAGCACGCTCGGATGTCGTGTGCATTTCTTTGCAAACGAACAGACAACCGCCCGCCTGCAAACGTGGATAAAGAAAAGACATAAACAGGTACTGACGGATTTCTCTCTTTTAGAGGACTGGAACGATTTACTGGTACTGACAGGGCAAGTAAGCTACGACCATCTGTTAGTGATTATCAGCGCCCGTCCCGGAACGATTTCTTATGACAACTCGTTTGAGAAATTGCCGAGACAATTAGGAAAATATTTCTCTAATAATAGCCTGATTGTGTTATATCCCAATCAATCGGGTGAACCACTGGACAGTTCTTTCTTCTCCAAGCTATACACCGATACTGAAACCCGACACTATGAGAAAGTGGGCAAATGGGTTTACAAATGGTTCAAAAAGAGTTGATAAGCGGTATATTCCGACCACAAATATATGCCATTTGAAGAACAAGGCTATTATTGTAATCTAATTTATAGTTTGACTACAATAACAGCCTTATACCATCAGTCTTGCACCATTAATTTTGTATAATATCACCCACTAAAAGAATATAGCCGAGATAGGTATTAAACTCATTGAAATATTCAGTTTCCTTTATTCGCTTCGGATTCATCTTGTAGATTTCCGCCTTCTCAAAACGTCTATTGTCCGGACGAATAATAATTGTATGTTCTTCTTCATTCAAGGACTCAAACAGACAATAATTAGTACGATTACGATCTCCGCAATATTTATCAAACCTACGGATATAGGAAGGATCATTCTGATCTATCTCTACTGTCATTCCTCCGGATGAAGGTCCGATTAAGTCAAACACCCCAACTCGAATTCCCTTAAAATGTACTTTCACAAAATCTTCCGAATCCGAGGATTCCAGAACAACCGGCAATGCTTTTTGGTCTCCCTGAAAATTTGAAAAGGCTTTATCATCTTTCGAGAGTAGTTTCCAACCTTCGGAATGTTCAAACTCTGTTACGGGAATCATTTTAGCTTTCTCATAATTACCCGGATACAACGGAGCTTTCAATGCATGTGCCTTTTCCTGCGCCTTGTTCATTTGTAACAGGGAGCGGCTCAGTGTCTTTGTATATATAGGATGTCCGCCATCATAAGTAGGATGTGTCCCATCATTCGTAAACACAATCTTACCACTATACTCCTTTTTT
>OGWV01003055.1_pt1 | contig 10001 bp, 7 predicted proteins | sample 1576081 | NCBI WGS metagenome assembly OGWV01 (sample SAMEA3541541, study PRJEB24748) | human gut metagenome | biome: human gut; feature: human-associated habitat; material: faeces | place: China | collected 2012 | reverse complement strand
CCTTCCGCAAGGAAGTTCTCATATATCGGAGTTCATTAATATGCATGGTTACAAAATATTTTGAAAGAATCGGGGACCATGCGACAAATATCGCAGAATGGGTTATCTTTTCCATTACAGGACAGATTGCGGGCTAAGGAAAAGATTAGCATAAATAAATATGAAAAAGCAACGATACGAAAACAGATTTCGTGACATGGAGTCATCGTTGCTCTTTTTTTTGTATATTTAGAAATATTTGATAGTGCATGTCGAAAAAAGAAATAATTTTACATAAACTTTACATAGTACTCTCTTCGGATTTTACATAGGTATGTTAACGTAAAAACTAGATATTAGAAAGGTAAATTTTATTTTGCTAACGTAAAAATGAGGTGTGAAAAAAGTAAAATCTCTTTCTAGTATGAAACTGACCCGCGAATCCGATAGGTGGTTCGTGGTTATACTATAGCAATTCTGTAAAATAATATAAAAGAATTGTGCGGCAAAAATGAGAATTGCTCTACATATGTAAAATATAAAATGGAGGAGAGAGTATGGATATTTTTGGTATTTTATCAATGATAGGAGGATTGGCGTTATTCCTTTATGGTATGGAGGCGATGGGCGCAGGGCTTTCGAAGCTGTCCGGCGGCCGTATGGAACGTCTTCTTGAAAAACTGACTTCAAAACGAATTATGGCGGTATTATTAGGAGCTGGTGTTACGGCAGTAATCCAGTCTTCCTCTGCAACAACAGTAATGGTTGTTGGTTTTGTAAACTCAGGGATTATGAAGCTGAATCAGGCTGTCGGCATTATTATGGGTGCGAATATTGGTACAACCATCACATCCTGGCTGTTAAGTCTTACCGGGATTCAGGGAAGCAGCTTTATATTAAAAATGTTAAAGCCATCTTCATTTTCCCCTATTCTTGCTATAGTAGGCATAATATTTATTATGTTTACAAAAGATGAGAAAAAGAAAGATATTGGTGGTATTTTTCTGGGATTTGCGATTCTGATGTACGGAATGGAAGCGATGAGTGGTGCGGTAGCGCCTCTTGCAGATAATGAGAAGTTTACAGGAATTCTCACGATGTTTTCTAACCCAATTCTTGGATTGTTAGCAGGTACGATTCTTACCGCAGTAATTCAGAGTTCCTCTGCATCTGTCGGTATTTTACAGGCACTTTGTGCGACTGGAGCGGTTAATTTCAGTACAGCATTACCGATCATTATGGGACAGAACATCGGTACTTGTGTAACAGCAATCATTTCCAGTATCGGAACAAGCAAAAATGCAAAAAGAGCAGCAGCAGTACACCTTTTCTTCAATATTAGTGGTACGGTTATTTTCATGGTCGTATTCTATACATTGAATACGTTTGTTCATTTTTCATTTTTAAATACAGCAGCAAGTCCGGCAGGCATCGCTGTTATCCACAGTTTGTTTAATATTGGCGCAACGATCCTGTTATTCCCATTTGCAAATCTTCTTGAGAAAATGGCAATTCTTGCAATTCCAGATAAAGGATCTGAAGTAGAAGAGATGGAAGAAGAGAAAATCAATCCAGATCTTGCAAGATTAGACGAGCGTTTCTTAGACAAGCCAGGTTTTGCGATGGAAGAATGTCGTGGCGTAGCCATCAATATGGCAAGAAAGTCCAAAAAGGCAATGAATCTTGCGATTGATCTGTTAAAAGAATACGATGAAAAAACATCTGCGAGAGTAGAGAAGTTAGAAAATCAGATTGACCAGTATGAAGATGCCCTCGGTACTTATCTTGTTAAACTGAGTGAACGAGACCTCTCTGTAAAGGACAGTCGTATTTTATCGGTACTTCTTCATTGTATCGGTGACTTTGAGCGTATTTCTGATCATGCGGTAAACATTCGTGATGCCGCTGTGGAAATGAACAAAAAGAATCTGCAGTTCTCAGACAAGGCAAAGCAGGAACTTCTTGTATTTTCCAATGCGATTCGTGACATTATCGACAGGGCGGTACTTGCCTTTGAGACAGGAGATACTGGCCTTGCCAAAGAAGTAGAACCGTTAGAGCAGGTTGTAGATGCACTGAACAAAGAGGAAAAGCAGAGACATATTAACCGTCTTAGAACAGGAACGTGTACCATCGAACTTGGATTTGTTCTTTCAGATATTTCTACAAACTTTGAGCGTGCCGCAGACCACTGTTCCAATATTGCAGTATGTCTGTTACAGGTTGATGAGGGTGGGTTTGACACCCATGAATATCTTGATATACTAAAAGAAGAAAACAGTGAAGAATTTCGACATGAATATATGGAGCTTAGTGAGAAATACGCTTTGCCGGAGAGTAAACATGGAGGAAAATAATTATGGCAAATATTTATATAGTGGAGGACGACACAAATATTCAGGAGATTGAGGCAATCGCATTAAAGAACAGCGGGCATAGCGTAGAACAGTTTGACGATGCGGCACATTTCTACAAAAAGTTAGAAGAAAAACTGCCAGACCTTGCGATTCTTGACCTCATGCTTCCAGATGAAGATGGTTATGAAATTGTAAATGATTTTTTGGATAGTTTAGATAAAAATCAATATGATAGATTAGAAAATGAAGTATTAAGAAATCGAAATTCAATTTATTGTGAAGATTTAATAAATAGCTATCCTGATTTAAGAAAATACCCTATATGGGTTTTTATCGAAGTAATTTCTTTTGGTACACTAATATCATTTTATAAATTTTGTGGGGAAAGATACAATGATAAAATGATGTCAAAAGATCATTTTATATTAAAAATGTGTAAAAGTGTTAGAAATGCAGCGGCACATAGTAATTGTATAATAAATGATTTAAATGCAAAAACAACATCATTATCAACAAGTTATTTAGTTACAAAAGAATTGGCAAATATAGAGAAAATTTCGAAGGTTACTAGAATTAAGAAAATGAGTAATGGTAGAATACAACAAGTAATATCTTTGCTTTATATGCATAAAAAACTAATACCAAGCGAAGGTGTTAGAAAGAATGCTGTTATAAATTTGCAAAAATTTAGTGATAGAATAAAAAGAAACGGTCACTATTATGATAATAATGATTTGATTAGGACAACTTTTGAATTTTTGAATATTGTTATTGACAATTGGTATCCAGTTGACTAAAATGAAATTGCATAAAAAAATATATAAATATATTTTGTAAGGACCGTGTAGTAATACATGGTTCTATTTTTTTTACAAAGAAGCCCTCTAGTTTATCACTAAAGGGCTATTATTATTTTTTGATCATAATAAATTGATAAGGTTTTAAGGTTGTTGGGTTGTAATTGTTGTAGTTATCTAACAAAATGTTTCCTTGAATATCAGGAATTGATTGTTCAGTGTTTGTAAAGTTACATAAACAAATAATTTCTTGTCCTTGATAAGTACGTTTATAACCAATGACATCATCTACTGTTTTGATCTCTTCAAAATCACCATAAACAAGAATATCTTCTTGTTTTCTAATAGAAATCATTTTTTTATAGAAGCTATAGATTGAATTTGGATCATTGAATTGACTTTCAACATTGATTTTATCTTGGCTTCCTGTCATTTTTAACCAAGGTTCATGATCACTGAATCCAGCGTATTCACTACTATCCCATTGCATAGGTGTTCTGGTGTTATCTCTACTTCTAAGGTTAAGGAAGTGCATGGCTTCTTCTTTAGTAAAGCCTTCTTCTAAGGCTCTTTGATATTGTCCATGACTTCCAATATCATCAAATTCATCAATGCTTTCTCTTTCAAAGTTTTCCATACCGATTTCTTCACCTTGATAGATAAATGGTGTTCCTCTTAAGTTAAAGAACATACCAGCAAGCATTGTTTGTGAATAATAATTATGATCTTTTTTATCTAAAATAAATTTATCAATAGCTCTAGGTTGATCATGATTTTCTAAGAAACTCGCAATCCATCCAAGCTTTTGAACTTCTCTTTGACTTGTAAATAAGAGTTCTTTAAATTGTTTAGTTGTCCAATCTTGTCTTTTAAACCATTCTTCATCTTCATTAATATCAAAATTACAATAATTAAAATCAAACATCATTGAAAAACATCCATCTTTACCAATAAAAATACCTAAATCCTTATATTGAACTCCAACAGCTTCAGCGACTGTCATACAATTATGTTTTTCAAATGTTTCTTTCTTCAATTCATCAAAAAAGACTTCAATTCCTGGTTGATTTCTAGAATAAGCAAAACAAGCACTTAAACCATCTTGTCCATCTACAGGACCATCTAAATATCTTTGATCCTTTTTAATAAAGTTAATTGCATCAACTCTAAATCCCGCAATTCCTTTATCTAACCACCAATTAATCATTTTATAAAGTTCTTTTCTTAAAGTTGGATTTTCCCAGTTTAGATCGGGTTGTTTTTTAGAAAAAGCATGGAAATAATATTCATCTCTACCTTCTACCTTTTGCCATACTGAACCTCCAAAAACAGATCTCCAGTTATTTGGTTCTTTCCCATCTTTAGAGGATTTAAAAATATAATAATCATGATAAGGACTATTTGGATCTTTTAGAGCTTCTTGAAACCAAGCATGTTCATCTGAACTATGATTGATAACGAGATCCATAATAATCTTAATTCCTTTATTTTTAGCTTTTTCAATCAATTCTTCTAAATCAGCCATTGTTCCAAATTCAGGATTAATATCATAATAATCAGAAATATCATATCCATTATCATCCATAGGTGATTTATAAATAGGACATAACCATAATAAAGTCACCCCTAAATCCTCTAAATAATCAAGCTTTTCAATAATCCCTCTTAAATCACCAATTCCATCTCCATTAGAGTCCTTAAAACTCTTAGGATAAATTTGATAAGCTATCTCTTTCTTCCACCATTCATTACTCATTTTCTTTTCTCTCCTTTAAAATATATAATTTAGAATAATAATCTCCAATACCATCCTTATTCTCACCACTTGAACCATCACTTATAATCAAACCCACATTCATCAACTCATCACCATATAAATCTAAATCATTTACATGATAAACCTTATTTTCATCTAATCCCTCTAATAATAAACGACGATAACCTACATTAACTTCTTGTAAAGGTCGATAGTAACCAACAATTGCTTGTGTTTTATCATGAGAGACAACCATCCAGGCTGTTTCGTTTGATGTAAATGGACTTTTTAAACGATAAAATGTTCCAAATTGAAATAAAGAACGATATTGTTTCATAAAAACAATTTGTTTTTTAATGATTTCTTTTTCTTCATCACTTAAATAATTAACATCTAATTCATAACCAAAAGTACCAAAATAAGCTACATTAGCACGTGTTTCAAGTGGTGTATTTCTAAATGTTTGATGATTAGGAATTGCTGAAACATGTGATCCCATTGAAGAAAGTGGGTAAACAAGAGAAGTTCCATATTGAATCTTTAATCTTTCTATTGCATCGGTATCATCACTGGTCCAACATTGAGGGGCATAATAAAGCATTCCTGGATCAAAGCGTGCTCCTCCACTTGCACAGGATTCAAAGAGTATATCAGGGTATTTCGTTGTTAGAACATCGTATAAATGATAAACACCTAGGATATATTCATGCATGACTCTTCCTTGTGATGAAACATCATGAGTGCTTGAATAGACTTCTGACATACAACGATTCATGTCCCATTTAATATATGAAATATAGGAATCATCAATCACATTCATCATTGCCTGGGCAATGTATTCAACAACTTCATGATTAGAAAAATCTAAAATATATTGATTTCTTCCATGACAACTCTTTCTATGAGGTGTTTTTAATACCCATTCAGGATGATTTCTATATAAGTTAGAATCTTCATTGACCATCTCTGGTTCAAACCATAATCCAAATTTTAAACCTAAATCATGAATTCTCTTTGATAAACCATTAATTCCATGAGGCAGTTTATCTAAATTAGGGTACCAATCTCCTAATCCTTGATGATCATTATTTCTATTACCAAACCAACCATCATCTAACACAAATAACTCAATTCCTAATTCTTTTGCTGTTTTAGCCATTGAAACGATCTTATCTTCATTAAAATCAAAATAAGTGCCTTCCCAATTATTCACTAAAATAGGTCTTACTTGATCTCGGTACTTCCCTCTAGCAAGTCTTTTTTGATAAAGTTGATGATAGGTTTGAGACATCTTATTCAATCCTTGATCACTATAAACCATCACAACTTCAGGACTTTGAAACGAATCTAAATGATCTAATAGATATTCAAAACAATGAGGATGAATTCCCATAGAGACACGTGAGACATGATAATTATCGACTTCTACTTGGGCCAAAAAGTTACCACTATAAACCAAACTAAAACCTAAAACTTCACCACTTGTTTCTTTACAATTTTCTCTTTTTAAAGCAATAAAAGGATTAAATTGATGTGAAGAACATCCTCTTAAAGAATAAATACTTTGAATACCTTCTGTAAGTTTTCTTGTTTTAATAGAACGTTCTCTTGCCCATGATCCTGTAAGTTCAATCATTTCATAATCTTGATCAGGTAAGTCTAAAGACATAGACATCATTTGATTAAGTCTTAATTTTTGTTTCCCCTCATTAACAATAAAAGCATTTCTTGTAATTACAGGAAAATCTTGATAAATGGTATAACTTAATTGTAGTTTTGCTTCAATAACTTCATCATATAAGGTAATGATAAGAGTTTGGGCTTCGTTTTCATTTTCTACATAGGTAGCAGGAAGATCTTTTAATTTTGGTTTTCCTTGTATGATTTCATGACTTACATATTCAAAGTTTAAAATATGACTCCCATTTTCTTGTAAAATATCGATAGCAGGATGACGTAAATCTCCTGAACCATAAACAGGATATTCCTGTTTAATATGTTCTAATGAAAAATTTAAATCCCCTTTATAGCTACAAGGTGACATAGGACGAGGAAAAAGTTCTAATAAATGATCAAAGTCTCTACGATCATGAATTCTTTTTCCATAATAGAGTTGTCCTAATTGATTATTTTCTAAGATTTTAAACACATAACTAATTTCATTATTATACAAATGAAAAGTTTTACTTTCTTCATGAAATACAATCATAGATTTCTCCTTAATCACTAAATAGTATTTTTAAAATATCTTTTAAACCATCATCAACAACCGATTTACAAATAATATTTGCTTTAGCTTTTAATAAATCACAGGCATTTCCCATAGCAACCCCTACACGACAAAATTCAATCATTTCTAAATCGTTTTCACCATCTCCAAAAGCGTATGTGTCATCTTGATCTAAATGATAATGATCAAGAACTTTTTGAATACCTGTTGCTTTTGAAATTGTTGGTGAATAGAATTCAAATGCATTGTCACTGCCATGTTCATCAAAATTAATAACATAACCAAAATCATTTTGAATATACTTTTCTATTTTTTCACGATCTTTATTTGTAACATTTGCTTCTATTTTAATCGCTCTTTTTAATACCTCATTACGATCAAACTTTGTTGTAAATAGATTTTCAAAATGTCCATTTTGAACAAAGAAGTTATAAAGTTCTTTATAAGAGGGATCAATGTATAAATGATTCGCTGTCGCAATCATATAATCACAATGAAGTTCTTCTAACATATTTGCTGTCTTTAAACATAACTCATAATCCATTCTATTTTCATAAATAGATTTTCCATCAATTTCTACATAACCACCATTATTTAAAATATAACCGTCAAAAGTTCCATCGAGCCATTTTTCATCTAACATGGCTTTGGGTCTTCCACTACAAATAAAGAGTTTATGTCCTTGTTTCTTTAATCTATTTAATTGTTGTTTTACACCTAAAGGTATTTCATAAATTCCCATTTGTGAGCATACTAATGTCCCATCTATATCAAAAAATAATACTTTCTTCATACTTTCACCTCAATGAAATTGTATCATGATTCTATTATAATATTATTTAATTTCTAGATAAGAAAAAAACTGTCAATCAGACAGTTTTATTTCATATAATGTAAGTTTTCTAACATAACTCCACATCCATTAGCAACACAATTTAATGCATCATCTGCTACGAATACAGGAACATTTAATTCAGATTCTAATAATCTATCTAAGCCAGTTAATAAAGCTCCTCCACCTGTTAAGAAAATACCACGTGATACGATATCAGCAGCTAATTCTGGTGGTGTTTGTTCAAGAACATGTTTTGTTTCTTTCACAATTGTTGCACAAGTTTCTCTAAGTGCTAATTCAGTTTCGTTTGATGTAATAGTAATTGTATGTGGTAATCCAGTTACTAAGTCTCTACCACGTACTTCAAATGTTTTATCAGATGATCCTTTTACAGCAGAACCAATTTCTAATTTAATTTGTTCTGCTGTACGATCACCAATTAATAATTTATATTTATCTTTAACAAATTTGATAATATCAGCATCCATAACATCCCCAGCGATTTTTAATGACGAGCTTGTTACGATGTCACCTAAAGATAATACAGCAATATCAGTAGTTCCCCCACCGATATCAATAACCATATTTCCTGTTGGTTTATTAATTTCAAGACCTGCACCAATTGCAGCTACTTTTGGTTCTTCTTCAATAAATACCTTTTTAGCTCCACATCTTTCAGCAACATCTCTAATTGCTGATTTTTCAATTGAAGTGATATTAGATGGACAACAAATCAAGATTGTTGGTCTAGCAAAAATTCCTTTTAAATTTAATTTATTAATAAAATGAGTTAATAAGATTTCAGTAATTCTAAAATCTGCAATAACTCCATCTTTTAATGGTCTAATTGCTTGAACCCTACCAGGAGTTTTACCTAACATATCTTTTGCCTCTTGTCCTACAGCTAATGGCTTTTTAGTTTCTTCATCTATTGATACTACTGAAGGTTCATTTACAACAATACCTTCACCTTTGACATAAATTAATATATTTGCAGTACCTAAATCGATACCAATTTCTTTTGATAATGCCATTATTTTTCCTCCTTGTATGTTTTTCCTCAATATTGTATCACGATTTTAATGAAATACAAGGATAAAAAACAAAACAAATCACTTTTTTAAAAATAATAAATTCTTATGATGTTACCTCTATTTTTTCTACTTTTTGACCAAAATAACTTTGTGGATTTACACTTTTATCTTGTATCGAAACAATAAAATGTAAATGCTTCTTTAATCCTGATTGATAAACATTATTTCCAGCTATCGCTATGACATCTCCTTGTTTAACTTGATCTCCTTTTTCCACCTTGATTTGATCAATTGATTGATAAATTGTCACTAATCCTTCTTTATGTTCAATCGTCAAGATCCAACCTAGTAAAGGATCATTTTCTTTACGAACCACTTTTCCACTTGCACTTGCTAAAACATCAAAACTTTCATTATCCTTTGTATAATCGATTCCATCATTAGGTCGATAGACACCTTCAAAATAATTCAAAGCATTTTCTAATTCTTTTTCTGATAAATTTGTATCATAAAATCCTTTAGAAACTTTCACACCTTCTTTAACTGGCTTTTGTAAAACTTCACTTGTCTCATCCGTATCTCCTTGTTTCTTTGTTTCTACCGAAACAACTGGAACATCTTCAAATGGTTTTATGTTTTTAAGTATTTCTTGTACAACTCCCGCACCCACTAAAAACAAAACCAATGATGAGATAAAGATAAATACTTTCTTATTTCTTCTTATTAAACCTTTCATCGATTTCACCTCTTATGAAGTTTAACCACAATTACATTAATTATTCTTAGAAATCTCAACACCTTGGTAATAATGTTTTAAGATTTGTTGATAATCATAACCTTCCCTTGCCATTCCTTGCGCTCCATATTGAGATAAACCAACACCATGACCACTGCCTTTTGTTTTAAAAACATAACTATCACTTTTTTCAACAATCGTAAAATCACTTGAAGCTAATTGAAGCTTTTCTCTCATTTGTCTTCCCGTATAATTTTGATTATTTATTTTAATCGTT
>OGWV01003054.1_pt1 | contig 10001 bp, 6 predicted proteins | sample 1576081 | NCBI WGS metagenome assembly OGWV01 (sample SAMEA3541541, study PRJEB24748) | human gut metagenome | biome: human gut; feature: human-associated habitat; material: faeces | place: China | collected 2012 | reverse complement strand
TTGTCCACGCCGCCGCAGTGCAGGTCGAGGTATTCTCCGTTGTATTTCATGGAGATACCGGAACACTCAATGTGCCATCCCGGATAACCGACGCCCCATGGAGAGTCCCATTTGAGCGCCTGGTTCTCGAATTTTGATTTGGTAAACCAGAGAACGAAATCGTTTTTGTTGCGTTTGTTGGTATCTTCCTCTACGCCCTCGCGGACACCAACGGCAAGATCATCCTCATCGTGGTCGTTGAATACATAGTAGTGGTCAAGACGGCTGGTGTCAAAGTAAACATTTCCGCCGGCAAAGTAAGCGTAGCCGGTGTCCATCAGTTTTGCAATGATTTTAATATATTCGTCAATGCATCCGGTCGCCGGCTGTACGACATCCGGGCGCTTGATATTCAGCTTTTTGCAATCCGCAAAGAATGCATCGGTGTAATACTGTGCGATTTCCATGACTGTTTTGTGCTCGCGCTTTGCACCTTTGACCATCTTGTCCTCGCCGGTGTCCGCATCGGAGCTTAAATGGCCGACATCGGTAATGTTCATGACACGGTTGACGTCATAGCCTTCATAGCGGAGTGCCTTTTCAAGAACGTCCTCCATAATATAACTGCGCAGGTTTCCAATGTGCGCAAAATGATAAACGGTAGGTCCGCAGGTGTACATTTCTACACGGCCCGGTGTGTGTGTCAGGAATTCAGCTTTTTTATGGGTTGCAGAATTATAAAGATACATAAAAGAAGTCTCCTTTTTTCTTTTCGTGCGGATACGGATGCAGAAGTGATGATACACAGGAAAGCAAAAAAGCGTCTGCTGTATCCGACAAGGATATCAGAGACGCCGCGTGCGGTGCCTGTTTTCCGTGTACTGCACTGGTTCCTTATTAAAATTAATATTAGCAGGATTTTTTTTTGATGTCAATAGTCCGGAGACTGTCGAAGACAAAAAGTAAGAAAGTGATTTCGGTGTGAGCGGTCTTCATGGAAGGCTTTGCTTTGTAAAAGAAGGAAACGAAAGTAAAAAACGAAAGTAAAAAACGAAAGTAAAAAACAGTATGACGCTCTTAAATAAGAAGAAATGTGATTTTCAGAAGTCTGTTTTTGCGTCCGGCAGGATTCTTTCCCGGAGCAAAATCTGAAACAAATACAAAAAGACAGTGCTGCAGAACGCAAATGGAAAGAAACAATTATTTGTGTAATCTTTTTTTTATTATAAAACCGAAGAATACAGGAAAATAGAAAAACGGCATCAGAACAATACCCAAAAAGAGGAAAATAGAGGATTTTGATGACTTTAAATGCAGTTTATACACTTTTCTCCTGCATCGGATATTGACAAACAGAGAGAGTTCTGGTTATAATGAATGCAGTTGTTTTTGGACAAACGGACAAATGTACGGGCATGAGGGATGAAGAAAACAAATCTTGTTGGACGCATCTCCTTTTTGTACTCTTCGCTTTAATGTGGTAAAGTGCCAAAATGAAAAACGGTGGAATGGCGAAGCCGTTCCGGCAAATGTCCGGATGATGCAAAAACAACGCGAATCCATGAAAGGAGTTAGGAAGAAATTATGAAAAGAAAAATTGTAAGCGCATTACTTGTTATGAGTATGACTGCAAGCCTGGTTGCCTGTGGAAATTCCGGCAGCGGAAGTTCTGATCCGGCGGATGAGAGTGTAAGCGTAAGCAGCAGCGCATCTTCCGAAAGTGATGCAAGCGCATCTGCAAGCAGTGAGAGCGAAGCCGAGGCAGAGGAATCCGAAATGCCGGAAGGATACGACGAGACCAGCACAGAGCTCTATAACGAGGCACTGGGCGATTTCAACGATGCACTTGCTACTGCAAAGGAAGCAGAAACGGTGGATGAGAGATATGCCCTGATGGCAGTTGCCGAGGGAAAACTGATGGAGTCTGCCATGATGTACCCGCTCACCTCAAGAGGTGGTATGTACGCGATGTACAGAATGGCTCCGCGCACCAAGGACTATACCCTTTGGGGAAGCGATAAGGACCGTTATCATCAGTATGTTGTAACAACTGACTTTATCAAAGCAGAAGATTACAACGAGATGAGAGCAAAATGGGATGAGCTCAAAGGAACAGGAACCTATGAGAGCTGGGTAAAAGAATATCTGGCAGGAAAAGGTTACACCTTAAAAGACAGCTTCTCCATGCCGTATGCGAGCGATCCGGTAACATGGGACGGACTTGCAACTTCCCGTGCGGCAGATACCGATGCGATCATCAATACCTATGACGGCCTGATGGAGTACGACGTAGAGGGAACTCTGCAGCCGGCACTGGCAGAATCCTATGAAGTATCCGATGACGGACTGACCTATACCTTCCACCTTCGTAAAGATGTAAAATGGACCGATTCCCAGGGACGTGAAGTGGATACTGTAAAAGCAGATGACTTCGTGGCCGGAATGCAGCACATGTGTGATGCACAGGGCGGTCTGGAATACCTGGTACAGGGCGTGATCAAAAACGTATCCCAGTACATCAGCGGTGAAGTTACCGATTTCGACGAGGTTGGTGTAAAAGCTGTTGATGACTATACCGTAGAGTACACACTGGAAGAGCCATGCAGCTACTTCATGACCATGCTGGGCTACACCATCTTCATGCCGATGAGCAGAAGCTACTATCAGTCCCAGGGTGGTAAATTCGGTGCTGAGTACGATTCTTCCGCAGCAGATTATCAGTACGGAAAAGATTCCAACTCCATCGCATACTGCGGACCGTACCTGGTAACCAACGCTACAGCGAAAAATACCATCGTATTTAAACTGAGCGATTCTTACTGGAACAAAGACAACGTAAACATTAAAACCCTGACCTGGCTGTTCAATGACCAGTCTGATGTTACCAAAATGTACACAGATGCAAAAGCAGGTACCGTTGACTATGTAAACCTGAACACCTCCACTATGGAGACAGCAAAATCCGAAGGTCTGTACGACCAGTACGCAGTAGTTTCAGATACCGACGCTACTTCCTTCATGGGATTCTACAATATCAACCGTACTGCGACTGCAAATGCCAACGACGGAACAACAGCAAAGAGTACAAAGTCTGACGAAGAAATCCAGAGAACAAACAAAGCACTGCAGAACGTTCACTTCAGAAGAGCGATCAGCTTTGCAGCAGATCGTGGCGCTTACAATGCACAGCAGGTTGGCGAGGATCTGAAGTATACTTCCCTTAGAAATACCTTTACCCCGGGATATTTCGTAAGCCTGTCAAAAGACACTACCATTCAGATCAACGGAACCGACACAACCTTCCCGGCAGGCACCTACTATGGTGAAATCGTACAGAAACAGATCGACGCCGACGGCGTGAAGATCAAAGTATGGGATGCCGAAAACAAGACCAGCGATGGTTTTGATGGATGGTACAATCCGGAAAACGCAGTAGAAGAACTGAATACCGCAATCGAGGAGCTCGCAGAAGACGGTATCACCATCGATGAGAGCAATCCGATCCAGATTGAGTATCCATATCCGTCTGCAGTAGAAGTTTACACCAACAAAGCAAACTCCTACAAGAAATCAGTAGAGGCTGCCCTTGGCGGAAAAGTTGTGATCAATCTGGTTGATGCCGTAGACCTGGATGGATGGTACTATGCAGGATACTATGTAAACTATGGTTATGAACAAAACTACGACGTATATGATGTCTCCGGATGGGGTCCGGACTTTGGTGATCCGTGCTCTTATCTGGATACCATGCTTCCGGACTACGAAGGATACATGACCAAATGTTTCGGTATCTTCTAATTTTGGAAAAGGTAAAATTGGAAAGACCAGAACAGTTGAAAGCCAATGAATAAACCGGCAGGGGGATGGGGACAAAAAAAGCCATTCCCCTGTCATATTGTGTTAAGGAATGAGAGAATATGACAAAATATCTTTTTAAGCGTTTGTTGCATGGCCTTGTTTCCGTAGTAATCGTCGTTGGATGCGTTATGACTATGATCTATTCTCTGATGGACCGAAATCTGATTTTCGCACAGGATACCACCTATTCCCATCAGAGCAATAACCAGAAAAAGGTGTACAAATATCAGAAGTGGGAGACATACGGATATCTTGATTATGTAACCTATGCAGATTATTTGAACGCTCTCAAAGCAAAAGGCGAAATTGACGAGGATACGAGATCCAAAGCAGTAGCATTCGGAAGAACGAAAGACCAGGATTCAGAACTGGTATCTGAATATGTAAAGAAATTTACAGCTTATTATAAAGCAAAAGGTTACACCGTAAGAAGATACGATGCGATCATGATGGGTAAGAAAAAATATGCTAACGGCGGACAGCAGCAGCTGTTTGCATACAGGGATATTCCGCTTGCAACGCGTCTCGGAAAATATTTTTCCGGTTTGATTGACATCGACAGCATTCACGATGCTGCAAAGGTAGAAGGTAAGAGGGGGATTACATTTACCTTACACGATCCGGTATATGGGGGAAAGAAATTTTCACCGGCCATCATGGGAAATGGCACAACACACAAGTACCTGATGTACTTTGACTCAAAATTCCCATATTTCCATCAGAATATAATCACCATAAATTTAGGAAAGTCCTATTCCGTAAATGAGGGTGTGGATGTAGCACTGACCATGACCCGCGCGCAGGGATCCTACGTAAAATCGGAGATTACCTACCCAAGCGGTCTGGTGGAATACAGTGCAGACGATCTGCACAGCGCAACGTATATGAGCGAATCTCAGGATGCAAGCGCTGTTCATTCCGATCGGTTCACAGATGACTATACCAACGTGGATACAATTAAGAGTGGTAAATCAAAAATCGGCTATTCCTTTGTAATCGGTATCATTGCCGTAATTCTTTCCTATCTCATCGCGGTGCCGCTTGGCATTCTGATGGCGAGAAAGAAAGACAAACTGGTTGACCAGCTTGGAACCATCTATATTGTATTCATTATAGCAGTACCTTCACTGGCCTATATTTTCCTGTTTAAGGCAATCGGAGGAAAAATGGGTCTGCCAACCACCTTTGACATGGATTCGAAGAGCAAGCTGATGTATATTCTGCCGATCGTTTCTCTGGCACTGCCGCAGGTGGCAAACCTGATGAAATGGCTGCGTCGATACATGATCGACCAGATGAACTCCGATTACGTAAAATTCGCAAGATCCGGTGGTCTGACAGAGGGAGAAATCTTTACGAAACACATTTTGAAGAACGCAGCGATTCCGATCGTGCAGGGTGTTCCGGCGAGCGTACTGTTCGCACTGACCGGAGCCATCATCACCGAGCGTGTGTACGTAGTACCTGGTGCCGGTAATCTGCTGACCGAAGCAATCAGCAAATATGATAATGGTGTTATCGTAGGTGTTACACTGTTCTACGCAGTGCTCTCCGTGATTTCCATCATCCTGGGCGACGTTTTGATGTCCATGGTGGATCCGCGAATCTCATTCTCAACGAAAGACAGGTAGGGACTTATGAATTATGATTTAGATAAATTCGGTCTGTCTGAGGAAGAACTGTTTTCTCCTGTAGATAACAGCTCTCTGGAGTCTGAGAAAATTACGGCTCCGAGATATTCCTACTGGCATTCCGTGTTCCGCGTATTTTTTAAGAAAAAAATCAATATTGCCGTACTTTGCCTCCTGGGTGTGATTCTGCTGATGACGTATGTGTATCCGCTCTTTGTGGAGTACGACCGTTTCGCCAATCTGATGAACGGCGCGACAAAACATCTGTCTCCAGGCAAAGCATTGCAGCAGCTTGGATTCAATATTCACTGGATTTTAGGATCCGGTGCTTCCGGACAGTCGACCTTTGATGCTGTCTGGTTTGGTTCCAGAATTTCAGTTTCCCTGGCATTTATCTGTGCGCTCATCAACCTTTCGATTGGTGTGATTGTCGGATCTGTCTGGGGATTTTCGAAGAAGGTTGATGTCTTCATGATGGAGGTTTACAACATCATCGGAAATATTCCGTATGTACTTCTGATCTCCGTCCTGGTGCTTATCTTTTCTCCGAGCTTCTGGACCATGGTATTTGCACTGACCGTTACCGGATGGCTTGCCATCGCGTACTTTATCCGTACGCAGGTCGTTATCATCCGTGACAGAGAGTATAATCTGGCATCAAAATGTCTTGGAACTTCGATTTTCCGCATTGCGATGAAGAATATTCTCCCGTTTATGACATCTGTCATTGTTACTCTGGCGGCAACTGAGATTCCGTCCTACATCTCTTACGAGGTGTTCCTGGCTTACATCGGTATGGGACTTTCTGACATGTCTCTGGGAAGACTGATCTATGAGGCTGAGGGCGCCATGCTGACACCGGGATGGGGATTCGAATTCTGGAGTCCGGTTGTTGTCGCTTCAATTATCACCGTAGTATTATATGTAGTTGGACAGAACCTTGGAGATGCGTCCGACCCGAGAACACATATGTAGGAAGGAAAGCCGCATGGAAGATAAAAAAGTATTATTATCGATTAAGGACTTACAGGTAAAATTCCGTGTCCGCGGCCGTATCCTGACGGCAATCCGGGGCGTAACGCTGGATATTTACGAGAATGAGTCCATTGCTATCGTAGGAGAATCCGGTGCCGGTAAATCCGTATTCACGAAAGCGTTTGCGGGTATGCTGGACAGCAACGGTTTCATCGATCAGGGAGATATCATTTTTAACGATGCCGAGCTGAGCGATACCGTTGTGCCGCTGAATTCTTATGCGAAAAAGACCATCGCATCCACCTGGGAAAAACTGAATGAGTATTCCAAACTGGAATATGGTTCAGAAGTATTCCTGAAAATGAAGGCGCTGGAGCAGGAAAAAGAAGAAAAAATGACGCTGAGCGAGGAAGAGCGTGAGAAAGCAGATGCTGAAATCAAGGAACTTGTAATAAAGAGAACCGAACTTTTCAACTATAAGCAGACACTCGATACTTCCAAAGAAAAAGCGAAAATCAAAGAGACATCCGCGGAGATTTCCAGACTGGATGGAGAGATTAAGGCTCTGCAGAAAGCAAAAGAAGAAAAAATCAAGGCACACAAACAGGCTGCCATGAACGATACGGCCTACAATCAGGCGTATGATGCAAAGATGGCAGAGTACAAAAAAGAGTATGCCGGCCTGACAGCAAAAGAAATTACGGACGAGACAAGAAAGAGAAATGAGATTCTTGCCAAAGAGATCTATCTTTCCGTTGGACGTTACAAACTGCGCAAAAAAGTCCGCATGATCAAAAAGCTGCACGAGGCATTCAAAGCTGCAATGGAGCGCGGTGTGGATCTGAACGATGAGCAGAAGCGAAACGGCGTTTTTGACCAGGCTACCTTCCGCGTACGCTATCTGGATGAGACACCGGAGCAGCTTCATGGAACCTGTATCATCAATCTGGCAAAAATCCAGGATCCGAATGACTGGGGTCAGATCCGCGGTAAGAAAATTGCAACCGTATTCCAGGATCCGATGACTTCCCTGAACCCGATCATCACAATCGGAAAACAGATTACGTCTGTTATCATGAAGCATCAGCATGTCAGCGAAGTGGAAGCAAGGGCACAGGCGCTTGAGCTGATGGAAAAGGTTGGTATTCCGAACGCAGAGCAGCGTTTCGATGATTATCCGTTCCAGTATTCCGGCGGTATGAGACAGCGTATCGTTATCGCGATTGCACTTTCCTGCCGTCCGAAGATCCTCATCTGCGATGAGCCGACAACTGCGCTGGATGTTACGATTCAGGCGCAGATCCTGAAGCTGATCAAGGACCTTCAGAAAGAGTACAACTATACCATCGTGTTTATTACCCACGACCTTGGTGTCGTAGCGAATATCGCTGACCGTGTTGCCGTTCTGTACGCAGGACAGATCATCGAGTTTGCGAATGTAGAAGAGCTGTTCTACGACCCGCGCCATCCGTACACCTGGGCACTGCTTTCTTCCCTGCCGCAGCTTGCGGAGCGGAATACAAAGCTGTTCTCGATTACCGGTACCCCGCCGTCTCTGTACAACAAGATTATCGGAGACCCGTTCGCACCGCGTAACCAGTACTGTCTGAAAATTGACACACTGGAAGAGCCGCCGATGTTCAAAGTAACGGATACCCATTACGCCAAAACCTGGCTGCTGGATCCGAGAGCACCAAAGACGGAGAAGCCGGAGGCAATTCAGAATATTCACGAAAAATTATTAAAAGCATACAACTTATAGGAGAGTTTGAAAGTGTCTACAAAGCAGGAAAGCAAGACCACTGTTTCGCATCTGCCGGAGCATGGTCCGATTGACGAAAATGGAAGAGAAATCTTACTGCAGGTAAAAAATGTAGATATCACTTTCGGCAAGGGCGATGACGCAGTCAAAGCGGTAAAAAATGCTTCTTTTGACATCTACAAGGGAGAAACCTTCTCCCTCGTAGGCGAGTCCGGTTCCGGAAAGACCACGATCGGCCGTGCGGTCATTCGTGTCAACCCGTGTTCCGCAGGAGAGATCCTGTACAAGGGTGTTAAAATTTCCGGCAAGATTCCGCATTCCCTGGACCGGGAGGTTATCCGAAACATTCAGATGGTATTCCAGGATCCTGCCGCATCGTTAAATGAGCGTGCGACGGTCGATTACATCGTATCCGAGGGTCTTTACAACTTCCATCTGTACGAGAACGAGGCAGACCGTGTGAAAAAGGTAGAGAACATGATCAACGAAGTTGGTCTTCTGCCGGAGCACCTGACCCGTTACCCACATGAGTTCTCCGGCGGACAGCGCCAGCGTATCGGTCTGGCCCGTGCCATGGTTATGGAGCCGGAGCTGGTTGTAGCCGATGAGCCGATCTCCGCACTGGACGTATCGATCCGTGCCCAGGTCCTCAATCTGCTGAAGAAATTCCAGAGAGAAAAACAGGTTACTTATCTGTTTATCGCCCATGACCTTTCCATCGTACGGTTCATTTCCGACCGTATCGGTGTTATCTACAAAGGAAATATCGTAGAGGTTGCGGACGCAGAGGAGCTGTTCAACTTCCCGTTGCATCCATACACCCATTCCCTGATCTCTGCGATCCCGATTCCGGATCCGCAGCTTGAGAAGAACAAAGTGCTGTACACCTACGATCCGTCCATTCACGATTATTCCGTGGACAAACCGGAGTTCGTGGATATCGGACACAACCACTTTGTATACGGAAACAAGAAAGAGATCGAAGAGTACAAGGCACTCCGTGAAAAGGGAGAGCCGCTGCAGCCGATCACCATCCGAAAGCCTGGCGAGAAAGTAAAAGAGGAGAACCACGAGGTTCATCTTTCCAAGGCAGAAGATGAATTCCTGAAAACTCCGGTTCACGATACCGGAAGCGTCTGGTACAAAGTGCTGTCGTTCTTCTTCCCGATCATCGGTATTATCGCAGCAATGGTATACAAAAAGAAACAGTACTATCACAACTATAAAGCATGTAAGCAGGGCGCGCTGTACGGATTCGCCGTACTGGCCGTGATTCTCCTGATCTTTATTATTGCATTGATTTTGGTTGTCCTATAGCAGACTGTGAAAAGCAAAGCAGTGTCAGAATCGAAAGTCTTTTGATTCCGGCGCTGCTTTTTTTGTGCCGTTTTACTTGACGGGAGACATATTTTCTGGGACAATAAAACACAGTGCGAATGAAGGGGAGAACTTAAAGTAAGAGGAGTAAAAGAATGGGAAGAACAGTAAAAGATCCAAACAGACGGCAGCCGAAGCCGGTGCAGAAAGTTCAGCTCTCTGAAAAGAATGTCGGACGGCGCATCGTGCTTGTGGTACTGTTTCTGGCGATCGGATCCGGTTTTCTGGTGTATGGTTTTATGAATTTTCTGCGCGGCGATTCCGGCTGGCGCGAAATCAGCGTGAAGGCGGGCTCGGAGCTGAACTGCAGCGAGGATTTCACACTGAAATATAATGTCCCACCGGTCAGGTCACCGATGAGATCGAGTATATGACTGCCGATGTGGAGGTGTGCAATGTCTCCCAGACTACGGAAGATG
>OGWV01003053.1_pt1 | contig 10002 bp, 10 predicted proteins | sample 1576081 | NCBI WGS metagenome assembly OGWV01 (sample SAMEA3541541, study PRJEB24748) | human gut metagenome | biome: human gut; feature: human-associated habitat; material: faeces | place: China | collected 2012 | reverse complement strand
AGTTGAGCTTATTGCTACTAACGAAGAACTTGTTATTGCACTTCTACAAGCGGCACATTTACATCCGGTACCATCAACGCACCGTCCTCATTTTCAATGCCCGCTATCATACAGTGATACTTGTCACGAATACCCGATTCACGAATTGTCTTACCTAGAAAGACAGAATCTGCATCTATGATAAACTGCCTCAAAGCCATTTCACTCTTTTCATATACATCCCAGTCGATCTTTGCGCCATTTTGCATAGCCTCATTAAAAACACTCAATTGCTCATCCGTTCCTATCACTTGTATCTTATCCATTGGGAACAAACGGACGGAGCCTCCGGGAATGTTAATCCTTCTCTTTCCACGAAGAATAGAAGCTACATGTACACCGAACTTCTTTCCCAAATTCAGTTCCAGCAATGTTTTACCAGCCCAAGAAGATTCTCCGGGAATTTCCATATCGGCAAGATGTAAATCATGAGACAACAAACGTCCGGCATATTCCGGTTTCTTTTCTCCCAGATATTCTGCACGCACATCTCTTGAACGAAGATTCTGAAAGAAACGTCGCTCAATTAATATTGACTGTTTTTTCAAACGGCGTGACCATACCATAAGCAACACGACAAGCACAGCAACCCCTATTATTAAGCCGATAGATGCTTTGAACAATCCCGATATTACAAAAATAACGAACAGTGCCGCTATCATAATCCGGATAACGATAGTAGAAACTAAGGGAGCACGATTCGTACGGCTATCATGCCACAAAGTCACAAACTCGACCGAATGATTTTTCTTCACCATAATAGCACGCAAAAAAGGAGCAATACATAGAATCACAAAGACCGCTCCCAACAGTGACGCCCAGAAATGGGGTAAGTTCTCCTTAAAGAACGGTACCACAAAGCGGAAAGAAAGAGCAATGATAGATATGCTGACTATCGAATAAACAACTGTAATACGCACCATTGCTATCAATAACTTTTTCCACAGATTTTCGTGATTTAGTGCGGTTTGCGATCCGGAAGAATAACGCATCAAGAACTTTCTCCAGGATTCCGGCAAGTGAGCATCAACAAAAGTGGAAGCGGGTTCCGCCAGACGAATCATATAGGGAGTTAGAAAAGTGGTAATAACGGAAACTGCCACCACTATCGGATACAGGAAATCACTCGTCACATGCAAAGATACTCCCAACGAGGCTATAATAAATGCAAACTCACCGATTTGTGTCAAACTAAAGCCACATTGCATAGCTGTTTTCAAGGGCTTTCCAGAAAGAATTACTCCAAATGTTCCGAAAATTGCCTGTCCCAAAATTACTGCCAGAGTAATTACTATGATAGGTATGGCATACTCCACAATCATTGCCGGATCTACCATCATACCCACCGATACGAAAAAGATAGCCCCGAAAAGATCTTTGACCGGTTTCACTAATCGATCTATGGATTCCGCTTCGATGGTCTCGGCTAAGATAGACCCCATAATGAACGCACCGAATGCGGCGGAGAATCCCGTATTGGCAGCCATTACCACCATACCGAAACATAATGCCAGGGATACGATAAGTAAAGTCTCCTCTCCCATTAGTTTCCTGCAACGTTTCAGAAATTCAGGAATTAAATAAATGCCCACTACAAACCATAAAATAAGGAAGAACAATAACTTTCCGATACTTTCCAACATCTCCGTGCCTTCAAAATTATGACTTACTGCCATAGTGGAAAGCATCACCATTAAAACGATAGCCAATATATCTTCCAGAATCAAGATACTTAACACAAGCCCTGTGAACTGTTTTTTTCTCAATCCCAGATCATCAAATGCTTTATAAATAATAGTAGTAGAGGACATTGCAATCATACCGCCCAGGAACAGACTATCCATTCGGTGCCATCCGAAACTCATACCGACTCCTATCCCCAACAAAATCATACAAAAGATAATGGTACAAGCAGCTATGATAGCGGAACCACCCACTTTTACAATCTTTTTAAAACTAAATTCAAGCCCGAGAGCGAACAATAAAAAGATAACACCAATACAGGGGCAATCAGTACGAAGATTGAGAGGGGAAAGCATACCACCAGACATTCGGAATTGTTCGCCATTGATGAAAATTCATATATCATGGATACACCGGGATTCAGTTCGTTATATGTGAATGATTATGAAAAAGAAGATCTGAAGTACTTCTTTCCGGAATTCCGGAAATACGAAGGAATGTGCAAGTTTAACGGTTGTGATCATGTGCATGAGCCGGGGTGTGCCGTAAAGGCAGCTCTGGAAGAGGATAAAATTCATAAAATCCGTTATCAGAATTATATAGAAATGTATGAGGAATTGAAGAATAAAAGGAGGTACTGATGATGAACTATGTATTGTCACCGTCAATACTGGCGGCAGATTTCAAAGTTTTGGGTCAGGAAATGAAGAAGACAGAGGAAAATGGGGCAGCGTATATTCATTTTGACGTTATGGATGGAATGTTTGTACCAAGTATATCATTTGGTATGCCGGTTCTGGCATCTATCCATGATGCAACGGAGCAATTCATGGATGCACATCTGATGGTGCAGGAGCCGATCCGCTATGTAGAAGCATTTCAGAAGGCGGGAGCTGACTATGTAACGGTACATCTGGAGGCCTGTGAAGACGTAAAAACGACATTGGATAAAATTCATGCATGTGGCATGAAGGCAGGACTGGCTGTTAATCCAGAGACAGATGTAAAAGAGCTTGTTCCATATCTGGAAGACGTGGAGATGATTCTGATCATGAGCGTGCATCCGGGATTTGGCGGACAGAAATTTATTCCGGAATCACTGGATAAGATCCGTGAGGTCCGTGCAATGCTGAATGAAAAAAATCTGGAGATAGATATTCAGGTAGACGGAGGAATCTATGTGGAGAATGTCAGAGAAGTATTGGATGCAGGCGCAAATGTAATTGTGGCCGGTTCTGCTGTGTTCAGAGGAGATGCCGGGGAAAATACTGCAAAATTCATGGAGATATTGAAAAGTTATGAATAAGAAGATTGTGATTATCAGCGGTGGGGAGCTGGAAGAAGAATTTGTATTATCAATCCTTGAAAAAGAGGAAAACCAGTATGTGATCGGTGTGGACAAAGGTATGGAGTTCCTTTACAGCCATCAGATTCTGCCAAATTATATTGTCGGAGATTTTGACAGTGTAAAAAAAGAGATTGGAGATTATTACCGTAATGAGACAAATGTTCCGATCAGGGAATTTAATCCAGTAAAAGATGCATCTGATACAGAGATTGCAATCAGACTGGCTATGACATTAGGGGCAGGTGAGATTCTGATCCTGGGAGCAACCGGAGGTCGTATCGATCACCTCTGGGCAAATGTTCAGAGCCTTGCAATCCCGTTTAAAGCCGGAATTAATGCTGTGATCATGGATCGCCAGAATAAGATCCGTCTGATCGGAGGCGGGGAAACCCATCTGAAAAAAGGAGAAACTTACGGACCGTATTTTTCTGTGTTTCCGTTAGGCGAGGAAGTATTTGGTTTCAGTATCAAAGGGGCAAAGTATCCATTGACGAATCATACACTGATACCATATGACAGCCTTTGCGTCAGCAATCAGTTCCAGGAGGATGAAGTGACAATCAGCTTCCTGAATGGAATTGTGATTCTGATGGAAACGAAAGACAGATAAAACTCTATATAAATTCATGTAAGTTTTTGAAAAAATGGCCTACTTTGTGGTCCATTAACCTTTTGATCAAAGCTCTAATGTGGTAAGGAGAAGCGCTTGTATGAGTGCTTCTTTTTTATAGTTGTAAGTATTATAATAAAAATAACTGGTGTTTAGGTTCTGATATGATTATGCAACTGGAATTATTGGCGTAATATCAACAATTACGTTTGTGACATTACTAAGATATTTAAAATGTCCTCACTGTAAGACAAGAACCTGGTGCAGGAAAGTCATGACCAAGGAGTGATAATTAAATCATATAGACAGGGGATGGCAACAGCAGGTTGCTTTTCAGAACATGAATTTATCTATATGATATGCTTATGGAGGTGATGACTATGGAAACAATTATAAAAAGAAAGCTGCAATAAGCCAACGTTTTTTCATGGCGTTTTGTGCCTTGAGCAGCGCGAAAGGAATGGATATAAAAATGAATATTCACAAAGATAAGATGCTATGGTATAATACAAGTTATTGTATTAGGGTTTCTTATGAGAGAAGCTGAAATATGGGAAAAGATTTAAAAGGCAAAGAACTTGGCAAGGGAATAACCCAGGAAAGTACGGGATTATACTCAGCCAGATTTGTAGATTGGTTTGGAAAGAGAAAATAATGGCCCACTAAATGGTCCACTTGCAAAAATAAGTATGCTGAAATCAAGGAATTTATAGGAGGAAATAAAAAAATGAAATTAGGAATCGTAGGATTACCAAATGTAGGAAAAAGTACACTGTTCAACTCACTTACAAAGGCAGGCGCAGAATCAGCAAACTATCCATTCTGTACCATTGACCCGAACGTAGGAGTCGTAACCGTACCGGATGAGAGATTAAATGTACTGGGAGAGATGTATCATACCAAGAAGATCATCCCGGCAGCAATTGAATTTGTTGATATTGCCGGACTTGTCAAAGGAGCTTCCAAAGGAGAAGGTCTTGGAAACCAGTTCCTTGCCAATATCCGTGAAGTAGATGCTATTGTACACGTAGTAAGATGCTTCGAGAACAGCAATATTGTACACGTAGACGGAAGCATCAACCCACTTCGTGACATCGAGACGATCAACTTAGAGCTGATCTTTTCTGACCTTGAGATCCTGGAAAGAAGAATTTCCAAAGTTTCCAAAGTTGCAAGAAATGACAAATCTGCAGCAAAAGAACTTGCACTTCTGAACAAGATCAAGGCGCATCTGGAAGATGGAAAGCTTGCAAAGACATTCGAAGAAGCAGATGACGAGGAAGAACAGGCATGGCTGGAAAGCTATAATCTTCTGACATACAAACCGGTTATCTATGCGGCAAATGTATCTGAAGATGATCTTGCAGATGATGCGGCCAATAACGAAGGTGTACAGGCTGTCCGTGAATATGCAAAAGGTGAGCAGAGCGAAGTTTTCGTTGTATGTGCAGAGATTGAGGCAGAGATTTCAGAACTGGATGATGATGAAAAGAAAATGTTCCTGGAGGATCTTGGATTAGAGGAATCAGGTCTGGAAAAACTGATCAAAGCAAGTTATAAGCTGCTTGGACTGATCAGCTATCTGACAGCAGGTGAGCCGGAAGTTCGTGCATGGACAATCACAGAAGGAACGAAGGCACCACAGGCAGCAGGGAAGATCCACTCTGACTTTGAGCGTGGATTCATCCGTGCAGAAGTTGTATCTTACGATGATCTGATCGCGTGTGGAAGCCACACAGCAGCAAAAGAAAAAGGTCTGATCCGTCTGGAAGGTAAAGACTATGTGGTAAAAGACGGAGATATCATGCTGTTCCGGTTTAATGTATAATCAGGAATAGATGGATGAAAAGAGGGGGGCTGTTTCAATGCACAGAACCATAGATTTCCCTAATCTGGGAATTCATTTAAAATCTGTCGGCGATCATATCACAGTCTTTGGATTCGATATCGCATATTATGGAATCGTCATAGGAATCGGAATACTTGCGGGACTTATGATGGCGGTAATGGAAGCAAAGCGTACGCATCAGAACGTAGAAGATTATTATGATCTGGCAATATATGGAGTTATCTTTTCAATTATCGGAGCAAGGGCATATTATGTGATCTTCTCCTGGGATATGTATAAAGACGATATTAAGAGTATCATTAACATCCGTGAGGGCGGTCTTGCCATATACGGCGGTGTGATCACGGCAATTGTTGTAGTATTTATATTTGCAAAAATAAAAGGATTATCACCGTTCCTGTTATTTGACACCGGCGGATTTGGTCTGATCACCGGACAGATGATCGGAAGATGGGGGAACTTCTTCAACAGAGAAGCATTTGGGGAATATACGAATGGACTGTTTGCTATGAGACTTCCGGTGGATGCGGTAAGAAGTTCGGACATCACAACAAAGATGTGGAATCATGCCGAGACAGTCAAAGGAGTCATGTATATTCAGGTTCATCCGACCTACCTGTACGAATCCCTGTGGTGTCTGATGGTGCTGATCATCATGCTGTTGTATCGCAAGCATAAGAAATTCGATGGGGAAGTCTTCCTGATCTATCTCTTGGGGTATGGTCTTGGCAGACTCTGGATCGAAGGACTTAGAACCGATCAGCTGTTGCTGCCAAAAGTTGGACTTCCGGTCTCTCAGCTGTTGGCAGGCACGATTGTAGTGATATCCGCTATACTGATCATTGCAGGAAGAAAAAAAGCAGCAGCTTCACAAAAATAGTCCGGCTGTCGCAAACATAATCGAATACAGAAAAAAATCCCGGTATGAGAAATGACAATGAGCTGGATGCTCAAAAATGTCTGATTCACATACCGGGATTTTTTATTCATATTACATATCAATCTTACTGAGTGCTGCTTCATCAGCTACAATCGTAACATCATTATGTAACTGAAGAATAGAAGCAGGAACTTCCGGAGTAATTGGTCCGTATAAGACCTCTTTTAAGATATCCGCCTTATCTTCTCCGCTTACAACAACCAGAATTTTCTTGGCCTGCATGATATTCTTGATTCCCATTGTATAAGCCTGTCTCGGAACATCATCTTCAGATTCGAAGAAACGCTTATTGGCTTCAATTGTACTTTCTGTCAGATCTACACAGTGTGTCTCTTTTTCAAAAGCAGCACCTGGCTCGTTGAATCCGATGTGTCCGTTGTGTCCAAGACCGAGAAGCTGAAGGTCTACGCCGCCCTGTTTGCGAATGATCTCATTGTATTCACTGCAGGCTTTGTCAGAATCTGCTTCCAGTCCGTTCGGAACGAAAGTACGTGTTTTATCGATATTTACATGATCGAAAAGATTGGTGTTCATGAAATATCTGTAGCTCTGGTCATTTTCAGGACTGAGTCCTTTGTATTCATCGAGGTTTACACTTGTAACCTGGGAAAAATCAAGATCCCCTTTCTTATACCATTCGATCAGCTGTTTATATGTACCGACCGGTGAAGATCCGGTTGCAAGTCCAAGTACACAGTTTGGCTTCATAATAATCTGTGCAGAAATGATGTTTGCGGCCTTACGGCTCATATCCTGATAGTCTTTTGCTTTATAAATTACCATAATAAAATCTCTCCTTATTCTATTGTTTTTTTGTTTCTGAATATTAGTATATACATTATAAATGAATTTTCAAGTAAAATAGCATGAACTGAAACTACTTTCGAAACTGGAAAGAAACTACCTGGAATTGTGCATATTGCATAAAAAACGAATTTTAAAATAGGAAAAAACAGAGAGAAGAATTGAAAAGGATGAAAGAAGTTTCAAGAACTGAAAAGGTACTTGAAAATAAAATCGAACAATACTATACTGATTGCAGAACGAAGGAGGGAACAAAAAAATGAATCAGAAAGTTGAAAATCTGAAGGGTAAATTAATTGTATCATGTCAGGCATTACCGGATGAACCATTACATTCTTCATTCATTATGGGAAGAATGGCACTGGCTGCAAAGCAGGGAGGTGCTAGTGGAATTCGTGCAAATACAAAAGAAGATATCAAGGAGATCCGGTCACAGGTTGACCTTCCGGTCATCGGAATCGTAAAGAGAGATTATGATGACAGCGATATTTACATTACACCAACGATGAAAGAAATCGAAGAACTGATGGAAGTAAAACCGGAGATCATCGCTATGGATGCTACTATTTCTAAGAGACCAGGCGGAAAGACACTGGATGAGTTCTTTAAGGAAGTAAAAGCAAAATATCCGGATCAGTTATTTATGGCAGACTGCTCTACTGTAGAAGAAGCACTGCATGCCGATGAACTCGGATTTGATTTTATCGGAACTACGATGGTTGGTTACACAGAGCAGAGTAAAGGCGATAAGATCGAGGCAAATGATTTCGAAATCTTAAGAAAGATTGTTGCAAAAGCAAAACACAGAGTGATCGCAGAAGGTAACATTAATACACCGGAAAAAGCAAAACATGTGATCGAGCTTGGTGCATACAGCGTCGTTGTAGGGTCTATTATCACAAGACCACAGCTGATCACAAAATCATTTGTAGAAGAAATGGAAAGATAATTCCGCAAGGAACTTATTAAATTAAATTTATATAAAAAGACAAAGAAAAGGAGAAAGAAACCATGAGAAATCTTGAAAAGTACAAAGGCGTGATCCCAGCATTCTATGCATGTTATGACAACGAAGGCAATGTAAGTCCGGAAGGCGTACAGGCACTGACAAAGTACTTCGTAGAAAAAGGTGTAAAAGGTGTATACGTTAACGGTTCATCAGGAGAATGTATCTACCAGAGTGTAGAAGACCGTAAGAAAATTCTGGAAAATGTAATGAAGGCAGTAAAAGGAAAACTAACAATTATTGCGCATGTTGCATGCAATAATACGAAGGACAGCTGTGAACTGGCGGCACATGCGGAAAGCCAGGGAGTTGATGCAATTGCGGCTATTCCACCGATTTATTTTCATCTTCCGGAGTATGCAATTGCAGAATATTGGAATGATATTTCAGCTGCAGCACCAAATACACCATTTATTATTTACAATATTCCGCAGTTATCTGGTACTACACTTACTATGTCATTATATAAAAATATGTTAAAAAATCCAAATGTTCTTGGGGTAAAAAATTCTTCAATGGCAACTCAAGACATTCAGATGTTTAAAACCGAAGCGGGAAAAGATCATATTGTATTTAATGGACCAGATGAACAGTTTATTAGTGGACGGGCAATAGGAGCTGATGGAGGAATCGGAGGAACTTATGCTGTCATGCCAGAATTGTTTCTTAAGATGAATGAGTTTTTAGAAGAAGGAAAAATGAAAGAAGCTCTGGAAATTCAGAACAAAGCGGACGCAATTATTTATAAAATGTGTGAAGCACACGGTAATCTTTATGCAGTAATGAAGGAAATTCTGCGAATCAATGAAAACATAGATATTGGAAATGTACGTAAACCTCTTCCGGGTTTAATTCCCGAAGATATACCAATTGTAGAAGAGGCAGCCAAAATGATACGTGATGCAATTTCAGAATTACAGTAAATACATAATAAAGTTACAGAGCAGTATGCAGTCCGGCAGATTTTCTGCCGGATATTTTATTTATAGCAATTCCATAAATTACTATAAAATGGTTTCTGTTCCGGAAATGGTCAGATAAGGATGATATGAAACCTCCAAAGTAGAGCGATTATAACAATTCCACAAAATAATACAATCAGGACAGTTCGGCAGAGCGGTGAAATACTGCGGCAGACATTTCTGGTCTTTTGCACCCTGCTGGACTGTCTTAAATGTATTATTAAACAGGATTGCCATAAATATAAAATCTCTGCTTTGGAGGCTCTTTTCATATTCGGAAAATCAAAGTTTCTGCGAAGCAAGGTAATAGGCTCCCATAAGCCCGGCAGAGTTTCCAAGTTTTGCGTTGGAAATCTGTACATGTGTAAAGCTGGACATCACCATTTGTGGAATACGAGTGTGGATTCGTTCCAGAATGTAAGGCTGAACCATGATACCTCCACCCAGAACAATGCATGAAGGATTGAAAATATGGATTAAAGTGGCAAGACCAAGTACGATTTCATCAATCCATTTATTAATAACCTCGTTAATTTCCGGGCGTTTCAGGCTTGCAAAAATCTGTCGACCATTAGTGAGAGATGAATCTACAGTGGAAACCATTTTTACCAGTGCGGTAGCGGATGCATATCGTTCGTAGCATCCGTCAAATGGGTCTGTACCGGAAAGTTTTTCTTCTGCATGGGTAATGATGGCGCCAAATTCTCCGGCCGAGAAAGAAGAACCGTGGTAAACCTGTTTGTTTTCAATAATGGCACCAC
>OGWV01003051.1_pt1 | contig 10004 bp, 7 predicted proteins | sample 1576081 | NCBI WGS metagenome assembly OGWV01 (sample SAMEA3541541, study PRJEB24748) | human gut metagenome | biome: human gut; feature: human-associated habitat; material: faeces | place: China | collected 2012 | reverse complement strand
AAGTACCTGTAACCTTATTATCTCATTTTTATATGAATCGTTTTTCAAATAAACAATTATTAATGAGTGTTTTTATTTTACTATGCATTCAATTTTTTACTTTTAGTTTTCTATCCTCACTTATTATCCAAATCATGATTGTTTTTCTTACAAAAACAGTTGCTACTATGGCTTTTGTAATGATTAATTTAAGAATTATTTCAACCATTGTTGATAATGATAGACAAAACACAGCTTTGTCTCTTGTTTCAGCTTGTAAAAGCTTTGCATCTATTGTCTTTCAAATGCTTGCTGGTTATTTGATTGATTTTACAGGTTATCAAATGTTTTATTTTGTTTTATTTATTTGTAGTGTTATTGGTATGGTCCTTGTTTTCTTTTTTAAAGTACCAACCAATAAAGATTTAAAAGTATTTCATTAGGAGGTTTTTATGTTAGAACGTTATAAAAATAGTTATTTAAGTTATTTTCTCATGTATAATTTCTATTATTTATCATGGGCTGTATTCTCTGCTTTAATTTCTGTTTATTTATTAGATAAAGATTTTAAAGCAAGTGAAGTTTCTTTAGTTGTTTCTACTTCTTTTTTAACATCTATGATATTTCAACCAGTGATTGGTATGTTTAGTGATCGTTATGATGTTAAAAAAGTCAACTTTGTTTTATTTACTTTAGCAGGTATTGGTGGTCTTGCCTTTATGTTTGCTTCTTCTTTAATAACCATTACAATTGGTTATAGTTTTGTATTAACTTTAATTAATGGTACAAATCCTGTTATGGAAAAGATTGCATCCTCTTCTCCATATCAATATGGAAAAATAAGAATTTGGGGAACCATTGGATATGCTACTGGTTCATGGCTTGCAGGAATGATTTATCAACTTATTTCACCATCAGCCATCTTTATTTGTTTTATCATTACAATGATTCTTTGTATCATTGGCCTACTAGGTACCCAAACGCCTAGTGAACTTGGTCAAAACAATGAAGAAAAAACAAAAACAAGTACACTCTTTCATAACTATAAATACCTATATTATTTAATCATTGCTGCTATTTTCCAAGGAATTACAAATATGGCTAATACTTATATTCCAGCTATGTTTCAAAATGATGGTTTAAAAGTAAGTCTTGTTTCTACTATTTTATCTTTTGCTGTCTTATGTGAAGCACCTCTTGTTTTATTTTCACATAAATTCATGGATAAACTTACTAACAAAAGATTACTTATCATTGCTTATAGTATGATTACTATTCAATTTTTATGTTATGCCTTAAATGTTTGGTTACCACTTAAAGTCATTATTACTTTAATTACAAAACATCCTTCAGGTATGTTATTTATTATGATTAATTTAAAAATTGTTAGTACACTTGTTCCTAAAGAACATCAAATTACAGCACTTGCTTTTGTACAAACTTTAAGAAATCTAAGTTCTATTATTTTTCAAAACATTGCAGGACAAATACTTGATATTTCTTCTTATCAAATCTTATTTGCTTTATCATTAATTGTTATTGTAGTAGGTTTTGTTCTTGTTATCCTCTTTAAAGTTCCTTCTGGAAAAGATCAAAAACTCTTTAATTAAAAATCGAGGACAATGCTTAGCATTGTCCCCTTTATTCAAATAATTTAATTCTTATTCTTTAAATCATTATTAAATACATCTTCTAATTCTAATTCTAATACTTCATCTTCAGGAATTTCTAAAAATTGAATTGCTTCTTTAAATGTCATTTGCAATTTTGTCATCATTTTTCTTACATATTCTATATTCTTTCTAATTCTCTCTTTTTGTGTCCCTTTTTCCAACGCTTCTAATTCGATAACTTCTCCTAAATTACACATATCTCTCATCCTTTCTTTAAATTCTTCATCATCTAAGCCATATCCTTTTATTACTTCATTCTTTTCTTGATAATTCAATGTATTATTCAACAATGCGCCTATAGGCATTAGTATTTCATCATAGCTTTCATACTTATCATTAGGACTATGTCCTTTGCTTAAGTATATCATAAGTTGTTCTTCTTTATCATAATTTTCTATTTTTTCTTCATAATTTCCACTTAAATGATTTTCTGCTATTTTGAGTTGATTGATACAGCCATCTTTACTCTTTGTAGCTTGTGGCATGATCCAAAATGAATACACTTTTTTCATTCCATCATAATTTTCACTATCATATTCTCTTCCCCATTGACTGGAAATCATTCTTGAGCTATAAGCGATGCTTCTTGTGACAAGATGATATTTTGTATAAGGATTGTTTTGAATTTCAATATTAATGTAGACTCTTTTGGTTGATTGATCTAGCTGTGGTAAATCGATATAGAAATAAATATCATAGCACATCAATCCTTCATCTTTGATAAAAGCTTCTTTATCCATTAAATGAAAATGAGGATTGACGATTTTATCACCAATACGAACTCCTTTAATCAATTTTTTTATTTCATCTAATGAAAGATACTTTGCTTCTTCAACAAAACAAGAAATGATTCTTGCAAGCATATAAGGATGTCCTATCAGCATTTTACAATACTGATCGTACATGATTGTTTTATTAGAGCTTGTTATAAGATTTAATTGTTGCATAAGTAGTTCCTCCTGCTATATATATCGTTTATTTTTTTACTTTTTTCTTCTTTTTTTGTTAAAAAAATAAAAAACTTGGAAATTTCATTCCAATAATCTACTTAATATTCTCATTTTGACAAAAAAAGAAGAATCAAAACGATTCTTCTAATATTTATAGAAACCTTCTCCTGAAGACATACCAAGTTTTCCTTCATCAATATATTTCTTTAACATCTTAGCCATACCTTTAAAATTATAAGGAGCTAAAAATGATGGAACCTTCAAATACATAGAAACAATATTATATGCAGTTGTAAGTCCTACTGTATCTAATATTTGGAAAGGTCCTTTAGGAGCACCTGTACCAAGTGTCCAAGCTTTATCAATACTTTCAGGATCACTTATACCATTAACATAGAGATCCATTCCTGAAAATAATAAAGGAACAAGCATTGAATTTAATAAATAACCTGATTTTTCTTTTCTTACAGGTAATGGAATCATTCTTATTTCTTTAGCAAAATCCATAATCAAATCAAAATATTTTTGATCCGTTTGTTTTTGTGCCATGACTTCTGTCATATTATTTTTCCAAATACTATTTGCAAAATGTAATGATAAATATTTTTCTGGACGTTTTGTATATTTAGCGAACTTCGATGGTAATAATGTAGATGAATTCGTAACGATAACTGTCTTTTCAGGTAATAAATCTGCCATTTTTTTATAAATATCTATTTTTTGTTCTACATTTTCAGCCATTGATTCAATAATTAAATCGGCATCACTGACTGCTTTTTGTAAATCTAATTCTAATTTAATATTTTCATAGGCCTTATTAGCTTTTTCTAAACATTGTTCTTTATCAAAATCTTCATAATCACTAATACCCATGGCCCAATTTTGAGGTGTCTTTCCTTTATCGCTATCCATTAAAGTAATCGTAGCATGATAAACCTCTTTTAAATGATCTAATTTAGGCTGACATCTTCCTATACTTCCTTCACTTCTAAGCCAAATCGTTACATCAAAACCACAATAAGCTGCTTGATAAGCAATTTGACTTCCTAAAACGCCTCCACCAATAACAACAACATTTTTAATTTCCATAGATTCATTCTCCTACCTTTATTTTATCATTTTGTTAAATTATTCACAAAAGATTTTTTACTTTTAGTTTGAACTACATATAAAAAAGAACCCTATTTCTAGGATTCCTTTATACTATTCAGCTTTTGTTGAATTTACTTCTTCAAACATTTGAGGAATTGCATGTTTATCTTCTTTGTTTTTATATTTGAAGTAAACAACTGTTAATAATGAACATACTATTAAGATTCCTGCAAACACTGCAATTTCAACTGAAATTGAAGGAGCTGTCATACTAATTGTTTTTCTAAATCCATCTACACTATAAGTATATGGGACAAATTTATGAATAGCTTTGTAGATAGCTGGACCTGTATCTAATGGATAAGTACCAGCTGAACCACCTAAGTTAACAATCATGAATACAAGTAATAAGAAGTCACCAATAAATCCAGTTGTTAAACTTAACAACATAACGAGTGACATAAATGCCGCCGATACGAGAATCGCAAGCAAGTATGTTAAACCTAAGTTAACAGGTTCAAATCCATTGATTAATCTTAAAGCAGTTACCATAACGATTGCAGCTAATGTAGAAACTGTATACATAACAGTTGCTTTACTAGCCCAATATTTCCATGCATTTTCAGCTTTCTTAATACCATGTCTAATTGGGTACATTAACGCAAACGCTAAGCATGTTACATATAAACCAACTGACATCATATATGGAGCCATTGCATGACCGTTATTTTCAACTTTAGAAATTTCTTTATGACTTGTTTCAACAGGAGTAGCTACCATATCAGTAGCTTTATCTGTTGAATCAATCTTACTTTCTTCTGCACCAGATTTTAATGCATCATTTAAAGTATTTACACCATCAGCTGCACTTTCAATACCTTCACCTAAAGTATCAGAACCAGCAGCTAACTGACCAGCACCGTCACTAATTTGACCAGCCCCGCTTGCTAATTGATTAGCACCATTCATTAATGTTGAATTATTGCTTACCAATGTTGAAGTACCATTAGCTAATTGATCAACACCATTTGATAAAGCAGTAATTCCTTGAGTTAATGCAGGAACATTACTATTTAATTGAGATGTACCATTAGCTAAAGCAGTAGCACCATTTGTTAAAGCTGTATTGTTACCAGTAATTGTTGATAAACCTTCTTGTAAGCTAGATACACCAGCTGTATAAGTTTGAATACCTGAAACTAAAGCATTTTCAGCTTTAATTTCTGTTGTAGTACCATTGTCATTAATATAAGTACCACCATTTAATGAAGCAGATACATTATTTAAACCGGCTTGTACTGATTTAGAACCTTTTAATAAACCTTCTGTTTTAGTACCATCGCTTAATGTACCACCATTAACAGCAGTATTTAATTCAGTTAAACCACTACTCAATTTTGAAATAGCTTCTTTATTTCCAGAAGTAACTTCATTAACAAAACCATTATAAGAATAGTTAAGTAATACTTCTTTTGCTGCAGCAAGTTCAGGTTTATCAGCAACCAAATTGTTGTATACAGCTTCTGGCATTGGTGTTTTCATCCAAGCAATTGCATATGGTTTTGCTGCATCATTTTCCAACAATTGTGTTAAAACTCCTGAAATTGTTTTTAAACTATCATTTGCACTAACTGCCTTATTAAGATCTTTTTGATTATCTTCAGATAAGCTACTTTGTAAACTTGCAGATACAGTAGCTAAACCATTAACTACTTGTTGATTTCCTGCAACTAAATCTTTAGCACCTTGTCCTAATTTAATAGCACCAGAAGTTAATGCTTCATTGTTTGCTACTAATTGATTTGCACCAGCTAAAGCTTGACTTACACCTGCTGTATAATCATTAACACCTTTACTTAATGTTTGTGCACCAGTATTTAAATCATTAATTCCTTTAGCTAATGTAGGAGTTGCACTACCTAAAGTACCAACACCATCTTTTAATTGATAGATACCGTTATTTACTGTAACGACACCATCTGTATAACTTTTTAATCCTTGAGTTAAAGTATTTGTACCATCTTTAAATGTTAAAGAGCTACTTGCTAATACTTTTAAGTTATCACTAATTGTTTTGTTACCATCTTCTAATTGAGTCATACCATCAGATAATTGTTGAGTACCATCGCTGGCTTCAGCAAATCCATCTGACATTGTTCCAATTGAAGTAAAGATTGTTTCAGCATATGTTTTTGTTACTGAAGCTGAAACTTCAGCTTTAATTTTTGCGATTGCTGAATCATCCATTTTTGATGCAACATAGTTTGTACCTGGGTTTGTTGTATAATTTAAAACCATCTTTTTAGGATTTTTATCCAACAAAGTTGTTGCATTCTTTGAAAAATTACTTGGAATTGTAATGACCATATAATAGTCACCATCTTTTAGACCCTTATTTGCTTCTTTAGAATTTACAAAATGGAAATCTAATGAATCGTTGTCTTTTAACTTATCAACAAGTTGATTACCAACATCTAATTTCTTATCATTGTAATCAACTGCCTTATCTTTATTAACGACAGCGACAGGAAGATCTCCACTGTTTCCATATGGATCCCACATAGATCCAAGGAAGACAACTGTGTAAATACTAGGAATAAGAATAAGAGCAACTAAAACAATTTGAATCCAATGATTTTTTAAAATGTTTTTCCACTCTTGCTTAATCATAAATATCCTTCTTTCTATCTTCTATAGACATTTTACATCCATAGATATATAATGTCTATAGAGTATTATAATTTTTTCAATATATTTGTCAATATTCTTACATACAAAATATAAAAAATTAGCTATAATAAAAAAAGGGAAGGGATTACAATGAGAATAAGAAAAAGTTTTGAACAAGCAATTTGTATTTTATTACTTATTGGAACAAGTAAAGGGCCATTAAAAAGTCATGAACTTAGTAAAAAGCTAGATGTTTCTGATTCATATTTAAAGAAAGTAACAAGACAATTGGTCGTTGCTGGTCTTATTACTTCTAAGGCGAGTAAATTAGGTGGTTTTATTTTAAATAAAAAAATGAATGATATATCATTTTTAGATATTTTTGAAGCAATTGAAGGCAAGGAAACTTTTATTGAAACAACGCATCTTGTTGATAAAGTCTTTGATCCTGCTTTAAATATACATCATACCGAAGATATCATTATGAATCATTTAAATGCTGCAGAGAATCAATACAAACAAAAGCTCAAAGAAATCAATCTTGGTGAGATTACAAATTATGTTCATCAAAATTCTATTTAAAAACAGGTTCAATTAGAACCTGTTTTTTAGTTTGAAATTAATTTTTTAAAATCATTTTTAATAAGTGGTTTTGAAAAATAAAATCCTTGTATAAAATCACAACCATGTTCTTTTAGAAAATCTAGTTGTTCTTTTGTTTCGACTCCTTCAGCAACAACCTTCATTTCTAAACGATGAATCATTTCAATTAATGAAGCAAGAATACTATCATTACTTTGGCTATAACCGATATTACGCACAAATCCCATATCAATTTTAATAATATCAAATTCAAAATCACGAATTGTACTTAATGATGAAACACCACTACCAAAATCATCCATCAAAATCATATTTCCTCTTTGATGCAATGTTGATAAAAAATCATTCGCATTTACTGATAATGAAGAATAAGCTGATTCTGTTACTTCATAATTAATATGTTGGTTTCTTTCATTTTCTAAAATAAGATTCATAATGTTTTGGTTCATTAAATCCATTCTTGATAAATTCATAGAAATCTTAATAGGTATATCTTGACATTCCTTTTCCAAAAACTCTTGAACACTTTGATAAACATATGTATCTAATATAGTGATATATCCACTTTCTTCCAAAGCAGGAATAAACTTACTTGGTAGAATCACTCCATTTGTTGGTGAATGCCATCTTACAAGGGCTTCGGCCGAAACAATTTTTTCTGTTTGACCATCATAGATTGGTTGATAATAAACTTGAAATTCTTTGTTTTTGATTGCTTCATCTAATTGAATAAGTGACATACTTCTTTCTTCATGGTCACTTTTCATTTTTTCATTATAAACAGCATATGGTTTTAAATAACGATTAGAAATATAATTTTTAGCAAGTTTAGCACGATCACACATATCTAAAATATTAAGTGTTGTTTCGTGCGGAATAAGATAAATACCACATCTTCCATAAATATCCAGTGTAATTGATTCATAATGATATGTAAAATGTAAATACTTTATCAGTTTTTCATAATCTACGTTTCGTTTATTAATTAATAATGTAAATTGATCAGCAACCATTCTTGCAACTAAAATAGGTTTTAAAAATGAATTTTGTAATTGAACAACTAAATCATTTAAAATCATATCTCCTATTTCATACCCATATAAATCATTAATAATTTTAAAATCAACAAGATTTAAATACATAATCGCAAATTCCTGTTGTGTATTTCTTTTAATAATTTCATTTGTTCTTCTAAAAAAGCCTTCTCTTGTATAAGTTTCTGTAACAGAATCTATTTCTAATTCTCTTGTCATATCATCAACAACACAAAGTATAATTTCTTTTTTTGATCAAACCAATAATATGAATAATGTACTACTTTATTTTCTAAATCAAAAACTTTAAAGGAATAATATCCTAAATATTTCATATTCTCTTCTAAGTTTTTTAATAAATTGTTTTCTATATTTAGGAGCTATTTGATTTTGAGTAACTAAATCAATAACTTTTTGATAATCAATATAATTGTTTTCTTTTATTTCTTTTGTTGCATAATTTAATCTTAAATAAACATTTTGATGTAATATATCAATGAGTGCAATTGCTTGATAATCATTTTTATAAAGTACATTTTTTATTTGTTCATCTATATATTCTTCTGTATTATTACGCCAAAACATATATGCTTGTATATGATTATTAATTGGATTTTTAAAAACATGAACATTTAATTTACAATGTTGAATACATTGATTCCATAAAAAATAATGTTGGATACATTGATATGCTTGATTTGATTGATATTGTTTCAGTAAATGACTTCTTTGTAAAATATCTTGTAATTCATTAACTTCATCTATGTAAGGAATATGTTGATAAATATGTGTTTTTAACCAACTGTCATATTTGATTTTTTGATCATCAAAAAAGATTAAATTTAAATTTTGATCAACTTTAGCTAACATTGTATTATCTGTTAAATCAATACATATACCATATGCAACACTTTCTTTCTAAATTAAAAAATGAATTTGTTCTTGATAAAATTGTAATAACCTATCCATCAGATTTTTGTACTACTTAAAAAATAACTCTTGTCTATACTTAATTATAGACCTTATTAAAAAAAATACAAATGCACTACAAATTAAATAATAAATCTAATAAAATTTCTTTTTAAAACAAAAGGATAGAAAATTAACTCTCTATCCTTATAAATTTTCTTTAATCATTTGGAAAAATAACTCGAGCATCTATTCTTGCCTTTGTTTGGACATCGCATACAGCAATACTCTTTTCTAACTGTTCATAACAATAATTTAAATCATTACTATTAATTGCTCGAATAAATTCTTTAAATTCTGGTATTAAAAAGCTCTCTGTATTTAACTTAAATTCAGGAATGCTGTCGTAAATATCTTTGCTGTTAAACACATCTTCTTCGCCTAATTTCTTATACATATTTCTTCCCTTTTTAAGATAAATTCCAGCTAACATATATTCTGAATCTTTATTTTTTGCTTCTACACCTTGTTTAAAGTATTTTTTAGCTAATTCGTCTTCTTCTAATTTTAAACTTATTTGACCTAAGTTAAATATAGACTCGACTAAACCTTGGTTTTTAGATTTTTCATACCAATATTTCGCATTTGTATGATCACTATAATAATTTTCATATATTAAAGCTACCATATGTTGAGCATATGCGTTGTTTTCATTTGCACACACATCTAACATCTTCTTGCTTTCTTCGTAATTTCCTTCGTTGTAATATATTCTACCAAGATGTAATTTTGAATTTAGATGATTTTTTTTCGCAGCCAATAAGTAGTATTTTTTAGCATCTTCTAAATTATTTAAATCTTCATATATAAGACCTAGTTTGTAACTAGATTCTATATCTTCGTTATTTGATGCTTTTTTATACCATATTATAGCTTCATCAGTGTTTTCGGCTTCCATATAAATATCAGCCAATTTCTTTTGACAGCTTACAGAAGTCGAATTTCTAAGATAGTAAGATATCGCCTTTTGATAATCTTTAGTTTGATAATATAAATCTCCTAAATTTTCAAGCGCCACCTTGCATCCATCTACT
>OGWV01003049.1_pt1 | contig 10005 bp, 10 predicted proteins | sample 1576081 | NCBI WGS metagenome assembly OGWV01 (sample SAMEA3541541, study PRJEB24748) | human gut metagenome | biome: human gut; feature: human-associated habitat; material: faeces | place: China | collected 2012 | reverse complement strand
GATAATTTAGCGTTAGCTAAATTTCAATGCCCGCGAGATCGATCACATCGAGCACACGTTCGAACGAAAGTTCGTCGAAGTACAGGCGGTCGCACATATCATAGTCAGTAGAAACCGTTTCAGGGTTGTAGTTAATCATGATAGACTTGTATCCCAGTTTGCGGGCAGTCTGAACCGCATTCACCGAACACCAGTCAAATTCAACAGAGCTACCGATACGGTAAGCACCCGAGCCCAGCACGACTACTGATTTTTCATTCTTATAATAGTTCACATCATAACCTTCCACTGCATACGTCATATACAGATAGTTAGTCAGTTCCGGATGTTCGGAAGCAACTGTATTGATACGTTTTACAGCCGGGAGGATACCCATAGATTTACGATGAGCACGCACTGCCAGGTTTTCTTTCTCCATGTTTCCGGTTGGATTCAGTACGAAACGGGCGATCTGGAAGTCGGAGAAACCTAACACTTTAGCTTCACGCATTACATCGGCAGGGATATCTTCCACCTTATTATATGTAGACAATTTAGCTTTGTAGTCTACGATATTTTTCAGTTTGCCAAGGAACCAGGGATCGATCTTAGTCAGGTCGTGGATACGTTCGATAGTATAACCTTCTTCCATGGCCTGTGCGATAGAGAAGATACGCAAGTCAGTCGGACGGGAAAGTTCTTTATCCAAATCGTCAAAGTGCAGTTCGTCGTTACCTACGAAACCGTGCATACCCTGACCAATCATACGAAGACCTTTCTGGATGATTTCTTCGAAAGAACGGCCGATAGACATGATTTCACCTACCGACTTCATGCTTGAACCGATTTCGCGGGAAACACCGGCAAACTTCGTCAAGTCCCAACGAGGAATCTTACAGATATAGTAGTCGAGTTGCGGAGCAACATAGGCAGAATTCGGAGTACCCATTTCGCCGATCTGGTCGAGTGAATAACCCAACGCGATCTTAGCGGCAACGAATGCCAGCGGATAACCGGTAGCCTTGGAAGCCAATGCGGAAGAACGGCTCAGACGAGCGTTCACTTCGATCACACGGTAATCATCCGTATCTGAGTTGAACGCATACTGGATATTACATTCACCTACAATGCCCAAGTGACGGATACATTTTGTAGACAATTCCTGCAACAGTTTCAGTTCTTTATCGTCGAGAGAGCAAGTAGGAGCTACAACGATAGATTCACCGGTGTGGATACCCAGCGGGTCGAAGTTTTCCATGCTGGCAACTGTGAAACAGTGGTCGTTGGCGTCGCGGATAACTTCAAATTCGATTTCTTTCCAGCCTTTCAGGGATTCTTCCACCAGGATTTGTTTGGAGAACGCGAAAGAACTTTCGGCCAGTTTCAGGAATTCTTCTTCGTTGGCGCAGATACCGCTACCAAGCCCACCCAATGCATAAGCCGAACGTACCATTACCGGATAACCGATCTTACGTGCAGCAGCAATCGCGTCTTCCATGCTTTCTACCGCCTGGCTTACCGGAGTCTTCATATTGATCTCGTCCAGCTTCTTCACGAACAGGTCGCGGTCTTCTGTGTACATGATAGCCTCTACCGATGTACCCGTGAAAAGGCGGAATAGTCATGATAGCCGCACTGAAAGCAGGCGTCCGTCGTGCGCATGCCCTGTGCAATGAGGTCGCGCGCCACACGCAGGCGCTTATCCGTGAGGTAGCCGTGAATGGTGAAGCCGGTCTCCTCCCGAAACATACGCATCATATAATATTTGCTGAGGTAAAAGGTGTCCGCCAGCGCATCGATGCTGACGTCCTCGGTCAGGTGCGTGTTGAGGTATTCGAGAATGGCCGCCGTCTTCTCGTTGCAGTGCTCGGACGGGGCGTAGTTCACGCCGTCGTCATCCAGCCCGCGGCCCAGCATGACCAGCAGCTGCAGCATCTGCGCCCGCGCGAGCAGGTCGTGCCCGTAGGCCGTGCTCCGCTCCTCCTCCTCGAGCGCATCGAGCGTGCGCAGCAGCGCTGCGCGCCGCCCTGCCTCCGGCCGCAGGACAAAGCTCTGCCCATCGGCCGGCAGACGGAAGCAGGCGTCCAGCTGCGAAGCGGCCGTGGACTGTGCGCGGAGAAATTCCGGCGATATGTAGAGGATCACGCGCTCGTAGCGCTGGCTCGGGTCGATCTGCGCCTTGTGGATCGCCCCCTGCCGCACAAGCACCACGTCATACGGCCGCAGCACGTGCGTGCGCCCCTCGACGATGTAGTTCCCGCGCCCGGCCAGAAAGAATACTAGCTTGTGAAATTCATGATAGTGGAATGCCGTGTCCTCCGCCAGCGCACTGCTCAGGTGGAACAGACGGAAATCTTCATGCAGGTATCCCCTGCGCTCATAATCGGTCTGCTGCATGGCTCGCCTCCGAAAAAAGCATCTTTTGCAATATATGATAGCATTTTTGTACAATTATTGCAACGGTGAATTGTATATACTGTCACCAAAGCGCTGTTACGGCGCAATCTACACACTGGGAGTGTTGCATTTATGGCCAAGGCAAACGGTTCCAAGTCTTTCTTTAAGACTTACGGATTCCTGATCTTCATGCTCACCGGCATCGTCGCCGGCTGTCTCGTGGGCGCGTTCGCCCCGAACTTCGGCAAAAAGATCGAATTCCTGGGTACACTGTTCATCAACATGATGTTCTGTGTGGTGGTGCCGATGGTGTTCTGCTCCATCGCATCTGCCATCGCCAATATGAAAAGTGTCAAGCGCGCCGGTAAGATCATGGGTGTGACCATCGCAACGTTCCTGGTCACTGCCGCTATCGCCGGTGTCATCATGTACATCGTCTGCCGCATCTTCCCGCTCGTGGATGGTCACTACACCATCACGGAAGGCGAGATCGGCGATACGCTGGGCTTCGGCGACATGATCGTCAACTTCTTTACCAAGCCCGACTTCATGGAGCTGCTGAGCCGTAAGGCCATCCTGCCGCTGATCGTTGCGGCGGTGCTGTTCGGCTTCGGCATCCAGATGAACGGCGGTCCCGAGACAAAGACCGCGCAGGTGCTCGAGGATATCACGGGCTGCATCATGAAGACCGTGAAGCTCATCACCTACTACGCCCCGATCGGCTTCTTCGGCTTCTTTGCCAATCTGGTGTCTACTTACGGCCCGGAGCTGGTCGCCGACTACAGCCGCACGCTCATTATCTACTACGTCATGAGCTTCGTGTACATGTTCGTGTTCTTCCCCATCTACGCCCAGTTCGGCGGCGGCAAGGGCGGCGCGAAGATCATGTTCTCCAAGCTGTTCCGCCCGGCGGCGGTGTCGTTCGGTACCTGCTCGTCCGTTGCGACCATCCCGACGAACATGGAAGTTGCCGATGAGACCGGCATCAGCAAGGATGTCACGGACATCGTGCTGCCCATGGGCGCCACCATGCACATGGACGGCTCGGCCATGAGCGCCATCATCAAGGTCGCGTTCCTGTTCGGCGTGTTCGGACTGGACTTCACGACGGAAAAGGCCATTCTGGCCATCATCGTGGCGGTGTTCTCCTCCGTGGCCATGAGCGGTATCCCCGGCGGCGGCGGTACCGGCGAGCTGGTAGTCTGCACGATCTTCTTCCCCGACCAGCTGGCTGTTGCCTACCCGATCGCACTGGCGATCGGCAACCTCGTCGATCCTCCGGCGACCATGGTCAACTCCGCCGGCGACTATGTTGTGTCCTTCATCGTCTCCCGCTATGTGGACGGCAAGGATTGGCTGCAGAAGGCCATTGCCAAGAAGAGAGAAAGCAAGGCTATCGAGCAGTAATCTGCCGATGTATCAAATTCCTTCCACCCGGAAACACTACGGTGTACCGGATGGGAGGAATTTTTTATGCTTGGAAAAGTCGAGATCTGCGGTGTCAACACGGCCGACCTGAAAGTCCTGAGCAGCGACGCCTGCCGGGCACTGCTCATCCGCGCAAAGCACGGCGACACTGACGCGCGCGAGCAGCTCATTGCCGGCAACCTCCGGCTGGTGCTGTCCGTGATCCAGAAATTCATCGGCCGCGGCGAGAACGTGGACGATCTGTTTCAGGTCGGCTGCATCGGCCTGATCAAGGCCATCGACAATTTTGACGCCGAAAACCACGACGTACGTTTTTCCACCTACGGCGTGCCCATGATTTCCGGGGAAATCCGGCGCTACCTGCGCGACAACAGCCCCATCCGCGTCAGCCGCTCCACGCGCGACACCGCCTATAAGGTCCTGCAGGCAAAAGAGCGCCTGACTGCCGCCTCTGGCCGCGAGCCGACGCTTGACGAGATCGCAAAGGAACTGGACATCCCGCGGCGGGACGTCGTGTTCTCGCTCGACGCGATTAGTGACCCCATCTCGCTCTACGAGCCGATCTACACCGACAACGGCGAGAGCATCTGCGTCATGGATCAGGTCGGTGACACGAAAAACACGGACGAGCAGTGGCTGGAGCATCTGGCGCTCTCGAACGCCATCTCCGACCTCAACGAGCGCGAGAAGAAGATCCTCTCCCTGCGCTTTTACGCCGGCAAGACCCAAATGGAGGTCGCCGGTGAGATCGGCATCAGCCAGGCGCAGGTGTCCCGCCTGGAGAAAAATGCGCTCGGCAAGATCCGCAAGAACATCTTCCCCTCATAAACCGCCGCCCGACGCCATAGACTGATACCAAAATGCTGCGGAGGGATTACCATGAAATGCTGTTTGTCCGATCTGCGATACAAGGAAGTCATCGACCTGACCACCGGGCAGCGGCTCGGCTATGTCTGCGACGCGGAGATCGATCTGGAGCAGGGCAAGATTGTGTCGCTGATCGTGCCGGGACAAAAAAAGCTCGGCGGTCTGCTCAGCGGCGATGACGACTACATTCTGCCGTGGGAATCCATCTCCAGATTGGGCGAGGATATCATTCTCGCCGAGGTCGCGGCGCAGCAGCCGCGCCGCCGGCGGGAAAAGCGGCAGAATTATCTCTGACAGCCTGAAAAAACGGCAAAAATCCGGGCAAATGCTCTTGCATTGTCCGGATTTCTCTGGTATAATACCAGAGCATTACGCACGGGGGTCGATGTGCGACCATGTGGCTTCGGCCTGGTCGGGCACAATTGACGCCCCCGGAGGTAGCAACTAATTAAAGGAGGAAACAAAAAACTATGGCAGTCGTATCTATGAAACAGCTTCTCGAGGCCGGTGTCCACTTCGGTCATCAGACCCGCAGATGGAACCCGAAAATGGCGGAGTACATCTACTGCGAGCGCAATGGCATCTACATCATTGACCTGCAGAAGACCGTCAAAAAGCTCGAGGAGGCTTACAACTTCGTGCGCACCCTCGCAGAGAATGGCCAGACCATCCTCTTCGTCGGCACCAAGAAGCAGGCTGCGGACGCCGTGAAGGAAGAGGCTTCCCGCGTCGGCATGTACTATGTCAATGCCCGCTGGCTCGGCGGCATGCTCACCAACTTCAAGACCATGCGCACCCGCATCGACCGTCTGGCTCAGCTCAAGAAGATGCAGGAGGACGGCACCTTCGACATGCTCCCGAAGAAGGAAGTCATGAAGCTGCTCGGCGAGATGGAGAAGCTCGAGAAGTACCTCGGCGGCGTCAAGGAAATGAAGAAGCTCCCCGGCGCGCTGTTCGTCGTTGACCCCCGCAAGGAGCACAACGCCATCGCTGAGGCCCGCAAGCTGCACATCCCGATCGTCGCCATCGTCGACACCAACTGCGACCCGGACGAGATCGACTACGTCATCCCCGCGAACGACGACGCGATCCGCGCCATCCGCCTGATCTCTTCCACCATGGCCAACGCCGTGCAGGAAGGCCGTCAGGGCGCCGACGCTGAGGAAGCTGCTTCCGAGGAAGAGGCCCAGAAGGTCGAAGAGTAATTGAAAAACTGCAAGGGCGGGCCGCGTACCCGCCCTTCTGATAAAACAATAAAGGAGAAAGAATTATGGCATTTTCTGCTGCTGATGTGAAAAATCTGCGTGAAATGACCGGCGTCGGCATGATGGACTGCAAAAAGGCCCTCACCGCTGCTGACGGCGATATTGATAAGGCTGTGGAATGGCTTCGTGAGAAGGGCCTCGCCGCTGCTCAGAAGAAGGCCGGCCGCATCGCCGCCGAGGGCATGGCTTACGCCGCCGTCGTCGATGGTATCGGCGTGATCGTCGAGGTCAACGCGGAGTCTGACTTCGTGGCCAAGAACGACCTGTTCGTGGATTACGTCAAGGGCGTCGCCGCCGTCGTCGCCAAGGAGAACCCGGCTGATCTCGACGCGCTGTACGCCTGCGCTTACGGCAACGGCAAGACCGTGCTCGAGGAGCAGAACGATAAGGTCCTCGTCATCGGCGAGAACATCAAGGTTCGCCGCTTCGCGCGCTACGACACCGGCCTGAACGTCCCCTATGTCCACATGGGCGGCCGCATCGCCGTGCTTGTCAACCTCGAGACCGAGTCCACCGACGCTGCCGTCGTCGAGCTGGGTAAGGACATCGCCATGCAGATCGCGGCTCTGAACCCGACCTACAAGGATAAGAGCGACGTCTCCGCCGAGTTCATCGAGAAGGAAAAAGAGATCCGCCTGGCGCAGGCCAAGGAAGATCCGAAGAACGCCAAGAAGCCCGACGCCATCATCGAGAAGATCGTCATGGGCGGCATCGGCAAGTACTTCAAGGAGATCTGCCTGCTGCAGCAGCCGTTCGTTAAGGACGACAAAGTCTCCGTTGAGCAGCACATCGCCGCCGTCGCCAAGCAGGTCGGCGCCTCCATCAAGCTCGTGAACTACACCCGCTTTGAGAAGGGCGAAGGCATTGAGAAGCGTCAGGACGACCTCGCCGAGGAAGTTGCGAAGCTCATCAAGTAAATTTCACTTCCATTCTGCATCCCGCGGCTCCGAACCGGGCCGCGGGATATTTCTGTCTGCGTCATCCTTTTTGTGGGAGATCAGCGGTAAAAACCGCCGTTTTTCGGGAGTAGAGTGGCTCTGCGGCCGTGTAGAGCCGCATTTTTTCCGGTAGAGACCGTAAAATTGGAACGTAGACAGGGAAAAATGACAGTAGCTTGTATTTATGCGCCAGCGGGTGTACGGATAAAGGGCACACACCGTGCAGCACTTTGAGCAAGCAAAGGAGCACTCACATGATCCAGATCTTTACCGACACGTCGGCAAACCTGCCGGCTGCTTACATTCAGAAATATTCCCTGCGCGTCATCCCGCTGACATACTTCGTCGACGGCGTTGAAGCGCATCAGGATCCTGCTGTGGATTTCGACGGGAAAGCCTACTATGACGCCATGCGCAGCGGCACGCCCGTATCCACCGCCATGATTAACCTTGGCGCGTTTCTCGAGCCGTTGCACGCGGCGCTGGCGGCCGGCGACGACGTGATCTATATCGGCATGTCCGGCGGCATTAGCGGCACGGCGCATGCGGCCGCCATGGCCGTGCAGGAGCTGCAGGAAGAATTCCCGGAGCGGAAAATCGCCGCCATTGACACCTATGCCGCCTCGCTCGGCGAAGGGCTGCTGGTGATCGAGGCCGCGCGTATGCTCGAAAACGGCGCGCCTTTCTCGCTGATCGTCGAGCAGATCTCCCGCCGCCGCCATACGATGTGCCAGTACTTCACGGTCGATGACCTCGCCTATCTGGAGCGCGGCGGCCGCGTGAGTAAGGCTGCCGCCATCGTCGGCACCGTGCTCAAGATCAAGCCGCTGCTGCGCGGCGATGACGAGGGCAAGATCGTCCTGTGCGGCAAGACGCGCGGCCGCAAGCAGTCGCTCACCGCGCTGGCGGACTTTTACGAGAAGCTCGTCGCCGACAAGTCCGAGGAGATCGGCATCGCGCACGCAGACGATGCAGCCGGCGCGCAGTTTCTGCTCGATGCGCTGCGTCAGCGCGGCTTCACCGGCGAATGCCTGACCGTGTGCTACGAGCCCGTCACCGGCTCGCATGTCGGCCCCGGCACGGTGGCGCTGTTTTTCCAGGGCATCCACAGATAAACGAAAACCCGGAGGACACGTCCTCCGGGTTTTTTATGTCTCTTTCCGGTCGACCTGCCGGATCATTTTCTCGAACTTCGCGCGCGGGCCCATGACTTCGCGCCCGCAGCCAAGGCAGCGCAGCTTGAAATCCGCGCCGATGCGCAGCACCTCCCAGCGTTTCTCGCCGCAGGGGTGCTGTTTTTTCATCGTCAGAATGTCGCCGACCTGAATATCCATCGCTCACTCCCCCTTGATGCGCTGCCAGTAGGCACGCGCCGCCTGCTCGGTCTTGTTGTCACCGTATTCATAATAGTGCTTTCCCTTCAGCTCATCGGGCAGGTACTGCTGCTGCACCCAATGACCCGGGTAGCCGTGCGGATACTTGTAGCCCTGCTCACGCTCGAAGCCAGTGCCGTCGGCATGGACGTTCTGCAGCTCACGCGGGATGGGCCCCGCCTTCCCTGCCCGAACGTCGGCGATCGCGGCGTCGATGGACATGACAACGGAGTTGGACTTCGGCGCCGTGGCCAGCAGCAGCACTGCCTCCGCCAGCGGCAGCCGCGCCTCCGGCAGGCCGAGCTGGAGCGCGCTGTCCACGCAGGATTTCACGATCATGGCCGCCTGCGGATAGGCAAGGCCGATATCCTCACTTGCCGAGCACAGGATGCGCCGGCACGCACCGATCAGGTCGCCGGCCTCGAGCAGGCGCGCCAGATAATGCAGCGCCGCGTCGGGATCCGAGCCGCGCAGCGACTTCATGAGCGCGGACACGACGTCATAGTGGTCGTCGCCCGCACGGTCATAGTGCATGGCGCTGCGCTGCGTGATGTTCTCGGCATCCGCGCGCAGAAGGCGGATGGTATCCCCCTCTCTCGGCGCCGCCGAAAAGAGCAGCTCGACCGCATTGAGCGCCTTGCGCACATCGCCGCCGCAGACGGACGCGATATACCCCGCCGTGCCAGGCTCGATGTCTGCCGTGACGTTTTCCCGTGCGCTGAGAATGGACACCGCGCGCAGCACGGCCTTTTCCACCTCGGCGGCCGGCACCTGCTTGAACTCAAACACCGTGCTGCGGCTGAGCACCGCGTTATAGACATAGAAATACGGGTTTTCCGTTGTAGAGGCAATGACCGTGATGCGGCCGTCCTCCATGAACTCCAGCAGCGACTGCTGCTGCTTTTTGTTGAAGTACTGGATCTCATCGAGATACAGCAGCACACCGCCGGGCGTGAGCATGGTGTCGAGCTCGGCAATGATATTGCGAATGTCCGAAATGCTCGCGGTCGTGGCGTTCAGGCGGCGCAGGGTGCGGTTCGTGCTGGCCGCGATGATGCTTGCGACCGTGGTCTTGCCGGTGCCGGACGGGCCGTAAAACACCATGTTCGGGATCTCGCCGGACTCCACGATGCGGCGGAGCATCCCGTTCGGGCCCAGAATATGCTTTTGCCCGACGACATCGTCGAGCGTGGTCGGCCGGATCTCATCCGCCAATGGTCTGTACATAGCGCGCCTCCTGTGATGCAATGGCGATATTATACCGCATTTTGCGCGCCTTGGCAACTCGCCGCACTTGGCAGGCGGCGCAAAATGTGCTACACTGCCGGAGAGGTGAACAATATGCACACACCGGAACAAGTGCAGGAGATCCTCCGCTGTCTGGCGCAGGCCTACCCCGCGGACTGCTCCCTGCAATATCAGAAAGATTATGAACTGCTGTTTGCCGTGCGGCTGGCAGCGCAATGCACCGACGAGCGCGTCAATCAGGTCACGCCGGCGCTGTATGCGCGCTTTCCGACGCTCGAGGCGTTTGCCGCCGCCGAGCCCGAGGACGTAGAGCCATATGTCCACTCCTGCGGCTTTTACCGGGCGAAGGCGCGGGACATCGTCCTGTGCGCGCGCAAGCTCGTCGCGGAATACGGCGGCCGCGTGCCGGACACGATGGAGGCCCTCACTTCCCTGCCCGGCGTCGGCCGCAAGACGGCCAACCTCATTCTCGGCGACGTGTACCACAAGCCCGCCGTGGTCGTGGACACG
>OGWV01003043.1_pt1 | contig 10018 bp, 5 predicted proteins | sample 1576081 | NCBI WGS metagenome assembly OGWV01 (sample SAMEA3541541, study PRJEB24748) | human gut metagenome | biome: human gut; feature: human-associated habitat; material: faeces | place: China | collected 2012 | reverse complement strand
GCAACTGCAAGAACCAGTGCCCGTCCGGCAACGTCGAAATCCGCAAGAAGCTGTATTGATTTATTCCAAGCGCAACATAGAAAGGATCTGACCCCCATGAGAAAACCCATGATCGCGGGCAACTGGAAAATGAACAAGACGCCCGCTGAGACCGTCGCCCTTGTCGAAGACCTGAAGAAGATCCAGGTCCGCACGAAGGCAGAAGTCGTTGTCTGCCCGATGACCGTCAGCCTGTTTGCTGCCGCAACGCAGCTGAAGGGCACGGACATCAAGCTCGGTGCGCAGAACGTCCATTTTGAGGACAAGGGTGCTTTCACCGGCGAGTGCAACATCGCCAGCCTGAAGGAGCTCGGCGTCGAGTATGTCATCCTCGGCCATTCCGAGCGTCGTCAGTACTTCGCCGAGACCGACGAGACCGTCAACAAGAAGGTCCTGAAGGTCCTGGCCGAAGGCCTGAAGCCCATCGTCTGCGTCGGTGAGAGCCTGCAGCAGAAGCAGACCAACATCACGAACGAAGTCGTCTGCATGCAGACGAAGGCCGCTCTGTGCGGCGTCAGCCCGGCAAAGGTGACGGATGTCGTCATCGCCTATGAGCCGATCTGGGCCATTGGCACCGGCATGACCGCCACGGCGACGGACGCCAACCGCACCATCGCCGCCATCCGTGCTGCGATCCGCGAGCTGTTTGGCGACGCTGCCGACCAGGTCCGTATCCTCTACGGCGGCAGCATGAACGACAAGAACGCGACCGAGCTGATGAGCCAGCCTGAGATCGACGGCGGCCTGATCGGCGGCGCAAGCCTTGTTGCCGAGAAGTTCGAGAAGGTTATCAACTATCACGGCTGATCCTATTCGGAACAACATGAGCCCCGGTGCACCAGCACCGGGGCTTCTGCTTGTCAAAAAAGTCCCTTTGGACTTTTTCGCCAAGCTGCTTTCAGAATTGCAAAATCAATTTTTGTATCATTATTTTGCAATTCTGCCGCTGCGGCGGGTGATGGAACGCGAAAGGAAACCCTGACGGTTTCCTTTCACACTTTCCTTCCCTCCGAAACTTTCGGCTAAGCAGGTTTTTGACAGTCTGTACCGCGCTGCCGGTTCATTTCCGGCAGCGCGGTTTTTCTCACTCTCTCGTCCTCTCGTCCTCGTCACTCGATGGATTTGAGGGACTCGGCCATGGAGATGCGGTCGATCTTGCGGATGAGACACAGGCACACGGCCACGGCCAGCAGCAGCGTGGCGGCGAAGGCCAGCGCATAGCTCAGCGGCGTGACGTGGATGTGGAACGAGACAAGGCTGATGCGGATATTCTGCATGATGAACCGGTGCAGCGCCCAGCCCGCCGGCAGGCCGACGAGCGCGCCGCAGAATGTCAGGAGCAGAATTTCGCGGAAGACATAGTTCAGCGTCTCGCGGTGGTAGAAGCCCAGGACCTTCACCGTGGCGATCTCGCGCACGCGCTCCGTGATGCTGATGTTGCAGAGGTTAAAGAGCACGACGAGCGCCAGCGCGCAGGCGCAGACCACGACGAGGCCGACGATGTAGTCCAGGCTCTTCATGGTGTTGTCCACGATGTCCTGCAGGGCCTCGGAGACCGTGACGGACGCGACGCGGGAGTTGGATGACAGCGCCGCGCCGAGAGCGTAGGCATCGCCGTCCGTGAGGATGTAGGCCGTGCTATATTCGCAGTCTGCGCCGAACAGGTCCCTGTAGGTCTCCGCCGTCATGTAGGCATAGTGGTAGACATAATTCTCGAACGTCCCGGCGACGGGGAGATCGACGCTCGTCGTGTCGTCCACGGAGACCGGGAGCGTCTCGCCCACGGAGACCCCGGTATCCCGCGCCAGCGCGGCGTCGAGCAGCGCGCCCTGCTGCGGCCAGGCGACAGTCCTGCCGTTCTCATGCAGGTCGATGGCCTGCGTGATGGCGGGGTCGTCCGTCGCAATGACGTTGACCTTGTTGATACCGCTGGACGTGCGCGCCTCATAGGCCGCGGCGTGCACAAAGATGCACTGCGTCATCTCGTCCGCATATTTTTCGCGGAAGGCCTGCTGCTGCGCCTCGTCCATGGGCGAGACGAACGTGACGGCGATCTGATAGTGCGTGACGCCCCGGAACTGATCGTCCACGACGGTGGAGATGGAATCGCGCAGGCCGAGACCCGCAACGATGAGGGCCGTGCAGCCGCCGACGCCCAGCAGCATCATAAACAGGCGCTTTTTATAGCGCACGATATTGCGGATGGAGACCTTGTGCAGGAAGGACAGGCGGTTCCATACGAACGGAATATACTCGAGCAGGATGCGCTTGCCGGCCTTCGGGGCCTTCGGGCGCATGAGATTCGCGGGGTTCTCGCGCAGCTCCGCATGGCAGGAAAGCCACGTCACGCCCGCCGAGCAGGCCAGCGCCGCCAGCACGGAGATGATGAGCAGCCAGCCGTCGAACACATAGACGATGGGTGCAAAGTCATATAGCATGGAATAGCCCATCCAGATGAACAGTGGGAAGATCCATGTACCGAGGGCAAAGCCGAGCGCGCAGCCCAGCAGCGCCGCGCCGCCGGAATAGGACATATATTTCCATGCGATGGTGCCGTCGCTGTAGCCGAGGGCCTTGAGCGTACCGATCTGTGTGCGCTGCTCATCGATCATGCGCGTCATGGTCGTGATGCACACGAGAGCCGCCACGGCGAAGAAGAACAGTGGAAACACCTTCGCGACGCCCGCGACGATGGAGCTGTCGTTCTCAAACGAGACATAGCCCGTGTTCGTGCTGCGGTCAAGTACATAGCTCTTCGGGTGCTCAAGCTTGTCGACCTCGACCTGTGCGTCCTCGAGCTGCTGCCTGCCGTCTTTAAGCTTCGCCTCGGCATCGGCGAACTGCTTTTCCGCCTCGGCCTTTCCGGCGGCATAGTCGGCCTCGCCCTGCTCCAGCTCAGCCTGCGCGGCGTTCACGGCGGCCCAGCCCGCTGCGATCTCGCTGCGGCTGCTCTCGAGCTGCTTTTTGCCGTCCTCGAGCTTCTGCTTGGCCGCATCGAGCTCCGCTTGTTTTTCATTCAGTGTCTGCATGGCCTCGCTGCGCTTTGCATCCAGCTCCGCCTGCGCCTGCTGCAGCTGCAGATAGCCCTGATAGGCCTCGCTCTGCTCAAACTGGCGCAGCAGCAGATCCGTCGCTTCGATCAGTCCCTGCGTCAGCAGGGCCTCGGCGCTGCCCGGCTCCTGCAAGGCAAGGCGCTCCGTGAGTTGGCGGCGCGTGATCTGCAGGGCCTCATACTGCACGAGGATGCCGCTGTCATCGAGCTGCTTCTGCGCGGCGTCGATCTGGGCCTGTGCGGCATCAAGCTGGTCGAGCGCGTCCTGCTTTGCCTGCGTGAAGGCGGCAAGGCCTTCGTCATACTCCTTCTGCCCGGCCTCCAGCTCCTTTTCGCCGCCGGCCAGCTGGGATTCTGCCTGCGTGAGGCGGGCACGGTTGTATTCCAGCTGCTGCGCGCCATCGTCGAGCTGTGTGCGGGCGTCGGCAAGCTCCTGCTCGGCCTGCGCACGCTGCTCCTGATATTCCGCAAGGCCGTCGTCATATTCCTTCTGCGCCTTGGAAAGCGCATCGCGCGCCTCGTCGATGATGTCGTCATAGCGCTTCTGCGCGCGCTCCTTCAGCGCGGCGGTCAGCGTGGGACGCATGGCGTCGACTGCGTCGTCATAGGCATCGGAATAGAGGTCCGTACCCTGCGTGCCATCCAGCAGCAGGTAAATTTCCGTAAAATAGTCCATGGCGAACGCCTCAGGCTGCAGCAGCACGAAGCCGTTCAGTGTGCCGCCGCCGAGGCTCGTCGTACCGCGCTCCGCGCCGAGATACAGCGGTGTTTCCGCAAGGCCGACGATGGTGAAGGCCGTCTGCGTGAACGCATCGTTCACGGACGCAGCCTGCACCGTGAGCGTTTTACCGAGGTCGGCCTCCGTGAAGCGGTCGGCATCGGCAAGGCACTCGTCCGCATAAAAAATATCAGGTTCAGTATTCTTTGAATAAGAAATTCAAAAAATCAAAGACAAAGAAAACCGGTAAATTATCAATTGTATTAAGCAAATTGGCAGGTGGTAAAAAATACTTTGTAAGAGTCAGAGGTATTAATGGCAGTGATAAAGGACCATGGTCTAAAACAAAAACATTTAAAACATCTAAGTAGAATACAATAAAAATGTTACAATTTTCACACCTGATTTAAAAGAAAATGATTGAAGGTATGTGAAAAATAGATAGTATTTCAAATTATAAATCGTTTTATTTGTGAAAATATTATATTTTGGATTGTAAAATAAAAACGTTTATGATAAGATGTTCATAGATTGAAAATAAACGTTTTCAAAAAGAAAAAAAACAATTTTATTTGAGGAGGAAATTGAAGATGAGAAAGGTTTTCAACAAAGTTATGGCAGGTGCTATGACAACAGCTTTAGTTGCCACACTTGCAGTAGGATTCAAGGTAAACACAACAGACGTTAAGGCTGATACAGCTAACGCACTTACAGGTAGCTGGACAAGTTCAGCAGAAAGTTATGAACCAAATGATGCTGTTATTACACAGACAACATTTAAGTCAACAGCAGTAGATAATGTTTCTGCTAATATTTCTATTACAGGATGGCAGGCTAATTGGACAGCAGAAAGCGCTGCTCCGGAAGATGCAATTGTATTAAATGATAAAATCTGGGGTGAAAAACCATATCAGATTAAATCAGAAATTAATGCTAAAGTTGTTCCTGGAAATACATATAAATTAAAATTTACAGTTAATAACGGAATGATGGAAGCAGATACAACTACAAAGACAGAAAAGAATATTACAATTACTGTAAATAGTGGTATTGAAGGTGATAATGATAACACAATGTTATTTAAGACAATAACTGTTCCAGCAGGAGCAACAGAAACATACGAATTTGACGTTCCTGTAAGTCCTGATTATTTAAGTAATGATATTAAGGTTCAGTTAGCATATGGTTCATATTATTATTCATATGAATTAACACAGGCAGTTAAGGCTGGAAAAGTTACAGAAGAAGCAGCTAAGGCTTGCAAGTATGCATACGCATATGGAACATCAGAAAATGTAAATGCACATGGAACATTAGCATTCACAGACATTTCTTTAATGGGTGAAAAGTATACACAGAGCGTTATTCCTGAAAGACAGACAACAAAGGCTCCTGAAACAACAAAAAAAGCAACAACAACAACAAAGGTTCCAACAGGTAATACAAATACAGTAGCTCCTACAACAGCAGCTCCTGCAGTAGTAGCAAGCAAACCTGCACAGGTTAAGAAAGTTAAGGCTGTTAACAATGCTAAGAAGTCAGTTAAGGTTACTTGGAAGAAAGCAAAAGGTGCTAAGTCATATCAGGTTAAAGTTGGAAAGAAAAAATACAACACTAAGAAGACTAATGCTAAAATTAAAAAACTTGCAGTAGGTAAGACATACAAAGTTCAGGTTCGTGCTAAGAATGCTGCAGGATTTGGTAAGTGGAGCAAAGCTGTAAAAGTAACAATTAAAAAATAATAAAACAGAACAGCAAATATAATTTTCAAAAGTAAGTATGCGGCAATTATCAAAATATTGCCGCATATTAAACATAAGGACTGTAATTAGGAGGACAAATAAGTGAGATTATTTAAGAAAACTATGGCGGTTGCATTAGCATCTGTTATGACTATAGGAATGGCAGGCGTTGCTTCAGCAGCACCGGTTCCTGCAGGAACAAATGTTTTGGCAGGATTAACACAATGGACATCATTCTCTGTATGTACTAGAGAAGATGGTGGAGTATGGGAAGAAGCTTTAAAAGCCATCCCTCAGACAAAAGGTGTTGATTATGCAACTGAAGGATACATAACAGCAGGTTCAACAGTTTCTAATTTTGATTTCTTTGTCATTAATTCCGGATGGGATGGAGAATACAATAAGTTAACAAATGAATTAGTAAATGATAACCCATGGGGTATGACAGCCACACTTGAAAATGTACCTGTTGAAGCAGGACGTAATTACACAATTTCTTTTGATATTTCCAGCACATTAAAGGCAAATAAAAAAGATGCATTAGGAAATAAGATAGGGGATATTACTACAAAGCATATTTTATTCAAGGCATATAAGCCTGGTAATGGTGATGAAGCTTTAGAGTTAACTTCAACATCTAATATTACATCAGATGGATATATTACATTAGATTCTTCAAAGAAAGAAAGTATGAAGGTTTCAGCGGTAATCAATGTACCAAAGGATTATAAAAAAGGAAATATTGGATTAAAATTCGCTTTAGGTGCATTCTTAAAGACATATGCTGATGAAATTGGTATGGCAGGATATATTCATGTAAACAATTTTGTAGTTACAGCTAATAAACAGTACACTGTTAATTTTGTAAGCCAGAATAAGACAATGTCTACAAAATATGTAAATGAAGGCGAAAAGGTTGATACATTTGCAGCTAAGAGAAAAGGATACACATTAGTAGGTTATACAGCTAATGGTGTTTTATATAACTTTAATTCTCTTGTATCAAGTGATTTAACTCTTGTTGCAAAATGGAAGAAAACAGCTGCACCGGCAAAGGTTAAAATTGCTTCTGTAAAGAGCAAAAGTGCTAAGAAAGCAGTTGTATCACTTAAGAAAGCAAAGAATGTTAAAGGATATGCTGTTCAGTATTCAACAAATTCAAAGTTTAAGGGTGCTAAACAGAAAACATCTAAAAAGACAAAAATTATACTTAAGAAACTTAAATCTGGATCAATTGTATACGTAAGAGCTAAAGCTTATACAACAGATTCAGCAGATAACAAAGTATTTAGTAAAAAATGGTCAGCTAAGAAGTTAGTTGTAGTTAAATAAGTTTAATATTAGAATTAATCTTAAGCAGGTGAAAGGGTGTAGAGATTTTATATGAATATCATATAAGTCTTTGCGCCCTTTTTTTAAACAAAAATCTTAGATGCTATAATTTGATTTTAAATGTAGAAACATTTTATTTAGTTAGAGAGGATAAGAATATGAGAAAAGCAAAGAGAATATTAGCATTTGCATTATCATTAGTTGTTGTATTTTCAGGAATTAATTATGCTGCAATCACAAGCAATGAAGTAGCAGCCGCTACAGTTTCAACAACAGAATGGACTAATAATGGATTGATTAGTCCTGCTAACGGATCATTAATTGGAGCAGGATATATAGATGTAAAGTGGAACAATAACCTAGAAGGAGTTTCATCATATGCAGTTTATGTTGATAATGCTTTAATAGGAACAGTATCTCCAACATCAGCAGAAACTTTATCATGCGAATTTTACACAGTTGATGTATCTGCACATACAGCATACGTTTCAGCTACATTAACAAACGGAACAGTAGTTAATACAAATACAAGTACTTTTTATGTTACAAAGAAAGGAATTTGTATAAATGAAGATATGGGAGTAGGTATAGATGCTTCTTCATTAAATGTTGGTTGGTATTATAATTGGGGCTTTACAGCATATAATGAAAAAAATTTTAAAAACAGATCATTTGATAATATGGACTATGTACCTATGATATGGGGACAGGGAACAGTTAAAGAAGCAGCTTTTGAAAACGCAAAAAAGAATGGATACAAATATATTTTAGGATATAATGAACCAGATTTAACAAATCAGTCTAATATGTCAATTGAAAAAGTAATTAACAGATGGCAGGATTTTTGTAATTCAGGACTTAAAGTTGGCTCACCTGCAACAGCTACAGCACCGTGCTGGTCTGATAAATGGTTTAAACCTTTTATGGAAAAGATATCAGCAAATAGTTCGTTAGATGTTGATTTTATTGCGGTACATTGTTATTGGGGAACAGATTTAGATTCAACTAAGGGAGCATTACAGTTCTTACAGGCAATCGATCAGACTTATGCATTGTATCATAAACCAATTTGGATTACAGAGTTTGCTGTAGGTGAACAGCATATGAAGTTAAGCATGGCTGATCCTACATGCGCAGAGAATACAAGAAACTTCTTAAAGATTGTATTAGAAGGATTAAATGCAAGAAGCTATGTAGAAAGATATGCATGGTTCTCATTTGACCCTGAAGATAATAGTACATTCACAGACAGTGCTTCAGGATTATGGTATAGAAATACAGGTGTTTTAACAGAATTAGGAAAATTATATGCTGAAATTGGAAATCCTGTAGGATATCCGGCAAAAACTTATGGAGTATATACTCCAAGTGGAGTAGACACATCTGCAATAGCGTGTGCAGCAGCAGTAAAACCTGTTATTTATACAGCATTACCTAATAATAAAAAGAAAACTATCAAAGTAAATCTTAAGAAGGTAAATAATGCTTCAGGTTACGAAATTAAATATTCAACATATAAGAATATGAAAAAAGCTAAAACTAAGAGTACAACAAAACTTACATATGTACTTAAAAAATTAAAAGCCGGAAAAAAGTATTATGTTCAGTCAAGAGCTTACTTTATTATGGATGGCTCAAAGTTGTATACAGGTTGGAGCAGCAAGAAAGTAGCAAAAATAAAGAAAGTAGCAAAAATAAAGAAAGTTAAAAAAGTAAAAAAGGCAAAAAAAGCAAAATCAGCTAAAAATAGTAAGAAAAAATAATTGCATAAGTGATTGTTAGACAAAAGAAAAAGGAAATAGGGGTGAGTATCTTACCTATTTATTTTGAAAAGGTAACAGGAGATTATTATATGAGAAAGTTAAGAAAAGTAATTGCAATGGCTTTGATGTCAGCGGTGGTTATTGCCGGAACTCCTGCTTTTAACAATGATGTTAAAGCAGTTACAATAAATAGTGATGCAGGTGCAATAACACAGTGGCAGACAAATGCAATAACAAATCCGGTAGCAGGCAAATTAGTACCTGCAGGCTATGTTGATATAAAGTGGACAAGTGCAAATGATTTAGGAGAAGTAAAAGGTTATAAGTTGTATGTAGATGATGCTTTAGTTAATACAGCAACGTCTAATTCCACACAATTTGAATATTATACGACAGTAGTAAGCCGCCATAAGGTTTATATTATTGCTGAATTTACAGACGGCTCAAGTATAACATCATCTACATTCTATTTCTATGTTACTAAAAAAGGATTGTGCGTAAATAATGAAATGGGGAAAATGTTAATACCTGATGGTATGAATATAGGTTGGTATTATAATTGGGGAGTAAATCCATTTACATATAGTTGTTATACAGATATTGACTATGTTCCTATGATTTGGGGAACAAACTCAGAAAGATATATATCATCAATTGCATCTAAAGGATACAAGTATTTACTTGCATATAATGAACCGGATATGGGAGCAAATGTTGGCGGAAGTAATATAAACGTAAATACAGCGATTAATAATTGGAATAAATTTTTGGGATATAATTTCCATTTAGGTTCACCGGCACCGGCTTTAAGTCCATCATGGGGAATTGATAATAATACAGGTGGCAAATGGTTTAGAACATTTATGAATGGAATAGACCATAGTACAATAGATTTTATACCACTTCATTGTTATTATGGAACATATGGAGGAGTTGAAGCTGCAAATACTTTTCTTACAGATGTAGTAGATAAAACATATGAAATGTATCACAAACCAATATGGATTACAGAATTTGCTCCTAGTGGATGGGGATATAGTAACTCATATGGAAGAAAGCAGTGTAAAGAATTTTTAGAGGCTGTATTAAAAGGATTAGACGAGAGAAGTTATGTAGAAAGATATTCTTGGTTTTCTTTTGATACAACAGATGAAACAAATGGTGCAGCAGCATTATGGACAAATAAAACAGGTGTATTAACTGATTTAGGAAATGCATACGTTGCGAATGGAAATCCTGAAGGATATAGTTATGGAAATTGTACGGCAATAGATAATTCTACTATGAATGTTGTGTATGCTTCATTACAGAATGATAATAATAATAATAATAATAACAATAATAATAATAATAATAATGTCCAGTATCCGGT
>OGWV01003040.1_pt1 | contig 10022 bp, 8 predicted proteins | sample 1576081 | NCBI WGS metagenome assembly OGWV01 (sample SAMEA3541541, study PRJEB24748) | human gut metagenome | biome: human gut; feature: human-associated habitat; material: faeces | place: China | collected 2012 | reverse complement strand
CTCAGGAGAGACCTATTCTATCGTCTCAGCGTTGTTGAACTTGACATCGCACCGCTGAGAGAAAGGAAGGAGGATATTTTTGATCTCGCGGATTATTACATAGAGCATTATAACGAGAAGATGAATCGTGCGATTTTAGGACTGAGCGACGAAGTAAAAGAAATATTCACGGAATACACCTGGCCGGGGAATGTGCGCGAATTGAAGAATGTCATAGAAGGCAGCTTTAATGTCACACGTTCGCTTTTTTTGGAAAAGGAGTACCTGCCGAAGCATATGCGCATGAAATCCGAGGATACTTTTTCGCCTTTTGCTGATGGAAAAATACAGAGCAGCGAAATAAGAAAATGGGTAAAAGAAACCGAAATCTTCTCCTTGGAAAAAAGGAGCTGGGGCTGTTCATATTCAAACTTTCCGTTTAAAAGCTGTTCGATCTTTTTTTTCAAAATCATTCACCTTACGTCTTTCGTGTTCTTGTTACTGTCCACAAACTTCACAGCAACACGCTTCTCAGAACATTGCTGCGGAACAGTAATCCTGTTACTCGCTGTCACTGCCTCTTTCGAACCAGAGCCTTTTTCAAACACGCTCCAGGCAGTTACTCTGACATTATTATAATGATTTTCACCCTTTATTTCAATGTAAAATATAAAAAGAATCCTGCCACGATTTTTTCCGCAGTAAAAAAAGGCAGCCAGGCACTTAAAGCCTGTATTTTTCATAGACTATATAGAAATCCCCTTTGAGGTAGCGATTTGAAGACTTTTTTGAAACCTTTGACAATGGCCGAGGAGCAGTATTATCTTCAGCAGTACCAAAGGGGCGATATGGAAGCAAAAAATATTCTCATAGAACGTAATCTGCGGCTTGTTGCCCATGTAGTAAAAAAATATCAGGGAACAGATGTAGAACTGGACGATCTGATTTCCATTGGCACCATTGGATTAATGAAAGCCATCTCCACATTTGATTCCACAAAAGCAGCCCGGCTGTCCACATATGCTGGAAAGTGTATCAACAATGAACTGCTTATGTTATTCCGATCCCGCAAGAAGCATTCCCGGGAAATCTCGCTGTATGAACCCATTGGTACAGACAAAGAAGGCAATGAGATCAGTCTTCTGGATGTAATGGAAGGACCGGCAGTGGACGTTGTGGAAGAGTATTCCACCAGAGAAGATATCCGTCATGTACTGGATTCCATGAAGTCTGTACTGTCTTTAAGAGTACTTTTACGGCGCCAATTTTCTTCAAATGTTGTATAATAATCATAGGCAACTGCCCGCAGTTTACCTGAAAAGACTGTTCCCAGGGGTGAGTCTTTGGAAGGGAGAGTGCCCGGTGAGGTTCCTCCGGTATCGTTACCCGGAAGGAAAGCAGCCGATCGCCGACCCGGACAAGGAATAGTCCCCATGAGGCCTAAGCCTCCGAAACTCTTTTTCGATTGCAGATATACCTGCCGCTTCTCCGAGCATTGTTTGTTTTGTCCGGAGGGGTCCAATGCCTCAATGAAGCTGCCGTATATCCGCCGGCGCAAGCGTACGCCTCGCAAGCACCGGTCCTCTTTTCCAAAGAAGAATAAGGAAGAAGATGCGAAAGCTCTTTCCTCCCTGCCATCAGGCCAGAGTCAGGCCGAAAAGCAGCAAGAAGAAACCTTACGTCTCTCCGCCCGTATCGGACGCCAATCTTCCCGCTCCCGCACGCTGTCAGTGCTTCCGTGGAAAAGTCATTCATGCCGTCTTTCACGTATCCCGCAGACAAGGGCCAGCCGCTGATGCAGCGGCGCGATGGAATCCGTCTTTCCTCCTTCCAATCGCAAGGGTCTCCTAACCCATGCATCTCTTTCGCAGCAGCATAGTTGATATGTTCCTGTGACTAGATCATTCCCAAACTCCAAAAATAAAGAAGCCCTCCCTGCCGGCTGCCATCCGGTAAGGAGGGTTTTTACGTGGGAATTGCGTGTGGATGGAGGCGAGGATGTGCGGTTTTCCACGAGCAACGCGAGGTTGGCATGTTTTCCCTTTGCGAAGCAAGGGAGGGTTAACTCCCTCAAACCAGCCTTCGGCTGAAGAAAAACCAGAAAAGCCTGCGCTGCTCGCAGGGCAGGCTCAGCTCCCCCACGTAAAAGAGCCATGAAGCGTAAATCTCGCTTCATGGCTCTTTCATTTCCACAATTCACTGCTGCAAGGGGGGATGCAGTGAATCATTTCATCCAACTTGAGAGCTGGTCGATGAGGCCCTTGCAGGCTGCCTCGGAGGCCTTGATGGCTCCGGCGAAGGTGCCCTCTTCATAAGGGTTCTCAATGTCCCCTTCAAATCCTGCATATTCGGAGAGCAGGTGGATCTTGTTGTCGACGTCGCCGCCCATAGTATTGAAGAGGGCGGGGTTATCGGGGTTGTCGACGAGAAGGATGAGGTTGTAGTTGTCATAAGTCTTCCATTCGAGCGGAATGGGGACTTCGGGGGTGACTGGGAAGCCTGCAGCCTCGAGAGCGTTCTTTCCTTCTTCACAAAGTGGTTCACCTTTGCAATCTTCGATTCGGGCACTTTCTGCTTCGATGCGGTCTTCGAGGTCAGCATCCTGAATGAGCTGCCTTGCGATGAAGAGCGCGGCAGGCGGCTGCCCGGTGCCGGTGTGGGTCAGAAACAGGAGTTTGAACATTGTAAGCTCCTTTCCAAGTGGAACAGAATATAAAGGGGTATGTTTTTAGTATAAAGGAGTTTTGTAAAAATTGTGTAAAGAAATAAGTAAAGTTATGGGTAAGGAAATGGGGATCAGAGAGCGGCGAGGGCCTCTTTGGCGGGCGCATAGCCCAGGGCTGCGGCTTTCGTGAGGAGCTGGCGGGCGAGGGGGAGATTTCTTTCTCCGCCAAGTCCCTTTTCAAGGAGCAGGGCTTCGCCGGTCATGCCCGGGGCGGCGATGATGTCGCCTCTTTCCGCAGATTTCCTGTACCATTTCAATGCAAGGGCATAATCCCTTTCTACACCTGTCCCGTCCTCATAGCATTTCCCGAGGAGGTACTGGCTCGTGATGTCGCCGTCTTCCGCGCCTTTCTTGAACCAGGAGGCAGTTTCCTTGTCATTCTTCGGGACGCCGCGGCCTTCCTGATAGAGGAGTCCGATGTAGCGGGCGGCTTTCATGTGGCCTAGCTTGTCAGCTTCCTTGAAATAGGCGAGTGCTTTGGCTGCGTCTTCTTCTGTCTTTCCATTATAGAAACGGAGGCCCTGGCTTAGGACTTCGCCGGCAATTTCATGCTTCTCTCCCTGGGAAAGGCCGCTTTCGTTGAAGGAAACGGGAGTGTTGTCCAGTGTCTGGAGATAGAGCCAGTCACGGATGCCCGGGATATTGTAGGCAAAGGTCCATGTGTACATGTGGTTGCCGTTCTGGAAGACGGTGTAATTGATGGCAGCGTCCTGCTTTTTGATCTGGCGCACGAGGTCGGCCATGGACTTGGAGTCAGCGTGGCTGTTCCAGAGGGGAGCAGTGGCTACTTTCGTGCCCAGCTTTTCCCAGCGGGAGACAGCGTCGTTCATGCCCGGATACGCTTTCGTGTCGCCTTCGCTGACGAGGATCCAGAGGTTCTTGTCCTTCAGCGCTTCCATTTCCTGCGTGTTCCACTGGCAGGCGACAAGGAACTGTGCGGCAAAGAGGTCCGGATACTTATCGCTGATGGCGATGTTTGCCATGCCGCCCTGGGACTGGCCGGTGCCGTAGATGCGGTTCGTGTCGGCGGCGTACGTGTTCGTGACATCATGGATGAGATCGGTGACGAGGGTGAGGCCCTTTGTCCAAACGTTTTCATCCGTCGTCATCATGCCGAGGGAGTCGACGAGTTCCTGTGGATACTGGACGGCAAGGACGATGGAAGGATGCTTCTTCTGCTCTTCCTCCGATGCCCAGACGGTCGCGCCGTCGCCCTGGACGAGGGTGATTTTCGGATCGCTGATATTCGTGCTGGCATCGGGGATGAAGACGAGAAGCGGGTAGCTCTTCGATTTGTCATAGCCCTTCGGAAGGTAGAGGTAGTAAGGGATCGTTGCCTTCAGGGCCGGATCAGTGTAAGTGTGCTTGATGAAACCGGAAATGTCCGGCTCAAGGACGGAAGTGTCCGTATAGACCGTCTTTCCAGCAGGGATGGTCTCCCCCCTTGGCCGTGCGGATAGGGCCGGTCTGCGTGACCTTCACGGAGAGGTCAGGCATGACGCAGTCGCTCTTCATGGACGCATCACCGTTCTTGGGGCCTTCCTTTCCTTTGGAGCCGCCCTGCTTAAAAGGCATATCGGACTGCGGATTCGTGTTCTTGATATTGATGATGACATACCTGCCGGCTTCCGTGGGTTCGCCCGGGGATGCCGTGGTCGCTGCCCAGACGGAGGCGATTTCCTTTCCTTCCACGGAGAAATCTTCCGCAGAGAGGGAAGTTGTCAGGATTTTCTCAGGATATTCGAGAGCGATTTGGGAGACCTGCTCGCCCCAGCCATAGTTGCGGGCGATGGAAGAGACCGAAGAAACGAGAGGGGCTACTGTTTCAGCTGCCGGCGCAGTACTTGCCGGAGCAGGCGCTGCTGCCAGACTTGCGCCGCCTCCCAGAAGACAGAGCGCACATGCCAGTGCGCAGATCATTTTTTTCTGTTTCATGGATATTCTCCTTTCGACGGATGTCCGCTGTCCTCATTGTAGCACCGGGGAATATAAAAAAGTCAAAAGAAATACGTAGGGGAGGAAAGGAAAGAAATCGGGAGAAAATGGGAGCCATCCGCAGGAAATCCAAAAGTGACCACTCAGCCGAATGATAGAAGTCTTACGGATATAATAAAAAAATAAAATAAAAAATCAAAAGCCATAAAAGATTGGTAAGGCACGAAAAAGCCCGATTGTATCGGATTTTCTTCGATATTTTTCGTTCTTCCGGCGCGAAACTGGCCGTTTGAAATAATAGACTATTTACTTATTTTGTCGAAAATATTGAATTTTGTCGAAAATATTAAAATAAAAATGAGACATAAGCATTCTTTACAGAAGCATTCTTTGTGCAATGCTTATTTGATATATATAAGGACGTTCTAGGGTGAACGATTCAAGGCGGTGAATATGGATGTTGGATGAGAAAACGATTGAAGAGCTCCATTCCTATTATGACAGGCTCCCCGGGGGCATTTGTCTGGTCAAGGCAGATGATTCCGAGGAAATTTTGCTTGCCAACGCGGAGCTTCTGAATTACTACCAGTGCGCGAACTGGCAGGAGTTCAAGGAGCTGACCGGAGGGACGTACCGGGGCATGGTGGAAGCATCCGACTATATTCCGCTGAAAGATATCGTAAGAGTGAAGGGGCAGCCGGAGGCAAATTATGCCTACTTCCAGTTCCCGTACAGGACGAGAGAAGGCCATTTCAATAAAGGAAATGCGCTCCTGATCCGCACGACGCAGAAGTGGCTCGGGGACATCTGGTCCATCAATGTCATGAAGAGCAAGTATAGCCGCGCGCCCGGTGAGACGGAAAATATCACAGGGCTCCTTGGGGGTACTGCGTTCTACAAGCGTGTCAATGAACACATCCAGATGGAAAAGATCGACGGGACCGGCGGACTGTACTGCCCTGTCTATTTCAACCTCACGAACTTCAAATTGTACAACTCCAATTACGGCATTGAGCAGGGCGACGAGCTGCTCCGGAAGGTGGCGGACGTACTGCGCGCGCATTTTCCGTACTCCATCATCGCCCACTTGAATGCCGATAATTTTGCCCTCGTTGCGCCGCGTGACGGCGTCATCGAGCAGGTGGAAGCCGTCTGCCGCGAAGTCGATGAAATGATCGACAATTTCAGCATCACACTGAAGGCCGGCGTCTTCTTCCGCGACCCGGACAATCCGTCCGAATATACAGCCAACAGTGCTTTCGATATGGCCAAGATCGCCTGCGACTCCATCAAGGGCGATGCCAGCAGGAGCTGGGCCACGTACACCGAGACGATGGGGAAGAACCTCGTTGCCCGCGCGTACGTCCTGGAGAATTTCGACCGCGCCCTGAGAAACGGCTACATCAAGATTTTCTACCAGCCTGTCGTCCGCACCCTGACAGGGAAGCTCTGCGGCATGGAAGCGCTCGCCCGCTGGGAAGATCCCGAAAGAGGCAGACTCACGCCGGACATGTTCGTTCCGGTCCTTGAAGATGCCAAGCTCATTTACAAACTGGACTCCTACGTCGTCGAGCAGGTCGGGAAACGTTTGCACACGATGGAAGATTCCGGCATGCCGGTCCTCCCGATTTCCGTCAACCTGTCCAGCGCCGATTTCGATCAGGTCGATCCCCTCGACGTCGTCGAAAGAGTCGTCAGGAAGTACCGCCTGCCCGGAAGTTATATTCGCATAGAAATCACCGAAAGCGCCCTCGTCAAAGACGGCAAGAAGCTCCAGCGCGAAATCGACCGCTTCAGGAAAGCGGGCTACCAGTGCTGGATGGACGACTTCGGAAGCGGCTACTCCTCCTTCAATGTGCTGCAGAATTTCCACTTCGATGAACTGAAGATCGATATGGCCTTCCTGCGCAATTTCAATGACCAGAGCCGGAAAATTATCAAATCCATCGTCCTCATGGCGAAATCCCTCGGCGTCCATACGCTCGCTGAAGGCGCCGAGACGCAGGAACAGGTGGATTTCCTCCGCTCCGTCGGCTGCGAAAAGATCCAGGGCTACTTCTACGGTCGTCCGATGAAGTATGATGACCTCCGCGTCCACTGCCGCGGCAAGAACCTGCGCGAAGAAACGCGTCAGGAAGAATTTGCCTACGACAAACTCGGCCTCATCAATGTCCTCACCGGTGCGCCGGTCGCCCTCTGCGCCGTCAATGACAAATCGATGAGAATCCTCTACGAAAACGACGCCTACAAGAAAGTCCTCGAAGACGTCAGCGTCAGCGACCTCCGCCAGGCCAATGCCAATCTGGCGGCCGACGACCTGCCGATGCACAAGAAATTCAGGACCTTCGTCGACAAAGCTGTCGACAGCATGAAGAAAGAATCGATGACCTACGTCGACAATGGAAAGTACCTGCGCGTCAATATGGAAATCGTCGCCAGGACGAACCAGATCAGCGTCGGCCGTCTGGCCCTCTACAACATCACATTTGACGATAAATTTAAGGAAACGAAGCGGTATGACGAAATCTTCAGAAACGCCATCCTCTTCTACGACGGGATCTACTATGTCCACATGGACACGGGCGTCCTCGAAGTCCTTGAGACCATTAATCCGCTCCTGAAAGCAGGTGACCGCATCCCGTATGCACGCCAGCTCATCGCGCGCTATGCGGCCCGCTTCATCCACAGGGATGATCAGGAACGCTTCATGCAGTATGCAGATGCCAAGAGACTGTATGAAATCGCGAAGGCATCGAAACGGTCCGAAGCGAACAACGTCTTCCGCGTCAAGCAAAAAGACGGCAACTACCGCTGGAAAGAATTCGACGCCATCGTTCTCTATAAATCCCAGTCCAAGGACCTTCTCCTCTGCCTCAGAGACGCCACCATGGAACGCCTCCGCGAAAGAGAAGAGAAAGTGCCTGAATTCTTCGAATCTTTCGGCTACGTGCCAAGAAATGAAACAAGGGACTACAACCAGCAGAACAGCCAGATTTTCATCAACAATGCCCTGCAGTCTTTCCTCGACTTCTCCGGCATCAAGTTCTTCTGGAAGGACAAGAACCGCCGCTTCAAAGGCGCTTCGAACGCTTTCCTCAATTACTACGGCCTGAAGCTGGAAGACATCCTCGGCAAGACGGACAAAGACATGGGCTGGCATATCAACGAAGGCCCGAACAAGGACGACGAATGGGCCGTCCTCCGTCATGGACGCGTGAAACGCCACGTCATCGGCCACTGCATCGTCAAAGGCGTACCGCACACCATTGCTGCCTCGAAATTCCCGATTTATGACGGCAATGAAATCGTCGGCCTCGCCGGCTACTTCAACGACGTCGACAAAGGACTCTGGCGCCAGGAGCAGCAGGTCAAGATCGGCCTCACCGATCCGGACACTGGACTCTTCGGCTTCCGCGGCATGATGATGACAGGCCTCCAGTATGCGGACAACTACCGCCTCCATGGAGAAGACTTCTGCGCTATCATGCTCGACGTGCCCGACTTCGATGCTACCGTCCGCATGTACGGCCCGCAGATCAGGAAGAAACTCCTGAAACGCATCCAGAAAGCGCTTGATACCTTCGACGTACAGAAACGCGCACTCGGCCATATCGGCGAAGGCGGCAATTTCCTCTGCTTCGTCAAAGGACAGGATGCCAAATCCATCCACAAGTACCTCATCCAGCTCGCCAAGAATATCCATGAAATTACCAAGATCGACGGATACGACTGCACCCTCTACCTGCGCTATTCGACCGCATGGTGCTCCGAGTCCAAGAACCTCGACGGCATGCTGCACCTCCTCATGGAACGTCTGAATGACCAGAAACTCTAGAAACGCAGCGAATCCGACTACATCGGCGACTGCATCTCCTTCGACAGGAGAAAGTTCGACGACATGGACGAAAGAGTCGCCATGAGCGATCCCGATACATACAACCTCGTCTACCTCAACAAAGCCCTCCGCCACGACCTGGGCCTGACAGAGGATGAAGACATCACAGGAAAGAAATGCTACGAAGTCCTCGAAGGCGCCAAGAGCCCGTGCGAATTCTGCACGAACGAACGCCTCTCCAGAGACTACTTCTATAAGTGGGTCCACCACGACGCAAGAACCGGCCAGGACTACATCATGCGCGACACCCTCGTACCGTGGCGCGGCAAGAACTACCGCTTCACCTTCTCGACCTGCCTGAAAGACTACGTAGGCAAGTACCTCAAGGAGAACGGGGAAATCGTCGGAAAATCCGCAGCGAATGAAATGATCGCCATTGCCCTCGACGAAAGAGATCCCGACGCCAGCATCGACAAAATGCTCGAAAGCATCGGGGAAGCCCTCAAAGCCGACAAGGTCATGATCTTCGAAGAAGATGAAGAAAACGTCTCCGCTACCTATGAATGGAAGAAGGAAGGCGTTCCTTCCACCATCGACAAACTCCAGAAAATCCCGCGCGAAAAGGCGAAAGCCCTCTACCAGGGCTACGTCCCCAGCGAAGTTACCATCATCAACGACCCGGAAAGAATGAACAAGGCCTTGAAAGACGGCAACATCAGTGCCGTCAAAATCAACAGCCTCGTCTCCGGGCACCTTGCCATCAACAGGAAATCCTTCGGTTTCGTCGAAGTCGTCAACCCGGCACCCGACAGACTGAAAGACGCCTCCCTCCTCCTGACAGCCGTCACCAGATTCCTCAGCGTCCTCATCCGCAACAGAGACATCTACAAACGCTTGAGACAGCTCGGGAACACCGACCAGCTCACAGGAGTCATGAACAGGCACCGCTTCATGGGACTCATGCAGCACATCCCGCAAGGCGAACCCATCGCCCTCATCTACGCTGACTTCAATGACCTCAAAGACATCAACGACACCGACGGCCACGAAGCAGGCGATGAAGCACTCAGGAAAATGGCCTGCGCCATGTGCTCCGTCGTAGACCAGAACCGCGTCTTCCGCGTAGGCGGCGACGAATTCATAGCCGTCGCAGAAGAAGTCAACCTCGACGACGTCAAAGAAATCGTCAAGAAAATGAGACAAGCCTTCGACGAACAAGGCGTCAGCGCAGCCCTTGGCTACGGCATCTTCAAAATGCCCATAGACGACATAGAAGCCGCCATCGCCGAAGTCGACCACTGGATGTACTACGACAAACGCCGCGTCAAAGAAGAACAGCACAAAGACCAGGACTTCATCCCCGACCACCTGCCGGAAAAAACCGCAGGACAGAAGGAAGAAGGAAAAGAAAACCCAGAACAGTAAAAGGAGAAAAGGATAAGACCTTCACAACAGGGGGAAGGAGATCCTTTATATCTTCAAAAAGATAAAACGGGGGTGCGGATATTTTTTTGGACCATTCTGGTAGTACTTACATTATCCCTAAGC
>OGWV01003039.1_pt1 | contig 10026 bp, 10 predicted proteins | sample 1576081 | NCBI WGS metagenome assembly OGWV01 (sample SAMEA3541541, study PRJEB24748) | human gut metagenome | biome: human gut; feature: human-associated habitat; material: faeces | place: China | collected 2012 | reverse complement strand
CTTAGGACGTATGTTATTTGCCGGCGAAGACGGTGTTAAGAAAGTTAGAGTTTTATCCGGTGGTGAAAAGGTTAGAGTTATGTTATCAAAGCTTATGATTTCAGGTGCTAATGTTTTAATTATTGACGAACCTACTGACCATTTAGACATGGAAAGTATTACAGCACTTAACAACGGATTAATCAAATTCCCTGGCGTATTATTATTCTCTTCAAGAGATCATCAGGTAGTTCAGACAACAGCTAACCGTATTATCGAAATTGTAAACGGTAAATTAATTGATAAAGTTACTACTTATGATGAATATCTTGAAAATGACGAAATGGCAAGAAAGCGTACTGTATATACAATGGACGGTCAGGATTCTGACAACTAATTTAGTATTACTACGATATATTGTTGAATATCATTTTCATTACTATTCATATTACTTTTATGACGTAATAGAATGGAGAATATTATGAGACCTGCAACTATAATGTTGCCTCCCGGAGATATGGAGGCAATAGGAATTATAGAATTTGTTCATGGTATGTGTGAACACCGTAATCGTTACAACCATGTACTTAAATATTTCAGTGATAAAGGATTTATCTGTGCAATTGCAGATATTAAAGGACACGGAGAAAATGTTCTTACTCCTGACGACTATGGATATTTTGGCGAAGATGGTTACAAGGGACTTATTCAGGATATTGACGACTATACTACATTTTTAAAAAGAGAATACCCTAATCTTCCATTAATTTTAATTGGTCACAGTATGGGTTCTCTTCTTGTAAGAGGTTACATTAAGAAACATTCAGAGAAAATTGATGCTTTAGTTGTATGTGGTTCACCATCTGAAAATTCATTTACAGAATTAGGTAAAATTCTGATTCGCGTTATGGAGGTTTTTGTTGGCAACAGATACAGAAGTCCTTTTATTTCAAGGATGTTAAACGGACCATTTGAAAAACCATTTAAAAAAGATGGAATTAAAAACGCCTGGTTATGCAGTGACCTTTATGAGGTTGACAAATATAACAAAGACGAAAGATGTGGATTTGATTTCACACTAAACGGCTACTACTCATTATTTTCTTTAATGCAGTATGTCTACAATAAAGATGGCTATAAAAATAAAAACCGTGATTTAGAAATAATGTTTATCTCCGGTGATGATGATCCTTGCAAAATTAACGATAAGAAATTTAAAGAATCCGTACTTCTTTTAAAGAAAAGAGGATTCCAGAATACTTTTTCAAATACCTATCCCGGTATGAGACATGAATTATTTAATGAACCGGGTAGAGAAGAAGTTTTTGATGATATTTTAAAATTTATAGAAATTAAACTTGGAATTGAAACTTCAAGAGAATAAATATAAAACCTCCTGTGATATTAAGATGTATCACAGGAGGTTTTATATTATTTTAATTACTTTTTTACCTCATTCAACTATTTATATATTCCTTATCCATGCATTTGCCAAATCCATCCAGCATTCACATTCCTTTACTACTCCATATCCGTCAGAACTCATTGTAAGTTCTCCTGCTGTTCCGATTCCATGCGCTCCGCCTGCAAACACATGTAATTCTGTAGGTATATTATGCTGTCTTAATGCTGTTGCAAACATTAATGAATTTTCTACTGGTACTGTCTCATCATCAAAGCAATGCCATATAAAAGTCTGTGGAGTATCATTGTTCACATATTTTTCCATGGACATTTTATAATTAAGTTCATCAAATCTGTCTCCTAAAAGGTTTTCTATTGATTCCTTATGTCCATATTTACCTGATGATATAACCGGATAACACAAAATCTGTGCATTAGGTCTGCATACTTCATTTCCATTTGCCCTGTTATTTGTAAACTGTGCTTTATTCCATGAATTTCCATAACTTGCAACTAAATGACCACCCGCTGAAAATCCACAGATAATTATCTTGTCTGCATCTATGTAATATTTATCTGCATTTTCCCTAAAATACTTAACAGTTGCTGCTAACTGTAATAATGCTGTTGGATAAACTGCCGGTTTTACCGAATATCTTAATACTGCAGCATGATATCCCATAGCCATGAATTTTAAAGCAATTCCTTCAGCTTCTCTATCAGACGTCATCTCATAACCGCCACCCGGACATATAATAATCAATGGTCTTAATCTTCCATCGTACAATTCTTCTGAATTGCCAATCATATATGTAGTTATCTCAGCTGTTGGATGATGCTCCCCTATCTTTACACTAATCTTTTTGTGTATCATATTCTTTCCTTTCCCTTTGAAAATTCAAAGTATTTTCATCCGTCATAAAGTTATATTTTGATAAATTTATAACGGATTTTATTTTTATTAATAAAACAATATATATATCGTTAAAAGGCAAAAGCCCCGACTTTGATGCCTACTGATTGTTCTGTGCTACGCACTCCCTCAATCTTAATAATTTCCTAAAATCTGCATATTTAACGCCTCTGCATTAATACCACTTAAAGCATTAACAACTCCCGGCTGGTCTGATTTTCCTTCAAATTCAACGTAAAATCTGTATTCCCATTTCTTTCCCGGAACCGGTCTTGATTCAATTCTTGTCATATTCAAATCATTATAAATAATATGTGAAAGCATTGTATACAATGAACCACTTTCATGAGGCATTTCAAAACTTATACATATATTATTTGCTTCACGTCTTGCAATCTTTCTACGGCTTACTATTATGAACTTTGTTGTATTTATACTGCTTTGATTTACATCTTCAGCCAAAACTTCTAATCCGTATAATTTTGCTGCATTTCTGCTTGCAATACATGCCCTTGTATTATCTTTTTCCTGAGATATAATCTGTGCCGCAATTGCAGTATTAGCACAATTTACTTTATTCCATCCGTATTCATCAATAAATTTGCTACTTTGCATTAATGCCTGTGGATGAGAATAAACTTCTTTAATTGTTTCTAAAGTTGTTCCTTTTACCGCACTTAAACAGTGGCTGATTTTTACATCAAATGAATCAACTATATAATTTTCAAATTCAACCAATAAATCATACACGTCTGTTACAATTCCTGCTGTTGAATTTTCAAATGGAAGTACAGCATAATCTGCAACTCCATCTCTTACTTCTTTCATTGCCTGTTTAAAGGTAAGCACATTATGGTATGTTGCATTGTCACCAAAATAACTCATTGCTGCCTGCTGACTGTACGCTCCATCGATTCCCTGATATACCACCTTAACATTTTCCATAGGAAGTTTACTTATGATATCAAATCCTATATCATTATTTATTCCCTCTTCTGTTAATAGCTTGTACTGTAATTTTCTGCTCATGGACATTATCTGTTCAAATAATTCTTCAATGCTATGAGCATAAAATTCATCTGAAGCCATTGATTTAAGAACTGCTATTTTTTCCAACTCTCTTTTTCTGTCTAATACAGGCTTTCCTGTATAAAGTTTATACTCTGCAACTTCCTTGCAAAGTTCCATTCTCTCTTCAAATAATTCTATAATCTGTTTATCTACGCGATCAATCTCGCCTCTTGTTTCTTTAAGATCTAACATAATAGTACCTGCTTCTCTATGATTTATTTTCTCATTGCACAGCCCTGACATCCTGCACATCCCGAATTAACATTTTCTGACTGTCCTCTTAATTCATCTAAAAGCTGTTCTGCTGTCTTTTTACTTATTGGATTTATTGCATATGGCGCAATCTGTACTAATGGTTCTAACACAAATTCCCTTTTATGCATTTCTCTATGTGGAATAAACAAATTGCTGTCTGCAACTATTTCATCATCATATAAAACAATGTCCACATCTAATGTTCTTGGTCCCCAGTGAATTTCTCTTGTTCTATTAGCTGCTGCCTCGATAGCATTAACAGCCTTCAATAATTCCTGTGGAGAATATAATGTTTCAATTTCAACACATCCGTTTAAGAAATCATCCTGTTCTACCGGACCATAAGGCTTTGTCTGTATAAACTTGGAAATTGCTCCTACTTTGCAGTTTTCATCATCATATAGCATATCTACAGCCTGATTAAGATATCCCTCTTTATCACCTATATTTGAGCCTATGCTAAGATATGCCTTATGCCACTCTCTGCTCACACTTACAGCCACATTTCCAAATGGTAATTTAATAGGGGCATTTGGCTTATTTATAGTAAAATCTACTTTTCTTATTTTCGGAAATTCTTTTAATAACCCTCGTGGTGCATAATGGCCACGCCCTCCCGGACATCATCGGCACCGTAGCAGCGGACGTCAGCCCGCTCACCCTCGGAGTAACGAATCTCCCGGACGATGCTCAGCTTGCCGGTATAGTAGTCAAACTGCGTCTGAACATAGGTAAAGCCGTTGATGCGGCTGATGATCTGGGCAGCGTCCTTACCGAGACCGTTGAGGATCACCCGCAGGGGCTCCTTACGGGCCTTGTTGGCGTTCTTCACGATACCGATAGCGCCCTCGGCAGCAGCGAAGGACTCGTGGCCCGCCAGAAAGGCAAAGCACTTGCTCTCATCGCTGAGGAGCATGGCCCCCAGATTGCCGTGACCCAGACCCACCTTCCGGTCCTCGGCCACGGAGCCGTCGATGCAGAAGGACTGCAGGCCCACACCGATCATCTTGGCGGCCTCGGCAGCGGTCTTGACGCCGGACTTCAGGGCGATAGCTGCGCCCACGGTATACGCCCAGCAGGCGTTTTCAAAGCAGATGGGCTGGATGCCCTTGACGATCTCATAGGGGTCGAAGCCCTTGGCCTTGCAGATCTCCCGGCACTCCTCCACGGAGCCAATGCCATACTGAGCGAGGACGCCATTGATCTTGTCGATTCTTCTTTCGTAGCTTTCAAACAGTGCCATTTTTTGTCCTCCTCTTATTCCTGCCGGGGGTCAATGTACTTGGCGGCGTTCTCGAACTGGCCGTAGTGACCCTTGGCCTTCTCCAGCGCCGCAGCGGCGTCGTCGCCCTTCTTGATGAAGTCCATCATCTTACCCAGACTGATGAACTCATAGCCCACGATCTCGTCGTCCTTGTTCAGCGCCAGCCGGGTGACATAGCCCTCGGCCATCTCCAGATAGCGGGGTCCCTTGACCTTAGTAGCGAACATGGTACCCACCTGAGAGCGCAGTCCCTTCCCCAGATCCTCCAGAGAAGCGCCCACGGATAGGCCGCCCTCAGAGAAGGCAGACTGAGACCGGCCATATACGATCTGCTCGAACAGCTGACGCATGGCGGTGTTGATGGCGTCGCACACCAGATCTGTGTTCAGCGCCTCCAGAATGGTCTTGCCGATGAGGATCTCGGAGGCCATAGCGGCAGAATGGGTCATACCGGAGCAGCCGATGGTCTCCACCAGTGCCTCCTCGATGATGCCGTTTTTGATGTTCAGGGTCAGCTTGCAGGCGCCCTGCTGAGGGGCGCACCAGCCGACACCGTGGGTAAAGCCGGAGATATCGGAGATTTCCTTGGCCTGCACCCACCTCCCCTCCTCAGGGATGGGAGCCGGGCCGTGGTAAGCGCCCTTGGCCACCGGACACATATGCTGTACTTCCGCAGTATAGATCATGGTAACGATTCCTTTCTGTGCTGAATTTTTTACCATTGTGGATGGGTTTATCCTTTGGGGCTATTATAGCAAACGCCGGGAGAGATTTCAAGAAGTTCTAAGCAAATATTCCGAACATTCCGTGCATTTTTGCGCCAACGCAGGGAGTCTATCCCTCTCACAGCTTGGTCAGATGGGTCCCAGCGGCCTTGAGCATCAGTTTTTTGGTGCCGATCTTGTCAAAGGCCACTTCCACCAGCGCATCGCCGCCCATGGGCCGGACGCTGAGTACCATACCGTCTCCGAAGGCATTGTGGCGAACGCTGTCGCCGGCCCGCAGCTGCATCAGGGGCGCAGAGGGTGCTGCGGAGCGAGCCCGCACCGACGGAGCGGACGGAGCCGTTGTAGATCGGACCGGCTCCTCCCGACGGGTACGTACCTGAGACGCAGCGGCAGGACGCTGCCACTCCCCCTCCCAGTGGGACGCCGCCTGCTGGGGTTCGGGCTTCCCCAGCCACTCCATATTCTCCTCCGGGATCTCCTTGAGAAAGCGGGAGGGCATAGCGGGGCTGGTACGGCCGTACAGGGTGCGCTGCCGGGTATTGGTGAGGGTCAGCTTCTCCTTGGCACGGGTCATGGCCACGTAGCACAGTCGCCGCTCCTCCTCCATCTCCTCCTCATCCCCCATGGCCCGGTTGCCGGGGAACAGGCCGTCCTCCATGCCCACCACGAACACGCATGGAAACTCCAGCCCCTTGGCGCTGTGCATGGTCATGAGGGTGACGCAGTTGTCGGAGTCCGCCTGACTGTCCAGATCCGTATATAGAGCCACCTCGTCCAAAAAGCCCGCCAGAGTGGGGTTCTCCGGCTCGTTCTCCAGAAAGCCCATGATGCTGGAGGCCAACTCCTGTACGTTCTCCAGCCGGCCCCGGCTCTCCATATCGTCCTTTTCCTGCAGCATCCGCACATAGCCGGTGCGGTCACACACATATTCGTAGAACTCCACCAGCCCCAGATCGGCCACATGGCGGCGCATTTCCTCCATCATATCTGTAAATGTAAGAAGCTTTACAGCGCTTGCTTTCAGTTCTGGATAGTCGGATGCGTGGCAGAGGATCTCATAGAGGGGCCTCCCCTCCTCCGTAGCGATCACCTGCGCCTTATCCACCGTGGCGGTGCCGATCTTGCGGGAGGGTACGTTGATGATGCGCCGCAGCCGCAGATCATCGGTGGGGTTGTTGATGACGCACAGATAGGCCAGCATATCCTTGACCTCGGCCCGGTCGAAGAACTTCATGCCGCCGATGATCTTATAGGGTACGCCGTTGCGCTTAAAGGCATACTCCATGGCGTTGGACTGGGCGTTGGTTCGGTAGAGCACGGCGTGTTCCTTCCAGTTGACGCCCCGACGGTAGTTCATCATAATCTGCCCCACTACATAGTTGGCCTCGTCGGACTCATTGAAGCAGGTCTTGACGGTGATGATTTCCCCTTTTCCGTTCTCCGTCCACAGAGTCTTGCCCTTGCGGCCGGTGTTGTGGCGGATGACGGCGTTGGCCCCGTCCAGAATGTTCTGTGTAGAGCGGTAATTCTGCTCCAGACGGATGGTACGGGCGCCGGTATACTGCTTTTCAAAATTCAGGATGTTCTCGATGTTGGCCCCCCGGAAGCGGTAGATGCTCTGATCGTCGTCGCCTACCACGCAGATGTTGCGGTGTCCCCCTGCCAGCAGACTGGCCAGCAGATACTGCAAATGGTTGGTGTCCTGATACTCGTCGATGAGGACGTAGCGGAACTTGCGCTGGTAGTAGGCCAGCGTCTCCCTGTCCGTCCGCAGCAGATCCACCGTGTGGAGGATGATATCGTCGAAGTCCAGCGCATTGGCGTCCCGTAGCTTCCGATTGTAAAGCGCATATACTTTACCGATGCGCTTGCGCCGCCAATCCTGAGATTTTTCTGCCTGAGCGGCAAACTCCTCCGGCAGGATCATATCATCCTTGGAGCGGGAGATGATGGTCTGGATCTCACGGACGGGAAAGGTCTTTTCATCCAACTCCAATTCCTTGAGAATGTCCTTCAGGAGCCGTTTGGTGTCATCGGTATCGTAGATGGTAAAGCTGCGGTCAAAGCCCAGCTTGTCGATGTCCCTCCGCAGAATCCGCACGCAGGCGGAGTGAAAGGTGGCGGCCCACACATCACGGGACTCCTCCCCCAGCATCCGCTCCAGACGATCCTTCAGCTCATTGGCAGCCTTGTTGGTGAAGGTGATGGCCAGTACCTCCCACGGGCGGGCGGGCTCCACGGCACACAGATAATCCGCCAAGGGCTTCTGCTCCGGGTCCGGGTGCCGGACATACTGCTCCAGAAACTCCACCTCATCGTCGGAGATGGGCATGGGGATCTCCTCCGTGTCGCTGCCCCGGCCATAGCGCAGAAGGTTGGCCACCCGGTTGACGGAGCAAAGCACCAAGGCGCAGAAAGCGCTCATCAAGCAGGCGGTTGAGCCGTTCCAGAAGCCGGATAATTTATATTTAATATAATCATAAATTTCATCAAGATCTCGTTGTGACTTTGGTGAATAGTGTATCTTATTCATTTTCAAATCTTTCCTTAAAATGTGATCTCATTGAATCTTCATCAATCCAGCCTTCTTCATTTGCTGAAGCTAAGCCTTCATTTAACATTTTCATTACTTCTAGTTCTGCTACCATCTTGTCATACTTCCTCGCTTTTCTTGACATTTCTTCTTGTTCATTTATATCCATAATAGTATAACAACCATGTCCATTTTTTGTTAAATAAACAGGAGAACCAACAGTAACATCTTCAAGTACTGCACTATAATTTCTTAAATCAGAGATAGGTTTTATATTTGGCATATTCTCTCCTCCTTTTATTAAAATCATTATACTATTATTTTACGTTATATTCAACGCAATATACTTCGTAAAATTTCACTTAACTTTTTATCCAATTTTCATTTGTACCATATCGATAATGAGAAGCTCCACATACTTCTTCATTTCCAGCACAATGTCCTTCATCTAATAATTGATTAATCAAAGTTTTAACTGAATAATCATTGCTACTATAATAAGACTCATAATCTTTATAATCTATTGAATGTGTCAATTCTTTTCCACAATCACATTTAACCCAATATGTTACTCTTAAAATCTTTGTTTGTTCTTCCTTTTGAGGTTGTTGTGCATTAGTAGTATTTCCATTTGATGTTGGTTGACTTGGTGTTACATAAGAAGGCTGATTGATTCCAACAGGTTGTGCCGGTGTTTATTTTGTTTCAACTTTCTTTTGTATTTCGTTTTCATTAGTATTTTGATTACTCGTTTTCTCTTGAGTGTGCACATCACTTTTTACAGATTCTTGTTCTTCCTGAATCGTATTTTCTTCTACTGTTTGTTTGGAAGTATCATTTACAGTTTCATCACTTTCATTGGTTTCATCTTTGGATACATCTTTTTTCTTTGATTTCTTTTTTGATGCCTCTTTTTGTGAAATAACTATTTCTTTTTTGTTTTCTACATTGTTCATTGGTAGTGCATTACAAACAACCAACAGTGTAGATAACGCTAAAACTATAATATTACTTTTTTTCATATATTCTCATCTCCTCTACTCATTATCATCATTAAATTTGTACAAAGTCTATACTTGTATTTATTGCTTATCAGAGCTACCATTACCTTTATTGATTTGGAAAAAGCACATTGTAGCAATTCCTATAAATGCACCAATTTGCATTGAAACAATAATAATTATTACTTCCTTCATAATATCCACCTTCCTTCAAAAAAAGACCTATAGTCATTGCTATAGGTCTTTCTACATATTTAGTTTTGATGATAAGTTTTAAATCATTTGAATTTTATGGTCTTGGTTTTAAACCATAGTAGATACCTAACCTTTCTGCTTTTCTCATTTGATAAGAATAATACAAGCTAGCTAGCGATAAAGTAGGTATTACTTTAGCAAGTGTATCAAAATAATATGAAACTCCAGCTAAAACCCCAGAAAATAAAGTAACTGGTGATTGTGGATTTTTAAATTTATCTATTAAATATTCTACAAATCCAAAATACGTACTAGAAACAGCCCCTTGTAATCCCGGTTCCAATTGGCTGTTCATATAATCTATTATTTCTTCTTCTTTTGTTTTTCCATTATCTAAAGCACCAGTAAATGCATTATACATTTTGGCACTTGTTGCTAAAATATCAGTAGTATTTGTTATTCCAACGGTATCTAATGCTGTTAAATAATCCGAATATTTTGAATCTAAAATATTTGACATTGATCCAAAGAATTCATAAGCAACTGCATATTTTCCACCTTTTTCTTTATAATTTTTTATTCCATTTGTACAAGTCCTAAATGCTTTATAAATAGCGACACCTGTTTGAGCTTTATAAAATTGTTCATAAGCATCTATATCATTTTGTGAAATAATATTTGCA
>OGWV01003035.1_pt1 | contig 10032 bp, 9 predicted proteins | sample 1576081 | NCBI WGS metagenome assembly OGWV01 (sample SAMEA3541541, study PRJEB24748) | human gut metagenome | biome: human gut; feature: human-associated habitat; material: faeces | place: China | collected 2012 | reverse complement strand
ACCATCGGCGGCGGCATCGGCCAGAGCCGCCTGTGCATGCTGCTGCTGGGCAGCGTCCACATCGGTGAGGTGCAGGCCAGTGTCTGGGACAAGGCCACCCGCGAGGCCTGCGCCAAGGCCGGCATCCCGCTGCTGTAAGCGGAACGTTTTTTCAGCGGAAAATATTTTTGGTTTGAATACAGCCAAGCCTGCGGGCTTGGCTGTATTTCGCTTTTTCTTTTATAAAATAGAAGAAGGGACAGCCTGTGGGCTGTCCCTTCTTCTATTTTATATCTTATTAGTTCTGCTTTTTCCAGCGGCGCATGACACCCATGCCCAGTGTCACCTGCACCGATCTGCGCGCCGGAGCCGCTGTGGTACTAGCAGCATTAGCGGCAAAGGGAGAAAGCAGCGTTACAGCTATCTCCCACATCGAACGCGGCTATGCCGATTTTGTTCCAACCCTGCGCCATCTGGGCGCGGATATTTACCTGACGGAAGTCTAAACCAAAGGAAGGAGAACCAAAGCCCATGACTGCCAAGCCCACCCGTAAACAGCAGACCCGTCGCCGCCGCCGTGCGGTGTTTATCCTGCTGTTCGCGGCGGTGCTGTGCGGCGTGGGCTTTTACTGTGTCAGTGTATTTTGCAGGGCTACCCATATAGAAGTGACCGGCAGTACCCGCTATGCCGCCGAGGATATCATAGAAGCCGCCGACATAGGGGAGGAGCAGAATATCTTCACCATTTCCCAAAAGGCCCTGAACGAGCGAATTACCGCCCTGTGTCCTTATATCGAGTGTGTAACGCTGCACCGCCGCCTGCCCGATACCCTGGAACTGGAGCTGCACGAGTTCAATACCATTTACGCCTGTATTGGCAGCATGGGGCGGGTCACCACCCTTTCCGCCGATGGCAAAGTGCTGGAGCAATGCGCATCCCTGCCGGAGTACACCTGCCTGCTGCTCGGCGCCGATTTTTCCGGCTATACCGCCGGGGAAAAGCTGCCGGAGGAATGGCAGAAGACCCTGGCCGGTGTGGATAAGGTGCGCGCGGCCCTGGAGGACGCCGGGATGCTCCCTGAGATCGGGTATATCGAGATCGGGGAGGAGCAGAGCTACAAGGCTGTCTATCAGGACCGCATCCAGCTGCGCCTGGGCAGCGAATACGATTTGGCCACCAAGCTGCTCACCGCCCAAAAGATCATCCAGGATGAGCTTCCCGCCGATTTTATCGGGTACCTTGATGTTTCGGTCAGCGGTCGGGCCTACACCCGGCAGCTGCCTCTTACCCAGGTGGCGGATGCACAATATCTGGCCATTTTGGGTGGAAAACAGTAGCAGATATACGCCTTTTGGGTTGCATTTTCATGATGTTTCTGTTATGATAGATTAGGAGAAAACTCTAAACAGGAGGCAATAGTGCTGATGATGAATATAGAGCTGGATAACGATTACGAAAAAATGGCTGCAATCAAGGTATTGGGCGTCGGCGGCGGCGGCGGAAATGCCGTCAACCGCATGATCCAATCCGGCATGAGCAGCGTGGAATTTATCTCGGTCAATACCGATAATCAGTCCCTGCGTTTTTCCAATGCCTCTTACAAGCTGCACATCGGTGATAAGCTGACCCGTGGGCAGGGTGCCGGCGGCGACCCCATGAAGGGGGAAAAGGCAGCGGAGGAAAGCGAAGATGAGATCACCTCGGTGCTGCGCGGTGCCGATATGGTATATATCACGGCCGGTATGGGCGGCGGCACCGGCACCGGTGCGGCTCCTGTTATTGCCCGCATCGCCCACGATATGGGTATCCTCACCGTCGGTGTGGTTACCAAGCCCTTCTCTTTTGAGGGCAAGCGCCGCATGGATCAGGCCACGGCCGGCATCGAGCGGCTGAAGGAGCATGTGGATGCTCTGCTCGTTATCCCCAATGAGCGCCTTCGCAGTATCTCGCAGGAAAAGATCACTCTGGCCAATGCCTTTGCCAAGGCGGATGAAGTGCTGCTGCAGGCGGTACAGAGCATCTCCGACCTCATCAATATTCCAGGTATCATCAATCTAGACTTCGCCGATGTCACCTCCATCATGAAGGACGCCGGCTATGCCCATATGGGCCTGGGCGCTGCCAGCGGCCCCAATAAGGCCGAGGAAGCGGCCCGCATGGCCATCGCCTCTCCGCTGCTGGAAACCTCCATCAACGGTGCCCGCGGCGTTATCGTCAACTTCCTCGTTCCGCCCGATGTCGATCTGGAGGACATCACCAATGCTTCCCAGATGATCCACGATGCCGCCCACCCGGATGTCAACCTCATTTGGGGTGTTGCCTTTGATGAAAAGCTGGAGGATGAGATCAAGATCGTCGTCATTGCCACCAACTTTGACCATGAATCCGGCTTCCGCATCCCCACTCCCCCGGTGGATACCGAGGTTCCGGAGGACAAGATCACTGAAGTGGAGCCGCAGACCGAGCAGGAGCCCATCAATGATGACCTAGATATCAGCGCCCTCATCGATATGCTCAATCACGATCGGGACAAGCGCTCCTGAGCTTTTATAACTTTATCCCCCTGTCACTTTTGGCAGGGGGATTGATTTTACTGGGCAGTCGATTATAATTAAGCTAAAAAAGAGGGGAGAGTGAACCCATGAATGTACTGTTGACCGGCGGGGCCGGCTATATCGGTAGCCACACCGCAGTAGAGCTGCTGAACCGGGGTTGTGATATTGTCATAGCGGATGATTATTCCAATAGCAGCCCCGTGGCAGTGGAACGCCTCCGGCAGATCACCGGCCGGGATTTTCCTGCCTACCATGTCGATGTAACCGACCGCGAAGCCGTCCGCCGCATCTTCCGTGAGAATAAAATCGACTGTGTCATTCACTTTGCCGGGAAAAAGGCGGTGGGGGAGTCTGTCGAAATCCCCCTTTCCTACTACCGTACCAATCTCGATGCTGCCCTGACGGTACTGGAGTGTATGAAGGAGGCCAGTGTTAGCCGGTTTATCTTCTCTTCCTCCGCCACCGTTTACGGTTCGCGCAATCCCATCCCTTACCGGGAGGATATGCCCCGCGGGGAGTGCTCCAGCCCCTACGGCACCACTAAGGCCATGATCGAAAAGATTCTGGAGGATGCCTGTCATGCCGATCCCACCCTTTCGGCGGTGCTGCTGCGGTATTTCAATCCCATTGGAGCGCACCCCTCTGGCCTCATCGGGGAGGACCCTCAGGGCATCCCCAATAACCTGCTGCCTTACATCGCACAGGTCGCGGTGGGCCGGCGGGAACGCCTTATGGTGTTCGGCGATGATTACCCCACCCCCGATGGGACCTGCCGCCGCGATTATCTCCATGTGATGGATCTGGCTGCCGGGCACCACCGGGCAGCCTGCTATGCGATGGAACACACCGGCGTTACGGCCGTCAATCTGGGAACCGGTACGCCGTACAGCGTGCTGGAGGTCATCGAAGCGTTCCGGAAAGCCAGCGGCCGGGAGGTTCCCTATGTCATTGGTCCCCGCCGGGCGGGCGATTTGCCGGAATACTGGGCTGATGCCGCCAAAGCAAAGGAGCTTTTCGGCTGGCAGGCACAGTATACACTGCAGGATATGTGCCGGGATACCTGGGCCTGGCAAAGCAAAAACCCGCAGGGCTACCCCAAAGCCTAAGCTTGCCCCATCCGGGCGGCGGCGCTCCGCTCTCCGTCGGGGCGCCATCCCTTTGGGATAGGCAACCCTCCCTCGCTCTGCCCCGCCGCCCTGCCTTTATGCATGCCGCAAAAAAGAGACCCTTCGCAGGGTCTCTTTTCGCGTTTTATTGATTATTCCACCGTTACACTCTTGGCCAGGTTGCGTGGTTTATCCACATCGCAGCCGCGGGCATTGGCCGCTCCCAGCGCGATGAGCTGCAAGGTGACAACTAACAGCAACGGCACATATTCGTCCTCCACTGCCGGCAACCGGATAATCTCATCATAGCATTCGGGGTCGACTTCCAGCCCTTCCAGCGTAATGAGCAGCACATGCGCCCCACGGGCTTTTACTTCCTTCACATTGCTTATCATCTTGCCCAGCGTCTTGCGCTGGGTCGCCAATGCTATCACCGGGGTGCCGTCGGTAATCAGGGAAATAGTCCCGTGCTTCAGCTCTCCGGCGGCGTAGGCCTCGCAGTGAATGTAGCTGATCTCCTTGAGCTTCAGGGAGCCCTCCATCGCCAGCGAGTAATCCAACCCCCGCCCGAGGTAGAAGAGATGCTCGGCATTTTTCAGTCCCTCGGCATACCGGAAAAATTCCGGTTCCATGGCCAATACATGCGGCAGGTAGCTGACAGCATTCAGCAGCTTCGGCAGCTGGCGGCGGCACCAGTCCATCGGGGCGCCCTTATCCGCCGCAATGCGGAAGCCCAGCAGATACATCATTGCCACCTGCACCGAATAGGCCTTGGTGCTGGCCACCGCAATTTCCGGCCCGGCGTAGGTGTACAGGCAGTAGTCGGCCTCCCGCGCAATGGAGGAGCCTACCACATTCACGATACCTATAACGGGGATATGGTTTTCCTTAAAGAGCCGCAGCGCCGCCAGGGTATCTGCGGTTTCGCCGCTTTGGCTCACCACCACCGCCGCGCACCCTGGGGTAAAGATGGGATCGCGGTAGCGCAGCTCGCTGGCTACCTCCACCTCTACCGGCAGCCGCGCCAGCTTTTCTATGATCGCCTTACCTACCATACCGCTGTACATGGCGGTACCGCAGGCGGAAATATACAGCTTGGTCACATCCCGAAAGAAGCCATCCGGCAGGCCATCACCCTCAAAAGTCACAAACCCATCCTTGGTACGCCCATCAATGGTATCGGCCAGGGCACGGGGCTGCTCGTGAATCTCCTTCTGCATAAAGCAGGGATAGCCGCCTTTTTGGGCCTGCTCCACCGACCAGTTGGCAATCTTGGCTTCTTTTTCGATGGGGGTCCCGTTCGGGGCGTAAAAACGCAGCTCCCCGTAATGGGCCACCACCACTTCTTCCTCCTCCAGCAGGTAATACTGCCGGGTGTATTCTATAATGGCAGGTACATCGGAGGCCACATAGCTACCGGTCTCATCCTTGGCCGCAATCAGCGGGCTGCCCCGGCGGATGCCGTAAACGGTATCCGGTTCCCCTTCCAGCAGCATACAGAAGCCGTAAGCTCCCTCCATCTCCGCCGTAGCGGCATGGATGGCTGCCACAGGGCTCTCGTGCAGCTTCATATGGTGGTCCAGCAGTGCCGCCGCTATTTCGGTATCGGTTTGGGTCAGGAAGTGATATCCTTCACGCTCCAGCCGCTCCCGCAGCACCCGGTAGTTTTCTATAATGCCGTTATGCACCAGCGTCACACGGCCTTGCCGGTGGGGGTGGGCATTCACATCATTGGGCACGCCATGGGTGGCCCAGCGGGTGTGCCCGATGCCGCAGTGGCTGGCAAGGCACTGGTCGCCGCAGGCGGCCCGCAGGTTGCTCAGCCGCCCTGCCGCCTTGATGACCTCTATTTTTCCCTCGTCCCACAGGGCAATACCGGCGCTGTCATAGCCGCGGTATTCCAGGTTTTCCAGCCCATGCAGCAGCTTTTCCCGGGCGTATTCCGCCCCCGAATAACCAATGATTCCACACATAAATAATAAGGCTCCTTTCCCGCAGATATCCATGGTACGGGAGAGAAACCTTCGCTAAAAGTGCTTTTACCCTATGGCACGGCGGGCCGGTACAGCAGCTGCGCCGGCAGGATAACGAAAACCAAAGGGGAGAATACAGGCTGTTTCTCTCCGCGGAGTCCCGCAGGGATGCCAAAAAACATTCCCCGCATGGGATATCTGTTCTGTTCGTTATCCATGGCCGGCTCTTTGTTGCACGGTCGCCCGTGTTTTTGCGCCGGCCTGCGCTGTGGCAGCAGCGGGAGGGCATCCGCCGAATTTTCGATACTCCCTCCACCTCGTCATCCGCCCGCGGTACACAAACCGGGCGGTACTGGCGCTTTGACCATGTGATATTATAGCAAAATTCCGGTGTCTTGTAAAGAAAAAAGAGGAAAGAGCCTGCCGGTCCTTTCCTCCCATATTATGCAGCCTTATGCCGGAATATGCGGGGTCGCGGTTTGTTCCGCCTCCAGCTGGGCCAGGTGGGTCTGGTATCGGTCCAGGATCGCCTCCTCCAGTGTATGCCGCGCCTCCGGCGTGATGGGGTGGGCAATATCACGGAATGTCCCATTCTCATCCTTGCGGCTGGGCATCGCCACAAAGAGCCGCTCCGGCCCCTCAATGACCTTGATATCGTGTACAGCCAGGTCGCCGTCTATGGTGACCGAAACCAACGCCTTCAGCCGTGCGTCCTCGTAAATTTTGCGGATCCGAATATCGGTGATATTCATGCCTGTTTCTCCTTTCAGATGCCTTTTATTGTTGTTGTGCGCAGGCAGCGAACGGAATGATCGGCGAGGGCTGTGTCAGGGCCTCGACAGGCGCCAGCCCGTCTTCACCGGGCGCCAGCCTGCCTTCGCCCCCTCCTTGCCCTCATCCGATCCTGCCGCCCGCCACCTGCGCCTGCGGGCTTCGCTTGCCATTAGCCTTGTCCGCCGCCTGGCAAATTATGCACTTCCCGCCGCTTTTTGTATTAAAATGCCCGTCGCTATTGTCAAAAGCCCTGCTAATGGGGTATAATATACCATGTATGAAATTCTTAAAGGTGGCGGTCACAGTATGGTAAAACCGATTGAAACAATCCCGGAAGGGGTCAAACATATCCATTGCATCGGCATCGGCGGCAGCGGCATGTTCCCGCTGGTGCAGATCCTGCACGGCCGGGGCTACACCATTACCGGCAGCGATAATAACGAAAGCGACATTGTCAATTTGGAGCGTCAGATGGGCATTGAGGTGATGATGGGCCAGCGGGCGGAAAATATCCAGGGCGCCGATCTCATTCTCTATTCCGCCGCCATTATGGATACCAACCCCGAGCTCATCGCCGCGCGGGAAAGCGGCCTGCCCCTGTGGGAGCGTGCCAAAATGCTGGGCGCCGTCTCCAGCTGGTACAGCGAGGCATTGGGCGTCTGCGGTACCCACGGTAAAACCACCACCACCGCCATGATCGTCCAGATCCTCTATATGGCGGGGCTGGACCCCTCCGCCGTCATTGGCGGCAAGCTGCGTACCATCGGCGGCTACGGCCGCAGCGGGGCAACGCAGCGCTTTGTGTACGAGGCCTGCGAATTCAAGGATACCTTCCTTTCCACCCACCCGGATATCGCCCTTGTCCTCAATATCGATAACGACCACATGGAATATTTCCACACTGTGGAAAACGCCATGAAGAGCTACACCAGGTTCGCCCAAAAGGCCCATACCGTCCTGTATAACGGCAGCGATGAAAAAACCTGCCGTGCCATGGAGGAAGCGGCAGGGGAGGGAAGAACCTTCCTCACCTTTGGCTGGGAGGACACCAACGACTATTACCCCGCCAATCTCCGCCACCTGGGTGGTCTGGACCGCCGCTTTACCCTCATGTTCCGCGGCAAGCCCCTCACCGAGATCCACCTGCAAATCCCCGGCGACCACAATATCCTCAATGCCATTGCCGCCGCCGCGGGCGCCATGCAGCTGGGCGCCACCCCGGAGCAGGCCGCTGCCGGCCTGGCTGCCTTTACTGGGGCCGGCCGCCGCTTTGAGGTGTTGGGCAAAACGCATAAAGGCGCTACCGTTGCCGATGACTATGCCCACCACCCCGCCGAGCTGCGCGCCACCCTCACCGCCGCCAAGGAGCTGGACTTTAAGCGTGTATGGGCCGTGTTCCAGCCCTTCACCTTTAGCCGCACCTATATGCTGCTGGAGGACTTTGTCTCCGCCTTGTCCATCGCCGACCGCGTGGTGCTTTCGCCCATCATGGGCAGCCGGGAGGTCAATACCTACCACATCACCTCGGAGGATCTGGGCGAAAAGATCCCCGGCTGTGTCTGCCTGCCCTCCTTCCAGGCCATGGCGGATTATGTCGATCGGTATTCCGAGTCCGGTGATCTGATCCTTACCCTTGGCTGCGGCGATGTTTATAAATGTGCCCGCATGATCCTGCACCACGAATAACTTTTCCAGAGACTCTCCCTTCGGCGGGGAGCCTCATTCTTTTTCGTTGTGCATTTACTACAAAATATCACGCAAAACTTCGTCAATATATTAGCGTGTCCCCAAAATGTGACCAATTTGTAAAAAAACACTTGCATTGTTCCGCTAACGGTGCTATAAATGTGACAACAGAATAAAGCCAATTTGGTAGAGGTTGCGGGCTTCATCAGTAGCCACCCCCACACGGTTCGGGAAACCGGGGGCGCGAAAGGGAAGACCGCCGAAGCGAAAGGCTCCCCCGAGAGCATTTACGCTGGGACGCAGCAGAATATGCTGCGGACTGTCACAGAAACTGTGGAGAGCTATCAGCGGGTTCCTGCGTTATTGCTATTTGTTTTTATTACGCCGGCCATGAGATTTGTTTTCCGCATTTCTCATGGCTTTTTTCGTCCCATTTTTCAGGAGGTAAATCTTATGTTTGGTACATTCTGGGCACTCGTCCCCCCCATCATCGCTATCGGTCTGGCCCTCATCACCAAGGAAGTGTACAGTTCCTTGTTCATCGGCGCTGTGGCCGGCGCCCTGTTCTATGCCGGCTTCCATGTGGAGGCGCTCGACTCTCTGCTCAATGACGGCGTAGTGGCCGCCATCCGTGATAATGCCGGTATCTTCATGTTCCTCGTGCTGCTCGGCATCCTCGTTGCCCTGCTCAATAAGGCCGGCGGCTCCGCGGCCTTCGGCGCTTGGGCCAAGACCCACATCAAGACCCGCGGCGGCGCCATGTTCGCTACCTTCCTGCTGGGCGTGCTCATCTTCGTGGATGACTACTTTAACTGCCTCACCGTCGGCAGCGTCATGCGCCCGGTAACGGATAGCCATCATGTTTCCCGCGCCAAGCTCGCCTATCTCATCGATGCTACTGCCGCCCCCATCTGCATGATCGCCCCCATTTCCTCTTGGGCAGCTGCCGTCTCCGGCGTTGTGGAGGATTACAGCGGCTTCGATCTGTTCATCCGTGCCATCCCCTTCAATTTCTACTCCCTGCTCACCATTGTTATGGTGCTGTTCCTCTGCAAGACCGGCATGGACTACGGCCCCATGCGCCGGCATGAGCTCAACGCTATCCGCAATAATGACCTGTTCACCGAGGGCGAGCAGCCCGAAGCGGTGGAGGAGGTCTCCAACCCCCGTGCCCGCGTCATCGATCTGCTGCTGCCGATCATTGTGCTGGTGGTGCTGTGCGTCAGCGGTTTGGTCTACTCCGGCTACCTCAATGGCGCCGATAATTTCATCGATGCCTTTGCCAACTGCGATGCCTTCTTCGGCCTGCCCTGGGGCGCTATTGTGGCACTGGTCTTTACCGTCATCTATTTTGTTCTCCGCCGGGTCATCTCCTTTAAGGATGCCATGAGCTGCATCCCGCAGGGCTTCTGTGCGATGGTTCCCGCAATCCTTATTCTCACCCTGGCCACCTCCCTCAAGAATATGACCACTCTGCTGGGCGCCAAGGAGTTTGTCGCCGGTGTGATGCACAGTGCCTCCAGCGGCCTTTACAGCCTGCTGCCTGCCGTTATCTATCTGGTTGCCTGCGGACTGGCGTTTGCCACCGGCACCTCCTGGGGCACCTTCGGCATCCTCATCCCTATCGTCACCGAGGTATTCAAGGCCGATTTCACCCTCATGATCGTCGGCGTTTCCGCCTGCCTTGCCGGTGCTGTATTCGGCGACCATGTTTCTCCCATCAGCGATACCACCATCATGGCTTCCGCCGGTGCCCAGTGCAACCACCTGAACCATGTATCCACCCAGTTCCCGTACGCAGCCACTGTGGCTATCGTTGCTTTCTTTACTTACATCATCGCAGGCTTCATTCCCAATGCCGTCATCGTCCTTCCCATCGGCATTGTCCTTATGCTTGCTACCCTGTTCGTTATCCGCGGCATCACCAACCGCCGCGGCGCGGAGGGCTGATCGCCCCG
>OGWV01003034.1_pt1 | contig 10036 bp, 8 predicted proteins | sample 1576081 | NCBI WGS metagenome assembly OGWV01 (sample SAMEA3541541, study PRJEB24748) | human gut metagenome | biome: human gut; feature: human-associated habitat; material: faeces | place: China | collected 2012 | reverse complement strand
CTGCCTCAACAAGGAGCTGTTGCGGGACAAGCACCAGAATCAGAAGCTCGGTCTGCTCGCGGACGTGTTCTCCGAGATTCGTATGAACCTCAACGTGAACAGCGAGGACGAGAAGGAACAGGAGCACGTCAAGGATCTGATCTCGATTTTCATCGACTGGGTGACGGAAATATCCGACTGCCTGAACTCCGACGCATGGCGAGGCGAGGACGTCATGGGCATCTTCTTCAACGAGTTCAACCGGTACAAGAAGAAGTCTGAATCCGGACAAGTGTTCACGCCCGAGCACATCACCGACTTCATGTACAAGATCCTCGAAGTAAACCAGAACGACAGGGTGCTCGACGCGACCTGCGGCAGTGGAGGATTCCTCGTCAAGGCGATGGCGAACATGATCGACGAGGCCGGCGGAGTGAACACCGAAAAAGCCAAGGAAATCAAACAGAACCAACTATTCGGTATTGAATTCGATAGAGAGATTTACGCCCTCGCATGCGCGAACATGCTCATCCACAAGGACGGCAAGACCAACCTGGAACAGCTGGACGCCAGATCTGAAGAGGCCGGAAAATGGATCAGCAGTCAAAACATCACCAAAGTCCTCATGAACCCTCCATTCGAGAGGAAATACGGATGCATGGACATCGTTGAGAACGTTCTTGACAACGTGCCTCCGCATACGCCGTGCGCATTCATCATGCCGGACAAGAAACTGGAAAAGACCGGCAAGAAGCAAAAGGAACGCATCCTTAAGAAGCATAGGTTGAAGAAAGTCATCAAATTGCCTGAAGATTTGTTCTTCGGAATAGGCATCACCGCGAGTATTTTCGTATTTGAAGCCGGTGTGCCACAGGATGACAAGGAATTCTTCGCCTGCTATATGAAAAGCGATGGGTTGGCGACTGTCAAGAACAAGGGACGTCACGATGTTTATGGCAAATGGGCAGCCATAGAGAAGCATTGGGTAGAAGTCATCGAGAGACAGTCCGGTGAGGATACGTGCCAGTGGATGGATCCCGCTAAACATCTGTCCTATCAAATGCCGCAGAAGCCCTTTGAGATTTTCGAGGAGGATTTCCGTAAGACGGCCATGGACTATTTGATGTTCCAGCAGGACATCGACTCGAAAGCTCTTGGAGAAAAATTACTTGAGATGACGTTGTATTCGAGCCGCGTGGATGCCGACGGCGAGACTGTTACCGTGACCATGCTGAAAGGTGATAACGATGATGACGAAGATTGATACAAGTGGATGGAAAGAGTTCGTCATTGAGGATTTGTTTGAGAAACTTCAGCTTGATATCAAGAATGAAAGTTTTAATAAAACATTTGATGTGTCCGAGGAACGTACGCCTGAATTTAGTTTGCCGCTAGCCAACGCTAAACATGGCAATAACGGCATCATGTATTATGGGCGCGAAGCTGATTTCGATACGGCCGAGATGACGATCGACATCGTACAAAACGGCGCTATTGCGACGGGTGATGTATATGCGCAGCCACAGAAGACAGGTGTCTTGTGGGACGCGTATCTGGTGAAACCGAAAGCTGAAATCAATTCCTCATCTACGTTGTTGTTCTTGGCTACCGTGTTGGAAAGGGCAATCAAAGATAGGTTCAGCTATGACGATAAATGCATATGGGATAAGGCGAAACTGTTGTCTGTGACATTGCCCTGCACGGATAAAGGCGAACCTGATTGGGCATACATGGATGCATATATGTCTGAAGTTATGCATGATTGCGAGAAGAATCTTGCGGAATTAAAATGTATTTTATCTCAATGAAAAATCATGATGTGACGTAGCGAACTTTCATTTATCGCCAATTCATACGTCGCGAACACGTAAGTGACTATCATGGCCGCGACGTGTGGAATCTTATGTCTATGCCTGTGTGAAGCCGTTTCGATTCCGCGATCGCCGCGGCCCACGCGTGCATCGACCGGGGAATCGTGGACGGGGCGAAGTGCGAAAGCGGGGTACTTGCCATTCGCCATGCCTGCAATCGGTTAGGTCTCCTTGCCTCGGTTTTCTTTCAAAGCAAAGAGCCTATTCAGTCGGCAACGCTTGATGAATGTAGGCTTGTCTCCATATCTTATATGGTGACAAGCCCTAGGTACTTCTACGATTTGGCTACAGTGGCAATCTTTTTGGCTTCGATGATGTCCATGTCGGTGACGATGACCACGAAGTAGTTTTGTCCCGACATGTCATGCCATTCGCGTGAATGTCCCACGAATTCGATGGTCTCTCCGCCTTTCAGCGAGTCCATTTCCATGCGGAGTCGTCCCGTCGAGGGGACAAGTGTGACGAATCTGGCCGAATCTTTTTCGAGCCAGCATGCCTTCACCGCTTTGATTTTCCTGCCTCCGGTCAGGTTCAACGTTTGGCGGACACGGATGGGAGGGATCTTCACCCTGCCGACCTGCGGGCTCATGCCGATCATGCCGTTTTGTGGCAGTAGTGCCTTCCATGCGCGGTTGTTCGTGGTGGTCATGTTTTTTCCTACTCCTTGTCTTCCTTGAGGGTTCCCTGTGGCTGTCCGAACACTTTCTCGAGGTCTTTCGGATCTAGGTTGGTGGCGCATCCGCTTGTAGCGGTGGTCAGATCCTGCTGGGCTTTGGTCAAAGCGTCGTAATCATCCGATTTGGAGTCCACGAGCTGTTTCGCGGTTTCGTACGCGTTTTTGATGTCGCCGCATCCCTGCGTGTTCTCCAGGTTGTCCTGTTGGATGGTTGTCACGGATTTCGCGGTGTTGTCCAATCCGTCCGAGAGGTCCGAACGGCGTGCTTCGATCGCGGCGCGCATGGCTTGCGGATACCATTCGCGTGCGAGGCTGCGGATCGTGTCGATGTCCTTCTGTTGTCCGATCGCGTCGTACAGGTCGGTCGCTTCGGCGAGGGCCTGCCGTCCGTGCCGGTATAACAGGGTGCTGAGTGTGTCGACGTTCGAGTTTTCGGGCGCGTTCAATAGGTCGCGCACGTCGTTCGAGATCTGTTCCGCGTCACCGGTGAACATGGTCTGGGCTTTCTGTTCCAGACTGTCGGACGTGGACGCTGCGTTTTCCCTTTTCTTTGCCTTCACTTTGTGTTTAGCATCGGACTGGGTCTGGGTGGCCGAATTGGCCTGGGGCGCCGTCGTGGCCGGCTGATGTTTCCATGGGTTGGCCATCAGCATCATGACGGCCACGGCGATGACCGCGATGGCGCACCAGATGGCGGCTTGTTTCTTCGCTTCGGGTGAGGACTGTTTGCGTGGATTGTTCTTTCCCATTGGTCTTCCTTTGCTCAGAGGCTTGAATCGTTGTTCGGCAGACTGTTGTCAGGGGTTTCCGGTGGCACGTACCATCCGCCGGAGTTCCCGCCGGACGATCCGCCGCTGTTGTTGCCGCGGGGCACGGTCGTGGAGCCGGAGCCGCCGGACGAACCATGGTATTGCGGCGTGGGCGTCGGTGCTGGGGTTGGTATCGGCGCGGCCTGTTGCGGCTGCTGCTGCTCCTGCGCTTCGGCCTGGCGTTTGGCTTCCTCGTCGGCCTTGGTTTTCGCGTCCAATGCGCGGGTGAGGTTTTCGCGGGCCTTGTCGAGTTTGGCGGCCATGTCGGTCCACGTGTCGATGGTCGTCTTCTTGTCGAGCTTGCGGGCCTGCGCGATGAGCTTGTCCAACGTGGCTTTCGCCGTACGAGTCGCATCGTCGGATGGTTTCGCATCATTGGAGGCTTTCGACGCCTTGTCCAATGCCGTATGGCATTTGTTCTTCGCGTCCGTCAACGGCTTTTCCTTGACGAGCCGGCCAATCTTGTTGGTCAGCGTGCGGGTGCGTTTCGTGGCCTTGTCGGCCTTGGCGGCGAGCCGTTCCGATTCGTTTTCCGACAGTCCCGTCCGGTCGGAGCGCATGAGCCTGCCGTTCGAGTCGATCAGACGGCGGAGGGAATCGATGTCGTCCGTATCCTTCAATCCGATCCGATCCGCCTGCTTGATCGTGGTCTTCGCCTTGCCGGTCCATGTGGACAGTTGGCTCATGGAGGTCTGCAACCGTTCGGCCGACGCCTGCTGTCTGACGGCGGCCGAATGGGAGCCTATGAGCGCGAACAGGACGAGCAGGAGAATGAACGTCAGAGCGCCGATGAGACCACGACGCACCCAAACCATCGTCCTGGCGTCCTCGGACGGTCCGTCGGGGTCGGCCACGTCCTGCAGACTCACGGCCGTCCTGATGCCGCCGGAAGCCGTTTCCGTTGCCACGGGTGGGATGTCGGATGGGGTTTCATCTCCGACCGGAATCATGGAGGTGAGGGTGTCCTCCGCCTCGTCCGAAACGTTGGCATCCTCCATGGCCGGACGTGGAGGCAGTGGGACCGCCGGCATGGGACGGGTGTCGCTGGACGGCATGGAAGGTTCCGGACGTTCCGCCGTCTGGTCGTTTTCGACGCCTGTGGATTGTGGAACCGGCGTCGTGTCTGTCGCGCCTTCGGATACGGGAGGCAACGCGAACGTGTCCTGAACCGTGGCGGGGACTGTCGTCTCGGTTGGGGGAGCGGTCGTCGTTCCATGCTTGTCGTCATACTGGACCGGTTCGATACCATGCTTCCGGTTGGAACGGCGGTTCTTCGGCTTGCGCGGTGGTGTGGACGGTTTCGTCTCCTGAAGCGAGTCGAGCTAGTCGAGGTCGTCCCTCAACGCGTCGGACGGCGTCAGCTGGTCGAACAGGCTAGGCTGTTCGCTGGTCATCGGTTGGCTCCTTTCCGCGTGCGAACGTGGCGTCCATCTGGTCGATCATGCGTTCGCAACGGTCGAACACTTCGGCGGGATCGCCTTGCACGATGCGTTCCAGGCGTGCGGTCAGATCGTCCTGCAGGCCGATGCTGCACGGCTTGTAGTTCTCGTCCAAGTGGGTTTTGCCATACGCGTGGAGGATCATGCGGGCTTGGCCGATCAGGTCGTTCAGGTTTCGACGGTCCTTGTCGGACAGGAGCTTGGACTGTTCCGTGTCCCGCATCAGCATTGCGGCGGACGTGGCCGCGCGGTCGAGCCGGTTGCGGCTTTCGCGTTCGCGTCCCGTGTAGGACAGCCAGACGCGGCGGATCGTCTCCTCGTCCTGCGCGGCCTGCGCGAGATGCTCCGTGGCATGGTCCGTGTCGTAGCTGCCGCGCAGGCTGTCTATTTCCGAACGCCACTGGGTGGCCTGATTGCGGAGTGTGGCGTCGTCGGCCGTGTCCACGTCGTCGACGCGGGTGGGCGTCATCAGGTCGCAGACCGTGTCCAAGCCTTCCGACGGGGTGGAGAACCGCCATGACTGGTCAAAACCTGGTTCCTCGCTCCATCCGCCGTCACGGTTGAACCAATGCTCGTACTCATCCTTCCTGGCCTGCTCCCGTTGGCGTTCCTCCGGTCCGGACAGGTGATGCCGATGGTCGGAGTTCGAAGCTTCGGACGAGGCGAGATACGCTTTGACACGTTCCAACGTGGAATGGATGAGCGACTGCAACGTCGGTGCGTACAATCCTCCGTTGGGGCTGGCGACGACCAGGTCCATGTAGCATTTGAGCGCATACACTTCCTGCACGACGTCGTCGTGGCGGATCCAGCATGGGGGAAGGGTCTGCGCCCAATCCGTGTAATGCGTGGTGAGGAACCGGCCCATGCGGATGGTGTGCAGCATCATCAAATCGATGTCCATGCGCGTGGGCGAGCCGGTCAGGTCCAACGCGCGCGCCTCGACCATGGTGGTGATGGAATGCTGGGGGAGTTTGGCCCACAGTCCCGGACCGTGTTCCGGCTCGTTGAGCGGGGCCATGGTGATCTGCGTGAGCAGCTGGTCGAGGTTGCGCGCCATGGAGGCCGGCAGGTCCTTGCCGGTCAGCTCCTTGTACTTGCCGTTGACCGTGGCGGTCAGTTCCTCGTACGCGTGCTCGCACTGGTCCCTCACGGACAGTTCGCCCTGCTGTCTGCCGACCATGTCGTCGAACAGGGACTTGACCTCTGCCCGGAATTCCCGTTCCATGTCGTCCGTCCAGAACGACGGGCGTTCCAAGCCGCCAGCCACGTCCGCGCTCTGGCCTGCTCCCATGGTCTCGTCATGCTTGACGTCGTCCGTGGCATCCGGCTTGTCGGCGTCGGTGCCCGCCATCTGGGTGAAGTATTCTTCGACGTCGCTCATGCGATGGTCCTTTCGCCATGATCCTCATGCCATGCGTTCGTAGCCGTGGGGCGCAGGTCCTCCAAGCCCTCACGCCACCATGCGCGGCGCATGAACATGATCATGCGCACCAAGGCGGGCGCCTGTCCCAACGGTTCCACGAGCGCGTAGCCTACGGGCAGGAGGCTCAGTTCCTGTTGGGTGACGGATTCCTCACGCTCGTGACGCGTGGTCAGACCGCCCAACGGGCCCTGTCCCGGATTCCAGGAGGATTCGCGGCGCGTGCGGTGATGCGTGCCGATCTGGCTGATCCACCATTTCAACGTCTCGTCGTCGGACACGCCCTTGAGCATGATCCGATGGCAGTTCTCCCATACGGTCTGCTCGACTGGCTGGCCGTATCCGTCCTTCTCGTCGGCCATCTGCTGGCGGGACTGTTCCACGATGATCAGCTGGTAGCCGTTGCCGCCGCCCTGCGTGATGGCGTTGCGCAGGCCGGGCCATTTCTCGATGTTCGACAGTTCGTCCAACACGAACCGTGCGGGAGGTTCGATCTTGCCTCGCGAACCGGACGCCTTGTCGAACGCGAGATCCTGACACGCCTCCTGGAACGTGTCGAGCAGCAGGCTCACGAAAATGCCCGCGTTGCCAGACACGCCGCCGTCACGGCGCGGCTTGGACAGCACGTACACGGTGTCGCCCCGCAGCACCATGCGTTTCGGGTCGATCAGTCGCGGATCGGACGGACTCAGATTCATGCGGGCGCGCACGTTCGGGTCGGCGAGGATGCTGAACGCGTTCTTCACGCCGAACCACTCGCTGCCTTTCTGACGGGGATCGACGTGCGGCAGCGCGTTCAATGTCGCGGCCCAACGGTCCATCTCGCGTTCGGTCGTGTACTTGCGGATCAGGTCCGCGGCCTCCTGCGCGTTCTCCGGCGACAGGCTCCACTTGTAGCAGTCGTTGATGGTGCGGTCCGCGATCGCGGCCGCGTACAGCATGGCCTGCACGTACATGGCCGCGCTCACGCCCCACTCCTGGTTGTTCGAACCGGACCCCATGCCGCCGATCGCGACCATGGTCTGCGCGCGGCGCATCGCCACCGCCGGATCGTCGCAACCCTGCAAAGGCGTCCAGTTCATGTTGTGCCGCGTATCCGGATCGTTCTCCGCGACGCCCTCCGGGTCGAAGATGTGCGTGGTGCCCGCGCCACGGCCACCGTACGACGCGCCGGTCACCCGATCCTTCACGCCGCATTCACGCAGGTAACGCGTCGTTTTGATGATGTCCCCTCGCGTGGAGGTCGCGAGCACGAAACCGGGGGCCTCGACCACGGCGGGGATGACGACGCTGACGGTCTTGCCGGAACGGGTAGGACCCAGCACGTAGATGTGCCGTTCGGAACCCAGCCACACCTCCATGTTCCACGACTTGCCCACATACCATGCGGCATGCCAGGGGCGGGGACGGATGGCGTGTGGTTTCCGGTCGCGGAAGTCGGCCAGCATGCGCGGCAGGACGGACGGGACCACGTCACGGTTGATGGCACGCGGTCCATAGTCCGCGGCGAGCTGACGCCACGTGGCCACGCCGGGACGCGTGGACAGCCAGTCCGCCGCGCGTTCGCCGGAATCCCGGTACGCGTCCCAGAAGATCCACAAGGCCATGACAACCATGAACGCGACCGCGAACACGGGCAGTGTCAACAGCGTCCATGCGAGCATGTCGCCTTGGACGGCGAGGAACAGGACCATCGAGAGGATCAACGCGAACACGCACACCATCGCGCCGACACGCGCCACGAGATGGCTTTCCTCGTCCGAGAGACGTTCCAGCAGGTCCGTGTGCCGGCTCAGCCATACGCCCGGTTTCGATGATTCGAACCGTTTCCACGCGTCCATGACCTTGCGGCGGTTGTCCGCGTTCAGTTCCTCACGGTCGTAGCCGCGGCATGCCGTGATCCGATATCCCGTCATGACGCCAATCCCTCCCGGTTGTCTTCCGCATCATTGGACCAGCCTTGCTGGGAGAAGTCGTCTTCCTCATCTTGGCCAGACGAACGGAGGAACAAATCGAACAGCTTCAACGCGAAGGAGAGCAGGTTCAGCACGAGGGCGATGAACAGCACGGCCACCGTCAGCCGCTGGCCGGCGTCAGTACACATAAAATCGCTTATAAGATCCATGGAAAACCTCCAGAATAGGGAAAGGGAATGAAAGAGAATGGTCCAAAAAAGACGGAAACCCCCGAAGAAAAGGAACTCCACCGAGGAAAGGGAACCCTCCGACGGATCCAAAGCGCCGAATCACGCCGATACGGCGAAGAGCATCGGCGGAAGCCCGAGGACGGAGTGGATGAAACGGTGGGAATGCGCGATGGAGGTGATAGGCCTGTTTGCGAACGTGGCTACAATCGTCGCCATAGTGCTGACGGGCTATCAGATCGTCGTTGGCAACTGGCAGTTCGACCGGTCCGGCCCAGACTATACATGGTTCATGCTCGACAGGATGGAACCCAATGTGAGAATCGAGGCGGATGGCATGTCCACTCAGTCCACATTCGCGATGGTTCTGGCCAACAGCGGTAGGACGGAGGACACCGTCATTTCCCTGAGCAGGGATACGAAACATGCTGAAAGCATGAGAATATGTATGCCGGATTTCGACAGGAAAGGAGGATACAAGGCTGGTTCTGCGGTCCTCAACGATAAGGGAAGCTTCAGTCTTGCTCCAGGTGAGTCGAAACTCCTGTTCGTGGTCGCCCCGCGAACCAGTATGACCCTGACCGGCCAAACGGACAAGGACGAGGAATACCGGAGTGAAAGTTTCGAAATCACCGGCAATCTGACGGTGTACAGCGCTTCTGGAAAAACATGGCCCGCGAAAGAACTGCATCCCGATCAAAGGGTAATCCGCCATTATGAGGACCTTTCGGGGTTCAGACAAGCGAAAAGAGACTGCATGAGCCTCGTGAACAAAGACATGGAAGTGAAATAGGATCCGATACTGCATGGCGATTCTCCTATGACGCCCTGCGCAGGCTTGACGTGTCGAACACGCGCGCCCACATGGGGCCGGCGATGGGCAGTATCATGCGTGGATGCTCGTGTCCGATACGCCAGATGCCATAGCCTTGCGCCAAACGTGGTATCTGTTCCAATTCGTCCTCGCTCAGATCAGGGATGAGCTGGTTCAGCAGGGGTATGTTCTCGCCGCCCTGCCGGTAGATGATCTTCGTTTCCATCAGGTTCATGAGCTGTTCGACCTTGCCGCGCAGGCCACTGCCGGCCGTGAACACCTGGGTCATGTCCGCGACGCCGTGCACGATCAGCCATGTCGCGCAACCCCAATGGCCCGCGGAACGCTGCCGGGTCTGTAACGAGTCGACCAGCTGGGGATTGGACAGCAGGTCCCACGCCTCCTCGCATACGATGATGCGGCGCAATCCGTCGCGTGCCTGCAGCAGCCGGTCGATCCACGAGCTGACCGCGGCCGTGTACACGCGTTTCAACGTGGGATCTTGGAACACGGGGCCGGACGTGTCGAACACGATGATCGGCGCGGCCGGATCCAACGTGATAGTGCTTTCCCGGTCGAACATGCCGCTCATGGTGCCGCCCTCGACCATGGGGGAGAACACGCGTGCCGCCTCGCTGGCCTTCTCGCGCGCGAGATCGCGGTAATGTTCGAAACCGTGGATGTTCTTGTACACGCCGTCCACCCAATCCCAGTCGGAAAGACGCGCGACCGCGTCCTGCAACGTCATCGGACCCACGTCATAGGAGGCGATGAGCTGGTCGATCAGGGAGAGCATGTCCTTGTCCAACGGGAAGGGTCTGTCCGGCTCCTTCACGGCCTCGGCCAACGCCATCATGGCGCTTTTCCTGCCCGACAGGACCT
>OGWV01003032.1_pt1 | contig 10040 bp, 7 predicted proteins | sample 1576081 | NCBI WGS metagenome assembly OGWV01 (sample SAMEA3541541, study PRJEB24748) | human gut metagenome | biome: human gut; feature: human-associated habitat; material: faeces | place: China | collected 2012 | reverse complement strand
TGATGGCAGTGGGTCTCGATGCAGCCGCGCCTGGCTGCGCGGCCGATGATGCTGGATCTAAACCGTAATTATTATGATTATATCAATGATTATCGCATAGCTGAATTCAAGCGCTTGGTGGAGAAAGATGAATATGCTAAATACACTTTGAGTGCTTTGGCTGAGTTGTGTGGGTTCAGTTCAAGAGCTTCTTTCTTTCGATATTTTAAAAAAGCGACTAATATCACTCCCAATGAGTACATCCGAAGTATTGGGAAAAACAATGAATAACCTCTCTATTTCTTGTTGAGAGTATCAAATTATTATATGATACTGAGTGTGTCAAATTCTTAATCTGTTATAAACTAGCGGATTAGTCTCTCTTTGGTCTAGGGTAATGATATGAGATTTATTAGAATAGAAAAAGTGTTTTTCTTGTCCTTCTACCTTTTATATTTGCATTCGTAAATGTAACCCAAAAAGCTGAAGACATGAAAAACATATCCATGAAATCTACTCAATTAATAGAGGATTCTTATACGAATTATCATCATTCGGTCTATCTGTATATCTATTATAGGATAGCTCATAAAGAAGAGGCGGAAGACTTGGCTCAAGATGTGTATGTACGGCTGATGGACTACGATCGGATGCTCTGTGCAGAGACTATTAAGTATTTTATTTTTACTATTGCTCGTAATTTGGTAACTGACTATTTACGTCGTTATTATAAGAGGCAAGAAGTTACTTCTTATTTATATGAGCATACGGTTGCTTATACAAATGAAACAGAACTTCGTGTGGTGGCCAATGATTTGGAAGCGTGTGAGAAATATAGATTGTCTTTGCTTCCTCCACGGCGTCGAAAAATTCTCACAGATGTAATGGAGATTTGTGAACTTGTTGGAAAAGTGAGCTCAACACAACATCTTTCATCTGACCCTGTTCTGCGTAGGCAGAATCGGATTAAAACAATTTATTCCTCTCTTGCAATTGAACAAAATACACTATCCTTAGAGCAGGTAACGGCTGTACTATCAGGAAAACGTGTCCTTGCACCGCCAAAAGACATTATGGAGGTGAAGAATGCGTATGAAATTTACGACCATTTGAATGAATTGAATCCATACTCAGTGGAAGACTTACTGTTGGCTCATCATGTGATGATGCGAGGGCTGGTTCAAGAAGATGGTGTGTTTCGCTCAAAGCCAGTAGGTGTGGTTGACAGTCATGGAAATGTACTTCATTTTGGAACACTACCGCAGTATGTGCCTCCTCTGGTGGAAGAATTGCTCAAATGGACAGAGGACAGCCCGCTTCCGATGCTGATCAAAAGTTGCGTGTTTCACTATGAATTTGAAGTAATCCATCCGTTTGCAGATGGAAATGGAAGAATCGGAAGGCTTTGGCATACGCTACTGCTCTCCAGATGGAATCCGCTGTTTGCATGGCTTCCGGTGGAGTCTATTGTTCATGATCATCAGCAGGAGTATTATGAGGCTATCAATACATCCAATGCCCAAGGTGAAGGAACTGCATTTATTGAATTTATGCTAAGTGTGATTGAAGAAGCACTTTTGAGTGTAATCCCAGAAAACTTCGAAAAGAGCATGATGCCTACAAGTGGAAAAGAAAATCGATGGAATATTCTTGAAAAATACTTGAAAAAAGAGAAGATTATTCATAACAGTGATGTGCAACAGTTGCTGGAAGTCTCTTCAGCAACAGCAAATCGAATTCTAGTTTCTTTTGTAAAAGAAGGTAAACTAGAGAGAGTGAGAGATGGTCGCTATTGGGCGTATCAAAAGTTATAAATGGGAGTTGCATAAGCAATGCAGAATACAAACAGAGCACAAGAAAGTGGATATAAAGCTTCTCTGACAAGAGAACAGTTTTTATTCCACGAAATGCGAATTGTAGCGAAGCAAATGGTGCAAGGAGAGGATCTTGCATCAATGATACAAATAATTGCCGCCAATAATCTCTTCCAGTATCCAACTGAACGCATGACAGCTGGTATGGTTCGGGCGTGTTATCGGCGGCTAAATCTTTTGAATAGTGAACAACTGCTTCGGAATATTGCAGAGCATTCCGTGGAAGAGGCAAAACAAATTTGTCTTTACGCGATTATGAAGGATAATAGACTTGTCTGGGATTTTATGGTGACAGTTATTGGAGAAAAATATCGAAACCAAGATTTCAGCTATGGAAAACTTGACATGACAAGTTTCTTCATAAGATTACAAGAGCAAAATGATGCTATCGCAGATTGGAGCGAATCTACAGTCAAAAAGCTGAAATCGGTTCTAAATCGAATTTTAAGAGAAAATGATTATCTGGATAGTATAAAAGCAGGCCATTTGAACCCGGTTTGGCTTTATCCGGAATTGGAAAATGTGATTCTTACAAATGGGGATCAGGCGGTATTGCCCGCATTTAACCGTTTTGAGTGAGGAAAATTTAATGGGTGACATACAAAAACGCCTTGATAACGTTCGGCAGATGATTCAGATTCAAGATTTCCTAGAAGGAAAAGGTCTTAGCAATGAAGTGAATATTCGTATCTTCTGCTATGAACCGAGAGATGAAATGGCAGTCCGGCATTTCATTGAACAGCTATCGACAGATCTGACATTGGAGTGTCAGCTTCGAATCTGCAATTTATATCAAATCTTCCTGGAAATCTGCGAAGACATGGATATTTTGGATGCTATCCCTGATATGGAAGAAGAGGACGGCCATGATTATCTGTTGGAACAGCTTCAATCGACAATTGGAGTCGATGAAATTGTACAGGAAATTCAGAGCGAGCCGTTCCAGCCGGGAGAAGTACTGGTTTTGACTGGCGTTGGAGAAGCGTTTCCATTTATGCGAATTCATACGTTACTGGAGGCATCATTGTTTGCAGAGAGGCCGGTGCTTGTGTTTTACCCGGGAACATTTAACGACCAGCAGCTGCGGCTGTTCAACTGTCTGAAGCCGAACAATTACTATCGTGCATTTAACGTTGTGTGAAGGGGGAAATAGAGCTTTGGTTATACAGAATATGTTTGTAGAAGACATCAACCGTAAAATTAACGGTGTTGTCAAGGTTGACGAGGACGAGAACAAGGTCCTGGAACAGGAACTGAACGAGTACGTTATTACACGAGAGCTGAAGCGGCATTTTGCAGACTTTTTCAATACCTATGCAGAAGCATTTGACGAACCAACGGCAGATACAGGAGTCTGGATCTCCGGTTTTTTTGGCAGCGGTAAATCTCACTTCTTGAAAATGTTGTCATACTTGTTGGAAAACAAAGAGGTTAATGGCATTCGTACGGTGGAGCGCTTCCGCAAGAAATTTGAGGATGACCCTGGTACCTTTATGCAGGTGGATCGTGCAACCAAAGGTGAAACCGAGACGATTCTGTTTAATATCGATTATGAAGGCTCTATCAATAAGGACAAAACAGCCGTTTTACGTGTTTTTGCTAAGGTGTTCTATAATCATCTGGGATTCTTTGGCAGCAATCTCAAAGTTGCTATGCTGGAGCAGTACATTACGCAGCAGGGCAAAATGGATGAATTTTGCCGTCTGATTGAAGAAAAGAAGGGCAAACCTTGGACTGAAGTGCGGAAAGCATTTGCATTTAATGGAAAATTCATTAAGCCTGCACTGGCGGAAGCATTGGATATCAGTGAAGAGGATGCAAACAACTGGTTTAACGATAAGAGTGCAACGGAACTCTCTGTTTCACAGCTTGTAGAAGACATCAATGCATACGTCAGCACAAAACCTGCAAACTTCCGCCTTCTGTTCATGGTGGACGAGGCGGGGCAGTATGTTGGCACGGACACGGATATGCTGCTGAATCTGCAGTCTTTGGTGGAAAAAATCGGCAGCGAATGCAGAGGAAAAGTCTGGGTGGTCTGCACCGGACAGGAAGCTATTGATGAGATTATCAAAGTACGAGCAGATGAATTTTCTCGAATTCAGGCTCGTTTCAAAACTCGTCTGAGCCTTTCTTCTTCTTCCGTAGACGAAGTAATTCAGAAGCGTATTCTGAAAAAGACTCCGGAAGCAGAAAGAACGCTGGATGCGGTCTATGAGAAAGAAAGCTCCGGGATGCGCAACTTGTTCAGCTTTACAAATGCAATGCCGGACATCAAGGGCTTCTCTGGTCCGGCACAATTTGCAGAGGACTTTCCGTTCGTTCCATACCAGTTTCTCATCATGCAGAAAATTTTTGTGGAGATCCGCAAACACGGCAATGCAGGTAAACACTTCTCCGGCGGCGAGCGTTCCATGCTGAGCGGATTTCAGGAAGCAGCACAAAAAGTGGAAAAGCAGAACGAGTTTGCGTTGGTGCCGCTGTTCCGCTTCTATGATACTGTACATTCTTTCCTGGATGGTTCCATTCGCAATGTGATTGATCGCTGCAGCAAAGCCGTAGAAAATCACGATGGTCTGGAGCCGATGGATGTGGATGTTCTGAAGCTTCTCTATCTCATTCGATATGTCAACGAGGACATACCGGCCAATCTGGACAACCTTGTGATTTTGATGGCAGACGACATCCGTCTGGAAAAGGTCGCGATGCGCGAAAAGCTGCGCGGCAGTTTGGATCGACTGATTGGGCAGAATTACATCGGACGTACTGGTGATACCTACAACTTCCTGACGGATGAAGAGCAGGACATCCAGAAAGAAATCAACCTTACACAGGTGGATACGGGCGCTATTGTTGGGGATATAGCAAAGATTATTTTTGGCATAATTTATGATGCAAAAAAGTTCCGTTACGGCAAGTGTGACTTCCCGTTTGATCAGATGGTGGATAACACTATGTACGGCATCGCCACAGGCGGCATGCGCCTGCGCTTTTTGACGGCAGCTTCTGATGCAACGGAAAAAACGGAATTTCGCCTGATGAACAGCTCCAAAGGCAGCGAGGCGATTGTAGTTTTGGGCGATACGCCGTATTATGAATCGCTGGAAGCATCCATGAAGATCCGCAAATATGTCAAACAGCGGAATGTCAGCCAGATGCCCAAGAGTGCTCAGGATATTATCCGCGGCCAACAGGAAGAAGCAGCCAAGTATGAAGCTGAAGCCAGCAAAGCTCTGGTAGAGGCTATTGAAAACGCAAAATTTTACGCCGATGGTGAACATCTGGACATTAAGAGCGGCAATGCTAAGGCCAAAATTGACCAGACGATGGAGTATCTGGTCTCGCATGTTTACAGCAAGTTGGACCTGATTGGGAAAAACGCAGATACCGATGCTGACATTCTAGCAGTGCTGTCCGGTGCGGACTATATTCTGCCGGAGGCAGATCCGAACCGCGATGCAGAGGCGGCGGTGGAAGAATATCTTGAGATGCAGGCAATGCATCACCTGCCGACCTCCATGGCGGATGTACAGAGCAAGTTCAGCAGTATACCCTATGGCTGGAAGGAAATCGACATTGCTTATGTGGTGGCGCGTTTGATCGTGAATCAGAAGGTAACCATCAAATATGCAGGCACTACCATCCAGCCGGACAACGCCAAATTACCTGACATGCTCCGCAAAAAGAGTGAGGTGGGTAAAACATCCATTAGCAAGCGCGTGGTGGTATCGGCAACCAAAATGAAGGCTGTGCGGGACCTTCTGCGGGATTACTTCGATGTCATGGATGTTCCTGCGGACGAAGACGGTTTGGTTAAATTTATTGCCGATGAGTTCGGAAACCAGCTGCAGCATTATAACAAACTGAACGAGAAGTACGATGATACCCACAAGTACCCGGATCAGACAATAGTGCACAACGCTATTACTGCAACGCAGGAAGTGTTGAACCAGAAGAAGGACAACATCGCGCTGATCGACTATCTGCTCAAGAAAGAGGACGACCTCTTTGATCAGAAGGATGCCATGGGCAATGTAGAGACCTTCTTCAAGAGTCAGATCGGCACCTTTGATGATGCTGCACGGCTGGAACACGAGATGCAGGCGGATCTGGACCGCATTGCGCAGAATGCGGCGGCATACGATGCCCTGAACAAGATTCGGCTTATCATCACAGTGCCACCTTTTGGGCAGAAGTTCAACTACAAGCGCATTCCGGAACTGAATGGGTTGATGCAAACGGTGCGTACAGCCCATGACCAGATGCTGGATGACAAACGCTCTGAGATTCTGGAGACAGTGCGTCAGTGCATGGAAGCGACCCATACCGCTGCAAACGGAGATCCAAAAGCATTGGACATCGTCCGCAAGTCGGATGCTTTCTTTGATGGCTATAAGGCAAAAATTGCAAACTGCAAGAGCCTTGCGCTGCTGGATGGTATGATTATCCCGCTGAGCCAGTACAAGGATGAGACCGTCAGCAGCATTGAGATTGCGCTGGCCCCTCCGACACCGAAACCGGTGGTAACGAAAAAAGATGTCAATATCCCGGCCGTAAAGCCGAAAAAAGTAAAGTCTTACAGCCGCCAGATCCTCTTCCCTGCCAAAACGCTGCGAGATGATGCGGATATTGATGCCTATGTGGAGAAGATTCGGGAGCAGTTGCGGAACCTGTTAGACGGCTGTGATGAGATAAAGTTGAACTAAAGGAAAATATATGGAAGATTCAGAAAAGAATAAGTTATTGGCTCAAAATGAGATTCAAGAGATTCAGCGCCAAGCGAACGGATGGAATTTTAACAAACCAGTGAACCCATACCGTAAATTTTTTCAAGAAGTAGTAGGCATTAAAAAGCCGCTACTTCCACCAGAAATTGTACAGGGGTATGCTCAGTCGATTAAGGCACTCAAGGAGTTTCAACTGTGCACAAGGCAAATTCATAATGCAATTGAACCTGAAGTTCAACGAATTCTCCCAGCCGTAAATGAAATACTGAAAAATTATAAAGAACTGACAGACGAAATTCGCATATTTGAACGGTCGCTCCAGTCGATAGTGAACTCTATCGATTGGCGATTGATTATGGTTCCGGGGCTCTCAGAAGAGGAAAAGCAAAAGCGAATCGATGCTTTTCGACAGTGGGGAGCATACGGCTGGACCATGATTCCACATGCAAGCTTTAAATATTTCAATGCAAAGCCAATGTCTAAGAAGGAAGCGAATAGAAAAGCGCTTGCATGTTTCAGAACCAAAAAACAGATGGAGGAGTTTTGGCAGGCATTTGAGAAAAAAGAAAAGCTGAAAAAAAGCGATTTTGACGAGGCAGTGGTGGATTTTAACAATCGCCGCTATAAGTCTTGTGCGATGATACTCTATTCTTTGATCGATGCCCGCACAATTCGTCTTCAAGGAAAGCCAAAAGATAATCCTTTGACGGATGCGAAGAACAAACGAAAGCGTTTTAGAAAGAGTGGATCTGCTGCATCAAATATGATAAAGAAAAAATATGACCAGATCCATGAAAAAGATATGCACGCCATGTTTTTTTCGTACTTGGCGAGAGAAGGATTGTTTTACGCATTGGATGTCTTCTACAAAGGCGGCGATGACTTTAAGGAGCAGCCTGACATTATGAATCGAAACTTTGTTGACCACGGAATGCTTCATCGAAAAGTGCGTAGAATAGACTGTATTCAACTTTTTCTTGTGTATTATAATTTTCTTACGTTTGAAGAGCAACTGACTGCGAGAGATAGAAAGGAATTGAAGAAAATTGAGTGAACTATGACCAACTCGATTTTGAAGGATATGGGCTGGACACAGAAAACTCTGATTTCTTATGTGGTACAGTCCACAAAACTATGATGTTACGAAAATTGGATGATAGAATAAATATATATGAATGAAGAACTTTTTGAACGACTCGTTGTTGCAATTGAAAAGCAGTCTACTGCATTTCCTTGGGATAGTTTGATTTCGGCATTGGCACTCATTGCCTCGTGGATTACGATTTTTTTGCTGCTAAAAGAACGTGCTGAAAAGAATAGACCGTATATGCAAGTGTCCTTTGAACTTATACGAGGTTCCCTAGCCTGTATTGTTATTCGTAATACTGGTTCTGTTCCGCTTGAATTACGGAAAATGAGGTTGCAACCTGACTTTGTTCGGCAACTCCCAGATAAAACACAGCAGCGAATCGCTAAAAAAGAAAACTTGAATATCACGATTTTCCCGGAACAAAAATGGGTTTTGGGGTTAGATATCAGCGTTACAAATATCATCAACAGTTTTAAGCAAAAGTCCCTGAAGGTTGAATATGAGTATTTAGCACATAATAAACGACATCGGAAATACATAGAAAGCACTGTGATTGATTTTGAGGATTATGGTGGCTTTCTGCTATATATTTCAGAACTAGATGAATTTAAAAATAGTGTTGATAAATTGCATGGTACGGTCGGAAGACTGGAAAATGCAATTGAAGATGTATCGTTTTCGTTAAGGAGTAATGTGAACCATGGATAAAAACGCCATCAAGAAATATGCGGTCTGGGCGCGGAAAGAACTGATCTCCCGCGTGGCGCAGAAAGCCCAGCAGTACGGCATTACGGAAACGGAAATGGTGGATGCCGGTGCTGATAGCGTCAACGGCAAAGTGTTGTCTGCAGAAGAGATGCAGCAACGCAGGGCACTGATCGCACAGATTAATGAAAAGGGCTACCAGCAGGTCATGGAAGAGGTGGCGTATACATGGTTCAACCGCTTCTCGGCACTGCGGTTCATGGAGGTCAACGGCTATTTGCCCAGCCATGTGCGCGTGTTTACGGATGAAAACAATGCGTTCAAGCCCCAGATTCTGGCCGAAGCCCTGCATCTGGAATTGGATAAGCTGGATAAGAACAAGGTCTACACCCTGAAAGAGACCGAGCAGACCGAAGAACTGTACAAATACCTGCTCATCGTGCAATGCAACGCGCTGAACAGCATTCTGCCCGGAATGTTCCAGACCATTGCGGACTACACTGAACTGCTTCTGCCGGACAACCTGCTCCGGGAGGGCAGCGTCATTGAGCAGATGATCTCCCAGATCCCGGAGGACAACTGGCAGGATGCCGTCCAGATCATTGGATGGCTGTATCAGTACTACAACAGCGAGAAAAAGGACGACGTGTTTGCCGCCCTCAAGAAAAATGTCAAGATCACCAAGGAGAATATCCCGGCGGCGACCCAGCTGTTTACCCCAGACTGGATCGTGCGGTACATGGTGGAAAACAGCCTTGGACGCCTGTGGGCGGAGGGTCACCCGGACGCAAAAGCACAGCTGCTACCCACACCGGAGGAACAAGCAGCTTATACTGCCGGGAACCGTGACCCGGAGGACACCAAGTGGCACTATTATCTGGAGGAAGCCCAGCAGGAGCCGCAGGTACAGGCCCAACTGTCCGAGATCAGCAAACAGTATGCCGACCTGACCCCGGAACAGATCAAGGTCATCGACCCTTGCTGCGGCAGCGGCCATATTCTGGCGTATCTGTTTGATGTACTGATGCAGATCTACGAGAACTACGGCTACACGCCCCGCGATGCTGTGGCCAGCATTTTGCAGAACAACCTCTATGGTCTGGACATTGATGACCGCGCTGCGCAGCTGGCATATTTTGCGGTGATGATGAAAGCTGTCCGCTATGATAAGCGCTTTCTGAAACGCAAAGATGAAGATGGAGAACCGGACGTTCCGCAGCCTCATGTGTATGCCATTGAGGAGAGCAACCGCATCGAAAAGCCAGATGTGGAGTATTTCTGCAACGGCAAGCCGGAACTGAAAGATGCTATGCACACTATCCTCACCCAGCTTTACGATGCCAAGGAGTACGGTTCCATCCTCACCATCACCCCGCAGGACTGGGATGCCCTCTATGCCCGGTTTGACGAGGTGACAGACGAGTCCTCGTTCCATCGAGAGAGTATTCGCAAAAAATTACTCCCATTGGTGCAGGTGGCACAGACGTTGGCGCAGAAATACGATGTGGTCGTCACCAATCCGCCGTATATGGGTGCGTCTAATATGAACTCGGATTTATCTGAGTATGTGAAAAAATACTACCCGGACAGCAAGAGCGATCTGTTTGCCGTGTTTATTGAAGTATGCTCCCGTATGGCAAAACAGAACGGTTATCAGGCAATGAT
>OGWV01003030.1_pt1 | contig 10044 bp, 8 predicted proteins | sample 1576081 | NCBI WGS metagenome assembly OGWV01 (sample SAMEA3541541, study PRJEB24748) | human gut metagenome | biome: human gut; feature: human-associated habitat; material: faeces | place: China | collected 2012 | reverse complement strand
TGGCTTCGGAGCAAGATTTGGATGCGAGCATTCAAACCACCGCGACTAAAGTCACATCTGGGGATTATTTCTTTACAAGGATTCGTCTCTTCTAATGAGCCAAATCATTATTCAAATACTTACCTATATGTTCAATTGCTTTTGTTTCATCATCGCCTTTTGCAATTACATTAATCTTTCCACCTGCTGGAACACCTAAAGTCATCATTCCCATAATGCTCTTGGCATTCACCTTTTTGTTTTTCACCTCCACATATACACTGCTGTCATACTGGCTTGCAATCTGAATGAATAACGCAATGGTGCTTGGGTCTAATCCTGAAGGGATTTTAATCTCCATCTCTCTTGAAATCATGTTAACCTCCTATTTTGCTATAAATGAAATAAATTTATCTTAGTATTTTCAGCTTTGCCAAAGCAAATACTGAAAAAATATTACAGATGCCCTTTTTCCCTAATATCCTGAGCAATTTGACTCAGTTTTCTTAATCTGTGATTCACACCGGACTTTCCTACTGGAGAACTAAGTTTTTCGCCAAGTTCCTTTAATGTTGCATCCGGTTCCTCTAACCTGGCATAGGCAATGTCCCGAAGGTTCTCGGATAATCGCTCTAAACCAACTGTATTTTTTATATATTCAATATCTTCAATTTGTTTTCTCGCTGCAGATACGGTCTTATTTATGTTCGCTGCTTCGCAGTTTACTCTCCTGTTTACTGAGTTACGCACATCTTTTAAAATGCGTACATTCTCAAACTTCATGAGAGCAATATGTGCTTCCATTATATTCAATGTGTCCGAAATCATAGCACCTTCTTTTAAGTAAACTACATAATATTTCTTTCGCAGTACAATCTTCGCCTCTAATCCAAAAAATTCAAACAATTCTTTTATCTGCGCTGCTTTCTTACTTGATATGCAGGCAATTTCAAAATGATAATTCTTCTCCGGGTCTGTGATAGAACCGACAGAAAGAAATGCTCCGCGCAAAAATGCTCTGCGGCAGCAGGTACGCTGCAATACCGGATTATCTTTCACAGAAAATTCTTCGTCCATCTGTCCAAGATTATTTATAAGCTGTGCTGTCTTTAAAATCTTTAACGTCTGTCCAGATTCCTCTATGGAAATCATATAAAAGCGATTCTTTTTTAAAAATTCATGCTGTGTTGTAGAAACTTGCGGCTGAAAATGAAAAACGTCTTTAATCAGAGAATAAAATCTTCTGGCTACTGATACATTTTCCGTGTGAAGAATGAGAGAATATCTTCCATCTTCACATTTGATTTTTCCACAAAGTCCAATAATTGCGGCAAGTTCCGCAATCATGCAGTGATTTTCGTGACCGTCCACATGAGAAAGTTCTTCTTTTACTTCAGAAGAAAATGACATATTCTATCTCCTTACATCAATTACTCGATTACTTTCCTTTTGTCCGGGCGTCTTTCTCAATATCCCGGTGTTCCATACGAACGGTATACGGAAACTTTTTCAGCCTTGCATAAAGCCCGTTCGTTATCGTAACAGAACGATGCTTGCCACCGGTACAGCCGATGCCAATAACAAGGCTGTTCTTTCCCTCGTCTAAATAACGTGGGATAAGAAACTGCATTAAATCTTCCAGTTTATCAAGAAACTTTCGGCCGTCTCCATTCTTCATGACATATTCCTGAATGGAACGGTCATTACCTGTGAGCGGACGCAATGCCTGCTCATAATAAGGATTCGGAAGAAAACGCACATCAAATACCAAATCAGCATCTGAAGGGATTCCATATTTGAATCCGAAGGAGAGTACTGTGATAATAAAATTACCATATTCCTCATTCCCGACAAAAATTTTCTCCACTTCCTGTCGTAATTCTCTGGTAAGAAGAGTCGTTGTATCAATAATATAATCTGCCCTGTCCCGGATAAAAGAAATCATCTCACGCTCTCTGGAAATCCCCGTTTCTATGCGGTCCTCCTTTGCGAGCGGATGGGTTCTTCTTGTCTCTTTATATCGCTTGACAAGAGTCTCATCTTCTGCATCTAAAAACAGAATCTCATATTCTATTCCAAGTTCACACAAGACTTCTAACTGACTGTTTAATCTGGTGAGCTGTTCTCCGTTACGGATATCAACTCCTACCGCCACTTTGTCTACTTCAGTCTGTCTGTCAGAAGCAATCTCTCCGAAATTCGGAAGCAATGCAACTGGCAGATTGTCCACACAAAAGAAACCAAAGTCCTCAAGAACCTTTAATGCGGTACTCTTTCCTGCACCAGACATGCCGGAAACTATTACAAATCTCACTCTCTCACCTCTGTATCCGCAAATCCGACAAAGCGGACTTCCGGCTGCATCATAACATTAAACTGTTTCATTACTTTTTTCTGTACCTGTTTTATTAAAAAAGCTACCTCTTCTGCTGTCGCCCCGCCACGGTTAACCACAAATCCGCTATGCTTCTCGGATACCTGTGCACCGCCTACGGTATAGCCTTTTAATCCGGCATCCTGAATTAACTTTCCTGCGAAATAACCTTCCGGTCTCTTAAAAGTACTTCCCGCACTTGGAAACTCTAAAGGCTGTTTCTCTCTTCTGGCTTGGGCCAGCTCATCCATTCGTGCCTTAATCTTACCAGACTCACCTTTTTCAAATGAAAAACGCGCAGACAAAACAACGTAGTTTTTCTCAAAAATACAGCTATGACGGTAAGACAAATCTAATTCCTCTCCCGTTAATGTAAGAAATTCTCCCTCCTGCGTCAATACTTCCGCATCAAGAAGGACATCTTTCACTTCACCGCCATATGCTCCTGCATTCATGGCAACTGCTCCACCTACGGAGCCAGGGATTCCTGCCGCAAACTCAAAACCGGTGAGTCCGGCATTCCATGCAGCTCTGGCCGTTCTGCTAAGCAAAGCACCCGCCTGCACTTCAATTACTGTATCCTTCACAGAAATTTCCTGGAAGTTCTTACCTATCTGGATAATCATTCCTCGAAAACCTTCGTCCGATACCAGCAGGTTACTTCCATTACCCATAACAAAAAAAGGAATCCCCGCTTCTTTTGCACAATAAACCGCACTTCTGATTTCTTCCCTTGTTGCCGGCTGAACAAAAACATCTGCCGGGCCTCCAATGGCAAAACTTGTGTGCTTATTCATCGGTTCCTGCTCTGTTACTGTTCCTGCTTTAATCTGCTCTCTCAAATTCTGAAGGAATTCCTTATTCATAATATCTCCTATATATCTCCTATCTAAAACACTTAAAACAACTATATAGTTGCATCCTATATTTAGATACATACTATATGATACTCTAAAACGTGGGGAAGTACAATGTGGAAAAAACACAAAATAAAAGGGAGCTTTCTCGCTCCCTTTAGATAAAGTGCCAAAAAAAGCTAATATTTTTGTTATCTTCCAGCACATTTGTTGTGCAAAAAAGTTTCACATATGATTCTTGTTAAAAATTCCTAAACAAAAAATTACCTGTTCATAATCAGCATGTATCCGAAAAATACTTTCTGCAAATTCAAGATTACCCCGGCATTCTTGCCGCGATATGGGAGTCATCTCACATCTGATATACCATAAATCAGAGGATTAGATTGCTTTCAGATTTTCCAAACACACTTTAGCTCTTTTGCAAATCTTAATTACTGTTCTTTCTGTTCTTCTTTATTCGTAGAAAGACTTCCCGTTACACGGTTATAAAGTTCCTGTGCTGCATTATATCCCATTTTTTTCGCACGATAGTTAATCGCTGCGGACTCTACGATAACCGCAAGGTTACGACCCGGACGAATTGGGATAGAGTAGCAGACAACCTTATTGCCGAGGAACTCAATATATTCTTCATCAAGGCCAAGTCTGTCGTAGTTTGCTTCTCTGTTCCAGTCTTCTAAACGGATAACCATGTCAATTGTCTGGTTATACATTACACTTTCCACACCGAACAATGTCTTTACATCAACAATACCGATACCACGAAGTTCGATAAAATGTCTTGTAATATCTGGAGATGTTCCCAGAAGGGTGTCGTCACTGATTTTACGTATTTCAACAACATCATCGGATACAAGACGGTGTCCACGGTGAATCAGTTCAAGAGCCGCCTCACTCTTTCCGATTCCACTCTCACCCATAATCAAAACACCTTCGCCGTATACGTCAACCAAAACACCATGAATGGAAATACGTGGAGCAAGTTCCTCGCTCAGCCAGCGTACAGAGTTCGCAATAAAATCTGAAGTTGTCATCTCTGTTGTAAAGATTGGAACACCGTTCTTTTCTGCTGTATCAAGCATCTCTTGTGACGGCTCTAATCCACGGCAAAATACAAGGCATGGAATATTAAAGCTGAAAATCTTCTCACAAAGAGGCGGGATAGATTCCGGTGCAAGCTGCTTCATATATGCTGCCTCAACATTGCCGATTACCTGAATTCTTTCTGAATCAAAATGTTCAAAAAATCCGGCAAGCTGCAATGCAAGACGGTTTACCGCAGACTGCTCAATCATAATGCTGTCTGTATCAATATCTGGTAACAGGCTTTTTAAATTCATCTTGTTTACAAATTCTGTAAGTTTTACCTTGTACATAATTCCCTCCGTAATTATCCGATGTACTCTCGGAATCTTTTTGTGCTTGATTTTGTGAGAAGATTTTTTGTCAGTTGTGTCCAAATTTTTGAGGCGTACGCGGTGCGTACGTTGATGAAATTCGGGTGCGACTGGCGGAAAATCAGCCACAAAAGCAAGTGCAAGAAAGACTCCGAGAGTACATATCCATTTTTCATTAGGTTCATTTCTCTTGCAAACTACACAGTAAGATTCACCCACAGTATCTGCCAGCCAAAATTACTTCTTTACTCTTCTTCATCGTAAAACCCATATTCTTTGGTTTGTATGTGAATCACTCAGCAGCAATACTATTCTCCCTGTGTATAATTTTGCAGAGCTACGTTAGTATTATATCAGTATCCACACCATTCAAGAATGCTCCGGCATTCTTGCTGCGAGGTGGGAGTCATCTCACATCTGATATATTTATCATACCACATCCCCATTTTTTTTAGAAGTATCCTCATGAAAAAAGCGGTAAATTTCTTCGGCTACATTTTCTGTAATTCCATCTGCTTCACAAAGTTCTGTCACAGAAGCTTCTTTTATTTTTCCGATATCCTTAAAATGCTTCATCAGGCTTTTTCTTCGTGCAGGACCGATACCTTTAATATCATCAAGTACCGAATGTACCTGCTCTTTTCCACGGAGTGCTTTATGATATGTGATTGCAAAACGATGCGCCTCATCCTGCAAACGGGTTATCATCCGAAATGCTTCCGAATTTTTAGGAAATTCAATGATTTCATTGTTATAATATAAGGCTCTTGTACGATGGAAATCATCTTTTACCATACCGCAGACCGGAATAGTTAATCCCAGCTTTTCGAGGACCTGTAATGCAATGTTTACCTGGCCTTTTCCTCCATCCATCATAAGAATATCCGGAAAACGGGTAAAACTTCCAAGTTCCATATCCTGTCCCTTTTCTTCCCGCTCCTTCTGCTCCCTGATACCGTGGGAAAATCTTCTCTCTAACGCCTCTTCCATACAATGGTAATCATCCGGTCCGGCTACGGTTTTTATCTTAAATTTACGATAATCGCTTCGTTTAGCCTTACCTTTTTCAAAAACAACCATTGAAGCAACATTTTCATATCCATTTGTATTGGAAATATCAAACGCCTCCATACGGTTTAAGTTCTCAATTCCTAATGCCTGCTCTAATTCATGTACCGCACCAGTTGTTCTGCGTTCTTCTCTCTTTAATTTCTCACTGTCCTGTGCGAGAACATTCTGTGCATTCTTTCTTGCAAGCTCCATCATCTGATGTTTACTTCCACGCTTCGGCATAGCAAAAATCACTTTACTTCCACGCTTATCTGAAAGCCATTTTTCAAGAATTTCCTGATCAAGAACTTCTTCCTGCGTTAAAATTTCTTTTGGAATAAATGGAGTCCCTACATAGAACTGCTTAATAAAGTCCGTGATAATCTCTTGCTTTTCACTGTCTCCGATTCCTGTCATATGAAAATGATCTCTGCCGAGAAGCTTGCCGCTTCGGATAAAGAAAATAGCCACAACTGCCTCATCGCCGGCCTTTGCCATAGCAATAATATCCCTGTCATCGCCACCGGTATCATTGATTTTCTGCTTCTCACCAATTCGTTTTACATTTTCAATCAAATCACGATACTCGGCTGCCTGCTCAAACTCAAGCTCTGCGGCCACTTTTTTCATTTTTTCTTCCAGACTGTTTATGATTTCTTTCTCATCGCCATTTAAAAACTTCAACGCCTTATCCACATGGGCGCGGTACTCTTCTTTAGAAATATAATTCTGACACGGTGCATCACACTGATTTATCTGATAATAAAGACAGGGCCGGTCCTTCCCTATCTCTTTAGGCAATGACCGGCTGCAGCTCCGTATTTTGTATACTTTTCTCATTAGTTCAATTGTATCCTTTACCGCCCCCGCACTCGTATACGGACCGAAATATTTCGATTTATCCCTTTTCACCTGACGGCAAAATAAAATTCTCGGATAATCTTCCTGCACTGTGACACGAATATATGGATAACTCTTGTCATCTTTCAGCATCGTATTGTAATGTGGACGGTGTTCTTTAATCAGATTACATTCCAAAACCAGAGCCTCAAGCTCCGAGTCTGTGATGATATATTCAAAATAAGCGATGTGAGAAACCATGTGCTGGATTTTTACACTCTTATTATAACTACTCTGAAAATACTGACGCACACGGTTCTTAAGGATTCTTGCCTTACCGACATAGATAATCTCATCCTGTGCATTATGCATCAGATATACCCCCGGCTTTGCCGGGAGTTTTTTCAGTTCTTCCTGAATATCAAACATAATTTACTCTTCCTGTTTTGTTTGCTCACTGTCTTTCTTTTCGGTAACTTTCTGTGCATCCTGACTTTCCGCATCTTTTAATGAAGATTCTTCTGATACCGTTTCTGCCTCGGATAATTCTGTTTTCTCCTTATCCTCTTCAACATTCGCTTCAACACTTTCCAGTTCATCTTTCTTTAAAGATTTATTGTAAATTTCCATGAATTCTTTACCGGTAATTGTCTCTTTTTCAATCAGGAATTCTGCAATCTCGTCCATAACTTCTCTGTGGTCTTCAATAATCTTTTTCGCCTTATCGTAAGCCACTTTGAGCATTTCTTTTACTTCTTCATCGATGAGTGCACCTGTTGCATCGGAACAGTTCATCACTGCACGTCCATCAAGATAACGGTTCTGTACAGACTCCAGTCCCATAAGTCCAAATCTTTCAGACATACCGTACTGTGTTACCATCGCTCTTGCAATCTGGGTCGCACGCTCGATATCATTAGAAGCTCCTGTTGTAACAGAATTAAATACAACTTCCTCGGCCGCACGTCCACCAAAAAGTGTAACTAATTCGCTGAGCATCTGCTCTTTGCTCATCAGATATTTTTCTTCTTCAGGAACCTGCATGGTGTAACCCAGTGCACCCATTGTTCTTGGAACAATCGTAATCTTCTGTACTGGTTCTGTATTTTTCTGCACAGCAATTGCCATAGCATGACCAACTTCGTGATAAGAAACGATTTTCTTTTCTTCCTCACCAAGAATACGGTCTTTCTTTTCTTTTCCGGCAATAACAACTTCTACTGCCTCTAACAGGTCTTTCTGAGATACTGCTTCTCTTCCAGCTTTAACTGCTGCAAGGGCGGCCTCGTTAATCATATTTGCAAGATCAGAACCTACGGCACCGGAAGTTGCCAGGGCAATTTCGTCAAAATTAACTGTCTCGTCCATCTTGACATTCTTTGCATGTACTTTTAATGTCTCCACACGGCCCTTTAAGTCGGGGCGTTCTACGATAACTCGTCTGTCAAAACGGCCCGGTCTGAGAAGTGCCTTATCTAATACTTCCGGACGATTTGTTGCCGCTAAGATAACAAGGCCTTTCGAAGAATCAAATCCATCCATCTCCGCAAGCAGGGCATTCAATGTCTGCTCACGCTCGTCATTTCCACCACCATAACGGCTGTCACGGCTCTTACCGATAGCATCAATCTCATCAATGAAAATGATACAAGGTGCCATAGACTGTGCCTGCTTAAACAGATCACGAACTCTTGATGCACCGACACCGACAAACATTTCTACAAAGTCGGAACCACTCAGAGAGAAGAACGGTACATTTGCCTCACCCGCAACTGCTTTTGCAAGTAAAGTTTTACCAGTTCCCGGAGGGCCTACTAACAGCGCACCCTTTGGAAGTCTGGCACCAATTTCAATATATTTACCAGGGTTATGAAGGAAATCAACCATCTCAGTAAGACTTTCCTTTGCCTCATCCTGACCGGCTACATCTGCAAAAGTAACTCCTGTCTTTTTCTCAACATATACCTTTGCATTACTCTTTCCTACACTTCCCATCATACCGCCGCCCTTGCCGATTCCACGCATAACAAAATACATCATTGCATAAATCAGCACAAACGGAAGTACATAACTAACCATAACAGAAAGAATCGCATTCGATCCACTGCTGTCCTGCTGTTCATAAGAACTAATCTTATTATTGTCCTCCGCTTCTTTTAAACGGTTAACCAGCAGTGCATCATTCATAGAAACCGTATAATATGTTGTTTTCATTAACGGATTCTGCTGTGTCTTCGGTTCGATATAAATCTTTCGGTCTGCTACCTGTACCTTTTTAATCTCTCCTTTATCCAACATCGTAAGAAACTTACTATACGAAATCTTCTTCTGTGAACCATTCTTATAACGGCTCATCACAGAAGTAAAGAGAGCGGTAATTCCAAGACAAACGACCAGAAGAATAATGGCAGACTTTATATTCTTCTTTTTGTTTGGATTATCATTCTGATTATTTTTTTTGTCCATTTACGCCTCCATGACGTTTCATATTATAATTTCTTCAATACCTCAATGGCATCTTTCATATAATTATTTTCAACGTACTCAATCTTTCCTGCATCACAGGCTGCGGCAAGTGCTGGGTCCATTGGAAGCTTAGCCAGAACAGGTACATCATACTCTGCCGCGATCTCATCAATGTGGCTTTCTCCAAATACCTTAATCTGCTTTCCACAGTCAGGACACTCTACATAACTCATATTCTCTACTAAACCAAGAATTGGAACATTCATCATTCTTGCCATGTTCACCGCTTTTTCTACGATCATTCCAACTAATTCCTGTGGAGAAGATACGATAACAATACCATCTAACGGAACAGACTGGAAAATAGTCAGCGGTACATCACCAGTTCCTGGAGGCATATCAATGAACATATAGTCAATGTTCTGCCATAATGTCTCTCCCCAGAACTGTTTGATTACTCCGCCAAGAACAGGCCCCCTCCAGATAACAGGATCTGTCTCATTCGCAAGCATCAGGTTAACAGAAACAATGTCGATTCCGCAAGTTGTTGTTGCTGGCAGAATCAGTCCTTCTGCGTTACCTACAAGATTCATGGAAAGACCAAATGCCTTTGGAATAGATGGTCCTGTGATATCTCCATCTAAAATAGCTGTCTTAAATCCTTCTCTCATAGAAGCTGCTGCAAGAAGTGAAGTTACCATAGACTTACCTACTCCACCTTTACCGGATACAACACCAATAACCTTCTTAACAGAACTTCCTTTACTTAACTTTACAAGAAAATCTTCTGGTTTGGACTCTCTCTGTGCGCAGCTTTCGCCACAACTGCTACAATCATGTGTACAATCGCTCATAATATTTACCTCTCGTTTAACTAAATTTTTTATAAAATTTCTATTAAAATTTTATCAATTTCTTTAGAAATTATTTGCTCAGTTTTCACTGAAATTACCCCTTAATTATTTGTAACTTTTTAACTTCAGAACAAATTTAATGTGACTGGTTATTCAAATTCAAGGATATATTCTGAATTTATATGCTCTGTTTGCCACCATGCCACTTCCTTTTCCTCGAAAAC
>OGWV01003028.1_pt1 | contig 10047 bp, 8 predicted proteins | sample 1576081 | NCBI WGS metagenome assembly OGWV01 (sample SAMEA3541541, study PRJEB24748) | human gut metagenome | biome: human gut; feature: human-associated habitat; material: faeces | place: China | collected 2012 | reverse complement strand
GATGTGCTGGATACCTTTTTGCAGGCAATCACCACGCGGAAGGTCAAAAACCTGCTTTAAACTTTAACATAATGTTCATAAGCTTGTGATATTTGCACACTTTCAATCACATTTTCCTTATTTTCACTTGGTTTTGCTTCCATTTCTACTAATACATAATTTTTTGTATGTCCTTTATATATTTCATTTTTTTGTTCTTCCCATAAAACTTCTACTCGTTTTCCAACATATTCACTATTATATTCTTTTTCATTTTTATCTGATAATTCTATTAATTTTTTGCTTCTTTCCTCTTTTAGCTGTGGTTCTATCTGTTGTGGCATTTGTTCTGCTCTTGTTCCTTTTCTTGGAGAATATTTGAATATATGCATTTTATAAAATTTTATTTTTTCAAGAAATTTATAAGTTTTTGCAAATTCTTCTTCTGTTTCTCCTGGAAATCCTACTATTATATCTGTTGTTAAATTCACATTATCATAAGCTTTTCTTAATCTTTTTACTATTTCTTCAAATTGTTGTGTTGTATATCTTCTATTCATTCTTTTTAAAGTTTCATCACATCCACTTTGTAAAGATAAATGAAATTGCTCACATATTTTTTCTAATTTTACTAATCTTTGCACAAATTCTTCTGTTATCAATAATGGCTCTATTGAACCTAATCGTATTCTTTCTATTCCATCTATTTTATTGATTTCTTCTAGTAGATCTATTAATTTATAATCTTTTTTAAAATCCTTTCCATAAGATGCTATATGTATTCCTGTTATTACAACCTCTTTTATTCCTTCATTTGCTATCTGTTTTATTTCTTTTATAATATGTTCTGGCTCTCTACTTCTTACTCTTCCTCTTGCATACGGTATTATACAATATGAACAAAATCTGTCACAACCATCTTGTACTTTTATAACTGCTCTTGTTTTTTCTGTATAGCTTGTTTCTCCAAACTCAGCAAATTTTCTTGATTGCATTACATCTGCTATTTCTTCCTTTTTGTTTTTTTGAATAATTTCATTGCAATATTTTACTATGTCTACTTTTTCTTCATTTCCTAATGCTAAATCTATTTCTTTTATTTTTTCTATTTCTTTTTTAGCTACTTGTACATAACATCCTACTGCTATTATTATAGCTTCTGGATTTATTTCTTTAGCTCTTCTTATCATTTGTCTTGATTTTCTATCTGACATATTTGTTACTGTGCATGTATTAATTACATATATATCTGCTTTTGCTTCTCCTTCTATTACTTTATATCCTTTTTCTTTAAACTTTTGTGCCATCGCGTTTGTTTCATATTGATTTACTTTGCATCCTAAAGTTATAAAAGATATTATTTTGTTATTTTTATTTTCTATCATTTTATTGCTCTCTTTCTTATTTCATCTTTATATATAATACATTATTTTATATTTAACTGTCTATATAAATTTTAATTTATTTTATTATCTGCATTGTGTTTTTATATATTAGGCATTTTTCATAATTTTTCTAATATATAATAAAGACAAACGAGATCTTCCCATTTGTCTTTTTTTATTATTCTTACTTTATAGTACATCTAAATTGTCTAGTGCTTTACCTGTACCTAATGCAACACATGATACTGTATCTTGTGCTATCATTACATTAATTCCTGTTTTTTCTTGTAAAAGTTTATCTAATCCGTCTACTAAACAACCTCCACCTGTCATATATATTCCTTTGTCACTAATATCTGCTGCTAATTCTGGTGGTGTTCTTTCTAAAACTGAATGAACTGCATCTACTATCATCATTGCTGGTTCTATTAAAGCTTCTAACATTTCACTTGAATGTACTTTTAATGTTTTTGGAAGACCTGTTATTAAATCTCTTCCCCTAACTTCCATATCTATATCTTGAATCTTTGGATAAACGCATCCTATATTAACTTTTAAATCTTCTGCTGTTCTTTCACCTATCATTACATTATGTTTTTTCTTTATATATTTTACTATATATTCATCAAATTTATCTCCAGCAACTTTTAAAGATGTACTTACAACTGAACCTCCCAATGAGATTACCGCTATGTCTGTTGTTCCACCACCAATATCTACTACCATATTTCCACATGGTTTTGATATATCTATTCCAGCTCCTATTGCTGCTGCTATTGGTTCTTCTATTAGATATACTTTTCTTGCTCCTGCTTGTATTGCTGCGTCTATTACTGCTTTTTTCTCAACTTCTGTTACTTGTGATGGTATACATATCATTATTCTTGGAGAAAAGACAAATTTTCCACATACTTTATTTATAAAATGTTTTAACATTTTTTCTGTTACTGTATAATTAGAAATTACTCCATCTCTTAATGGTCTAGTTGCTATAATGTTACCTGGTGTTCTTCCAAGCATTCTTCTTGCTTCTTGTCCTACAGCTACTACATCTCCTGTATTGTTATCAACTGCTACAACAGATGGTTCTCTTAATACTATTCCTTTGCCTTTTACATACGCTATTACTGTAGCTGTTCCTAAATCTATTCCAATATCTTGTCCTAACCCTAATTTAAACATGTATATCTTCCTTCCTATATACTATTTATTTCTTTTTTATTACGAGTATGTTACGATTATATTACAGATATTGAAATTTATCAAGTGATTTTTTGTTTTTTATTAAATTTAATCTAATATAATTATTAAAACATAGTATATAATTTATAATTTAAGAATTTTTTCCATGATATTGGTTATAATATGAATTTTAATCCAAATATCTAATGGTAAATTTTTTATCTTTTATTTTTTATTATTCTTCCCATTTCAATGTTGGATATTTTCCATCTTCAATATTCCAAATACTTGTATCCCATCCCGCAAATGTTGATGCTTGTTGTAACTCAGCTGTAGTTTTGGCAGTTCCATATCTACTACTAGTTACTCCAGCTGTACTTGAATTCCAAAATACATTTTCAGTTTTATCAGAAATATTAGAAACCGGATAGCTTCCAACTTTCATTGTTGTATACGAATTTTGAATACTTGCCGCTTTATATCCTGATATACCTGCTGCTTTTGAATATCCTTCTGTACGTGAATTAGATATATTTACCTTTGTGTAATTTGGATATCCTATTATTCCACCTGAATAGCTTCCAGATAAATTTCCACTAAAAACTGCTTGGTCTATTGTAAGTGTTGATTCAGCAGATGTATATCCAACAATTCCGCCAATTTCTTTACTTCCTGTTATTGAAGTATTAGTTACTTTTACTTTTTGAATTGTTCCCCACTCCATGCGTCCTAAAATCCCACCTAAGTCAGAACCAGAAGATTTAACATTTACTTTATCTATAAAAACATTATTAATTGTTCCTCCTCTAAAATAGCCTGCTAAAGCACCAATATAATTACTATATCCTGAACTTATTATATTCACATTTTGTAATCTAATATTTTTAAATGTAGTATAATTATTATCAACATAATAAACATATCCAAATAGTCCACTATAGTTTTCATTCGCATTTATATATAAATTACTTATTGTATGATTTTTCCCATCAAAATTTCCTGTAAATTTAGCACTTGTACTTCCTATAGGAGTCCAACTATTATCAGGTGTTCCATCATTATTCGCATCTGCATTATAATAGTTATATTTTGCATCTGTTTCATAACTATTTCTATCTTTAAAATCCAAATCTTTTGCTAATTCATATTTTCCAGCTAGTGTTTGAGCACTTTCATTTATTTTTTCTAATCCTTCTATAGAATTTATTTCAATTCCTTTAGTTGTTACAGTCTTTTCTTCACTTTCTTTATATTCAGTATTATCTCCAATATAAACTCTTACTTTTACTTTATATTGTGTTGATGATGCTAAACCTGTTATTTTACAATTTCTTTCTGTAGATGAACTTTTTTCTGTTCCACCTATATAATATTTATATTTTAAATTAGCATCTGGTGCATAAGCATTTGTAATTTTAACAACAAATTCTGATTGTTTTATTTCACTTTCTGGTATTTCTATGTTTTATGATTCACCAGCCTCAAGCGCCCGATGAGCTGCGCAAATTCAGCAAACTCAAATGATCAATCGGCTTTCTGAGCGCGTCGTAAGTTGGCTTAGAAGGGAAGGCTGTGTTGAAGCCTCCGAAGTACCGCTGTTTCGCTATGCAGCTTACAGTTTTATATGGGGGCTGCTTCCTTTTATCATAGTTACTGTATGGGGGATTATTTTCAACGCGCTACTCGAAAGCACTCTATTAATTCTTCCGTTTATGCTGATTCGCAAGTTTAGCGGCGGATATCATCTCTCCAACCCCGGTATTTGCTTTGCCACGTCAACTATCCTTTTGGGATTTGCCGTATGGGGATTAACTGTGATCAATAGCACTACTTCATCAACGGGACTATCTGTTGCAGTTTTTCTATCAGTAGTTATTATTTGCGTGTTTAGTCCTATCGATTCTGAAGCCAGACGCTTATCAGAGAAGGAAATTCGGGTATTCGGGAGGTGGGCCAGAGTTATTGTAATAGCAATGCTAATTGTGTACATTATTTTTCTGGCTATCAAACAGGACTATGTTGCCTTTCCTATCGGATTTGGGATAGTTTTACCAGCTTGTTTGCAAATGCCTGTATTGATCAAGCGGTTATTTGCAAATACACAAAAAAAGCATGACCAAAAGGGCCCATAAATTGTCGTTTCGTGCATCTTCTCTTGAATTCTCATAATTCAAAAAGTAAGATGTACTAAACGGCCGACTCGATAGTGTATAGCAGGCAAAATAGACTATCCGAACTATTTGGCTCGAGGCATAGTCATTTCTCGTTGACAAACGCAGGGCCAGCGTTTGCTATAGTCCAATGCCCACGATCGACATGTGGTGCCATTGCCGATCGTCTTGTGAAAGGACAAACACATTAACTGTATGTTGATTGCAGTTGGGGCAGAAAGAAATCAGCAAATACACCAAATACTAAATAGGGGGAGCTACGCATGAAAAAGGTTATTTCTCTTGTTATGGCCATTGCACTGGTTATGTGCCTTGCCATCCCCACTTTTGCGGCACAGCCCGACACTGTGGTGCCCCAGGCATGCAGTCACACTTGGGGAGCTGCTACTACGTCTACATCATGGGCTAAGTACAACGACTCGCAATGCAAAAAAACCGTTGTGGTGACAAGAGTATGTACTAAATGCGCGAAAGTCACGCAAACATCTACCGTCAGCTATCCTTATCATGGTGAAGCTTTGAGTCGTGCAAGTTGTGATGGCACTACTCAGACGCACGTTTACAACTGCCCCAATTGCGGTGCATATCGGTATACGAAGTGGATCGCATGTCCCGGTGCAGGTAAGAATCACAAAAATGGCTGTCAGTGGTTGCCTATCTAAACTCTTAGTAAGCTTTGTATAGTCAACCCGACCATTAAGCAACAATCTTAAAATGTTGCCGCACCACCCCAGGTGCGGCAACATTTGATATTACGAAAAGGGGGATAGAACTATGAATATTTTCCTCAAGCAGGCAACAAGGAGGCCGCTCTTTACCACATTGCTGGTATTGCTGCTCAGTTTCTCTGTTCTGCTCTCCTGCACCGGTTATTCCGCATGGGAAAGCGCCAAGACACAGAAAAATGAGATATCAAATGGTTACACAACGATTGCAATCCCGATAGAGCCTGATCTAAGCAACCTGTCACCAGAGGAGATTACCACCGCATTGCAGAATCGTGTATTTGCAGACAAAGCAGCGCAGGAAGCTCCCCAAATCACCACGGTTGACCGCCGCTGCCTGCTTTCTGCTCATATAGCGGGCAGTAGATCCCTCTCTTCCAGCAGCATCGACCCATCTGAATATAATACGGCATTCGATGGAGAATGCTATTCTCTCGCCGTATTTGCACTGCGCTGCAGCGGCATCCGGGAGCAGCCAACGGAAGGTATGTTTCTGTATGATGCAACATTCAGCGTTGAGGAAATCATCTGCCTGTCAGACGCATATAATACTTTCCCCAAACCTGATTCAGTACATATCTACAGCGATGTACGCGAATCAAATGGGGCAGTACCATTTGAAAAAGGTAAAACCTATCTTGTGTTCGGCCAATACCAAGATCATCGTGTCGTTCGGTCTGCCGATGGGTATGATCAGGTAAAAAATGAGAATCGCTACATTGTTCCGTTCCCTGAGATCAACAGCAATTTCTATGGTGAGCCCAGCAGTCTTGAACTTGGTAGTTATAATGGGCTGGACTACCATTTCCTTGCGGCAGGACAACTTCCTTGGGTCTGTGAATATACAGGGTCGGTGACAGATTATCTAAACAGCGATGCAGCTTCGACTTGGCGGGAAGATATTGTACCGCTTTGTCAGCTTAACTATGAGTCTGCGGCCGTGATACTGACCGATCGAGCAGAGAGTATGTATTCTTTTAATACCGGTGATGAGGCTTTGTTATCCGGGCGCTTTTTTACAGGCGAAGAGTACACAAACGGTGATGATGTGTGTGTCATCAGTGCAGCCTATGCTGAACAAAACGGCCTCCGGCTGGGAGATATGATTCAGCTTGACTACTATGATTCTGGATTTGGGGAATACAACAACGGTGCGACGGCGAATTCTATGCTTGCGGCGGAAGATCCGGGCCCTTATCGTCAACGATACTATATGTCTCTCGATGATGCGATCGGTGTATGCAAAAATTATACCGTTATTGGCATTTATACTGGCGCTCGATTCGCATTTGGCGCATATCAGCTTAATGCGGACACGATTTTGGTTCCCAAAGCATCTGTTCCTAATGCGCAGAATTATGAAACACGGGCAAATTCCTTACTGAACACTTTTGTCCTGAAAAATGGCTCTGCAAAAGAATTTGAAAAGTACATGGAGCAGCAGAACCTCGCTGGACAATTTCTCTATTTCGATCAGGACTTTTCTTCTATGCAGGAATCACTGGATGCACTTGAAACCAATGCCATGCGCCTGATGATGGTCGGCATCGGAGTATTCCTGCTTACTTCCGCACTGTTTTTGTTTCTGAATTTCCGCAGAATGAACTTGACGATCCGTGGTGTTCGCCTCTTGGGCAGGTCATCCAAGGCAGTATTCCGGGAAATCATCATGGCACTTATTCCTTTGGAAACCCTTGCAGTCTTGTTTGGCACATGTGCTGCAATTGCGCTATTTGATGTTGTTACACGGAATCTGCTTTCGAGCGCTCTTACGCTCCGACCGGAGGCAATGGCGGTTTCTGCTGTTACTGCATTTGTATTTCTCATGGTTTCTACTATGATCAGCACGGCGATCTTTGCGAACCGCAAGCTGATGAAAGCAAAATAAGGCTTGCCTTGAAAGGAGCATAATTGTCTATGTCTCAAAAAAACGGTCACGCTCTTGAAAGTGTAACACTGACTGCCATGCTCCGCCGATGGACATCAAGTCTGCTCCTTATTGCGGTTGCCGCCGCAGGGGCTCTTTCTGCAATGATCTTACAGAATTTAACTATCCGTCAGGAGAACGCTTTAAGCAGCACAATTGAGAACACCACGATTTCCTGCACCGTAACAAATGCAAAAGGTACTGATTCCGGCAACCTGCAAATGCTTTCGGCTTTTGTAGAGATGTTGGAGGGGAAACGACGGTTGCGGGAATGCTATTTGGACGATTATGTAAAAAACGTGCGGGCAAAAGCGAAAATGTCATTGGAGAAACCGGAAGGCGCAACACTCAGCAGGATTCTCTCGATCGATTCCGATCCCGCTCTTTCTCAAGCAGAAGGGGTCTATGTCCAATTTTTTGAAGACTGGGAGGAAGGAGTTCTGCGCGGGCAAGAACAAGTATGCCTGATTTCATCTGACTTGGTCACCGATGGCGAATACATTACCGTTGCCGCCGATATGGGCGAATCTGCACGATTGCGAATCATAGGGACTGTTACAAACGGCCCGAGCAATGAAATATATTGTCCCTATTTCATGTCATGGAGTGAAGGCGTTTCCGTTGCTTTTCTGACGGACAGCTGTTCTTTCGATATCCGAAACAATCAAAAGCTGGAAGAAAGCAAATCGTATATTTACGAGTGGTTTGTTCGCCCGGATCTCAGCAATCAAATGGATGGCCTTACTTTTGGTGTTTTAATCCACGATGAGACCTATCAGAAAAATATAGAGGAGATTCAGGCGAACCTTTCCATGCTGCATCTGTTGCTGCCGGTTTTGATCATTGTATGCGGCGGCATCGGCTTTTTCGCAAGTTTTCTGGCAACTCGCGGCAGGACAAAAGAGTTTGCTGTCATGCGCTGCCTCGGCATGAAACAATGTAAAATTTTTGGATTGGTCATGGGAGAACTTTCTATTCTCGCTTTTACAGGTGCACTTTTTGGTATAGCGGGCGGTATTCTTCTGGAAGGCGAAATACAGACAAGTGCATTGCTTCATGCTGCGCTGATGACAGGTATATTTTTACTCGGTTCCGCGGTTGCAGCACTTCGGATCACAAGCATAAATGTTATGAATCTCATGAAGGTGGAGGATTGAATATGAATATCCTGACTTCCAAACAAGTTACATACGAATATAGAAATGCAGTCCAGACAGTAAGGGCTGTGAATGGTGTCAGTTGCACTTTTCAACAGGGGCATGTTTATGCCATTGTAGGGCCTTCCGGCAGCGGGAAGACTACATTTCTATCGTTGCTTGCAGGACTGGATGTGCCGACCTCCGGCACGATCGAATTAGACGGAGAATCCACGGCGAAAATGAACCGTGATTCTTACCGGCTGAACCATGTGTCCGTGATTTACCAGAATTTCAACTTGTTTCAACACCTGACCGTGTTGGAGAACGCCGCCTATCCCCTGTATGTCCGCAAAATGCCAAAGAAAAAAGCGGATGAGCTCGCAGCAGAAAAACTTCTGCAAGTTGGGTTGAAGGAGGATCAGTTCAAGCGGTTTCCCAATATGCTCTCCGGAGGAGAGCAGCAGCGAGTGGCTATCGCCCGCGCGCTAACCTCAGGCAGTGAGCTTATTCTGGCAGACGAACCTACCGGCAATTTGGACAGTGAAAACAGCCGAAACATTGTTGGTATTCTGCAAGGGCTGGCCCATGAGGGAAATCGCTGTGTTATCATTGTCACCCACGATCCCGCAGTAGCAGAGGTAGCCGATGTGCTACTAAAGATGAAAGACGGTAAGTTGATTCACTGATCCGTTGCATCACCTATTTGCACAAGGAAAATGACCGACAGTGCCATATACCAAAAGATTCGCTTGCAGTTTAGAGCCCATTTTGGTGACTTGAAGTCTTATGTCTTCAAGGATATGGCTACGGAAATCCGTAAAATGGTTGTCACCTTGCGGTGTATAGCAAAAACATGATGCCGATTTGATAGATGCTTTCGCTGCTGTGACCGGACAATGAGGATTATCCTGAAAGCATGGCAAAAGCATCGGGCGCTTGATCCATCGCTTGCATCAATTATTCAACTTGATTTCTACTCATTCCTTGATGCTGAACTGCACGGCCATTATAATAATGAATTAAACGCACTTGCTTTGCGGCTTCTGCCGCTTTGCAGGTGCGTTTTGCTATATCTGTGCCTTTTGCGTGGCAGCGTAGGCTGCCGCAGCCCTCCGTCCGATTTGGATCATTCAAAAATTCAAATCGAAACGGAGGATAACGCTATGGATGGAAACCATCCGAAACGAAGAAAGGACAAATATGATCCCTATACCATCAGCACGACCGAGGACGGCCGCCACTGGCTGACCTTTTCAGACGGGCAAGGCAATCGACATCATTTTGAGATCAGTGCTGCCGTATTTACACTGTTCGATTCCTTTGAGTTGGACGATCTCTCCTATCTGAACGAGGTGGATCGCCACTATGAGCAGTCGGAGCTCACGGAGGCATCGTTGTATGACCGAGCCGTGCATCGCCTGGCGACGGTCGAAGAAAGCGCTTTGCAGAGCATGGAATATGCGCAGTTACATAGGGCGATCTCTGAACTGCCCGAAATACAAAAGCGGAGGTTGATCCTCTACTATTTTCAAGGCTTGA
>OGWV01003022.1_pt1 | contig 10051 bp, 7 predicted proteins | sample 1576081 | NCBI WGS metagenome assembly OGWV01 (sample SAMEA3541541, study PRJEB24748) | human gut metagenome | biome: human gut; feature: human-associated habitat; material: faeces | place: China | collected 2012 | reverse complement strand
CGAATCGTTGACGGATTTTTTCATTTTGGGGCTTGACTTTTAATAGTTAGTCTCCGATACTCACACACCGGAGGGGATTTTCCATATCAGAAATGCATCAGGAAAGGATCATGCGGTCGTTGGCGAACTCGCCGCCGGACGCGATCTGGAACTTGGCCAGCAGGTCGGAGACATGCAGGTTCTTCTTCTCTTCCCCGGAGACATCATAGATGATGTGGCCCTCGTGCATCATGATCAGGCGGTTGCCGTACCTGATGGCATCCTTCATGTTGTGGGTGATCATCATGGTGGTCAGGTGGTTCTCCTCCACGATCTTGGCCGAGAGGGTCAGCACCTTGAGCGCCGTCTTGGGGTCCAGAGCGGCGGTGTGCTCATCCAGCAGCAGGAGCTTGGGCTTGTTCATGGTAGCCATGAGCAGGGTCAGCGCCTGGCGCTGACCACCGGACAGCAGACCCACGCGGGCGGTCAGGCGGTCCTCCAGGCCCAGGTCCAGGCTCTTGAGCAGTTCACGGTAGCGCTCCCGTTCGGCCTTGGTGATACCGATTCTCAGGCCGCGGCGCTTGCCGCGCCGGGCGGCCAGGGCAAGGTTCTCCTCGATCTGCATGGTGGCGGCGGTGCCGGTCATGGGGTCCTGGAACACGCGGCCGATGTAGGCGGCGCGCTGGTGCTCCCCCAGTTTGGTCACGTCGATGCCGTCAATGATGATCTTGCCGCTGTCCACAGGCCACACACCGGCCACAGCGTTCAGCATGGTGGATTTGCCCGCGCCGTTGCCGCCGATGACGGTGACAAAATCACCTTCGTTCAATTTCAGATTCAGACCGTTCAGGGCCGTTTTCTCGTTGACGGTACCGGCGTTGAAGGTCTTGGAAACATTCTGGATCTCAAGCATTTTTTGCATCCTCCTTCTGTGCCTTCTTTGCTGCGGGCTTTGCGAAGTACTTGCTCTTCCAATAGGGCACGGCCAGGAACACCGCCACTACGGAGGCGCTCAGCAGCTTGAGCAGGTTTGCATCAAAGCCGAGGGTCAGCACCAGCTGAATGACGATGTAGTAGATAATGGCACCCAGCGAGACGGACACCAGCTTGAGGGCAAAGTTGTGGAAGATGCGGCTGAACAGGGCCTCGCCGATGATGACGGCGGCCAGACCGATGACGATGGCACCACGGCCCATGCTGACATCGGCAAAGCCCTGATACTGGCTCAGCAGTGCGCCGGACAGGGCCACCAGACCGTTGGAGACCGCCAGACCCAGCACCACGTTGAAGCTGGTGTTGATGCCCTGGGCGCGGCTCATGGCGGGGTTGGAACCGGTGGCGCGGATGCCGCAGCCCAGCTCGGTGCCAAAGAACCAGTACAGCACACCGATGACCACGGCGCTGACCAGAATGACCATGATGATGGGGTTGTGCAGGGCAAGCTCCTTGACCCAACGCAGGGAGAGCAGCAGGTCGTACTTATCCACGTTGATGGACTGGTTGGCCTTGCCCATGATCTTCAGGTTGATGGAGTAGAGGGCCAGCTGGGTCAGAATACCAGCCAGAATGGCCGGGATGCCCATAAAGGTGTGGAGCAGGCCGGTGACAAGGCCGGTGGCCAGACCGGCCAGCAGGGCGATGAAAAGCGCTGCCCAGACGTTCATGCCGGAGAGCAGGCACATAACGCAGACCGCGCCGCCGGTGCCAAAGGAACCGTCTACGGTCAGGTCAGCCACATCCAGGATGCGGTAGGTCAGGTACACGCCAATGGCCATGATGCCCCAGATGAGGCCCTGCGCACAGGCACCGGGCAAGGCACCGGGCAGGTTAGCAAGTCTTGCAAGAATATCCAAAACGTTTTCCTCCTGTAACTACACTTTTTTCTGATACGGGAAAGCGGAGAAGAGCCAAAATTCGTTCTTCTCCGCTGATTTTATTGTAAAGCCTCTCCGTCACCGCAGCGCGGACCCGGCTTCCCTGTCAGGGGAGCTTTCTGCAAAACAGACTGAGCGCCTGTTATTCCTCAATGGCCTCGTAACCCTCGGGAACGGTCATGCCCAGATCATTGCAGATGGTCTTGTTGTACTTCTTGGTCACGTTGGTGTACTCAACGGGCATGGTGGAGATATCGGCCTCACCGGTCAGGACCTTGGCGGCCATCTCACCGGTGGTGTAGCCCAGATCGTAGTAGCTGATGGACAGAGTCGCCACGCCGCAGCCGGAGCAGATGCCCTCCTCACCGGCGAACACGGGCTTCTTGGCCGGGCGGCAGATGCCATCGATGATGCCGGTGTTGGCAGCGCAGGTGTTGTCGGTGGGGACATACACTGCGTCGTTCTCGTCGGCAGCCTTCTGGCAGACAGAGGCCAGATCGTTGGAATCAGAGAAAGCGTACTGGGTGGCGGTAATGCCCTTGGCCTCAAGGTACTTCTGGACCTCGTCTACCTGATACTGGCTGTTTGCCTCGGCAGAGCAGTAGAGCAGGCCCACCTTGGTGGCCTCGGGCAGCCACTCGGTGATCATATCCGCCTGCTGATCCAGCGGAGCCAGATCAGAGGTGCCGGAGACATTGCCGCCCACGGTGCCATCGAAATCGGTCAGGCCCAGAGCCACGCCGTATTCGGTGACGGAGGTGCCCAGAATGGGGATGCTGTCGGTGGCAGCCTGTGCGGCCTGCAGGGCGGGGGTAGCGTTTGCCATGATCAGGTCAACGCCTGCGGAAACAAAGCCATTGGCGATGGTGGCGCAGGTTGCGGAATCGTTCTGGGCGTTCTGGAAGTCAAAGGTGACATTCTCGCCGAACTGTGCGGTCAGAGCATCCTCAAAGCCCTGGGTGGCAGCGTCCAGAGCGGCGTGCTCCACCAGCTGGCAGATGCCAACGGTATACTTCTGGCCGTCAGCCGCTGCGGAAGAAGCCGCAGCAGAGGAAGCGGTGGAAGAAGCAGCCGTGGAGCTGGAGGAACCGCCGCAGGCAGTCAGGGCAGCAGCTGCGCCGCAGACAGCAGCGGCAGACAGGAACGAACGACGAGAAATTTTACGCATGATATTACTCCCTCAATTCTACTTTCGCGGCAACAGGACACCGCATGAAAGTCAGTATTCAAGCGGCATATCGCATCGCGCTGCCGCTTTACACTCGTGAAGTATATCACACTTTTCTCCTCAAAACAACCGGGGAACAGCCCGAATTATCAATCAAAGTAATTTTATCTATCACTTTTTTCGATGGTTTTGTGCCGCATCTGCATCCCTTCGAGCTTTTTCAGCTCAACGTCCAGCCAGAGCAGATTTTCTTCCAGCTGGGGGCGGTACTCTTTTGCAAAGTCGTACCGGTAATACAGCGCCTGCCACAGCTTTTCCTGCATCCGCCGGGCAAACACCGGCTCAAACAGAGCGTCCAGCCGCTCCACGGTATCTTCCAGTTCCATGCACACCTGCGCCCAGCGCACATCGGTGGCCTCCCGGGCGGGCACGTCGTACCGGGCCAGATAATCCCCCACCCTTGCCGCAATGACCTGCCCGCCGCACTGGGTGGGCTGCAAAAAGTAGGATACCTGCCCGTCCTTCGTGATCTCCTGCGCCAGCGGGTAAAGGGCGCAGACCAGCGGCTCGGCATCGTGGATGGCGCAGTGGTTCCCGGTGAGGAAGGGACAGTTGCCGTGCTCCTCCTTCAGCGGGGCCAGCCGCAGCACCGGCAGGCGGCTGACCCGCCCGATGCTTCCCCGGCAGAACGCCCGGGCCACGGTGCGGGGCGGCAGGCGCAGGCGGGCCGCAATGCGCCACAGGTCAAAGCCCGACAGCACGATATCCTCCCGCCCCCGGCAGCAGCCGCCGCAGCCCGCGCAGGCAAACGAAAACGCCTCGTCCCGGGCAAGCAGGGGCGCGGTGCGGGTAAAATCGGTGCGGCCGCAGAGATCGACCTGTGAATCCTTGAGCATGATGGTTCTCCTGTTCTGTGAATAGTTTTGTTCCATTGTACCACAAAGCCGGGCATAGAAAAAGGGAGCGTATCCGCTCCCCTGTTCAGGCCCCCCGGCTCACACGGCGATAGACCGTTACGGCATCCTCGATGTGGTAGGGCGCGGTGCTGTGGTTTCCCCCCGCCCCGGCCGTGACCAGAATGTATTCCCTGCCCTTCACCTCAGCCAGACTGGCAAGGCAGAGCCCTGCCTCCCCGGTGTAGCCGGTTTTACCGCCCAGAATCCGGCCACGGTGCAGCTCTGTGCCGTCCAGCTGGCTCAGCAGGGTGCTGTGCATCGTGAACCCCTGCGGGTGGCAGTTGGTGGCCGGAACGGTATACCGCTCCGTGGTAAACAGCTTGCGGAAGGTCTCGTTCTGCAGGGCTGCTTCCGTCAACCGGGCCATGTCCCGCACGGTGGAAACATGTTCCGGGTCGTGCAGGCCCGTGGGGTTGCAGAAATGTGTGCCGGTCATCCCCAGCTCTGCCGCTTTCTGGTTCATCCGGGCCACAAAGACTTCCTCGCTGCCGCTTACCTCCCGGGCCAGCGTCTCGCAGCACTCGGCCCCCGAGGGCAGCATGGCCCCGTACAGCAGATCCCGCACCGTGGCCGTTTCCCCGGCCCGAAATCCTGCCAGCGAGGCATTCTGGGCCTGCAGAGCCGGAAAGATCTCCTCCGGCAGGGTCACGGGCGTGTCGAGGTCCGGGTTTGCTTCTATGGCCAGCAGCGCCGTCATCATCTTGGTCATGGAAGCCGGATAGATCGTGCTGTCGGCATCCTTTTCGGCCAGCACCTCCCCGCTGTCGGCCTGCAGTAAAATGGCATGGGGACTGTTCAGCCCATCCAGTGTAACCCGCCGGGGCCACAGCAGCAGAAGCAGGGTTGCCAGTACCAGCAGCCAGAACAGCCGCCGGAAGGGTCTGCGCCGGTGCTTCCGGCGGCGCGGTGAAGTTTTCATTCTCGTTCTCATCCTTTTTTGCAAAATCAAAAGCGCTTTCATCCCCTAATACGAGACGAGAGCGCCTTTTTCTGCAAAAAGTGGGGCCGCCCCACAAAAAATTGTGCAGCGGCCCCAAGCCAGTTTAGTTTTTTACCATTTTACGTCATTTACAGGAACGTGTTCAGTGCTGTGCCTTATGGAACATGCCCTTGCGCTTACGCTCCAGCAGATAACCGGCAGCCAGCAGGACACCGCCTGCACGCACCAGAACATCTGCCATCCAGTTGGTGGTACCGGTCTGGATCAGCTTGCCGCTCTCCGGGGCGGGCGTGGTCTTAGCGACTGCCTGCTCCACGGTGGGAGTGGTGGGCCGTGTATTTTGCACAGCCGGGGTAGTCGGCGTAGTGGAAGCCGGAGGAGTAGGATCGGAGTCCTTGGGCGTTTCCGGAGCCGGAGGAGTAGGATCGGAGTCCTCGGGCGTTTCCGGAGCCGGAGGAGTAGGATCGGGGTCCTTGGGCGTTTCCGGTTTCGGGTTCGTGGGGATCACAGGGTCGGTCACTTCCCGCAGAGCGCCGTAAATGGTCACGGTGTACCGTGCGGAGTCGGTGCCATCGATGTTCTCGCCGGTGACCTTCACGTTGGAATCCGGGCCAAAGGCATCCAGCACGCCCGCTGCTGCGGTGGTGTTGGGGTTGTTCTGGCTCTCATAGCCCCAGACGATGGTATAGGTCTTGCCCTCATACTCGTACTCGGTGCCATAGACCATATCATAAGCGCTGGGCGCACCTTCTGCCTGCTTTTCGTAGTTGCCCCAGATGAGCTTGGTGTTGCCCTCTGCATCGGTGGTCTTGGTGAAGTTCAGGCTCTTGCCGTTCACCACCATATCCCGCAGAATAACGACCTGATCGCCATTCTCAGCGGTCTGGTAGGCAGTGTCGAAATTGTATCCGGTCTGCTTCAGCTCTTCCAGTGCCTTGCCGATGATCTCCGGGTCATGGGAACCGTCTACATCCAGCATATAGTTCAGTGCGGCGGCGGGCACCCACACGGAGAGATACTGTTTCCCGGTCTCCTTGTTCAGGTCAGAGAGGTAGGTATAGGTCTGGCCTTTATAGGAAAGGGCATCGAAGTTTGCGTGGGTATCATCCTTGGTCAGAAGGAAATTGGTCAGCTTGTCGCCCTGTTCGTTCACCGGCCACAGGGTGTTGTCGGCCTTGTAGTCATAAGTCAGCGTGCCGCCGGTAACGACGAGCTTCTGACCGGGGTAGTACGTGTTCCCTACAATGGTGGGAGCTTCCACATGGGCGTTATTCTTGATAGAAATCTTGGAGTAGGGACCGTCGATGTAGATGCCGCTGTGGTTATAATCGCCCTTTACAAGGACGGTGCCGTCATCCACAGTCAGGGTGCAACGCATGCCCAGACTGATGCCGGAATACGAATTGTGCAGGTCCATGGACAGAACGCCGCCCTTGTCCACCAGAATATCGTGGTAGGCATAATAAGCAAGAAGGTTATAGTTATCGTGAGAACCATCGGTCATGTTGTAGACGCTGCCATCCGTGATATGCAGCTTGGTTCCCTTGCTGTTGCGGAGCTGGATGGCCATATCCCGCGTGGTGGAATCGACCGTGCTGTTGCCCGAAATGAGTACATTCCGGTAGCCGGCAACGATGCCGTAGTTCGCCTGCAGGTTGAGCTTGCTGCCATTTTTGACGATCAGGCTGCCGTTTTTACCCGAATCCTCGCAGTAAATGGCATATCTTCCGACGTTCTCCTCCTTGGTCAGTTCTGCCGAGATATTGGCAGTGGTATGATCAAACGTGACGGTCGTATCGCTATTGTTGCCGGTCTCAATGCCTAAGCTCTTGCCCTCGATGGTAACGTCCGAATCCTTGAAGGTGATGTCACCGGCGGCTTCCAGCTTGGAGCCATCCTTAGCCGTACCGCTGCCTTCGTAGCGGATGCCGGCATCGCTGTTGGTGATGTTGAGGGTGCTGTTCTCGGTAGTCAGGCTGGTGCTGGCACCCTGATGGCCGTAAATGCCGGTCTTGGTGTTCTTGATGTTCAGCGTGCTCTTGGCCTTGACGATGATGTCGTTCCAGCTGGCAATGCCAATACCGCCGTTCTCGTGCGTTTTACCGTCTTCCCCTACATGCGAACCGTCGATGGTCAGGGAAGAACCACCGTCCAGCGTGAGATCACCGTGCTGGGTGACGCCACGGCCGCTCTGGGTGGAGCCGGAAACATGGGTGTCCTGGATGGTGACGTCCGCGCCGTCCGTGATGGTGACGCTGGAATCCTCCTCGTCAGAGCCGCCTGCGATCACCATACCGGTGGTGGTGCCCTTGATGGTCAGGCTGCCGCCAGTGGTCTCTTCGGTGGTGTCGGAAGTCTCTTCCTTGTCGCCCTTGATGGTCAGGTGGGCGTCCTTTTCGGCGCCCGAGAAGTCGGAAGCCACTTCGCCGCCCACGCGGATGCCCTCCACGTTGGTGTTGTCGGAAACGTTTTTGTCGCCGGTGGCCTGCGAGCCGTCGATGACGTTGTCGCCCTTGAGGGTCAGGTCAACGTCCGAACCCTGCCGCACGTCCAGACCGGCGCTGTTCTTGTTGGTCTGGTTGATGGTGGTATCTTTCAGGGTCAGGTCCACCTTGGTGTCCTTATTTTCGTCGGTGCCGTCCAGATCCTTGCCGATGTCGATGCCGTTGCCGCCGGTGGTCAGGGTGGAATCCTTGACGGTCAGGTCAACGTTTGCGCCCTCGCCGACGGTCACGGTGGACTCGCCGGTCTTGCTGGTGTCGGCGTTCACGCCGTCGATCACGATATCCACGTCACGGCCTTCGGAGCCGTCGGCGTTATCGGTCTTTTTGACGTCCTCTTGCACGGTGACGGTGTTCTCAGTGGGGGTATCCTTGTCACCCTTGATGATGATCTTGCCGTCGTCCTCTTTGTCCTCGTTGACGTAGGTGCGGTTCTCCTTTTTGTCCTCGCCCTGATAGCTGAACGCGCCGCGGTCGGTATCTTGGCCGATGGTGACATCACCGTCGGCCAGATCATAGCTCACGGCAGAAGCGCTGGCGCTGATGGTGCTCACGGCAATGGCGGTGGCCAGTGTGACAGCAACGACCTTTTTCTGTTTACGCAATCTCATGAGTAATACCTCCTCAAAAATGGGAACCTGATCTCCAGGCGGTTCCGACTCACACACAAAAAGATACCAGAAATTGGATCTATATGGGGATAAAACAGAGTAATAAACTCTGCTTATGATATACTATTTTCTGGCTGCACTGTCAATAAGTTCACGGAAATACGCGGATAATTGGCAAAATGCAAAAAAAATGCATGATTTCGGAAAAATTGCCTCTGCCAATTTGCTCTGCCTTGCGGCACAGCTGATGAAGAGGATGCGTAATACTCTGGATGACAAACCACAGAATAACCAATATCAGGAAAGCAAAAACCAGCGAAATAATAAGAACCAGAATACTGGCATCCATTATCCAGGCACCAATATCAGAGACTGCGCTATAGGCAATGATATATTTTACCTGTGCGGACTGGATAGGAGCTTCATAAATATTGACCAGGTAAGATTGGCCATCGCTGCCGACCAGACTGGTTGTTTCCCCATTGCAAAGCTCTCTGTGTTCCTGGATATACTGGGTAAAGTCAAGGGCGAGAGGAGTCAGGGCTTTCCGTTCCTGCTCATCACGAGGATAAATCAAGTTCATACGCGATGCGAAAATCATTAACCTGGCAGTTTTATCTGTCTTGTGCATGAAAGAACTGATTTGAAACAGAAAATTGCCGACGGGTTCCGAAAGATTGGCAATAGCGCCTGAGCGTTCTGGATTTTGTACGGGAGAATAAGAGACCGCTTTTGGATCCAATGTCTGATTCATGATAGGAATAATCTGTTCCTGGAGAAGCTCCAGATTTTGGGCAGCCTCTTGATATGCATAGTTTTCAGCTGTATGACGGAAAATAATGCAGGAGAGCGGAGGCAAAAGGAGCAGAGCCGCTATAGTCGGCAATAAGATCCGGCATAAAATAGACTGTCTTTTCATAAAATTTCATCCTCCAGTGCAAGACGGAAACCAAATCCCCAGACCGTTTCAATACGGACATTGCTTTTTTGAGCCCGCAGCTTACGCCGGAGCCGTTTTACCAGGTCATCAGTGGCGCGGGTATCAGCCTGCCAGTCCATTTTCCATAAGGTTTCTAAAAGCTCATTCCGGCTGACAGCCCGTTCCTGATGGGATATCATATAGGAAAGAAAATCAAATTCGGTTGGAGTCAGAGCCAGCGGTTCATGATTGAGCACAGCAGTGTGGAAATTGGGAGAGAGCGTTAAAGCTCCAAATGTCAGATCTTTGGAGGGACTTGCAGCAGAAGAGGACTTTTGACTTCTGCGTAAAAGTGCCCGAACCCTGGCAACCAATTCCTGGGGAAGAAACGGTTTAATTAAGTAATCATCGCTGCCCAGAGTCAGACCAGTTATCCGATCGAAGGGACTATCTTTAGCAGAAACAATGATGATCGGAAGTTCGGAATTTTCCTGGCGAAGCTGTGAACAGATGCTCAATCCATCAGAACCAGGCATCATAATATCTAAAATAACTAAATCAGGCAGGGAATTTTTGCAAGCTTCTAATAGCGAATCCCCAGTTGAAAAAGTTTGAACGGAAAAGCCTTCCTGAGAGAGAAAGAGTTCAATTAAGTCACGAATATTTTTTTCATCATCTGCAAGATATATAGACTGAGACATAAAATCCTCCTTATATAGCTGTATTTGGAATAGTTCGGTACACTGATGCTATCATAACATTTTGCATATGGCAGGTAAAGCTTTGCCACAAGATTGCCGCAGTTTTACCCTCGTATTATCGCAAGGTCTTATAGTACAATGCTGACATGGAACAGAAGAAAGGTTCCAAAACAAAAATTAAAGGAGAGATTACTATGAAAATGACAAAAAAATAACTTCTTTAGCAGTTGCTGCCGCTATGTGTATGGCAATGTCCACTTCTGTTTTTGCAGCAGAGGCAGTACCATCTGAAAAGCAGGCATTTGTACTTGCAGACGGTTTAAAGAACGGTCTTGTAGGCGGTCTTGCGCCCCTACAGTCTCTGCAACGGGAGCGCGCCTCTTTTGCCGTGTAATCAATCCT
>OGWV01003014.1_pt1 | contig 10072 bp, 11 predicted proteins | sample 1576081 | NCBI WGS metagenome assembly OGWV01 (sample SAMEA3541541, study PRJEB24748) | human gut metagenome | biome: human gut; feature: human-associated habitat; material: faeces | place: China | collected 2012 | reverse complement strand
ATGGAATTTACTCTTGCATTTGGTCCAAAACCGGAATTTAGTTTTTCATTTAAGTTTGTAATCTTGTGGTCGGCGAAAAAATATAGTATAATTGAAAAAAAGAACATATGTTCCCTAAAAAATGTTAGGAGGTGCAGCGAATGCCGGAGCAGACACGTAGTTATGTAGCGATTGATCTGAAATCTTTCTATGCTTCGGTGGAGTGCAAGGAACGGAATTTGGATCCGCTTACGACGAATCTGGTTGTAGCCGATCCGGAGAGGACAACGAAGACGATCTGTCTTGCTGTTTCTCCTGCGCTGAAAGCATATGGGATTCCGGGAAGGGCAAGACTTTTTGAGGTTGTCCGGAAGGTGAAGGAGATCAACGACGAGCGAAAGCGGAAAAATGGAGGACATGAATTTACCGGGCAATCCTGTGACACCGGGGAATTAAAGGCAGACCAGAGCTTTGCACTGGATTATATCACGGCGGTTCCGAGGATGGCACTCTATATGAAGTACAGCACCCGGATTTATGACATTTACCTGAAGTATGTTGCACCGGAAGACATACATGTCTATTCAATCGATGAGGTTTTTATGGATGTTACCGATTATCTGCATACTTACCGGCTGACACCGGAAGAACTTGCAGGAAAGATAATGCGGGAAATCTATGAGCAGACCGGGATTACGGCGACAGCTGGAATTGGTACGAATCTGTATCTGGCAAAGATTGCGATGGATATCATGGCAAAGCATAGCGAACCGGATGAGAATGGTTTCCGGTTTGCAAGTCTGGATGAGATGAGTTATCGCAGATCTTTGTGGAATCACAGACCGCTTACGGATTTTTGGCGTGTGGGAAGAGGCTATGCGAAAAAGCTGGAACAATGTGGACTGTATACCATGGGAGATATTGCCAGATGTTCGGTTGGAAAAGAGAATGAATTTTATAACGAAGAGCTTTTGTATAAAATGTTCGGTGTGAATGCAGAACTTCTGATCGATCATGCCTGGGGCTGGGAACTGTGTACGATTGCAGATGTAAAAGCGTATCAGCCGGAGCATAACAGTGTTGGTGCAGGACAGGTACTACATTGCCCGTATGATGCCCAAAAGGCGAAAATTGTGGTTAAAGAGATGCTGGACCTTTTGACGCTTGATCTTGTAGAAAAGCATCTGGTTACGGATCAGATCGTGCTGACTGTCGGATATGATATCGAGAATCTGACAAGTGGAAAAGGTTATACAGGGGAGGTGACAGTGGACCGGTATGGAAGAAAGATTCCAAAGCATGCACATGGAACAGCGAATCTACGAGAGTATACAGCTTCTGCGAGAATGATAACCGATGCAGTGATGGAACTGTATGACCGGATTGTGAATCCGCATTTGATGGTGCGGCGGATTTCGATGGCAGCGAATCACGTATTGGATGAAAAGAAAGCGGCAGATAAGACAGAATTCCGGCAACTGGATCTGTTTACTGATTTTACCGGAGGTAATGAAAAGAAGCAGCAGGATGAGAAGCTTGAACGGGAGAAGAAGATGCAGGAGGCAGTGCTTTCGATTAAGAAGAAGTATGGGAAGAATGCAATTCTGAAGGGACTTAATTTTCAGGAAGGAGCCACTACCAAAGAGCGGAATGAGCAGATCGGAGGGCATAGGGCATGACAGGATACGAGGATATCATTCATTTACCGCATCATGTATCGGTCAGACATCCGCAGATGTCAAGGCAGGACAGAGCGGCGCAGTTTGCCCCGTTTGCAGCGCTGACCGGACATAAAGATGCAATCAGGGAGACCGAAAGACTGACCGAGCGGAAACGCAGACTCAGTGAGGATTGCAGACAGATACTGGATCTGTATTTACGGGAAGTATGCCAGAGTCAGAAGCCACGGGAAGTGGATTTTGAATATTTTGTACCGGATCAGAAAAAGGAAGGTGGCTCTTACCAGAAGAAGTCCGGTTGTATCCGGAGGATTGACACCTATCTGAATGAAATCGTACTGCAGAGTGGAGACAGGATTCCACTTGATGAAATCGTAGACATTGATGGAGTGATTGCCGCAGCTGACGAAGTGTGATAGAATAAATTTTATGATGTTATAGACTGAGCATAGTATTGTTGATACTTGTATGACGAAATGTCTGATTTTAACTTTATGCAAGTTGTGTATGGATAATTGAGTACAGAGATAAACAGACTGCATAAAGTTAGAAAAGTTCAGAAAAGGCACAGAAAACCAGGCAGGGAGAATGGAAAGAATGAAACCAGTTTACGAAAGATTCATCGAAAATCCGGATTTTACGAAACCGGATTTTGTCGAATTGATAAAATGTGCAGAAGATCCGGAGGCAGTCCGGAGACTGAAAGAGGAAGCAGTCCGTATCCGGGAGATTTATTATGGGAAAAAGGTATTTACCAGAGGGCTGATCGAATATACCAATTATTGTAAGAATGACTGCTATTACTGCGGAATCCGCAAGAGTAATACGAATGCAAAGCGCTACCGTCTGACAGAGGATGAGATTATGGCATGCTGTGAGAATGGGTATGAGCTTGGATTCCGGACGTTTGTGCTACAGGGCGGAGAAGATGCTTATTATACGGATGACCGGATGGTAGAGATTATTAAAAAAATCAAGGAAGCATATCCGGAATGTGCACTGACTTTGTCTATCGGAGAGAAGTCTTATGAGAGTTACAAAAGATTTCGGGAAGCTGGAGCAGACCGGTATCTGCTTCGCCATGAAACGGCGAATGAGGAGCATTACCGGAAGCTGCATCCGGAGAAGATGAGCCTTGCCGTTCGTAAGAATTGTCTGTATGATCTGAAGAAGCTTGGTTATCAGGTGGGGGCTGGCATGATGGTTGGTTCACCTTATCAGACGACAGAGGATCTTGCAGAGGATCTGGTATTTCTGAAGGAATTGCAGCCGGAGATGGTGGGAATCGGACCGTTTATCCCACACCACGATACGCAGTTTGCAAAAGAACCGGCAGGAAGTGTCGAGATGACACTGTTTTTGCTCGCTGTGATCCGAATCCTGCTGCCGAAGGTACTTCTTCCGGCGACAACAGCACTTGGTACGATGGATCCACTCGGCAGGGAAAAAGGTCTGCAGGCCGGGGCGAATGTTGTGATGCCGAACCTTTCACCGGTAAAGAACCGGAAGCAGTATGAGCTGTATGACAACAAGATCTGTACCGGTGAAGAGGCAGCAGAATGTCGCGGATGTATGGGGAGACGAGTAGCAAGTGTTGGATATGAGCTGGTGACAGAGCGTGGGGATGCAGTGTAGAATCGAACGGATTTTCTGTAAAAAATTACTAAAATCATGTTTCTGATTTTAAACAGATATTACAAAGAAGAAAATTTATTTTGAAAAATTAAAAGGAATTTGGAGAAAGAAAACATTTTTCGATACATTTCGGTGGATTTCGCAAGCTGTCAAACTGGTATTTTCAGTAGCAAAAGAATCTCCCTTTTTACCACTAGGAAAGTACACCGCAGATATGCTACTATATAGAAGTCGACAATACTTATACGCGTAAGAACAGGAGGAACTTGATTTAGCCGTTTCTAATAAAAGACCGCAAGCCTTTCTTGTAACATGCGGTATCAGAAATAGAATATTTTATTTTGAAGCATATGGAAATTGTATATAGATAACCATATATACAAACCGGACACCGGGGAATGGAACCGTAAAAGGTTTCGTTCCCCGGTGTTTTGCTGGAGAATGAAAGGTATCGTTTGAATTTATGGGTGAATTTTTGTTTCAGGCTTCTGTTTCAGGCTTCTGAATTTTATCCCTACCGAAATTTTCAGTTTTATGGTATGATGAAAAAGTATGTAATCATTGCAGAAAAAGTCGTTTATGATAAAAATATGAGGATTACATGAAAGAGGAAGCTAGCCTGGAAAAGGTTTTGTTTCCGATTCCGAATTTGGGGAGGAATATAATTTGAGTAAGAAAAATGAGTATCAGGGACATTTGATCCGTGAGGTTTACCCGGATTCAATTGCCGAGGCGATGGAGATCGAGCCGGGAGATGTCCTTCTACGAATAAACAACCAGAAAATAGAGGACGTTTTTGATTATCGTTACATGATCAAGGATGAGTATGTAGAAGTGCTGATCCGCAAGCCGGACGGGGAAGAATGGCTTCTGGAGATCGAGAAAGAGTATGATGATGACCTTGGCGTAGAATTTGAAAATGGTCTGATGAGCGACTACCGTTCCTGCAGCAACAAGTGTATTTTCTGTTTTATCGACCAGATGCCGCCGGGAATGCGTGAGACCTTGTATTTTAAAGATGATGATTCCCGTCTGTCTTTCCTGCAGGGCAATTATATTACCCTGACGAATATGAAGCAGAAGGATGTGGACCGTATTATCGAGATGCAGCTTGCGCCGATCAATATTTCTGTGCAGACAACGAACCCGGAACTGCGCTGCAAGATGCTACACAATCGTTTCGCCGGAGAAAAGCTGAAATTCCTGGATGATCTGTATGCCGGACATGTGGAGATGAATGGGCAGATCGTACTGTGCAAGGGAGTTAATGATAAGGATGAGCTGAAGCGTTCTATCGAAGATCTGATGAAGTATCTGCCGTTTATGCGGAGTGTGTCAGTGGTTCCGGCAGGACTTTCCAAATACAGGGAGGGACTTTATCCACTGGAGCTTTTTGATAAAGAAGAAGCGGAAGAGGTCATTGATTTGATCGAGAGCTATCAGAAGAAGGCGTATGACGAGTTTGGACTTCATTTTATCCATGCAAGTGACGAGTGGTATATCCTTGCAGAGCGGGATTTCCCAGAGGAAGGACGTTATGACGGATATATCCAGCTGGAAAATGGTGTTGGCATGATGCGGCTTCTACGGGATGAATTTTACCATGCCTTTGAAGAGCTTCAGGAAAGTGAAGAATATCCAAAGTTAAAAGAAGGGATCGCACGGACATTTACCATTGCGACTGCAAAGCTTGCGTATCCGACAATTCAGGAATTTGCAGACAGGATCACGGAAGCATTTCCAAAAGTAAAGATCACGGTTGTCTGCATCCGTAATGATTTCTTTGGTGAGACGATCACCGTATCCGGTCTGATTACCGGACAGGATCTGGTGGCACAGTTAAAAGAGAGAAAAGAAGCAGGAGAGGATCTGGGAGATACTCTGCAGATTCCGATCAATATGCTGCGAAGCGGAGAAGCGGTCTTTCTGGATGATCTGACGGTGCAGGACGTGGAAGCGGCACTTGGCATGACGGTGAAGGCAGTGGAGTCCGGTGGTAAGGATTTTCTTGACGCGGCACTGAATTTGGATTATCATACAGAACGAAACAATGAAAATTTTGTATACATCAAAGCATACGACAGAGAGGATGAGTAACTTGAAATTTTCAAAACAGATGTCAGAATCAATTAAACTTGGTGTGATCCTTGCGATTGCCGGTGGATTTATGGATGCCTATTCCTATATGTGCAGAGGAAAAGTATTTGCCAATGCACAAACCGGAAATATTCTGCTTCTTGGAATCAATATTTCAGAGAGAAACTGGCATATGGCACTCCACTATCTGGTTCCGGTGCTGGCATTTGCCATTGGAATCGCCCTTGCGGATCTGGTGAAAATACGGACGAAAAATCTGACACTTCTGCACTGGAGACAGATTTCGGTATTCTGTGAGGCAGTGATCCTGCTGAGTGTCAGCTTTATTCCACAGGATTTTAATCTGGTGGCGAATGCACTCACGTCCCTTGCGTGTGGGATTCAGGTGGAAAGCTTCCGCAAAATCCATGGAAACGGAATTGCAACCACCATGTGCATCGGAAACTTACGAAGTGCGACCCAGCATATGTGCAGTTATGCGAACACGAAGGATAAAGAGTATATCAAGAAAGGACTTTTGTACTATGGAATCATCTTCTTCTTTGTGATCGGTGCAATTATCGGAAATGCCTGTGTGGAAATGTTTGCTGAAAAGGCACTTCTGATCGCTTCTGCAATTCTGGCAGTTGCTTTTGTGATGATGTTTGTTGATGGAGAAAAAGAACAATGCAAATAAAGCAGATCGCGTATATAAGATCTGATTTTGTGGAGAAATTCGGGATTCCGCGACAGAGTAATCTTGCGGATACCCGGGCAGAAATCCATTTTCTGCCGGAATATCAGAATGCGGATGCACTGCGGGAAATCGAGGCGTATGATTATCTGTGGCTGATCTGGGAATTTTCGGAATCTATCCGGGTGCCGTAGAGGTGGTGCGCAGAGCCGATCCAGTAGTCGTAGCCGGTGCGCTTGTCCTCGCTCAGCAGGTCCCACTCGATGCCGCAGAGGATGTAAATCAGAACTTGCTGCTTTCTTTTCTAGAACGACTGGAGTAGGACGGAAGTTCGAGGATTTTGTACTGGATAATTATAAGAATGTGAAAACCGTGAAAGAATTTGCAAGTTTGTGTTGTGTTTCGGAACGCTCTTTTAATCGTAAGTTTCAAGAGAGTTTTAGTCAGAGTCCTTACCGATGGATGCAGGAGCGGAGGACTGAACTGGTTCGTGAGAAAATTTGTGATCCGGATATTGCTTTCCGGGAAATAGCTATGGACTTTGGGTTTAGCTCTCCTGCACATCTGACTTGTTATTGTAAAAAGTTATTTGGTGCAACTCCAACTGAACTGAGAAATAATTATAATAAGGGAAATGAAACTTAGACTGTAATGTGTTCATAGCTCTTGTCTTTTAGGGATCTTATTAGAAAGATCTCCGTGTGTATAAAGATAGGAAATACTTCTCGTAATTTCTTGGTATAAGACTTCCTTTGTTTTTTTAACTCTCGGTTTTACATTGATCCTTTAACTCTCGGTTTAACTGAACCATGTAATCCTGCACAATTCAGGCATAAAAAAAGAGAGTTACTTTCGTGTAACTCTCTGATTTCTAAGTGATCCGCCTGGGGCTCGAACCCAGGACCCCAACATTAAAAGTGTTGTGCTCTACCTGCTGAGCTAGCGAATCAATCCTTATTTGCAAATCAGTTATTTCCTGATTGCGGGTGCAAAGGTAGTGACTTTTATTTAATTTGCAAGCGTTTCGTGGAAAAAAGTTCCAATTATTTTTCCTTTTTACTGCTTGTTTCTTGATTATCAGTTGTTTCTACTTCATCATATTTTATCTTTTCTTTGTTGATAATAAAGCGTTGGTAGTAAGAGAGCATTAAAGTTGTTAACGGTAAAGCAATAATCATTCCCAACATTCCCATTAATGAGCCCCAGATAGAAAGTGATAAAAGGATAATGGCAGGATTTAGGCCGGTAATCTTTCCCATAATTTTGGGGACGAGAAAAGTATCCTGTATAATTTGTACGATAGCAAAGACAGCTAATGCGCACGCAATGATAATCCAGAAATTCTGCCCCGTATCCGCTGCTTTGAGGATAGCTAGCAATACAGTGGGAAGGAAACCTATGATTTGCAGATAAGGAACCATGTTGAGAGCACCGATGAAAAGTCCCAGAGCGATAGCCATTGGAAAATCAATAATGAGGAAACCTATGCTGAACAGGATACCTACGCAAAATGCCACCAAAGCTTGACCACGAAAATATCTGTTCATACCGTCCTGCACGTCATGAACCAGATTGGAGGCAAATGTACGGTACTTGTTCGGAAGCAGGTGCAACCACCCTTCGGCTATTGCTTCATAATCCAGCAATATAAAAATAACATATAATAAGATAATAAAGGACGCAAGAATGCTAAATAGAATATTGAGAGATTCTGCAAGCAAAGCCCACATCCTGGGCACGGTATCCTTGATAGCTGCAAGAATATTCTCCTCGCTTAATATACGGTTGAGCGCTTGAAGGTCGATATTCTCATGGATAAACTCGGAAAGATTTTGAGGGACGTTGTTGCCGGCACCGTTGGTGAGGTAAGTCACGAGCAAGTCATTCATTCTGCTGATTTCCGAAATCATTGGCGGTACTAACAGATAAAATAAGGATACTCCGACAACTGTAATCAGGAATAATGCACAGAGGATAGAGACGATACGACTTTTCAACTTCAGCTTGTATTGGAAGAATTTGACCAGCGGATAAACCATGTAAGCGATCAGCCACGCAATAAAGAAGGGCAATAACACTCCGCTCAGTCGTTCCACCAGCATTAATATTCCTACCACCAATACACATCCGATGGCACCACGTATAAAACTGTCGAATGTTATTTTTTTCCTTTCCATATATGTAATTGTTAGTTTATATTTTTTGTCCGTCCTCTTTGAGCGCACGGAGATAACACTCCCTGCAGAGAGGCTCATATTCTGCTGTTTCTCCCAAAAGAACCTGTTTGTCATTCTTCACCGTGCGATGCGAGAAAGAAGCCAACTGTCCGCATTTCACACAGATAGCGTGCACTTTTGATACTTCGTCTGCAATGGCGCATAACTGAGGCATTGGTCCGAAAGGGTTCCCTTTGAAGTCCATATCCAGTCCGGCGATGATGACACGTACACCATTATTGGCAAGCTGGTTGCAGATATCAATTAGTCCGCTGTCGAAAAACTGAGCTTCGTCAATACCCACTACATCTATTTCGGAAGTGAATAGCAGGATACTTGCCGATGAGTCGATAGGAGTAGAAGCGATAGAGTGACTATCGTGTGAAACCACATCTTCTTCCGAATAACGGGTGTCGATAGCTGGTTTGAATATCTCCACACGTTGGCGGGCAAACTTGGCTCTTTTCATTCTACGAATTAGTTCCTCCGTCTTTCCGGAAAACATGGAGCCGCAGATAACTTCGATTCTACCTCTTCTTTTAGTCTCTTGTATATGATCTTCTGAGAATAATACCATGATATGATTTCGTGCTTCCTTGATTAAATAAATGTGTGTACAAAGGTAGCATAACTTTTTTGAAATAAAATAGTGTTGGCATTGTAACTTTCTTGTCTCGCTTTTGTAAATCCGCTCCGATACTTTTGCAGCCGTAAATCAGGATTTATTTATTAATATAATTAAATGAAAACAATGTTTAAGGTAAAAGTTTGTTTGTTGATGCTGTTGTGCAGTGTGGCTGCTGCAATGGCAAATCCCCCTGTGCCTGTTGAAAAGGTGAAAGGTACGATTAAAACGCCGAACGGAGAACCCGTTATCGGAGCTACTATTATTGAGAAAGGAACAACTAATGGTACCATAACGGATGTCAATGGTAACTTCGTATTGAAGATTATGAACAAGATAGGCGAACTGGAGGCTGCTTGTGTAGGGTTCAAAAAGGTTGTGTTTAAACCGGAAAAAGAGATTGTCAGTCTGATAATGGAAGAGGATACCAAAGTGCTTGGGTCGCCTACAAGGGCGATATCAGTTTGGCGGAGATCATGGATGGCAGTCAGTGTAGCCGCATGGAGATGGGAGGCATGACATGATCATTCAAGCGGAACTGAAGCGAAAGCAGTCCGAGTACGAAGGCGAAACCTGCACCGTGGATAAGGTCATCGAATTGCCCGCCCAGCGGTTTCAGCAGTTCAGCCGTGCCCTGCTGGCGGATTATGATTTCATCGCAGAGAACAAAAATGCTATCCGACACGATGATGACGCCAGGCACTGCCTGCTCATTCTCGATGCAGACGGAACAGACGGCTTCCTTGTTGACCCGCAGGGCTATAACTACGCCCGGTACAGCGCCTTTGTTCCGAATGCCCGCAGTCTGCTGACGCAGGATATGGAAACCGACCGCAGCTATCTTTCGCCGGCAGAACCTTGGCGGGACGAGAGCCGGGATGAAATGCTCCGCATGACGCTGCGTGTCGATGGAAAGCCCGACTACACCCTCGTCCTCCCCGCCGACGAGGAATACCTCGATGCTGTGAAGGCTTACCTCGATATTGATGTTTTTGCGGATGCCAAGCTTTGTGATATTCGTTTCAAGGTGCCTTACATTGGGGAACTGATCCGTGATACGGATTGCCCCGCCGTGGAGGATTACAACGATTTTGCCGAAGCCTTGGAGGACATCTGGCAGAAGGACGGGATGCTCCTGACCTATGCGGCCATTCTGGATGCCGAGCGG
>OGWV01003013.1_pt1 | contig 10074 bp, 8 predicted proteins | sample 1576081 | NCBI WGS metagenome assembly OGWV01 (sample SAMEA3541541, study PRJEB24748) | human gut metagenome | biome: human gut; feature: human-associated habitat; material: faeces | place: China | collected 2012 | reverse complement strand
TGTCATACACCTCCTTATCGAGCATTTCCTGCCGCTTTAATACGGCATAAAAGTTATTGGTCTGGTAGGGACGCTGCTTGGGACGGATCACAGCTACTTTGAGGATGTTGCCGACGATCTTTTCCAGGGGCTGTCCATGCTTTTCATACATTGCCAGCAGGAAGAAGGGCATCATGACCAGCATCATACACATGGCAGCCATGCTGTTTCCCGCAGGCTCACGGAGCCACAAGAACAGCGGTACACCTACAAGCGCCCCGGCGGTAAAGCAGACCAGCTGCCTTCGTGTCAGATTGAACATGACCTTGGTTTTGACTTTGGTTAAATCTTTGGGTACGGGTACATAAGCCATATTATCCACCTCCTTTATGGGAATGAAATAGAGCTGTCCACTTCATTTCCCCACACATCCCAACCGGGTGTGGATTGACGAGCAAACAGTTCTATGCGCGGGAGATCACCCATCAATGAGACAATGCGTTCTCTGGCTTCCTGCGGTTTTTTTGAATGTTCTTCAATGTGAGAGACAATGACCTGATGAACAGCTGCGTTTATACGCTTGGGATGTCCTTTCGTTGCGAGGATACAAAGTTCCACATTGGAGCGCGTCCAATATCCCATTCCCCAGAACAAGCTATCTGCCTTTCGATTTTGCTTTACCCAAACAAAGCCGACGGTTTTATAGGTAAATCCCCATGCCTTCAGAACTGAGAGACCTTCCAGTAAACATGGAATCGTGACCCATAAAAACAAGGCACAGTCTTTATCCGCCAAGTTGCCTACTGGCAGCGCACAAATATCCTCGATACTCATGGTCGGATAGTGACTTTCTGCACTGCGTCCCAATCCTTTCTTGGAATATACTTTGTAGTTCCATGGCGGGTCTGCGTAAATGATTTGATATTTTTTCATACAGAACCCTCCTTTAGTGCGCCTGAAAGACTGATTTTGCGAGACTGCCGGTTTTGAACAGCGTAAAGCACAGCAGTACGGTGTAGCCCACGCAGCTCCAGATTGCCATGATGATGTCATCTTCCAGAGCGATGTTCTGCACCAGCACAGCATAAATTGCCACGCAGACGATAATGAGAAACGCCTGAAAGCCCAGTGCCAGCAGGGATCGGCCCCATCACCCGCTTTGACGCCAGGGATCTTCCCGTGCGCATTGCCGGGGAGGTCCGTGATTTCGATTCCGGCGACCACATCCCCCGCGCCCTCTCGCGCAATATGGCCCTGTTCTCGCAGTTCGCCTTCACCGCCGCATCCGAGGCGCTGACGGACGCCGGACTCGCCGAAGGCGCGGATCCTGAACGCACGGGCGTGGTTGTGGGCTCGGCAATGGACGGCATGGCTTTCGTGGCCGAAACTCAGGACAGGATTTCCACTGGAACCATGCACAAGGTCGGGCCCCGTTTCGTACCCATGGTGCTCGGCAACATGGCGGCCGGACTCATTGCCATCGAGTATGGCTTCCGCGGCCCCAGCATGACGCTCAATACGGCATGCTCCTCGGGCGGCGACGCCGTCATGACTGCGGCCATGATCATGAAAAGCGGCGAGGCCGATGTCATGATCTGCACAGGTGGCGAATCCATCATCTCTCCCATCTTCATAGCGAGCCTCGCCCAGGCCAAGGCCCTGTCGCGCCGCAACGATGATCCGGAACACGCCTGCCGGCCCTTCGACATCGGACACGACGGCTTCGTCATCGGCGAGGGAGGCGGCGCCATTGTCCTCGAGACCGAGGAGCACGCGCGGGCGCGCGGCGCTGAAATTTACGCAGAACTCGCGGGCTACGCGAACACCCAGGACGCCTATCACGTGACCGCGCCCGACCCGGACGGGATCGGGGCGGCGCAGTGCATGAGGCTCGCCCTGAAGCGCGCGGGGCTCTCTCCCTCGGACATCGGCTATATCAACGCCCATGGCACGGCCACCCGGCTCGGTGACACAGCCGAAGCCAATGCCATACAGGAGATCTTCGGCACGGGAGACGGTTCCCCGGCGGTCAGCTCGACCAAGGGAGCGACGGGCCACATGATGGGCGCGGGCGGACTCACCGAACTCATCGCCTGCATCAAGGCCCTGCAGACCGGGATCCTCCCCCCGAATCTCAATTTTGAAACCCCTGAACCGGGTTGCAGCATGGACATCGTAGGCAATACGGCGCGCAAAGCCAGCATTCATGCCGCCATGTCCAATTCCCTCGGCTTCGGCGGGCAGAATTCCAGCCTCGTCGTTGTCAGAGACTCAACACACAGGAGATAACCTTGCAACATTCCTACAACGTAGAACGCTTCAAAGAAACCTTCGAATCGGAATACACCTATCTGAACGGTTTCTTGCGCAATGTTTTCCGCAGAGGGAACGAGCCGGCTCTCATCTGTCCTCTGACAAACCGCACCTGGACGTACAAGACGCTCAATGAGGAAGCCAACAGGCTGGCCTCATCGCTCATGGCGCGCGGCGTCACGAGTGATGACGTGGTCATGCACGCCCTGCTGAATTCCGCCGAATTCGTCTTCACGTATATCGCCACGCACAAGATCGGCTGCGTCAACGCACCTCTCAACTACCGCCTCTCCGGCGGCGAAATCGCCCTGCTCATCGACCAGTCGAAACCGAAGGCCCTCATCTACGACGCGGAATTCGAGAAAATCATCTCCGAGGCGCTCAGGAACGTCCATCACAGGCCCGAGATCATCATTATGGCTGATCTCAACAACGAGATGGACGCCCCCGAAGGCATTGTGACCTACCGGGACTTCGTGAAGGACGGCTCTCCCGAAAATCCCGTGCGTAAGGACAAACCGAGCATCTACGACGAGACCACGCGCTTCTTCACCTCGGGCACGACCAATCTGCCCAAGGCCGTTCCGGTCAATGACATCAACGAGGTTCTCTCGGCCCACGACGTCATCATGCACTTCCCGCTCTCACCGAAAGACGTGACCATGAACCTCACGCCCTGGTTCCACCGCGGAGGACTGCATTCCGGCGGACCATGCCCGACCCTCTATATCGGCGGCACCATGGTCATCCTGCGTGACTTCACGCCGCGCCTGGCGCTCCAGTACGTAAGCCTCTACCACATCACCTTCCTCATCGGCGCTCCCACGGTCATCGACATGCTCTGCCGAATCCAGGAAACCAATCCCCGCGACATATCGAGCCTGCACGGTATCGTACTCATGGGCTCTCCTCTCGATAAGGAACCCTGCAAGCGCTACATGAAGGTGCTTACGCCGAACATCTTCAACGGCTACGGAACCACGGAGACCTTCTGGAACGTTTTCCTCAGGCCCTATGACCTTCCGGACAAGGCTGGCTATGCCGGCGGAGCCGGCACCGATGACGATGTCCGCGTCGTGCGCGTGGACACGACGAAGCACGTGTCCCCCGACGAACTCGTGCCCATGGACAAGGAAACGGTCGGCGAAGTCGTCATCTTCGCCCCCAACAAGTCCACCTTCGCCTATTACGACAATCCCAAAACCACGGAAGAAAAGTTCCACAACGGCTGGCTCTACACGGGCGACCTCGCGACCTGGGACGAGCACGCCTACATCACCATCATCGGCCGCAAGGACGACATGATCGTATCAGCCGGCGAGAACATCTATCCCGTGCAGGTGGAATCCATCCTGAACGAGCACCCCAAGGTGGCCGAGAGCCTCGTGTTCGGCATTCCTGATCCGAAGCGCGGATCCGTCATCGCCGCGCTCATCCGGCCCTCTGATCCAAGCCTCACGGAAAAGGAAATGAAGCAGTTCTGCATGAACCATCCCATGCTGGCCCCTTACAAACGGCCGCGCATTTTCCGCTTCGTGAAGGAACTGCCCCACAACGCCACGGGCAAGCTTCTCCATAAGCTTCCGCCCGACTTCAAATTCTAGGACAGAAACGTTCTCATACAGAAAAGGGGAGACAGCCGTACGGCCGTTCTCCCCTTTTCTGTATGCTCCGACGGAGGATTCATGAAGACTTTTTCCCAGTTCCGGTTCTGGGCGCTGCCCGTCTTCCTCTGCCTTCTCTTTCTCGCCGGCTGCGGCGGCCCGAGCTATTACGCCGATGTCACCCTCCTGCGCGCCCCATCCGCCCCGAAGGCACACACGGCCGCCATTGAACCCGCCGGCGGCATGGATGGAAACGATCTCGTTTACAGCCGGGCGGCTGACAGGCTCGCCGGCATACTCAAAGCCGACGGACGCGCCGTAGTGTCCTCCCCCGGGATCGCTGACGAAACCGTCCGTCTCGGTTTTTCCCACCGAGGCCCCGTAGCCATCACCAGAGAGACCATCCGTCCGGACTTCGTTCCCGTGGAGCGGCGAGGCCGCATACGCCACGAGGTCATTTACGTCCGGGAAACGGAAACACAGCTCTGGTATTTCACGGATCTTCTGATAAGCGGAACACCCCGCGCCGCGGGAAAGGACAGGACGAAGGAAGGAAGTCAGTCATGGCGGATCGAGGCGGAGGTGCACAGCCGCGACGCCTCCCCCGTGGACAGGCTCGACGCCGCGCTCACGGCCGTGGCCGAAGTCATCGGCGATCCTCAGGACAGCCGGAGAAGCTTCGTTGTCACTGCGAAGGACGGGGAAGAGCCGGAAGTCAAGGAAATGACGGACTGAGCGTTCCCTTCCACGGTCCTTTTATAAGGATCGGCGCGCGGGAAAACCGCCCGTCAATCACGAATTTTCCCCTGCTGTCAGTGACTTCCGCCGCCCATTTCCCGGGCGGAAGGCGCCCGCGTCAGGCTTCCGGAGGCGCCCGGGGAGTGCGTGAAAAACGGAGCAAGTATTGACCAAAAGCGCCCGCAAGGGTATGAATATAAGAAACGGTTCTGACAGAGGCAGCTGTTTTCATCAGTGTTCCAGGGGAGTACGGGAAACTTCCTTTTTCACCAGGTCGGAACCGCCAGGCTAGACACAACTTTTTTCAGGAGGCTCACCTATGCGTATTGCCGTGGGACTCGGCAGGGAACGCGGAGAAAAAGAGCTTGAGGCCAGTGGCGTTTCCCGCCGTGACTTCATGAAATTCTGCACCGCCGTGGCCGTCACTATGGGCTTCGGACCTGCTTTTGCCACAGACGTTGCCGCCGCTCTGACCGGAAAACGTCCCTCTGTCGTATATCTGCATGAAGCTGAATGCACGGGCTGCTCTGAAGCTCTGCTGCGCACCGCTTCTCCCTTTATCGACGACCTTATCCTCGACACCATCTCCCTCGACTACCATGAAACCATCATGGCCGCTGCGGGCGAGGCCGCCGAGGGCGCTCTCGAGCAGGCCGTTTCCAATCCTGACGGCTTCATCGCCGTTGTTGAAGGCGCCATTCCGACTGCTGACAATGGTCAGTACGGCTACATCGCCGGCCACACCATGCTGGAGACCTGCCGCCGCATCCTGCCCAAAGCCAAGCTCGTCGTGTGCATGGGCACCTGCTCCGCCTACGGCGGCGTGCAGGCCGCGAAGCCCAATCCGACCCAGGCCAAGGGCGTGAACGATGCCTTCGCCGATCTCGGCGTCAAGGCCGTCAACATCCCCGGCTGCCCGCCCAACCCGCTCAACCTCGTGGGCACCCTGGTGGCCTATCTGACCAACAAGCCCATCAAGCTCGACGATTACAACCGTCCCACCATGTTCTACGGCAAGACCGTCCACGAGCTGTGCGAGCGCAGAAAACATTTCGAGGCCGGCGAATTCGCTCCCTCCTTCAATTCCGAGGAAGCCCGCAAAGGCTGGTGCCTCTACGATCTCGGCTGCAAAGGCCCGAGCACGTACAACAACTGTCCCAAGGCCCTCTTTAACCAGACCAACTGGCCTGTCGGAGCCGGTCATCCCTGCATCGGCTGCAGTGAGCCCAACTTCTGGGATGATATGACCCCCTTCTATGAGAATTAGGGAGGACCTTTATGAGTCAGACTACACCTATGAGCTCTTACAGCGGACCGGTTGTTGTTGATCCGCTGACCCGTATTGAAGGTCACCTCCGCATCGAGGTCGAAGTTGAAAAGGGCAAAGTGAAAGACGTCCGCAGCTGCGGCACGCTTTTCCGCGGCCTTGAAATGATCCTCAAGGGACGCGACCCCCGCGACGTGCAGCACTTCACCCAGCGTACCTGCGGCGTCTGCACCTACACGCACGCCCTCGCTTCCACCCGCGCCCTGGAAGACGCCATTTTCAACGCCTCCCACAAGGACATCCCGGCCAACGCGACCTACATCCGCAACCTGGTCCTCGGCCAGCTCTTTCTGCACGACCACATCGTGCACTTCTATCACCTGCACGCCCTTGACTGGGTTGACGTAACGAGCGCCCTGCAGGCCGATCCCTCGAAGGCCGCCTCTCTCGCCAACTCCATTTCCTCCCGCCCGACCAAGGCCGAGGATCTGCGCGCCGTACAGGACAAACTGAAGGCGTTCGTGGCCAGCGGCCAGCTTGGCCCCTTCACCAACGCCTACTTCCTCGGCGGCCATCCGGCCTACTATCTTGAGCCCGAGGCCAACCTCGTCGCCACGGCCCATTATCTGGAAGCCCTGCGCGTCCAGGTCGAGGCTGCCCGCGGCATGGCCGTCTTCGGCGGCAAGAACCCGCATCCGCAGTTCCTCGTGGCCGGCGGCGTGACCTGCTACGACGCCCTGACGCCCGAGCGCATCAAGGAATTCGAGGAAATCTACAAGAAGACCGCCGCGTTCGTGCGCGACGTCTACATCCCCGACCTGCTCCTCGTGGCCGGAGCCTACAAGGACTGGGCCGGCATCGGCGGCACCCATGACTTCATGACCATGGGAGACTTCCCCAAAGCCGGCGGCGAACGCAAGCTCGAGTCCCGCTGGCTCAAGCCCGGCATCATCTACAACCGCGATCTCGCCCACGTGCAGGATTTCGATCCCACCAAGATCAGCGAGCATATCCGCCACAGCTGGTACGACGGCGACAAGGCCGACAATCCGTACGACGAGAAGACCGAGCCCAAGTTCACCCACATGGGTGACAAGGACCGCTACAGCTGGCTCAAGGCTCCCCGCTACGACGAGCATTCCACCGAAACCGGCCCGCTCGCCTGCGTGCTCGTGAACTACGCCAAGGGCAATCCGGACATCAAGCCGCTCGTCGACATGGTGCTCCAGAAGCTCAGCGTCGGTCCCGAGGCCCTCTTCTCCACCCTGGGCCGTACCGCTGCCCGCGGCATCGAGACCCTGGCCATCGCCAACAAGATGGCTTCCATGCTCGAGGAGTTCAAGGACAACATCCGCAGCGACAAGCAGATCGTCGAAGACCTCGAAGTGCCCCAGGAAAGCAGGGGCGTCGGCTTCGTCGAAGCTCCCCGCGGCGGCCTCTCCCACTGGATCCGCATTGAGAAGGGCCGCGTCGGCAACTTCCAGCTCGTGGTTCCCACGACCTGGAACCTCGGCCCCCGTGACGCCAACAACGTGCTCGCCATGTGGAGTACCTGCCCGTGAACGTCAGCCGTCTCGATGCCAAGTTCGAGGCCGGCGACGTGGTGGATGGCGAGTCCCTGAAGGCCAAGGGCATCATCAAGCATGCCGACGCGCTGGTGAAGGTGCTCGGCGACGGCGAGATCACCAAGGCTCTCACTGTCCGCGTCGATAAGGTGTCCGCTTCCGCCAAGGCGAAGATCGAGGCGGCCGGAGGAAAGGTCGAAGAGCCTTGCTAAGCTCAATCATTGACGCATTCAAGGTTCCGGAGCTGCGCAAGAAGATCCTCTTCACCTTGGCTATTCTTGCGCTGTACCGCTTCGGTGCCTACGTGCCGGTGCCGGGCATTCCCTTCCATGAGTTTGCCACGGCCTTCCAGGACACGGGCGTGGCTATGACCATGCTCGACCTGTTCACCGGTGGCGCGCTGTCGAACTTCTCGGTGTTCTCGCTCGGCATCATGCCCTACATTTCTGCATCGATTATCATGCAGATGCTGGGCATTGTATCGCCTGCGATTGATGCATTGAAAAAAGAAGGCGAAGCCGGCAGAAGAAAGATGACGCAATACACCCGTTATGGAACGCTTGTTCTTGCAGCATTCCAGGGACTTGGTATTGCGGTGGCACTCGAATCCCAGCCTGGTCTGGTGATTGATCCGGGCATGGCTTTCAGGTTTACGGCGGTTGTCACGCTGGTGACCGGTACCATGTTCCTGATGTGGCTCGGTGAGCAGATCACCGAACGCGGTCTGGGCAACGGTATTTCGATCATCATCTTTGCCGGTATCGTGGCAGGTCTGCCGAGCGCCGCAAGTGGTTTGTTCCAGCTTGTGAGCACTGGCGCCATCTCGCCGCTCGCTGCGATCTTCGTGATCGCTGTTGTGGTGGTCGTGACGGCCTTTGTGGTTTTCATCGAACGTAAAATGTACAAGGATACCGATGCACTGCTGAAGAAGCTGAAGCTGCAGATCAATTCCCACGCAAAGCTGGGCAGCCTGAGCATTGCCCAGATGCAGATGGTGGAAATTGCAAAGGCTGTTTCCGCAAACTGCAAGGTGCTGATCCTGGACGAGCCCACCTCTTCCCTGACCGCCAACGAAGTGGAATCGCTGTTCCGCATCATGCGTGAGCTGAAGGAGCAGGGCGTTGCACTGGTCTACATCAGCCACAAGATGGATGAGATCAAGGTCATTGCTGACGAAGTGACCATCATGCGTGACGGCCATTACATCGGCAAGTGGAATGTGGCTGAGATGACCAAGGAGCAGATCATCGCCAAGATGGTCGGCCGCGAACTGTCCAACCTGTTCCCCCCGCTGGAGAACCACCCCTCCGAGGAAGTGATGATGAAGGTGGAGGACTTTACCTCCATCCATCCGCGCTCCTTCCGCCATTGCAGCTTTGAGCTGAAAAAGGGCGAGATCCTGGGCGTGGCCGGTCTGGTGGGCGCACAGCGCACCGAGCTGATGGAAGGCATCTTCGGCCTGCGTGCCCATACCTCCGGTAAGGTGTGGATCAAGGGTGAAGAGGTCAACATCAAGCAGCCCCGCGACGCCATTCAGAAGAGCGTTGCTCTGCTGACCGAGGATCGCCGTGCTACCGGCATTCTGGGCGTGCTGAGCGTTGCCGATAACATCTCCATCGCTTCTCTGGACGCCCTGCGCAAGGGGCCGGTCGGTATGAAAAACAGAATGTCAAAACCAGCCAGATTCAAAAACGCGGTAAGGATCGCATCCTCCAGTGAGATTACTTTCTCACCTGGATTGATATAGATCAGTTTCGGATTTTTCTTTGTAAAATCAAATTTCTGAAGCATCCGCAGGATTTCTTTCGGCAGGTTCAGTATCGTCGAAAGGATCGTGTACTCCGTGCCGTTTTCAAAGGTGCCGCGGATCAGCTTCTGCTCGATCAGGATCTGCAGCTTGTCCAGAATGTGCTCCTGGATCTCTTCTCTTAAAAAGCCATAGGCATACGCCGGATGGTTTTTGATCTTTGCCTTCTGCAGTCTGCCATTTTTGTAAAATTCAGTCACATAAGGCTTGATCGGATTGGCTGCAAGCGGCTGAATATAAGGAAAGCTTTTAATCACCATGGTATCTTCTGTGATCAGCTCCCGGATCGATGACCAGTACTCGGATACTTTTCCGTCTTTTACGCCGGAAACTTTTGCAAAAATGACCGGGATATTGACAGTGCTTTCCGTCGTACTGAAATTCGGCCGGTATTTCACTTCTTCGTTCCATAAAAGCCGGATCTCCTCGTACATCGTCTGGAGATTGATGATATCCGCCCTCTGATACTGCTGGTTGCGGTACAGTCCACTATCCTGATACATCAGAGTATCCAGTTCCCGCTCCGCATGATAGGCAGCCGTCCCCATCCGGACTTCGGTATTTTCCTGCGGAAAACGCTGTAAATGCAGCGTCTCCGTAAAATTCATCTGATAGAGCAGATGATCTTCCAGTGCAAACGCAGCACTGCGATCCGGATCGAGGATCAGTACATCCACCGGAAGTCTGCCCAGCATTTTCAGAAACAACGCTTCAAAACGATTTTTGCATCCGCCCATATAAAAAAAACATCCAATCTGCGGCAGCCGAGGGTGCTGTTGTGCGCGGCATAACCGTATATCC
>OGWV01003005.1_pt1 | contig 10083 bp, 12 predicted proteins | sample 1576081 | NCBI WGS metagenome assembly OGWV01 (sample SAMEA3541541, study PRJEB24748) | human gut metagenome | biome: human gut; feature: human-associated habitat; material: faeces | place: China | collected 2012 | reverse complement strand
GCTGGAACCGATGGGGATGTATCCTAGCGTTACCTTGTCAAGGGAAGTGATGCCATTGATTACTTCGTTGATGGTTCCATCGCCGCCAAGCACGATAATGGTGTGCCGCTCCAGGTCGGAAGTCAGTTCCTGCACCAGCTTTGTGGCGTGATTCTGGTATTTGGTAAAATATACCTGATAAGGAATCTTTTGTTCTTTCAGCACCGCTTCTACCTGATGCCATCTGGTAAGGCCTAGGCCGGAACGGGCATTTGGGTTTGTAATAAACGTATACATTCATGTTCTCCTTATAGAAGTTATCTATAACTGAGAAAGTTATATTATGATAACTGATTGGATTTCTGTGAAAAATGATGGTATGATACAACCATAAAGATATTATTGTTTTGGTAGTAACAACTGCCATATTCCCTTCTGGAAAATCCTCTCAGGTCGCTTGCCTGAGGGATTTTTTCATGTTATCGGGATTCTGTTAGAATAACCCGTTCAGATAAGTGGTCAGAGAACGTTTCATATTTCCTTCAAAATCAGCTTCTCCATTTTTTAGACACCATTCAAATACATTTCCGATTACGATCATCCGGATGTCTGTGGTGATGGATTCCAGATCCTGTTCAGTTGTGAGAATTCCGGCGTCAATTGCTTTTTGCAGATAGTTTTGCACCGTCAGAATCGGATATGGACGAGCGGTACGGATCAGTGGGTTTAAAGATTGATTTTTTGGGGTGTAATAGTTTGCCATGAATTCTACCCCCAGCTCCTGACAGTAGTGAACATAGTTCCGGTAGACTTCTACAATCGTGTTTTTGGCATCTTCTACATTCTTCGGAAGATCCAAAAGATCCGGATTGATGCTTGGCTGTTCTTCTATATAATAGGATAAAAGGTCGTCCTTGGTCTTGAAATGGTGATAAAAACTTCCGTTGGAGACTCCGGCTTCCTCGCAGATATTTTTAATTGACAGGCGTTCGTAGCCCTGTTTTTTTAAAATCTGTTTTGCGGCGCGGAAGATTTTGGCTTTCGTTTCTTTTGACTTTAATTGCTGCTTGGACAGCTCTTGTGTTTCTTCATGCATGTGTTATGACTCCCCTTTAATTTGAAGTTATTTTTATGGTAGACACAGTATAGCATGTCTAGTTGGTTTTTTCAAGAAAACAGAGTGAACTCGGTATGGGTTATGCCATTGCGATGCAGGAAAAATTCCGTTATAATGGACAGCAGTGGCTTAACAAGGGCGAATGGAAATCTGCGAGAAAGCGGCGCCTAAGAGCCGGAAGAGAGGTATGCAAATATGGACATTAATCAGAAAATAACAGAAGAGCTTGGCGTAAAGAGATGGCAGGTGGATGCAGCGGTCAAGTCGCTGTCCTACGGAAGACCAAGCATAATCGATATCCCGGGCGTCGCTAACGTCATAGCTGGATTGATAGATCATCAGATCATCAAAGAGAAAATCCTCGTTGTATCCCAGCTTTTCCGCCATTTTTTTCAAATTGTTCCGACCAAGGTCTTGGGCAATCTGTGCAAAAACACAGTTACAGGATTTCGTAACAGCCCCATTGAGATCCAGTTCTCCGTGCACAGCGCCGCCAGAGCAGGTTACCCTACCGTCCTCTCCGTAATCGACTTCACCCGTGCAGGTATATGTTTTGCTGGCAGATCTGATTCGTCCGAAATTTGAGCTTGTTGAGAAGATTTTTTCCGATGAACTGGCATCCCGCGGAATCGGTACATGGATGCATCCGCTTGGAGGATATTTTATTTCTTTCGAGGCACCGGAAGGATGCGCAAAGGAGATTGTTTCAAAGTGTAAAGAGGCAGGGGTGGTACTGACCGGTGCGGGTTCCCCGTTCCCTTACAAAAAAGATCCGAAGGATTCTGTCATCCGTATTGCACCGACGTATCCGTCGCTTGCCGAACTTGAGCAGGCAGCAAATGTATTTGTTGTTGTGGTACGCATGGCTGCAGCAGAAAAATTTCTGGCAGAAAAATAGAGTGGATGACTAAGGTAAAAGCAAAAAGAAGGGCTTCCCGGTGCGGAAGTCCTTTTTTAGTACCAAAGAACTATTTACAAAAACCCAAAAAACGGTATAGTAAAAATATCTTTTTTCAGTACGGCAATGCATGTGATGCAATCGCCGCATTTTTTGTGCCCACAGACATTCTTCTGTGGTTTCCCATAAGAACGTCCTTCATACAGGAGGAAAATGAAAATATGAAAGAAATATTTCAGGAATATGGCGGTATTTTAATTACCGTGGTAGCGATTCTTGCAGTGATCCTTGTCATTACAGCAGTTGTGGGAACGGATACAAGCGGACCGATCGGAAGTGCGTTTCAGACACTGGTGAAAAATTTTATTGACCAGGCGAACAAAAATACCGGTCTGCCAACACCCTAAGGAGGCTGTATGGAACTTGGAAAAGAGTATTTCGGTCCATTGTGGAAATATATTGCGAACGAAGAGATCACAGATGTCGATTACAATGGGCGGGAGATCTGGCTGACCAATATCTATAACGAACGTTACCGGGTGAATCAGGCGTATGTGGATGAGAATATGACTTTGGCATTTGTAGAACAGTTTACCCAGCGGATTGCAAATGTGGTCAGTCAGCAGTTTAACAAGCAGAATCCGGAGCTGGAGGCAGAAACCAGTGAGCTGCGGGTGACAGTTCTGCATGAGTCGATCGCACGTTCCGGGCGCAGTATCAGCATCCGGAAAACACCGCCGGTCATTCGGCTGACAGCAGAAAAGGCACTGCAGGAACAGTATTGCAGCAGGGATATTCTTGCAGTACTGGTCAATTGCGTGCTGACGAAAATGAATCTGATTTTTTGCGGGATGCCGGGAATTGGAAAGACGGAGTGTGTAAAATTTTTTTCCCAGTATGTTCCGGGAAATGAGCGTGTCATCACAATCGAAGATACCATGGAGATCCGGTATTCCGTAACGAATCCGGGGAAAGACTGTATTGAGATGCGGGTCAATGACCGGTTTGATTATGCGGATGCGATCAAGGCAAGCCTGCGGTTAAATCCTAAATGGATCATGCTCTCGGAGGCGCGTTCCAAGGAGGTGAAATACCTTTTGGAAGGGTGGTCAACGGGAGTACGGGGAATGACCACCCTGCATACGGACGATGTCCGGAATATCCCGGACCGGATTTTAAATATGCTTGAAACGCGTGTGGATGCGGACCGTCTGGAAAACGATATCTATCAGGCAATGGATGTCGGGGTTCTGATCCGAAAGAAAAAGAACGGGGCCGGTCAGGTGTACCGTTATATTGACCAGGTATGTTTTTTTGACAGAGAAGGCCAAAAAAACAAAATTATTATGGCAGTGACCGATGGAAAACTGGTGCTGAAAGAATTTCCGGAATCGCTGTTGCGGCGGTTTAAAAGAGAGGGAGTTGACAACCCGCTGCTTTGCAGCCTTTTGGACCAGCAGCTTGGAAAGGATGCAGACAGGGAGGTGGAAACATGATTTATCTGGTTGTCCTGTCGGCACTGTATGCGCTGCATCTGCTCTTAAAACTTCACTGGATTACGACGGTTGTCATTGGCGGTTTTCTGCTGCTTCGGATTTCCGGACACCGGAAATGGTACAAAAAAAAGATCGTATACGAGAGAAAATTTGAGGAGGTATCCGAGTACCTGGATATGCTGTTGTATGCTTTCGTCAAAGAAGAAAAAGTGGAGAGAGCACTGGTGAATGTAGATGCGGCGATGGTGGATGGTCCGATGCGCGGAGTTCTCCAAAACGCCATTGATCATATGCATATGACATTTGATGAAACTGATGTCATGCGGGATTCCCTGCAGATGATCGAACGGGAATATGCCTGCAGCCGGATACAAGACAGCCGTACAAACCTGCACCACCCGTTAAGTCACCGGGAAATTATGAGTGGCAGGCTTCAAAAAAGAATACCCCCACAAGCTTTGAGGATATGATGTCTAAGTTTAAACAGACAAGCGAAGACAAAATTTCTGACCTCAAGCGTGGTGGTGAAAGCCGCAGCTACAGCCGCAGAGGCAACGGCAACGGCAGAAAATAAATTACCTGAAAAGGGAGGCACAATTATGAAATATACTTACACAGCAAGAAAGGTAACACTCAGAGATAACTTTAAAGAAAGAGCAGAAAAAAAGCTTGATAAATTCGGAAAACTTTTTTCTGAGAATGCCACAGTAAACATAGTTGTCACCCTCGAAAAGAACCGTCAGACTGTTGAAGTTACAATCAGAGATAACGGTCTTGTTCTTCGTGCTGAGAGCACAATGCCTGAAATGAATGACGCACTTGATAAAGTTGTTGACATTCTCGGCCGTCAGATTCGTAAAAACAAGACTAAGCTCGAAAAGAAGATTAAGAGCGGTAGCATTGATGATTTCGTAAGTCTAAGTCCGGAAATTAACGAGGCTGAAGACGATGACTACAAGATCATGCGTAAAAAGCATATTATTATTAAACCTATTACCGTTGACGAGGCTATTCTTGAGATGAATATGGTAAACCATAACTTCTTTATGTTCAAGAATGCCGACACTGATGAAATCAATGTGGTTTATAAGCGTGAAAACGGTGATTACGGTCTTTTGGAGCCAACTGTCTAAGGTCTGTAATTAAGCGTGCAGGTTTTTAATTAATTTTGTATGCTAATATAAATTAAAAATACTGATAAGGGTATCGGTTATTCCGATACCCTTTTTTAAGGAATAAGGAGTGAATTCGGTGCTTAAGTTTTCCGCACCTTGTATTTTCGGTCTTGAGGGACTGTGTGCAAATGAATTTAAATTTTTAGGTTTAAAAAATGTTGAGGCTCATAACGGAAAAGTAACCTTTGAGGGCGATTTTTCAGATATGGCAAAGGCAAATATCAATTCAAGATATGCCGAAAGAATACAGATTTTGCTTGCAGAGTTTGAGGCGATAAGTTTTGAAGAACTGTTTGAAGGTGTCAAATCAGTCGCTTGGGAAGATTTTATAGGTGTTAATGACGCTTTTCCTGTAAAAGGAAGATGCCTTAGCTCAAAACTGATGAGTGTTCCTGATTGTCAGAAAATTATCAAAAAGGCTGTTGTAACAAGACTTTCCAAAAAATATATGCTGCCTTGGCTTGAGGAAAGCGGCCCGCTGCACCAAATTCAGTTCCTTATTATGAATGATAAGGTCAGCGTTATGCTTGATACTTCGGGCGCAGGACTTCACAAGCGTGGATATCGTGCCGAATCAAACGAAGCACCGATAAAAGAAACTCTTGCCGCTGCAATGGCTGATTTGTCAAGGGTAAGAGGTAATCATTTTGTTGTTGACCCTATGTGTGGCAGCGGTACTATTCTTATAGAGGCGGCTTTAAAAGCAATGAAAATAGCACCGGGAATCAATCGTTATTTTGCAGCCGAAAAATGGAATTGCGTTCCGTCAGATGTATGGAAAGAGCAAAGAGAAATTGCAAAAGCAAATGAAAAGCGTGATTGCGATTTCCGTGCCGAGGGATATGATATTGACGAACTTGCACTTGAAGTAGCAAAAAAGAACGCAAAACTTGCAGGTGTTGCTGACAGAATTACATTTGCTAAGCGTGATATAAAGGATTTTGAGCTTAACGAAGGTTTTATGACAGTGATAACTAATCCGCCTTACGGAGAAAGATTGCTTGATGTAAAATCAGCAGAAGAACTTTACAAGGTAATGGGTGAAAAATTTAAAAGAACACAAGGTAAAAGTTACACAATAATTACTCCTGACGATGACTTTGAAAAAATCTTTGGAAGAAAAGCCGATAAGCGCAGAAAATTGTATAACGGCACTTTAAAATGCCAACTTTATATGTATTTTAAGTGAAACCTAAGTGAAGTTGTTGATTTATTTTAAAAAATGTAGTATGATAATTTAGATATATTATTTTAGGAGGCATTCTTTTGGAAGAGAATAAAGATTTTTTTGCCGAAACAGAGAATAACCAGACTTCGGCAGAAACAAATAATGATGCTGCAGAAACCCCTGCTAAAGTTAAAGGCACAATAAATGTAATTGCCGGAGAGGACGGTCCTACAGCGGTATTTACAGCCGATTCAACTCCTGCGAAAAAGAAAACAATTCAGACCCCGATTATTATTGCGGGCGTAATAGTTTTAGCTTTTATTGCTGCATTTTTCGTATTTACTTCATTCTTCAATTCAAGTATTGTTGGTACATGGGTACTTGTAGAGGACAGTAACGGCGCTACTTATGATGAGGCTGGCGACGGTATTACATATTACACACTTGATAAAGATGGCAACATTACAGTTTCTGTCGGTACAATTACTCAAAAATCAACTTATACAACAACAAGCGAAAACGGTACTGATTATGTAAACTCAACTAATGTTTTCTCGGGTTCATACACAATTTCAGGTAATATCTTCACCGGAAGAACATTTAAGCTTACAGTAGACGGTGTTGAAAAACCTTATATTTTCAAGAGCGCAACTGTTAAAAAACCTGAACTTAAAGTTCCTGACACATTTAAAAAGAGCGATAAATTAACAGGTAATTGGAACATTCCTTCTTATGATATTACTTATACATTTAATGCTGACGGTACTTTTATCGCCGATATGTACGGTTCAATCACATATGAGGGTGTTTATACCTACGATAATGAAAAAATAACAGTAACATACTATGCAGATTCAGAAGCAACAATTGATATTCCGTATGCGTTTGACGGAAACAATACGCTTGTTATGAACGGTATGGGATATTACAGAATGAACGATGACGGCTCGCTTGTAGCTACACCGGATCAGGCTTAAAATTAAATAACAAATATAATAGGCAACACTGCTTTTTGCGGTGTTGCCTATCGTCATTTTAGGGATAAGTTATTTTATTTCACAAGGAGGGGAAGAGTATTAAAAAGTTTATTTATTCTGTTTTGACTATTGTTATAATGTTTTTTGTCGCAAATATGTCTGCAATTGCGGTTGAAAAATACAATTTTAATACCTTTTCAAATTGTGAAGAAGTTTATTTTGATGCCGATGATAACGGTGCGTTTGCTTTTGCGTACAACGGAAAAACTGTTTATACTCAAAGTTTTGTACCTACAATAAAGTCATACAGATTTACCGTTGATGGTGGATTTGTAGGAGTACCTTTCATTGATAAAGATACTGTTTGTGCAGTATATATGACAAATGATTTTAAGTACCGTATAGTGCGTATTAATTGTTTTGACGGCAGAGTGAGTTATGTAAATTCCGATGTTTTAGATGACTTTAATTATACCGATATTTCAATTTGCAATAACAGGCTTTATGTTATGAAAACGGACGAAGTGTATTGTTATGTTTCGGCATATGATTTTAGCGGAAAGCATTTGTCTGATTACAGATTCAGCGAAAAGAATGTGAATGCCATTACAACAAATAACGGCAGTGCATATGTTTTTCTTTATGACGGTTTTGTTTACAGACTTGATGAAAACAAAGCCGAATATTGCACGAGAGTGCGTGATTGCTCGGATTTTTATAACAGCGGTGCGGGATTTTTGTCTGACAGCAGAGGATATATTTATTCGTTAAACGAAAATAAAGAATATACAAATATGTATAATTGTACAAATCCGTTTTCTGTAAGTAATGAGAGTATTTATTACTACAGATCGGGTTCTGTATATCGCGCTTCTCTTAATAACAGCAGCATTACAAAGTATGAAATAAACCGAAATACCGGAAAAATTCTATATGCGTGCGGAAAAGTCGTTGCAATTTCAGATGATTATTCTACTGCAACGATTATCGGTAATTCCGATTTTAAAAATATTGATTTTAATACAAATTCAGATACCAAACCGCAATCAAATAATTTCACAGATAAAAATGACGGTAATTCAAATGCGCATTTCTCCGATTATATTTTTACTGATGACGGCTTTATTTGCAATATAAAAAGCGGAACAACAGCAGCACAGCTTAAAAAGAATTGTCCGCCGATAACTTCTGTAACCGATAAAAACGGAAATAATTTGAGCGGTAAATTGAGAACAGGTGCAGTTGTAGCCACAAAAGAAACAAGCTACACTGTTGTTGTACTCGGTGATGTAACAGGTACGGGAACAGTTAGCTCAAATGATTATAAATTGCTTATGAAAACATTGACAGGTGAGAAAGAGATTTTTGGAGCATACAAAAAAGCCGCCGATTATAACCTCGACGGCTCTGTTGATAATAAGGATTTAGTTTTGATAGCACAGGGAAGATAAATCAGTCTTCCATTTCCCAGTTGTGCCAAACATTCTGGATGTCATCGTTGTCCTCAAACATATCGAGCATTTTCTGCATCTTTGTTTTAGCATCCTCGTCATCAATCTTTGTGTATGTGCTCGGTACCATTTCGAGTTCGGCAGAAACGAATGTATAACCTGCTTTTTCAAGGTCATCTCTTACTGCGCTGAAATCTTCTGGCTCGGTGTAAATTGTAAATACATCTTCGTCAGCCTCAAAATCAGATGCGCCGTACTCAAGTGCGTCGCTCATAACAGTGTCTTCGTCCTTATCAAGGTCTTCACGCTCAATTACAAGTACGCCTTTCTTTGTAAACATAAAGCTTACGCAACCCTGAGTACCCATATTACCGCCGAACTTATCAAAGTAATGTCTTACTTCACCTGCTGTTCTGTTACGGTTGTCTGTAAGAGCCTCAACGATTACCGCAACACCGTTAGGACCGTATCCTTCGTATGTAACTGCCTCATAGTTTGCACCGTCGCCGCCGCTGGCAGCCTTTTTGATAATACGCTCAATGTTGTCGTTAGGAACATTGTTAGCCTTTGCTTTAGCAATACAATCCTTAAGCTTTGAGTTTACGCTCGGATCAGCACTGCCGCCCTCACGGATAGCAACGATAAGCTCTCTGCCTATCTTGGTAAAAACCTTAGCTCTTGCAGCATCGTTTTTACCTTTTTTCTGTTTAATGGTACTCCATTTGTTATGTCCTGACATAAAATCATTCCTTTTTAATAAAATACTACATCCTTATTAGTATATCATATACTTATATCTGATGTAAACTAAAAAAGTTATTACAGTTTTGTAACAATCTCTTTGCTATATGAATTATAGTGTGGTATAATGTATTTAAATAAAAACAGATTTTATAAATGAAGTTTTGAAATATAAGAATTTATAATATGAAAGGAAGTTTACCAATGATAAAATCAATGACAGGCTTTGGCAGATGTCGCACTGTTTTGCACGGCAGAGAAATCAGTGTTGAGATAAAAAGCGTAAATCATCGTTTTTTTGAATTTTCCTGCAGAACTCCAAAGGGCTACGGTTTTCTTGACGATAAACTCAAGGCTCTTGTAAATTCAAGAGTATCCCGCGGTAAGATTGATATGTTTGTTACAGTAGGCGTTGCAGAAGACACACCTGCCGAGGTAAAAATTAATCATTCTCTTGTTTCGGGTTATATTAATGCAATGAAAGAGATTTCGGAAACTTACGGAATCGAAAATGATGTTACGGTTACGGCTATCTCTCGTTTTCCCGATGTATATACGGTTTCAAAAGCACCTGAAAATGAAGAAGAAATCACAGCGGATGTACTTGAGGCAGCAAATACGGCTATTGACGGATTTATTTCAATGCGTGAGGCTGAGGGCGAAAAAATGAAAGCCGATATTCTTGGCAGAGCGGAAGTTATACTTGCTACCGTTGATGAGATTGACGAGCGTTCACCGCAAACGGTAAAAGAATACGAAGAGCGTTTGCTTGACAGAATTAACCGCACTTTGCAGGATTACAATATCAATATTGACGAGCAGAGAGTGCTTACCGAAGTAGCTGTTTTTGCCGATAAAGTAGCTGTTGCCGAAGAAACCGTAAGACTTAGAAGTCACTTTGCACAGCTTTCAAAGATAATGGAATCACAGACTCCGATCGGCAGAGAAATAGACTTTATTATTCAGGAAATGAACCGAGAGGCGAACACAATCGGTTCAAAGGTTCAGGACGCCGAAATTGCCCATAAGGTTGTAAAAATCAAGAGCGAAATTGAAAAAATGCGTGAGCAGATTCAGAATA
>OGWV01003000.1_pt1 | contig 10095 bp, 8 predicted proteins | sample 1576081 | NCBI WGS metagenome assembly OGWV01 (sample SAMEA3541541, study PRJEB24748) | human gut metagenome | biome: human gut; feature: human-associated habitat; material: faeces | place: China | collected 2012 | reverse complement strand
TCGAAGCCATACTTATTTTTGAAGGACAAATTTGCAACTGCTTCACCGTTCCATTGTCTGTCGATAATAGCGCATATCTCAGCCAACTATTCAAAATCGTTGGTGAAGTTAACTTGCAAATTTTCCTGAACAAAATAAACGTATGGTTCGATACCGTAACTCCTGAAAAATCTTGTCATTGAAATCGTTCAAAGTCCGTCGTTTATAGACAAATTTATTGCTAATTTTCATAGATTATTTTATATCCGGTATCGTCCGTTTGAACTCAAGTCTGAGCGCGACAAACCCGAATTTGGTATGTAATTGTAAGGATGGGTGTGGTATGATTGATAAAAAGTGACACAAGGAGGATATTGTAATGCCATTTATTGATTCAAAGATTACAGTAAAATTAACAGATGAGAAGAAGGAGAGCATCAAGGCTCGCCTTGGACAGGCAGTAAGTCTACTGCATAAATCAGAATCCTATCTGATGGTTGGTTTTGATGACGGGTATGATTTGTATATGGGAGGCAATAAGCTGGAGAAAGGTGCTTATGTATCCGTAAGTTTATTCGGAAGTGCATCCTCTGCGGATTATGAGAAGATGACAGGTGCGATCTGCAATGTCATGCAGGAGGAACTTGGAATCCCTGAAGATAAGGTTTATGTGACGTATCACGGAGTGAATGACTGGGGATGGAACGGAAGTAACTTCTAATTTGAGTGTGGAGGAGAATGGTATGAAACTGTTGATCAAACAGAGAGTGTTTTCGTGGACGGATACGTATGATGTGTACGATGAAGCTGGAAATCCGAAGTATTTTGTAAAAGCGGAATTCTTTACACTTGGACATCAGATTCATGTCTATGACATGAATCATAATGAAATTGGTGCTGTAAAGGAAAGGGTGTTTCATCTGCTTCCGGTTTTTGATATTGAAATTGGCGGAAGAAATTTCGGAACGGTACAGAAGGAATTTACTTTCTTTAAGCCAAAGTATGACATTAATTATAACGGCTGGCGATGCGAGGGAGATTTTCTCGCATGGGATTATGATGTATATTCCGGTTGCAGCGTCGCTGTGCATATTTCGAAAGAAGTGCTGCATTGGGGCGATACGTATGTGATTGACATTGTTGATCCGGCAGATGAAATTATGGCACTGATGCTTACAATTGCAATCGATGCTGCAAATTGTTCCAATTCAAATTGATTGTGGAATGATTGTTGTTTGATTGTATAAAGGAGAAAAAGGCAGACATGAAACAATTATTTGAGATTGATTTACATGATTACGATGAAAGTGATACGGTCTTTCGCCGTCCATCAGCACGTGCAATCATTTTTGACGATGTGGGAAAGATTGCGCTTGTTTACAGTAAGAAAGAGAATTATTATAAACCTGTTCTTTCATCGGTCAGGCACTGGCCGGTCTGCCCGGTCTTTCTCTGATCGGTCATCTTGTCCTGGCTCTCATTCTGGGCATGGTCATCCAGTTTAGTCAGTCCGTCACTAAAATGGCGCGGGAAAGCACGGGATTCATCGCGAACAAATTCCTCCGCGCCGGCATTATTCTCCTGGGGTTCAAGCTGAACCTGGTCATCCTCATGAGCGCCGGTTTGAAGAGTCTCGAAGCGGCCGTCTTCGTCGTCACTATTATGATCACGCTCAATTATGTGGTCGCCCGCCTGCTGCGCGTCGATCACACGCTGGCTCTCCTGACGGCCTGCGGTGACAGCATCTGCGGCGCTGCCGCTGTCATGGGCATTTCCGGTGCCATCAAGGCGAAGGCCGATCAGTCTGTCCTCGCCGTCGCCATTGTTGCGATCCTCGGCACGGTCTTTACCCTGATCATCGTCTTCCTGCAGCCGTTCCTGGGATTCTCCAACGCCCAGTTTGGCGTGATGGCAGGTCTGAGTCTTCATGAAATCGCGCACGCTGTGGCCGCAGGAGGCAGTGCCGGCGCCGTCGGTACGGACAGTGCCATCATCGCCAAGCTCTCCCGCGTACTTCTCCTCGCTCCCGTCGCTCTCATCCTCGGGACCTTCGAAGCATGGCGTGAACGCCGCAGATCCGGCGATACGAACGCGAAATTCAAGATCCCCATCCCCTGGTTCATGGGCGGGTTCATCATAGCCAGCGCCATCGGCTCTTACATCCCTGCCGTCAGCCTGGCCGTCCCCGTCCTCGTCAAGGCAGCCTACATCATACTCGGCATGGCCATGGCTGCTCTGGGCCTCAACGTAAACTTCGGCGTCATCCTGCGCGAAGGCGTCCGTCCCCTGACTGGAGCCGTCTTCTGCTCCATCGTCATCATGACCCTCGCCTGGTTCATCGTACGCAGCTGGTTCTAACCTGCCTGATGAGGGAGCGATAAGGAAATTAAATCTGTTTCAGATATGGCAAAAGGAGCTGTGACAAAATGTGCAATCATTTCGTCACAGCCCCTTTTTGCGTGGGTATAGTGGGTATATTCGATTAGAGGATTATCTAACAAATGTATTTATCAACTCTATCTGAAAACCTCAAAGGATGCTTCGCCTTCTTAGGAACTGCACCCCTATCGCCCTTCGGGCACTTCCCTCCGTTGGGGGAAGCTCGGCGATGAGAAACAAAAGAAATCAGTTCTTATTTGTTTTGAACTTATATAGCTGCGCTCGAAAACTACTGTATTCCCCGGCTTCGCCGGGACCTTCTCCTTCTGAGCAAGGTTAACACCCTTAAACCTCGCTTCGCTCGAGAAAAGGAAGAAGTAGGGTTTTAACGGATTTTGTCACAGCCCCTTTTGTGTTGCGGAGTGGTGAGGTAAAGAGGATTAAAACAATACAACCGAGCTTAGCTCGAGGGAAATTAACCCCTTAAATACCTTTAAACCAGCCTGTCGGCTGTAGAAATGCAACTCATCCGAGAAATTTTAAAATTCAAAAATTTCCCACCTTCTCCTGCCGGAGCAAGGTCAAGACCGGCCTGCGGCCCTTCTCAACGTCTGGGGAGGCGAGTGTTTGCGGCGTTGCCCGTTTTTCCGGTGCCGTCAGCGTAGTCTGACAACAAAAAAAGGACTCTCGACGAGTCCTTTTTTCGTAACACATATAACTCAGCCCTCAGAATGCTCTGGATACGCCGAGGGTATAGGTGATGCCTCTTTGTTTTTCTGCCCAGCCGGTGAGGTTGAAGTCGGCGGCCCATGGGTTGTCTTTTGTCATTTTGGATTTCCAGCCGAGTTCAAGGAAGCCGCTGGAGCCTTCCATGGTCGGGGTCGGGGTGTTGAAGTTTCTCCAGCTGGCTCTTGCGTCGCTGTCAAATTCGTAGGCCCAGCCGATGCCTGCGTAGCAGGATTCCTTTTTGTTGATTTCTTTTGTCCATCTTACGCCGAGTCTGGTTCTGTAGGAGTTGATGGAGTCGAAGTCGTAGGAGTTATCTTCCTGGCTGTTATGAATGACTGTGCTGTCGCTTCCAAGGCGGGTGTAGAAGAATTTGCCGTAGTAGTGGAGGGAGGTGTTTTCTCTGGAGACGATTTTGCCAGGGCCTGCTTCGGCTGCGATGTAGGAGGCGTCGCTGTCGTAGGAGGCGTGGATGCCGTCGATGTTTCCTTTGAAGTCACCGGAGAGTCGGCCGGCGCGGATCATGGCTTCGTAGTGGAGGCCGTCGTCTCTGTCTCTGCGGTAGAGGATGCCGCCGCCGGTGTAGTGCTGGTCGCCGTCGCCTCTTGCGCCGTCATCGAGGTGGCTGGTGTAGTCGCTTCTGCCGTATTCGAAGAATGGCATGAGGGTATCGACATAGCCATCTCTTTCGTACTGGCGGGCAAAGCCGAGGTTGGCGGCCATGCCGTTGGTGTCTACGTAGGAGCCTGTTTCGTGGCGGAGGTTGAAGCCGCCGATGGATGCGTACGGGGCGAATCCGCCAGTTTCTTCTCCATAGGCTACCTTCGCCGCTTCAAAGCCCTGTACGGCTGCCGCGTCGGAGCCGTTTCCTATGAGGGCAAGGCCTGCCGCTCTTGTTTCAGCGAAGAGCTTGGTGTCCGGGTTGAGGAAGAGTTCGTCGTCATCCGATACGTTAAGGATGAGGTTATTTCCGTCATTTTCGATGCTGGTATGACGGGAGAGGTAGTTCGAATCGATGATGGTGCCGTTGATTTCTGTACTTTCAGCCTGGATGCCTTTTGGAGCGGAGAGGAGGGTAATGGCCCCGCCTGCCTTAATTTCTTCGGTATTTTCTGCAAAGGTATGGACGGAGGCCTCGCTGATATAGGATACGTTTGTCACGGTAAGGAGCGCTGAATCAGTTTCTGTATCCTTATCGATGTAGAAATTGATATTCTGGAAATTGGCGAGATTCTTTACGGTAATTCCTTCTGCAGCAAAGTTGAGCGTATTTCCTTCGATGGTTCCGTAGTCGGTCCCGGTAAAAAGACCTCCGTAGAGGCTGGCATCTTCGCCAAAGGTTCCGCCAAGGATATCGACTGTATTCCCGATGATGCTTCCGTCGGCCGCTCCGTAGCCTCCAATAATGTCTCCATTGATTGTACCACCTGCAATGATGATGGTATTTCCACTGCTGCTGTCAGGGTTTGAGATGCCTCCAATAATGTCTCCATTGATTGTACCGCCTGTAACGATGACTGCATTATCATTGGCATTTCCATCAAGGGCATCACCGCCGACTACATCCTCAGCAATGGTGCCGCCTTGAATGAATACTGTATTTCTTTCAGCGTCTCCGGCCTCCGCTTGAGCGCCGATGACGGCTCCGCCAATCTGGGTACTGCCTCCGATGATGACTGTATTTTCTGCCGCGCCCGTCTTTCCAACGCCGCCGAAAACATGTGTCCCGATGGAGCTTGTCCCCAGGATCGTCACCTTGTTCCCGGAAGCGGATGCCTCCCAGGAATTACCGCCCACGACATTTTCATACGTGGTGGTATCCTTGATTTCAACGACATTGTCATCTGCACTGCCCATTTTTGCAAGGCCGCCGAAAACGACGCCGGACTGCTCTGTTGTTACACCAATCACAGCCCCCGTGACCGTCACATGGTTTCCATTAGCGTCGCCTTCGAGGACGGACTCCCCGCCTTCTACTCCCATACCTGCCGTGCCGCCAGTCATTTCTACTATGTTGTTATTGGCATTTCCGTAATACGTACTGCCGCCTCTGACAAGGTAGTCGATCTGGGCCGCATCGCTGACGTATACTTCATTGGCAATGGCATCGCCTGTGGCATAATAGTTGACCCTGCCGCCGCTCAGATTTCTCACCTCACCGCCGCTTATCGTTGCGATATTTTTTGCGGCGCCTTCGGTCTCGACACGGGTTCCTCCATTTGCCTCATATTCAACCTTTCCATCAATCAGGCCGCCGGCTGCTTTCGTATAGATGGTGCCGCCTGTGATGGTCAGCTCGTTGCTTTCTACCTTGCTGCCGTCCTGATCCGATAATCCGCCGACGGCATAGTTCATCGTGCCGCCTTTAACGGTCAGCTTGTTGGACAAAGCGGTGCCCGTATGGGTGAATCCGCCGATCGCATAACCGGTGTCCTCATTATCCTTCTCTCCAATTGTCGAATCACCTTCGATGGTGAGTTCATTGTTTGATGCGCCCGTCAGTCCATCGCCGCCGGAAACGTTCGTCTTGATGGTGTTTGTCCCTGAAAGTGTTACCTTGTTTTCGGAAGCGGAAGACTCATCGGAAAGACCGCCCATGACATTTTCATACGTGGTGGTGCTGCCCACGATTTTCACAACATTGTTATTGGCCATACCCTTTGCAGAAACGCCGCCAAAGACAGCACCAGACTGCTCTGTTTCTTCACCGATTGCAGCACCGTAGATTGTCACCTGATTCAGGGCAGCCTCGCCCGTCTCCAAAGTGCGTCCCCCTGTCACGCCCCTGATTACAGTGCCGCCCGCCATATTGACGACGTTTTCCTTCGCATTACCGTCGTAGGAAACACCGCCCGTGACTGCGCCGGCGACCTTAGCTGTGTCGAGCACATCCACTGTATTTGTCAGGGCATTTCCCGCGCCTTCTACCGCAACCCCGCCAGTCGCGTTTCCGGAAATATCTGCGCCGGTGTCAAGCGTCAGTATATTGCTTACCGCATTATCCCCTTCGTTCTCTGCCACGCCGGCAGAAACATTTCCTTCCACCGTCGTATTGACCTTTTTCGCCGGATTCGTCACATCCGCTGCCCATGATAAAGGTGCACTGAAACTTCCCAAAGCTGCCAGTATAGACAGACTGAGTAAAATCTTCCCTTTTTTCATTTTTCCCACCTCGATATAAAACTCCCAAATTTCATACCTTCTATTCTTTAATCATACCAAGCGCCAGACCGCTCGCATATTATCCGAAAGTATACTTATATAAGGAAAAAATAAGGAAATGAGAGAAGGAAATGATAAAAACTGGGCAGATGGGAGATGCTCTTGGGAAATAGGAAGGAGAATTAAAACCAATAGACGACCTCGCTAACGCTCGAAGAACCTTTTTAGATTTTAAAGCCCAATGAATAATCAACCCTATCCGCCCGGCATCAGATTTTGGGGCCGGGCACCTTCCCCGTCTGGGAAGGCAAGTGTTAGCGGCGCTTCAATGCTCGGACTGTTACCGCTTTCAAAAGTCAGCGCTCTGTACAGCGAGGGACGAGTTCGGGCGCTCTTTCCGCGAATGTGTTGCACTTTTATTGGCGATTTCTCCTTGTATTTCGTGGTTTATGGACAATATGTCCTGTTTCTTCACGTTACCAAAGTAAAGTAAGAAAAAGCAGATGATTTCAGCGGAAATCATGCTATAATTGTTATACATCTATATGTTTTACGGCATGTGCCGCGCATACGCGCAGTCCCTTTTCGTATGAAACCGGACCCCTGCGCTTAGAAAAAGGAGGAGTCCCCATGGCATTAAAAGAATTCGAATTCGGCTTCGGCCAAACTACTCAGAAAGTCATGCTCCCTGAAGAACATATTTCCGATGTTCTTGAAGGAAATCCTACGCCCGCTTGCGACGTGGAAGAAGCCACACTGGAATGCATGCGCCATCCGATCGGCAGCCGCCCGCTGCAGGAAATCGTCAGAAAGGGCGACAAAGTCTGCATTGTATGCGCTGATATTACCCGTACATGGAACCATTCTGATCAGTTCGTCATCCATATCGTCAATGAACTGAACCGCGCAGAGATCCCGGACAGCGATATCTGCATCCTCTTTGCCCAGGGCACTCACAGAGCGCAGACACCGGAAGAAGATATCCGCGTCGTCGGCAAGGAAGTCGCTTCCCGTATCAAGTTGTACCAGCATGACTGCAAAAACAAGGACGAACTCGTCCATGTCGGCGATACGAAGCTGGGCACTCCTGTCTGGATCAATAAGCATGCAGTCGATGCTGACAAGGTCATCGTCGTCGACGGCATCACCACCCACCTCTTCGCAGGCTACGGCGGCGGCAGAAAGCTGATTCTCCCGGGCGTTGCCGGTGATGAATCCATTCAGATCAATCACTGCAATGCGCTGGGCGCTGAATTCGGCAGCGGCATCAACCCGGCTACCCGTTCCACGCTCCTTGATCGCAACCCGGTTTCCGATGATATGCAGGAAGCTTCCGATATGATCAAACCGTGCTTCCTCGTTCATTCCATCGTGAATGCAGACGGCCAGATCTGCCGCATGGTCGGCGGCGATCCTTACGAAGCATGGCTCGAAGGCACCAAGCTCGTATACCGCATCCAGAAGGTCCCGATGAAGCAGGAAGCGGATGTAGGCTTCGCTTGCGCTGGCGGATATCCGAAGGACGTATCCCTCTACCAGGGCAGCAAGTGCTATGATCCGGCTGACGTCGCTGTCAAGGACGGCGGCATCATCATCGCCATCATGGAAGCCAGCGACATCCAGGAACCGCCGGCATACCTGAACAGTTTTCAGTATGAAACAGAAGCTGACATGGAAAGAGCACTGCGCCATCATTTCACCATTCCATTCTTCGTCGCATTCAACCTCTTCTGCATGACCCACAAATACCACATCATCCTGGTCACCAGGCCCGAAAACTTCGAAGCCATCAAAAAGACCAACCAGACCCCCGTGGCTACCGTAGAAGAAGCCTGGCAGCTGGCGCAGAAAATCCTGAAAGACCAGGGAAAAGACGACTACACCATCACCATCATGCCCCACTGCGCATCTATCGTTCCATTCCTCGCTGATAAATAAGGAAATAAAAAAAGTGTGAGATCCGAAAGGGTTTCACATCTTTTTTCATTTCCCCAAGCCGGACGGAATACGCTCAAATTTCCTGAAATTTGTCAAGATTTCGTCAAAAAAGCGTCCATTCTCCAAAGCCCGCCAGACCGCATCAATTCTTGCAATTTCACCGTTTCTATGTTTGACAGAATCCCTATTTCTGACTATAGTAAGAGAAGACGAAAGGAGGGCGGAAAAATGATACAAGCCTTTAAGCATGATGAGAACAATGTACTTGCAGAAATGTCACTGGAGCAGCTCGATAAGGGCTCGTGGATCAATTGCGCCGCCCCCAGCCAGGAAGAACTCTCGCATCTGAATGAACTGACCGGGATCCCGGTCTATTCCCTGCAGACCGCCCTCGACCGTGAAGAACGTTCCCACGTCGAGCTCGAAGACGATTACATCTTCGTCGTCGTGAATACGCCAGTCGTCCTTGAGACGGATGCCTACGACGCACTGCCGCTCGGCATCTTCATCACGAAGAATTACTTCATCACGGTGTGCCTCGAGCAGAACCTCGTCGTGAAGAAATTCCTCGGGAACACCTTCACATCCTTCAGGACCTACAAGAAGACACGTTTCCTCTTCCAGATCCTCTCCCAGGCATCTTCTTCCTTCCTGTTCTACCTGCAGCAAATCTACAAACAGACCGACGTCATCGAGACCCAGGTCCGCAAATCTTTGCAGAACAAGGAACTCTTCCGCCTCCTCGAACTCCAGAAATCTCTGACGTACTTCAACTTCGCCCTTCATGCGAATGAAAACGTCATGGAACGCCTGATGCGCCTCAGGAACAGCCCTCTTCACTCCCTCCTCAAGATGTATGAGGAAGACGAAGACCTCCTCGAAGACGTCATCATCGAAAATAAGCAGGCATTGGAAATGGCCGAGATCTACACGAACATTCTGATGTCCATGATGGACTCATTCTCCTCTATCATCTCCAACCGCCTGTCCCAGATCATGAAATTCCTGACCTCGGTCACGATCATCCTCGCGACCCCGACCTTGATCTACTCCCTCTGGGGCATCAACGTCCCCGTCCCCTTCGAGAGCTCGCCCTTCGGCTTCGTGGAAGTCACCCTCCTGGGCGTAGCCGTCACCGTTGCCGTCACCTTCGTCCTCTGGAAAAAGAACATGCTGTAAGCGAATAAATCATCCCGCGATTGCGGGATTTTTTTGTGGGGGAATGGTGTATAGTAAAGGAAAAACGAAAGAAGGGAAAATCATGAAAACATACGACATGCGCTTTGACGCAGAGACCATGGCCATGCTGCAGAACCTGAAGGCCAGCGTTCTCAAGAGCATCCGCTCCGATGCCGAGGCCCTGCCATCTTCCGCCTATGGCATCGCAGAAATCATCACCAGCCGCGGCGCGTACGCACTGACCAGCATCATCGAAGTGGCCGATTACTTCGGCGCCCTCGAAGACGTCGCCATGTTCCGGCTCTTTCCCTCCACCGGTAATATGCCCTCCAAGCTCATGAACACAGACATGACAAACATCCCCGTCGAAGAAATGATTCAGGAAATCCAGATTGTCAACGAACATCAGGAACTTTTCCATCTGGGCGTGAAAACCTACGACGTACAAGTCACACGCGGGATTATCTTCCTCCTGCAGAACGGAGGGGAAATCTCCTTCGAGAAAAACATATGGTTCTCCGAAATGATCTCCATCCACAAAGGAACCCCTCTCACAAACCAATTCATCCCCATCAGCGAATTCGAAGAAGACTGGACCGATGACTACGTGGGAAAATGCGAGAGAGAAACGATAAAGATTTGAGGGAGTGAGTGAAGAAAACCATACGACCAGACTAAGGGTTATAGGACAAAACGTGTTGGTAAAAATTTATATTATGCTTGTATTAAGGG
>OGWV01002993.1_pt1 | contig 10104 bp, 8 predicted proteins | sample 1576081 | NCBI WGS metagenome assembly OGWV01 (sample SAMEA3541541, study PRJEB24748) | human gut metagenome | biome: human gut; feature: human-associated habitat; material: faeces | place: China | collected 2012 | reverse complement strand
TTTTTCATTAAACACTGCCCCGCCTTTTGGTTCTAAATCGTTAGGCCATTATAGACATTCTGGATACCTCCGGTGACGAAAATCTTGGGGGGGAGCACCTGCTTGACCTGATGGCTTTTGAAACCATCCGTGCCAACATGGACGCCTGCCGAAAAAACGAGGTGACCTTTCTCTGCCCAGCGGGGTACCCCCCCCCTTTCCCGGCTCGGAACTGCTTTTTTCTGAAAGTCGCGAAGCCCGTGCCAATACCGAAACACTGCGTAAGAACCTGCGCCCTCTCTGGGAAGAAGGCACATTGGGTGATGACGCCACCGGACAGCTCAATCTGACACTAAAACACATCTGCGAAAATACACGGGAAGATATCCAACTGGCGTTCACCATAGATACAGCCGCATTGCGCCAAAGTATGCTCAACAGGATTGAGCAGGGGGTAATCGCCTTTTTCGATACGTTTCGCCAGGCCTTCAAAAACTACGACAAATACCCGAAGCAACTGCACGTGTTGTTGGCCGGCAACTCCTGCAGATCCCCCCTCGTAGCTGAGGCTTTTCAACAGGCCTGCAAAGACGAAGACATTGCCCAGAAAGAACCAGGTTCCATTCAATACCATCCTGACATCATGGCCTCAGGCCATGTTCAGGATCCGGCACCCGGGGAAAGCACAGAGAACGGGGAAGAGGATGCAGCACAGACGGAAGCCGCGACCTCAGCAAACGAGGCCACTCCACCGCGTCCAGATTCCCTTATTCCCATCTTAAAAACAGGTGTGGCACTGGGCTTGTTGAATATCCTGCCGGGGGAAGCCACAGGAGTTGTTACCCGCAACCGCGGCCAGGATCAGGAGGCCCCCTTTCAATTTACCGTGGGCATGTTCAAGGCGGAGAAACTGGTGCCGTGCCTGAGGCGCAACACTCCCTACGGGGAATGGGTCCACTTGGGAAAGGTGTTCAAGTCCGGTGTGACGCTGCTCGGCGCTTCCGACTCTCCCTTGGCCATGGAAGAAAAAATGGAGAAAAGCCATTGCCATTCCTACAGGCTTAACTGGGGTGGGCAAAACGCAGGCCGCCTCATCTACATCAAGGCTGTGGGACCACAGGAAATTGAGCTCGCCCTCTGGAACGAAAAGGAAGATGCTCCGGACGAAACCACGTTGCAAAATCTTACCTTGGCAAGTTAGGAGAACGCGCGATGAACGATAACAGCCAGTGTCAGACCAGCGTTGCAGAAGAAATTGCAAAACTCACTGCCGCGAGAAACAGAGGGGTTACCCTGGGGGACGCGGATACCCTCCGCCTCCCCATTAATAACACGACCTGCCGTTTCTTTCGCGTTAACTGCCTGACTTATGAAAAAGACTTTCCCCGGCAGGAAGCCTTTGAAAATGTTGTCGCCTCCATCAACAACGTCTCCTGCCGCCTTATCTATTATCTGCGGGGCATCAATGGCGGAGTTGAATTTTATATTGGCGTCATGAAGGCCCAAAAAGAAGATTTGCTCAATGCCGGCGATTATGGCGAAATGCTGGAGCGAGCCTTTAAGGGCAATTTTTTTGGTTCTCAGCTGGAGCCGCTGAAAGAGGCGGCGTCGCAGAATCTTATGCAGGGATTGCAAACAGCAGGAATGCAATTTAGCACATTGCTGGGCGTACCTACACGCAACAGCCAGAAAGAAGATATTTCCTTTCAGGGTGTGGACAGGCTGGTCAACATCATGACCAGTGGTGGCACAGGGCAGCAGACTTTTCATATGCTCATTGTCTGGGAGCCGGCGACAACAGGGGAAATTTTACAATTTGAAAGTGTAGCCTGCCAGTATTATAACTACTGCTCCAAAGAACCGAAAATAGTTTTTGAATCTTTCACACAAAACAATAACGAGAGTAAAGAAGAAAAAATAGACCAAGAAAGTTCAGCGCAAAGCACAGGAAATAGCGAACAAAAAAATGATACTAAAAGTGGTGATAAAAGAACAATATATACACAAGAAAATGATGACCAAATATCTATCAGAAATGTAACAAAAAGTATAACATCTAATACAAAAGTAAAAGAAAATATATCACACTCTAAAATAGAATCAAAATCTGATACAACCAATACTTCAAAAAACCATAATACAAGATACTCGACATCAAACTCAGTAATATCAAACATAAGGAAAACAAAAGAAGAACAGAATAAAATTGTCCAGGATTATATGCAATACATAGCCGAGACGCTCTTGCCGCGCATCCGTCATGGCAAAGCCAAAGGCCTGTACAAAACCGCCATCTATCTTGGGGCGACCAACAAACTGGATCTCGCCCTTCTGGAAAATGCATTGATCACTATCTGTCAGGGGGACAAAGACACTTTCACTCCACTCTATGCCCGGCCGCTGCCCCACAACGAGGCCGCGTCTGCGCTTGTTTCTTCCCTGAACATCCAGGACAATCTCGAGGCCGGCAGTCGATTGTTTTTTCTGGATTCCCGGCCAGTTCTGGGGGATACCCTCAGCCTGTGCACTTGGCTTACGGCAGCAGAAATCAGTATGCTGGCCGGTATGCCACAAAAAGAAGTCCCCGGCTTGGAACTGCGCAAACAGGTGTCCTTCGGCCTCAATATTGAATCCCCCGGGCCTGACAACAGAATTGACTTGGGGCACATCATGCAGGAGGGTAGCCATCTGAAGAGGCATCGCGTCTGCCTCGACCGCAAGGAACTGAGCAAGCATATTTTCATCGCCGGCACCACCGGCTCTGGCAAGACAACAACCTGCCACAAACTTCTGGCCTCGTCCTCCGCTTCAGGAAAGGGTCTTCCCTTCTTGGTCATTGAACCGGCCAAAACAGAATACCGAGCTTTGCTCCGAGACCCGAACTTCAGCGATACAATTATTTTTACCGTCGGCAACGAAAAGGGAGTACCTTTCCGCTTCAATCCTTTTGAATTTCTCCCTGAAGAGAGTTTGTCCGGCCATGTCGATATGCTCAAAGCCGCGTTTATGGCCAGCTTTGAAATGGAGGCCGCCATCCCCAATCTGCTGGAAGAAGGGATATACCGGGCCTATGAAGAAACCGGCTGGGACTTTCGTGACGACAACAATCACTTTCTGCAGGACAGAGGGGAGGCTTGGAATTGCGATGGCCGGTACTTCCCCACAATCTCAAGCTATATCGAGACCGTGCTCCGGCTGGTGGACCAAAAAGGCTTTGATGCCAGGCTGCGGGACGAATACAAGGGTTCCATCCGCGGCCGGCTGGACAGTCTGACGGCTGGGACAAAGGGCCTGATGCTGGATACACATCTTTCGGTGGACTTCAATGAACTCATCGACAGAAAAGTCATTCTAGAGCTGGAAGACCTTAAATCCAGCGAGGACAAATCTTTTCTCATGGGGCTGGTTCTGGGGCGGGTGACTGAAGTCCTCAAGGCCAGGCATCGCAAGGCTCCTGACTTTCGGCATATCACGCTGCTGGAAGAGGCTCACCGCCTGCTTACCAGGCCGCAACCCGGTGACAGCCCCAACCGCAAACTGGGGGTTGAAACTTTCGTTGACCTGCTGGCCGAAGTGCGCAAGTACGGAGAAAGTCTGATTATTGTTGATCAGATACCGGGAAAGCTGGCGCCAGAGGTGCTAAAAAATACAAACACCAAGATTATTCACAAGATTTTTGCCCGTGATGATAAGGACGTTGTTGGCGACACCATGGCGCTTGACGACGATCAAAAAGCCTACCTCTCGCATATGGGGCCAGGGGAGGCTGTCATTTTCTCCCAGGGGTGGAAAAAGCCCGTGAACGTACAGGTGGAAATCCTGCGTTTCGTCACGACCAATGATGAGGATTTGCCCCAAGAGAAAATCAACAAAGCCGGCTGGGAATACTGGTTGCATAATCCGCACCGCTTCTGCCCCGGCCTGCCAAGAGACTTCTGCACGTTCGACACAAATCCGGAAAACCTGCGCCGCATCGTGTACAGCAGAGACACTTTTTGGGAAAAACTCCTGCACAATGCCGAGGATTGGGAGCAGGCACTGCAGCAATTGCGCTGCCTGCTGAAGGAACACACGGACGCTTTCCTGACAACACTGCTTGCGACTTGGGTAATGGAAGTCCCGGGCAGGTCAGACAAGGAACGCCAAGAAATACTGGACAGGGAAATCCCCGAATTTGTGCGTCTGCTCAACAACCATAAGCCAGAGGAACGGCAGACTCTGGCAGATGAAATAAAAACTGGTTCTTTTAACAGTGCTTTTTAAAAAAGGAGCAAGCCATGGGCATCAGAGAGTTTTTTTCAGGCATTGCCTCTGGAATCAAAAGTTGCGTTTCCGCTATTGGCAGCGTTGTCAGCTCAGCAATATCAATCTGCAGCTCAGAGCTAGGGTCAGCAGTCAGAGTACTGGGAAGTGCAATTATAAAAAAAGTCCCTTGTATTGGAGAGGTTATTGAAGCGATCGGTGTCGGCATACAAATTGTGGGGGAGAGCTGTAAGATCCTCAAACATGGCGAGTCCGTACAGGAAATAGGTGATCGTGCCCTTCAGGCCGAAGAGAGCACCGGAATTGGCAAGGCGGGTCAGACGCTCCGATGAAACATTTGACGCATAATCCCAGTGGAGGCAGATCAGGTTCTTCGGCAGGAGATGATAAACTTCCGGCTCCTGGCTGATGACATCACTCCAGAACATCGGCGTGCGGCCGGATTCAGTGATATAGTTGGCAAGCTCTGTCACAAACTCGGTGTAGATGACGGTGGTTCCCTTTTCCTCGGCGAGTGCGCGGGAAGCCCCTTTTCCGAGGTCAAACGTTTCATCCGCGCAGAGATTGAAATACTTCGAGGAGAAGAGCTGCATATATTCGGAAAGAATGTGTTTGGCAAGGGAGAGGCTCTCTGGGTTTGTGATATCGAGCGTATGGTGCGCCTGGCGGTCATAGAAGGAGAACGGAGCCGAAGCAGAGCCTTCCAGTTCGCACAGATGTGCATACGATTTCGTGCAGAGCAGCTTGTACAGATGGCCGAAGCTTGCAAGCGACGGAACGAGATCAATGCCAAGTCCCTTGCAGTAGCGGTCCAGCTCGAGGATGTCCTCTGCAGTGAGCGGCGTATCGTCGCGCCACATCTCGGTCAGATCGTCGAAGAGATAGCTGTGCTCGATGTAGAGCTGAAGCTGATTGATTTTATAGAAGCTCAAGGTGGCGGCAAGCTGTTTCAGATAGGAAAGCGTCGGAACACGTCCGCGGGTCGCATCGTGGTAGAAGCCGCGGTTTTCCATGGCCGGTTTGTCGGAGATCAGGACGGTTGGAAGAACAGCACCTGCCTGGCGGATCATCTGACGGAGTGTCTGCACGCCGTAGAGAACGCCGCTTTCCAGAGATCCGCAGATCGTGATGTTTTCCGGTGTGACAGTGAGGGTATAAGCCTCACGGGATAATTCCGGAGAGGCAGTCAGATAGATCAGGTGTGATCCCACCGGCTGATGACGGCGGCAGATGGCAGGACGGAATCCCGTCTGTGTCTCAATCTCCTGCTGCAGAAGCTGTGCTGCAGAAAAAAGCTCAGCCGGGCTCTCGGAATCGAGAAAAATGCGGCTGTCATAGTGAATTGTAAAGGTGCCCTCTCCGTAGGAAAGGGAAGATGGCTGTGGTAAGAAAATCATAAAAACCCTCCTTAAAATAAAATGATTTTAGAGAACCCCATAACAGGTGTTTTTCATCCTGTCAAGTTTGGAATATTTTACCATGCGGTGAAATTAAAAACAATAAAATAAGAGAAAAAGAAAACACTTTCAACATTGCTTTTGGGATGAAAGAAAAAACAGAAACCAGTATGCATGGCACAGGGCGGATACGCATACATTGAATCGTGACCCCAAAAACGATCACAACAGGGAAAGGAGTCAGGCTCTTGTATGATTATGGATTGAGTGTGCTGTCCCATTACGGTCTTACGGCTTCCGGCACAATGCGGGTGCGGGGCGCTTTATTGTGCCACACCGAACAGGGGGATAAGCTGATCAGCGAGTTCGGGACGGCGGCGGAAAAACTGGAGCAGCGGTATCTTCTACAGTGCCGCATCACGGAGTCGGGGCTCCTGCGGTGCGATCAGATTCTGCGGAACGAAGAGGGAGCGCTTGCAACGCGCGGGGACGACGGAGGAACGTACATTGTGCGGAACTGGTACCCGGGCCGGGAATGTGAGACGGGAAACAGTGAGGATCTTATCCGCGCCTCGGATGCGCTGGCGCGGCTACATACGGCAGCTCATCTGCCGGTGAAAATGGAATACCGGAGGGAATCCATCGTGGAGGAGTGCATCCGCCACAATGTGGAAATTCGAAAGATCCGAAAGTATTTGCAGACAAAAAAGAAGAAAAATGAGTTCGAAAAACTGCTGCTGGCAAGCGCCGGTCCGTATCTGGAACAGGGAGAGCGGGCGGCCGCGGAAATGAAAGCTTCTTCCTATGAAAAACTGCGGCAGCGGGCGGACGAAGAAGGCGCCGTCTGCCACGGGGAATTCAGCCAGCACAATATTCTGCTGGAAAACGGCAGAGGCGAAACGGCGGTCAATTTCGACAAGTGGAACTTCGATCTCCAGGTGGCAGATCTTGGCTATTTTATGCGGAAAATTCTGGAAAAACACGGCTGGAGCGAGCGCGCGGCAGAACGGATTTTAAACGCCTACAGCGCCAGACGGCCGCTCGATGAGGGGGAAATCGAGACACTCCGCCTCTATCTTTCCTATCCGTGGAAATACTGGAAACTGGCAAACCGCTACTACGGAAGCAGAAAATCGTGGATATCCGGGCGGAATACGGAGAAACTAAAAACACTCAATGCGCAGCAGGCAGACTGGCTGCGGTTTGTTAAGGGATCCTTCTTTTAACCGTGCGGTGGAAAAGAGTCTGTTTTTGGCAGAAATCGCCATAAAACCGCTGGTATGGGGGACTTTTTTCTTGACAAGAGAGACGCATTAGTATATAAATATATACAGCTACGCGAAAAAGCCGGTCAACGTAACAGACTGATCATCCGGAAGAAAAACAGCCGGCAGGGCAGGTCGTGTGTATCAGCGGGCCCGCGTATCATGTAAAAAACAAATGTAAGATACAGGAGGAGTAAAACTCATGAACAAAACAGAATTAGTTGCAGCTATGGCTGAGCAGACAAATTTATCCAAAAAAGATGCAGAGGCTGCTTTAAAAGCATTTATCGATGTAGTATCTGAAGAATTAAAGAAAGGTGAGAAAGTTCAGCTGGTAGGCTTTGGTACCTTCGAAGTATCCGAAAGAGCAGCAAGAGAAGGAAGAAATCCGCAGACTGGCGAGACCATGGAAATCAAAGCTTCCAAAACTCCGAAATTCAAAGCAGGAAAAGCTTTAAAGGACATGATGAACTAAGTAAAAATCTATGCGCTTAGATAAATTTTTAAAAGTATCAAGACTGATCAAGCGGCGTACCGTAGCCAATGAAGCCTGTGATGCAGGCCGTGTCCTCGTCAATGACAGACCGGCAAAAGCATCCGCACAGGTCAAGGCAGGAGATGTACTGGAAATTCAGTTCGGAAGTAAATCCGTCAGGGTAGAAGTGCTGAATGTGCAGGAAACCGTGAAAAAAGAAGAAGCACAGGAGCTTTACCGCTACTTATAAGAAGTGCGGCAGGATTCATGTGCAGCGAATAAAAAGAGAAAACCTTCATATAATGGGTGTATAGACCATTGTATGGAGGTTTTTTGCATGGGGGAGATGAACGAACAGGTGCACCGCCTTTTGCTGGAACAGCGGAAAACACTTTCTCTTGGCGGCGTGCAGGATGTGAAAAGCTTTGATGAGAACGAAGTTCTGCTCGTGACCGTCTGCGGTGTTCTTACCATCCGCGGAAAAGAGCTGCATGTGGGCCGCCTGGAGCTGGAAAAGGGAGAGGCGGATATCGAAGGCAGCATCGACAGCCTGGTCTATACGGAACATGGGCCGCTGCAGAAGAAGGGGTCTGCGCTTGCGCGGCTGTTCCGGTAAAAATGAGTGCGTATGTCACCCGGGAGCTGATTCTGCTCGCCTGTTCCATCTGGCAGGGGGCAGTCCTGGGGTTCTGGTACGATCTGATCAAGACAGCGCGGAAATTGATCCGCCACAGCCATGCGGCGGTATCTGCAGAGGACCTCTGCTACTGGATTGCGGCAGCGCTGTATCTGTTTGTACGGATTTACGGAGAGAACAGCGGCATTCTCCGTGGGTATCTGTTTGGCGGCATCCTTGGGGGCGCTGCATTGTACCACGCATCGTTTGGACGCTTTCTTCCGGAACTTCTGGCAAAGGGAATCAAAAAAGCAGGGCGAATCCTCGCTTTTCCAGGAAAATGGCTGGTAAAAAGTATGAAAAAACGGAGAAAAAGGTTGAAATTTCATGGGGAGAACGGTAAGATGTAACTACACATGTAAGAACAAAAGAAACAAGTCTGCGGACGAAAAACAACAGATAGTTTGGCTGCAGATGGTTGGAAAATAGAAAGCAAGGGTAAAGAAAAGAATGAAAGAAAGGGAAGAAAAGAATTCTGGCCGAAAGAAAAAAGTCAGAAAGAAGAGCCGTACAACAGAGTTCTCAATTACCGTAGTCCTGTGCTGCCTGGTTGCAGTCCTTACCGTAAAGGGAATCAGCCTTCAGCAGAAGGTCAATGCAAATGCATCCCGTCTTTCCAGTCTGGACAGCCAGATTGAAGAGGAGAAGCAGCGCACCGATGATATTACCGCCTTGAAAGAATACATGCAGACCGATGAGTACATAGAAAAAACGGCAAGAGAAAAACTTGGCATGGTAAAGGATAATGAGATTTTATTTAAAGAATCCCAGTCGAAATAAACAAAACAGATAAAGAAAGGGCATGATTTCGCAGTCCCCTTTGAAGTCCAGAACAAAGAGAGGAGGAGCGGAACATGCCGGAGTGGATCATTGCCATGTTCCTGATCGGCGCATTGCTGTCAGCAGGGGACATGGCTAAAATTTTTTTGGAAGCCAGAAGAAGCCGCCGGGAAGCGGCCGTCTATGACAATCATCCGCAGAAACTGCAGATGGAGCACTACGCCGATTCGTTCCGCGTTCTGGCAGAGAGCTTTTACCAGATGCCGTCAAAAAGTGTGATGCCGGAGACGGGCCGGGTGGACAAGATTCTGGAAAAAGAACAGCAGGAAGTCTGTAGCCGCTGTGCGAAGGCGTCGTGGTGCTGGGAGCAGTACGGAAACCTGACGCGCGAGCGGTGCCAGGAACTTCTTCAGACAATCGCCGACGGGGATGAGGACGAGATCAGCCGTGCAAAAGGCGAATGGAACGCCTCCTGCCTGAACGGCTCCCGCTTTCTGGAAATGTTCTGGAACCGCTACCAGCAGGAACGCCAGACGGCGCTCTGGTCGGGGCGTGTGGCGGAGAGCCGCCGCGTGGTGGCAGAACAGTTAAGTGAAGTCGCCGGGATTATGGACCGCGCCGCGTGTGATCTGTACAGCCTCAATAGTCTGCCGGACGAGCTCTCGGAAAAAATCTGCCGCCAGATGAAGAAAAACGGGGCTTTCGTCCAGAAAATCTGGCTCCAGGAGCGGCCGAAAGAGCATTTACAGATCTATATGACGGTCAAAGCGGGCCGTCACTGCCGGATCACGCTTCGCCAGACGGCGGAACTGATCGGTTCCCTGTGCGGAATCCCGATGGTTGCGGTACGCGACGGGGCACAGGTCTTAAGCGGAGAATACCAGACGGTGCTGTTTCAGGAGGATGTGAAATTCCAGGTTCTCTACGGTGTGGGACGCATCACCAAGGAGCAGGAGAGTATCTCCGGGGACAATTACAGTGTGCTCTGCGAAAACGGCCAGTTTGTCCTCTGCCTGTCGGACGGCATGGGTTCCGGGATCGAGGCAAACAGGGAGAGCGAGACGGTGGTGGAGCTGTTTGAACAGTTCCTGCGCGCCGGATTCCCGCGGATCATGGCGGCACGGATGATCAATTCGATGCTTCTGCTGCAGCCAAAGGAAGGGATGTTTTCCACGTTTGATGTTGCTTCGATTAATCTCTACACAGGCGTCTGCAGCTTTTTGAAAGGAGGTGCATCGCCGACGTTCCTTAGGCGGGATACGTGGGTGG
>OGWV01002989.1_pt1 | contig 10109 bp, 9 predicted proteins | sample 1576081 | NCBI WGS metagenome assembly OGWV01 (sample SAMEA3541541, study PRJEB24748) | human gut metagenome | biome: human gut; feature: human-associated habitat; material: faeces | place: China | collected 2012 | reverse complement strand
ATGGTGCATCCGGGAGGATTCGAACCTCCGACCGCTCGGTTCGTAGCCGAGTACTCTATCCAGCTGAGCTACGGATGCAAATGGCGGTGAGGCGGGGATTCGAACCCCGGATGCAGCTTTTGACCGCATACTCCCTTAGCAGGGGAGCGCCTTCAGCCTCTCGGCCACCTCACCACACGCCTCTTACGAGTGCTTCGAAGAACTTGTTTATCGCTCATCGTCGCTGCGTGGCGCACATATTACTTTCTGAGACTTATAAGTCAAACAATTTTTCCTACACTTTTATCGTTTGCACACTTCACGTTCAATTAGTCTGTAAAAACGTCAAAAAGAGTGTTTTATCAACAGAAAAATGGAGGTCTGACAGATAGTAGTAATGCAAAAAAATGGAGACTTAAGTTGAATGAACGGGAGTAAAGCGAAAAGACTATAGAGTGAAGGAGAAATTTTGAGGGTGCGTCTCACCGATAAAGATGAGACGCGGAAAGATTAGTAACTGGACTGCTGGGATTTTTCAGCCTGGATACGCTGGTAGATCTCTTCACGGTGAACAGAAACTTCCTTCGGGGCATTTACGCCAATACGTACCTGGTTGCCCTTTACCCCTAAAACTGTCACGGTGACCTCATCCCCAATCATGAGGGTCTCACCAACTCGACGAGTCAGAATCAGCATTCTTTGCTCCTTGAAAGATTAAAAGAGTCGGGTCTCTCTGTATCCCGGCATTATCCATCATATAACGCCAAAAAGTAAGCAATGACAAACACATTACATGTAAGCAGTCATGGCATTACATTCTGTTAAACCTAAGTTTAGCCGATATACACAACTTCAACCTGACTTTATCGTTGTCGATAGCGTTAATGCGAATGCCGTGAAGCGAGTCCACGGCATTGCCTGACGCTTATATTATTGCAATTTCGCGCTGACCCAGCCTTTCACACTGGCTAACGCTGCAGGTAAGGCCGCAGCATCCGTACCACCGGCTTGCGCCATGTCAGGACGTCCACCACCCTTGCCGCCCACCTGCTGAGCGACCATACCAATCAGTTCCCCTGCTTTCACACGATCTGTGACGTCCTTAGATACGCCTGCAATCAGAGAAACCTTACCTTCGGCTACCGTTGCCAGCACGATAATTGTCGACCCCAGCTGATTTTTTAAATCGTCAACCATGGTACGCAACATTTTCGGCTCAACACCGCTAAGCTCGCTAACCAACAGCTTAACACCATTAACATCAATTGCCTTACTGGAAAGATTTGCGCTCTCCTGTGCGGCAGCTTGTTCTTTAAGCTGTTGTAGTTCTTTTTCTAACTGACGCGTACGTTCCAGTACTGAGCGCACTTTATCCGCCAGATTATTGCTATCGCCTTTCAGCAGATGCGCGACTTCGCTTAAGCGATCGCTGTCTGCATGAACGGTGGTGATAGCGCCTTCTCCGGTTACCGCTTCGATACGACGAACGCCTGCAGCAGTACCCGATTCAGAGATGATGCGGAACAGACCAATATCACCAGTGCGGCTGGCGTGAGTACCGCCACACAGCTCGGTGGAGAAATCGCCCATGCTCAGCACGCGTACACGCTCATCATACTTCTCGCCGAACAGCGCCATCGCACCTTTCGCTTTCGCCGCTTCGAGATCCATGATGTTGGTTTCGATCGGCAAATTGCGACGAATCTGTGCGTTCACCAGGTCTTCGACCGCACGAATCTCTTCCGGTTTCATCGCTTCGTTGTGTGAGAAGTCGAAGCGCAGCACCTTGTCGTTAACCAGTGAACCTTTCTGCGATACATGAGTCCCCAGAACCTGGCGCAGCGCAGCGTGCATCAGGTGCGTTGCGGAGTGATTCAGACGAATACGGGCGCGACGAGCCTCATCAACATCAGCCTGCACAGCGTCGCCCACTTTCAGAGAACCCGCAGCAAGTTTACCGATGTGACCAATCGCCTGGCCGTATTTCTGCGTATCTTCCACCGCGAAGGAGAAGTTAGCGCCTTTCAGTTCGCCTTTATCACCAACCTGACCGCCGGATTCCGCATAGAATGGTGTTTGATCCAGCACGACCACAGCTTCCTGGCCTGCATTGATGGCATCAACCGCTTTACCATCAACAAACAGCGCGGTCACTTTGCCGTTCAGTTCCAGATGGTCATAGCCTTTAAATTCAGATGCACTATCAACACGGATCATTGCGTTGTAATCGGCACCAAAGCCGCTGGCTTCGCGCGCGCGACGACGCTGCTCTTCCATTGCTGCTTCAAAACCAGCTTCGTCAACTTTGATGTTGCGCTCACGACAAACATCAGCCGTCAGGTCAACCGGGAAGCCATAGGTGTCGTACAGACGGAAAGCCGTTTCACCATCCAGCGTATCACCAGAAAGTTTTGCCAGCTCTTCATCCAGCAACGCCAGACCGCGCTCCAGAGTACGGGCAAACTGCTCTTCTTCAGTCTTCAGCACCTGCTCAACCTGCGCCTGCTGGCGTTTCAGGTCTTCACCCGCAGAGCCCATAACGTCGATCAGCGGACCAACCAGTTTGTAGAAGAAGGTTTCTTTCGCGCCGAGCATATTGCCGTGACGCACTGCGCGACGAATGATACGACGCAGTACATAACCACGGTTTTCATTGGACGGCATTACGCCATCCGCGATCAGGAACGCACAAGAACGAATGTGGTCAGCGATTACGCGCAGCGATTTATTGCTCAGATCGGTCGCGCCAGTGACTTTCGCTACCGCCTGGATCAACGTGCGGAACAGGTCGATGTCATAGTTAGAGTTAACGTGTTGCAGCACCGCAGCAATACGCTCCAGACCCATACCGGTATCTACAGACGGCTTCGGCAGCGGTTCCATCGTGCCATCTGCCTGGCGGTTGAACTGCATGAAGACGATGTTCCAGATCTCAATGTAGCGGTCGCCGTCTTCTTCCGGACTTCCCGGAGGGCCACCCCAAATGTGGTCGCCGTGATCGTAGAAGATTTCGGTGCACGGGCCGCACGGACCAGTGTCACCCATCTGCCAGAAGTTGTCAGATGCGTATGGCGCACCTTTGTTATCGCCGATGCGAATAATACGTTCGCGCGGGATCCCTACTTCTTTTTCCCAGATTTCGTAGGCTTCGTCGTCGCTTTCATAGACGGTAACCCACAGACGCTCTTTCGGCAGGGCAAACCATTTTTCGCTGGTCAGCAGTTCCCATGCAAACTGAATGGCATCGTGTTTGAAATAGTCGCCGAAGCTGAAGTTGCCCAGCATTTCGAAGAAGGTATGGTGACGCGCGGTGTAACCGACGTTTTCCAGGTCGTTGTGTTTACCACCCGCACGCACGCAGCGTTGGGAAGTGGTAGCGCGGGAATAATTACGCTTGTCGAGCCCAAGGAACACATCCTTGAACTGGTTCATCCCGGCGTTGGTAAACAACAAAGTTGGGTCGTTATGGGGTACCAGGGAGCTGCTGGCAACTACCTGATGTCCCTTACTATGGAAAAAGTCGAGAAACGCCTGACGGATCTCAGCGGTGCTCTTGCTCATAATTATCCTGAAATCAAGCTAACGAAATATCGCCACCAGCTCCAGCGTGTCTTAACCGCCGGGCTGGTAACTGAAAAGTGGGAATAAGATAAGTTTTCTTGACTGGGAAGTAAAATACCGTATGCGTTCAGTCGGCAAAATTTCGCCAAATATCCTGGATATCTTCCATCAGATAGCCACGATAGAGCAAAAAACGCTGGATCTTAACTTTTTCTGAAAAGACAGTTGGCAAAGGTTCACCATATTTTCGCGTCGCCTGATCGCGCGCCAGTGCGCACCAGTCGATGTCACATTCACGCATCGCTTTTTCTGTCGCTTCGCGGGAAATACCTTTCTGATTCAGTTCCTGGCGAATACGCGCAGGTCCATAACCTTTGCGGCTACGGCTGGCGATAAAGCGCGCAACAAATCGGCTGTCATCGAGATAGCCATGTTCATGGCACCAGGCAATAACGCGCTCGTAATCTTCTGCCGTAGCATCAATCTCTTCTGGGCCATTTTTGCCCATAATCGGTGCCGCGAGTTTACGTCGCAGTTCTTGCTCACTGTGATCGCGCACCGCCAGAATGCGTACCGCACGATCCAACAGGCGAGCATATGCCGGGCGACGGGACGTTGATTCTGTCATGGCATATCCTTACAACTTAAAAAAGCAAAAGGGCCGCAGATGCGACCCAGGTTTTGCTGATAAACAGATTTAATAGTCAATGAGTGTGCAGAATGTTCCCGCAGGCCCAATTCGTTAGAGGATCGAGGTGAGAGTAATTTTTCACGCCAGTGCTGGCCTGTTCCCCTCACCCTAACCCTCTCCCCAAAGGAGCGAGGGGACCGTCCGTGCACACATTATCTATTATCATCAATAACGAACGATTAAAAATCTTCGTTAGTTTCTGCTACGCCTTCGCTGTCATCTACAGAGAAATCCGGCGTTGAGTTCGGGTTGCTCAGCAGCAACTCACGTACTTTCTTCTCGATCTCTTTCGCGGTTTCCGGGTTATCTTTCAGCCAGGCAGTTGCATTCGCTTTACCCTGACCGATCTTCTCACCTTTGTAGCTGTACCACGCGCCTGCTTTCTCGATCAGCTTCTCTTTTACGCCCAGGTCAACCAGTTCGCCGTAGAAGTTGATACCTTCGCCGTAGAGGATCTGAAATTCAGCCTGTTTAAACGGTGCAGCGATTTTGTTCTTCACCACTTTCACGCGGGTTTCGCTACCCACCACGTTTTCGCCCTCTTTCACCGCGCCGATACGACGGATGTCGAGACGAACAGAGGCGTAGAATTTCAGCGCGTTACCACCGGTAGTGGTTTCCGGGTTACCGAACATCACACCAATTTTCATACGGATCTGGTTGATGAAGATCAGCAGCGTGTTGGACTGCTTCAGGTTACCCGCCAGCTTACGCATCGCCTGGCTCATCATACGTGCCGCAAGGCCCATGTGAGAGTCGCCGATTTCGCCTTCGATTTCCGCTTTCGGCGTCAGTGCCGCCACGGAGTCAACGACGATAACGTCTACTGCGCCAGAACGCGCCAGGGCGTCACAGATTTCCAGTGCCTGCTCGCCGGTGTCCGGCTGGGAGCACAGCAGGTTATCAATATCGACGCCCAGTTTACGTGCGTAGATTGGGTCCAGCGCGTGTTCAGCATCGATAAACGCACAGGTTTTACCTTCACGCTGCGCTGCGGCGATCACCTGCAGCGTCAGCGTGGTTTTACCGGAAGATTCCGGTCCGTAGATTTCGACGATACGGCCCATCGGCAGACCACCTGCCCCAAGCGCGATATCCAGTGAAAGCGAACCGGTAGAGATGGTTTCCACATCCATGGAACGGTCTTCACCCAGGCGCATGATGGAGCCTTTACCAAATTGTTTCTCAATCTGGCCCAGTGCTGCCGCCAACGCTTTCTGTTTGTTTTCGTCGATAGCCATTTTTACTCCTGTCATGCCGGGTAATACCGGATAGTCAATATGTTCTGTTGAAGCAATTATACTGTATGCTCATACAGTATCAAGTGTTTTGTAGAAATTGTTGCCACAAGGTCTGCAATGCATACGCAGTAGCCTGACGACGCACCGCATCACGGTCACCGCTGAAGCATTCCCGCCGGGTAATGCCTTCACCGCGGGCAGTGGCAAAAGCAAACCAGACGGTGCCGACAGGCTTCTCTTCACTGCCGCCATCCGGCCCGGCGATACCACTAATAGACACGGCATAATCAGCACGAGCCGCTTTCAGTGCACCTATCGCCATTTCCACCACGACGGGTTCACTCACCGCGCCATGCTGCGCCAGCGTCTCTTCGCGTACGCCGATCATCTGCGCTTTGGCTTCGTTACTGTAGGTGACAAATCCGCGTTCAAACCAGGCGGAGCTACCGGCAATATCGGTAATCACTTTCGCTACCCAACCACCGGTACAAGACTCGGCAGTTGTTACGGTTGCGCCACGGGCTTTCAGCGCCTGCCCAACCTGTTCACTTAACTGCATCAGTTCACTGTCAGTCATCACAACCTCTGTCAGTCAAAAATTTATGCCGGACAAGATAGCACTTTCGTCAGGAAGATGGTGTTGGCGTTGCAATTTTACGAGGAGGATTCAGAAAAAAGCTGATTAGCCAGAGGGAAGCTCACGCCCCCCTCTTGCAAATAGTTACTGCACGCGCGCCAGCGCCACGGCTTGTCCTAACTGCCAGACCGCCATTGCGTAATGGGTGCTGTGGTTATAACGGGTAATGGTGTAGAAGTTCGGCAGACCGTACCAGTACTGGTAACCGGTACCGACATCCAGACGCAGCAGGCTGGCTTGTTGATGGTTGCCCAGCGGCTGCTGTGGCGTTAAACCTGCCGTGGCAAGCTGCGAAATGCTGTACCTGGTTTTGAAGCCATTTGGCAAGCCTGGAGCCTGACCGTTTGCCATTACCGCGACCTGATCGCCTTTCACCCAGCCGTGCGCTTTGAAATAGTTCGCCACGCTACCGATCGCATCAACCGGATCCCACAGGTTGATATGCCCGTCGCCGCTGAAATCTACCGCATATTGTTTGTAAGACGACGGCATAAACTGTCCGTAGCCCATCGCCCCGGCAAAGGAACCTTTCAGATTGAGCGGATCGTCCTGCTCGTCGCGCGCCATCAACAGGAAGGTTTCCAGCTCGCCAGAGAAATACTCCGCGCGGCGTGGGTAGTTAAATGACAGCGTTGCCAGCGCATCGAGGATGCGAGTTTTCCCCATCACGCGCCCCCAGCGGGTTTCAACGCCGATAATCCCGACGATAATTTCCGGCGGTACGCCATACACCTGCCACGCGCGATTCAACGCATCTTCATACTGATTCCAGAAAACCACACCGTTCTGCACGTTGTCCGGCGTAATAAATTTTTTGCGATAACGGAGCCATGCGCCGTTCGGACCTGATGGCGGTTTCACCGATGTGGTTGGTGCCTGGTTATCCATCAGCCGCAGTACCGAATCCAGACGCTTCGCCTGGGAGAGAATTTCCTGCAACTGCTGACGATCGAAACCGTGTTTGTTCACCATTTTGTCGATGAACTGCTGGGCATTCGGGTTATTAGCGAAATCGCCGCCCATCTGCATCACATTGTGCTGCGGCTCAAGCAGGAAGCCGCCAGACGGCGTTCCGGTGGTCGTTTCAGTCTCAGTAGGTTTTGGCTTGCTGCTACAGGCGGCAAGCAACACAAAAAGGGGAAGCAATGTTACATAACGACGCTTGAACATGAGGGGTCCATTTAACAGATTCAACCAGGGGCAAGTATGGTAAAGCATCACGCCCCACACAAGGAAGCGGTAGTCACTGCCCGATACGGACTTTACATAACTCAACTCATTCCCCTCGCTATCCTTTTACTCAAACTTTCAAATTAAAATATTTATCTTTCATTTTGAGATCAAAATAACACTTTTAAATCTTTCAATCTGATTAGATTAGGTTGCCGTTTGGTAATAAAACAATAAATCCTGAAGGAGAGAACAATGATAGAAACCATTACTCATGGTGCAGAGTGGTTTATCGGGCTGTTCCAAAAGGGCGGAGAGGTGTTTACCGGGATGGTGACCGGCATTCTTCCGCTGTTGATTAGCCTGCTGGTTATCATGAACGCACTGATTAATTTTATCGGTCAGCATCGTATTGAACGTTTTGCTCAACGTTGCGCCGGTAACCCTGTTTCCCGTTACCTACTGTTACCGTGCATTGGCACGTTTGTCTTTTGCAATCCGATGACCTTAAGCCTGGGTCGCTTTATGCCGGAAAAGTACAAACCCAGCTACTACGCGGCGGCCTCTTATAGCTGCCACTCAATGAATGGCCTCTTCCCCCATATCAACCCTGGCGAACTGTTTGTTTATCTTGGCATTGCCAGCGGTCTGACAACGCTGAACCTGCCACTTGGCCCACTGGCGGTGAGTTATCTGCTGGTTGGTCTGGTCACCAATTTCTTCCGCGGCTGGGTGACCGATCTGACCACCGCCATTTTTGAGAAAAAGATGGGCATTCAACTTGAACAAAAAGTTCACCTGGCAGGAGCAACATCATGACGCATATTCGGATCGAAAAAGGAACGGGTGGCTGGGGCGGCCCGCTTGAGCTGAAAGCCACGCCGGGAAAAAAAATCGTCTATATCACCGCCGGTACCCGGCCTGCGATTGTTGACAAACTGGCACAGCTTACTGGCTGGCAGGCTATTGACGGATTTAAAGAAGGTGAACCCGCGGAGGCGGAAATTGGTGTCGCGGTAATCGACTGTGGCGGCACATTACGCTGCGGCATCTATCCGAAACGACGTATTCCCACCATTAATATCCACTCGACGGGCAAGTCCGGTCCGCTGGCGCAGTACATTGTGGAAGATATTTATGTCTCTGGCGTAAAAGAAGAAAACATCACTGTAGTGGGTGATGCGACACCACAACCCTCTTCCGTGGGCCGTGACTATGACACCAGTAAGAAAATCACCGAACAAAGCGATGGTTTACTGGCGAAGGTGGGAATGGGCATGGGGTCCGCCGTTGCGGTGCTGTTTCAATCTGGTCGTGACACCATCGACACTGTATTAAAAACCATTCTGCCGTTTATGGCATTCGTCTCGGCGCTCATTGGCATCATTATGGCTTCTGGCCTTGGTGACTGGATTGCCCACGGTCTTGCTCCGCTGGCGAGCCATCCACTGGGTCTGGTCATGCTGGCGCTCATCTGCTCCTTCCCACTGCTTTCACCTTTCCTCGGCCCAGGCGCAGTTATCGCACAGGTTATCGGCGTATTGATTGGCGTGCAGATTGGTCTCGGCAATATTCCGCCGCATCTGGCTTTACCGGCACTGTTTGCCATCAACGCGCAGGCGGCCTGCGACTTCATCCCGGTCGGTTTGTCGCTGGCGGAAGCCCGTCAGGACACGGTTCGCGTCGGTGTCCCTTCTGTACTGGTGAGCCGCTTTTTAACCGGCGCGCCGACTGTACTGATCGCCTGGTTTGTCTCCGGTTTTATCTATCAATAGAGGCTGAAACATGACCGTTATTTATCAGACCACCATCACCCGTATCGGCGCGAGTGCCACTGACGCCCTCAGCGACCAGATGCTCATCACCTTTCGTGAAGGCGCGCCAGCGGACCTCGAAGAGTATTGCTTCATTCATTGCCACGGCGAGTTGAAAGACTCTGAAATTGAAGTGGCAAAGTATAATGACTGGACTGCTGAAAACATTTATACACGTAGCAAGAAACTTCTTGAGTTTATGGAGAATCGTTGGGAGTTCAGTTTTAATAGTGAGCAATTGGACAAGCTGGTATATGTGAATTTTGCAGTTGATGGTAGAACTGTTCCAGAAGAATTACCAGTACCTGAAGAAAAGCCGATACAATCAAAAGAGGATACGGATACTCATGAGTATAGTAGTCTTGACGAGCAACAGAAAGCTTTCTGGGTTAATTTTGTAAAGCATTGCAATGACCGCGATAGAGAAGATATTGTAGGAAGAAAGCCACTTGTTCAGAATTGGTATGATATTCCTGTCGGTGCCAATGATTTCCTGCTACAGTTTACCATTACTCGCAGTAAATATGTCTCTCTTGTTATTTACGCTTTTGATGGCGAGACCTTTAAAAGATTGGAAAGCAAAAAGAGCGTGATTGAGAAAGTATTCGGTAATAAGTTTGATTGGTATTCCAGCCGAGAAAAAAGCACCGCAAAGCGTATTGTGTATAAGCATGAGGCCGATGTTTTCAATCCCGGAAAACAAGAAGAATTATTTGATTGGATGATAGAAAAATTTGATTTATTGGTGGACGCACTTGTGTCTGCTGATGAGTTAGATAATGAAGAACCATCCGGTGAGAAGTTTTCAGAAATAAAAAAGTATTTGGAGTCATGTGGTAAAAGCAAGATTTCCTTGACCTTTGCAGAAGTCGAAAATATTATCGGAACTGAACTGTGCAGATCAGCATATACTTACCCTGTTTACTGGAAACCATCGAAAACACATACTATGGCAAACACAATTGTTGCAGCGGGATATGAGGTTATCTCGGTAGACTTGACATCAAAAACTTAGA
>OGWV01002982.1_pt1 | contig 10124 bp, 10 predicted proteins | sample 1576081 | NCBI WGS metagenome assembly OGWV01 (sample SAMEA3541541, study PRJEB24748) | human gut metagenome | biome: human gut; feature: human-associated habitat; material: faeces | place: China | collected 2012 | reverse complement strand
TTAATGATTTGCCCCTGTAGTTCGATGGCTGCTAACTCTGACTGAGCCACTAAAAAGAGGGTATCATCGTCAGCAATGACACTAAAAATCAAATGCTTGTACTCATCCAAAAGAATCTTCTTGATGAGGCGGCTTGTCCCAGGTTGAACAACGATATTCATAAAGGCATGTTGACGATCAACACGCAACAAGCGACGGGGCGCAACAGATGTTCCACCTACTCGTCTAGGAACAGTTGAGAGCCCATAGATGTAAGAACCGTCTTCCGTTGGTACTTTGGTAATACCAATTTCATTGATATCACGCGATACTGTCGCCTGAGTAGCCTTCAATCCCTCATTTTGGAGTAATTTCACCAATTCTCCCTGAGTCGTAATTTTATTTTCTTGGACAATCTTTCGGATTAACTCCAAACGATCATTCTTCTTCATTCTTTTTAAACTCCTTATGTGCTTGTGCTACAACTTTCTTAATAGAGGTTTGAGCATCATTTTGAGGAGAATTTGTCTTCTCCAAATGTGCGAGAAACTCAATGTTACCATGACCACCTTGGATAGGTGAAAAGTCCAGTCCCTTAACTGAAAAGCCATAGTCAACCGCAAAAGCTGTCACTGTTTCTAACACTTTTTCATGGACACTGCTCTCACGAACAATCCCGTTTTTCCCAATTTGTTCACGGCCAGCCTCAAATTGGGGTTTCACAAGAGCAACAACTTGCCCTCCATCAACCAATATCTTAGCCAAGGCCGGTAGAATCAGATTAAGAGAGATGAAGCTGACATCAATTGATGCAAAAGATGGTAATCCTTCAGTAAAATCAACAGGTTCAGCATAACGAAAATTATATTGCTCCATGGAACGAACACGCTCATCTTGGCGCAATTTCCAAACCAACTGATTGGTACCAACATCCACAGCATAAACCAGTTTGGCCCCATTTTGAAGCATAACATCGGTAAATCCACCTGTTGAAGCTCCAATATCGATGGTCGTCATGCCTTCAACTGACAGATTGAATACTTCCAAAGCTTTTTCAAGTTTAAGTCCTCCACGGCTCACATACTTGAGTTTTTCTCCTTTAAGCTTCAACTCTGTACCGTCGTCGATTTTTTCACCGGGTTTATCGTAACGCTCACCATTGATAACATTAACAACTAAACCAGCCATAACGCCACGTTTAGCTTGTTCTCGTGTTTCAAAAAGGCCTTGTTTATAAGCCAAGACGTCTACTCTTTCCTTAGGCATGGAGTCGTAACCTTTCTATGATTTCTATAATACTGTCTTTCTTGAAACCTTGAGTCTCAGCTAGATTTTGGAAAATAGCCTCCGCTTTATTAAGTGATTCCTCGAGGATAGCATGTGATTTTTCAAGACCAAGCAGAGCCGGATAGGTTGATTTTCCAGCAACTACATCTTTTCCAGGTGTCTTCCCAAGTTCTTCGAAATCAGCAGTCACATCCAAAATATCATCACGTACTTGAAAGGCAAGACCAATCAAGTGACCAGCTTCTTGAAGGTTTTCCAAGACCTGTTGATCTTTTTGAGCAACAATACCAGCCGCTACAAAAGGAAAGGTTAAAAGCTTACCTGTCTTATGCTCATGAATCTTAGCCAGTTGCGATAAATCAAGTTCCTGACCTTCACCCTTCATATCCAACATTTGTCCACCTACCATACCGAAGGTTCCTGAAGAATGAGACAATGCTTGAATCAATTGAACTCGAATTTCTGCGGATAGGTCTGTTTGAGCCAGGAGATCAAATGGATCCAAAAAGAGAGAATCTCCAGCCAAGATTGCCGTTGCTTCATCGAATTTCTTATGGTTGGTTAAACGTCCTCGACGGTAATCATCATCGTCCATGGCCGGCAGATCATCGTGAATCAAACTTCCAGTATGAATCATTTCAAGACTTGCTGCGACATCGAAATGACTAGGAGTAAGCTCTAAACCAAATCCTTCAAGTAAATCTAAGAAAATCAGTGGACGAATACGCTTGCCTCCACTATCAACTGAATAAAGGATGGCAGTGATTAAATCACTTGATACAGGAAAATTCTTTTTTTGGTAGTAATCACGGATAGCCGCATCAATTTTATTTAGCTTGCTCATTAGGCATCCATTTCCGTTTCTGTACCATCTGCTTGCATAACCTTAACCAGTGTTTTTTCAGCATCTTCCAAGGTCTTCTGCAAATCTTTAGACAAGGCCATACCTTTTTGGAACTCAGCAATAGCATCCTCAAGAGCAACATCACCTGTTTCGAGCTTAGTGACGATAGCTTCTAAGTCCTGTAAATTTTCCTCAAATGTTTTTTTAGTTGACATTTTTCACCTCTACTTCTAGTTCTCCATCTCTCATTTGGACGGTTAATTGATCACCTTCGGTAATATTCTTGGTACTTGTTAAAGGTTTATCATCTTTCTTGACAATGGCATAGCCCCTTGCAACAATACGGCTAGTATCTAGAGACAATAAGGCATCCTGTGCCTTTTCTAATCTCACACGCTTACCATTAATGGTATTCTTGGTTGTAGTCACCAATAAACGTTGCAAAGACTCTCGACGGTCTTGGTAGTTCTGAACACTAGTCAGAAGATTTAAGCCTTGTAATCGTTGTCTCAAAAGTTCCGCTTCTTTTTGTTTTCGCTCGAAATCTTGACTCATAAAGGTTTCAAGCCTTGTTGTTAGTCGATCCAACTTTTGTAGATAACCATCGTAAAGGCGCTCAGGTTGCCTAAAGACAACAGATTGTGACAATTTGGCCAAGCGTTCCTGGTTATATTGTATACGTCTCAAACAGGCTTGATAGGCTCTATTTTGTCTTTCACGAATCCAAACCAAGGTATCAGCCTTTGATACCGGAGTCGCAAGTTCTGCCGCTGCTGTAGGCGTAGCAGCCCTACGGTCTGCAACAAAGTCAGCCAAAGTTGTATCTGTTTCGTGACCAACGCTTGAAATCACAGGTAGACGACTCTCAAAAATCGACTGAACTACAATTTCCTCGTTAAAAGCCCAGAGATCTTCAATAGAACCTCCACCACGGCCAACGATAAGTAAATCTAGGTCATCTCTTTGATTGGCTTTTTGAATATTTTCAGCAATTTCCTGTGCAGCTCCTTCACCTTGAACCTTGGTTGGGAAAAGTAAGATTTCTACCCCAGGAAAACGACGACTAACAGTCGTAATAATATCTCGAATAACCGCACCACTAGGACTAGTGACAACCCCAATTTTTTTGACAAAATTAGGCAGAGCTTGCTTATGACGATCATCAAAGTAGCCTTCTGCAGTCAATTTTTTACGAAGCTGCTCAAACTGGATGGCCAAAGCCCCAATACCATCAGGCTCAGCCTTCTCGATAATAATGGAATAAGAACCACTAGGCTCATAAATCTGGACCCGACCAACGACATTGATCTTCATCCCTTCTTCGAGTTCAAAACCAAGCTTTTTGAAAACCCCAGCCCAAATCGTCGCCTGAATAACAGCTCCTTCATCCTTAAGTGAAAAATATTGGTGACTCGGACGTCGACGAAAATTGGAAACCTGCCCCGTCAAATATACGCTCTCTAGATAAGGATCACGGTCAAATTTCATTTTCAAATATTTGGTTAAGGATGTGACCGATAAATAGTCTGACACGACAACTCTCCTTTATTTAAGCTATCCTTGAAAACCTGAAGACATTAAAAAAGTTCTGCAGAACTATCATCCCCAAATCTTCTCAGTCGGCTTTTTAATTGTATACACGATTACTTAAAATTATACCAAAAAAGACTGTCAAAAGACAGTCTCAACCACCATTGTCAGGTGTTTTATATGGTTTCATTAATCGGTTGTATATTTTTTTGAAACAACGTCCCAAGAATCGCTTGAACCATCAATACCACCATAGGCTTCGAGTTGTCCCTTCTTGTCCACACGGAAAAGAAGAACATCATTACCATAGGCATCATAAAGTTGAGCATAAACTAGGTTATCATCATCATCCGTCCATGAATAGACATTCCAACCTAAGTTTTTATAATTTTCTCCTGTTGACCCCTGTTCTTTAGCATAAGTAGAAACTACCCAGTCTTCTAACTGTTGGTCAGACAAAGATGAGGTATCAACTTGAGAGGATTGGTTATCAGATGATGCTGCAGCTGCTTCCTTGCTTTTAGCCAACTGACCGTTTTTCCATGGATTTGTTACACTCTCTTTTTGGTTATTACTATACCACATCAAGGTAACCACAGGAATAACCACTGCAAGTACTGCAACAACTCCAATTACCCATCTAATGATTTTAGGATCTTTGAGTTTATCAAAACTCGAAACTTTTCTTCCCTTTGTAGTTTCATTTTTACGACGTCTAAATTCGCTCACAGCTTTTTCCTCTTTTTCTTGAAAGTAGTCCCTTTTTTTCTTTTCCTCTTGTTCCAAGAGTTTTTGCACTTCCCTACGACCCTGCGGATCACTCGTTTGAGCCAATGAAATCTGCAACTGAAAAATACGATTATCCAAAGCTTGCTCATATTCTTTGGCTGCTTCTCTATCACCATTATCAGCTAAGGCTCTCAGATACTCTTCATTACTGAATTCAGCCATTCACTATATCGCTCCTGCTTCTAAATCGTTTCTTCTATTTTCTTAAAGCCTGAGACTTTTGTCAAGTTACTAGTTTGTAACAAATTCTTACAGCTGTAAAAAGCCGAAGAAAACCACATTCTCCAGCTTATTTCTTGGTTGTTTCTTTATAATACTTACAATAACTTTGAAGAGGACATGTCTGGCATTTAGGATTCTTAGCCAAGCAATGATAACGTCCAAAGAAAATCATACGGTGATGACTGATAATCCAATCCCTCTTTGGGATTTTCTTCATCAGTTCTGCTTCAATTTCCTCTACACTAGCATCCTCTGGCACGATATTTAGCCTCTTAGATACACGTGAGACATGCGTATCTACAGCAATAGAAGGGATTCCATAGACTTCAGCCAATACTACGTTAGCTGTTTTTCGTCCCACACCAGGTAGACTTTCCAATTCCTTATGCGTTTTCGGAACCTGTCCATCAAAATTCATTAAAACAGCTCTAGCAGTCTTGATAATGTTCTTTGCCTTATTCTTATAAAGACCGATTGTTCGCAAACACATTTCAACATCATCAAGATTAGCCGAAGCCAAATCCTCAATTTCTGGATAACGCGCCCACAAGCCTGGTGTAATCTTATTAACAGCCTTATCAGTTGTCTGGGCCGATAAAATAACAGCAACTAATAGTTGGAAAGGAGTTTCCCACTCCAACTCTCCATGAGCATTGGGAAACATCTCCCCCATGAGAGCTAGAGCCTCATTAACACGTTTTCTTCCTAACATTATTGGCCACCCCATAATTGACGGGCTGCATCCATACCTGTTTTGAAGTCATCCGAAACTTGGTGATGGTGCTTCTTACCTTGATGCTCCAAACGACGCTCTTCAACTTGAATTTTCGTCGTAATACCACTCAATTTCCAGTTACGCAGAACCCCTTTGATGTAATTCCAATTTGTCTTGCGGTTAAATACTGCTTCTTTCAAAGCCTCACGGATAAGTTCGGGATCAGTATGTTCTTCTTGGATTTCCTTGTTTAAATCTTCGATAACCATAGGATTCAAGATTCCCAAAGCTTGTTCTAACTCATCTGTTAACTGCTTGATGAGTTGTGTATTTGTTGGCTGACCAACTACAGGCCCGGTCGTTGTCTTTTCATTGCTCACTAACTTGTCCAAAACTGCCAAGGCAGGTGAAGCATCTACAACCATCTCAATTTCATTATTAACCTTAATAGTCGTGAAATCAAGGAGTCCAGCCTCAGTCAATGTCGTAATACTTTTATTAACCTCAGTTGGTGTCTTTCCAGTTGCTTGCGCTATCTGACTAGAAGCTACTTCTCCAATCTGAGTTGTCGTTTGTAGATAGAGAAATTGCCAAACCAGAAAGTCATCCGCAGATGGAAAAATATCCTTAAAGTGGAAAAATAAAGCATTAGGAAGGACCAGATTGCCTGATCGATACTGTTCAAAAAAACTCATATTTACCTTTCAGAGTAGATAGACACCCCAAAAAGTCTTTATGCGCTCACATAAATCTTTTGAGACTGTCTACTACAAATAACCGTAGAATGAAAAATCGTCTTCCAACTCTTCTAAACGATAAGGTGTTTCTTGATATACCGCATAGTTAATCCAATTGCTAAAGAAGGCAGATGCCGCAAGATTCCAACGAAGTTTAGGCTCCTGATTTGGATCGTCCCCTGGGAAATAGTTTGCTGGTACGTCTGGATTAATCCCTGCATCCAAATCTCTTCGGTATTCTCTGGCCAGAGTATCACGGTCATATTCAAAATGACCGAAACTATATACTTCACGAAGATTCTTACTTGCTAAGATGGATAAACCGACCTCTGGTCCTGACACAACAACATCTAAATCCGTCTTGTTTTTAATATCCTCGAGCGTAACCTCAGTATAGCGAGAGTGTGGTGACACAAAGCTATCATCAAAGCCATTCATAAGGAAGTTTTCAGGCATGTCAACCGTTTGTTTATAGATACCAGATAGTTTCTCTGACAATGGGACCTTGTCGACTCCATGCTTATAATAGAGACCTGCTTGAGCTCCCCAACACAGATGAAGGGTTGAATAGACATGCTTTTTAGACCAGTCAAAAACCTGTGTCAATTCTTGCCAATAATCAACTTCTTCAAAAGGCATTTGCTCAACAGGAGCACCTGTTACGATGAGACCATCATAATACTTATGCTTAATTTCATCAAAAGTCTTATAAAAGGTTTCCATATGTTCGGCATGGGTATTTTTTGACTTATGACTAGCCATATAAAGAAACTCGACGTTAATTTGAAGTGGCGTATTGGCCAAAAGACGTAGCAATTGAGTTTCCGTAACTTCTTTAGTAGGCATAAGATTAAGGATTAAGACCTCCATTGGTCGAATATCCTGGCTACTAGCTCTGTTCTCATCCATGATGAAGACATTTTCCGAACGCAATACATCAAGAGCTGGTAACTTATTATCAAGTTTTATAGGCATAACAATATCTCCATCCTTATTTATTCTATCTTCATATTATAAACCGGGGAGGTATTGTTATCAAATATATATTTTCTCTAGTTAGCTATAGCTTTAAACTATATTTAGAGGGCACCTTTGTTTTAAAAGAGTTAAAAAGGCCCTAAGGCCTTTTGTTAATTCATAGATAGATTTATCCTGGGAAGTTCATCAATACTTTAGTATCGTAACCTTCGATAGCATCACGTCCATTAAGACCATCAAGCTCAATCAAGAAGGCACAACCAGCAACGACACCACCTAGGCGCTCAATCATTTCAATTGTAGCTTTAACGGTACCACCAGTTGCCAAAAGGTCATCTACGATAAGTACACGTTGGCCTGGCTTGATTGCATCGGCATGCATACAAAGTGTATCGACACCATACTCTTTTTCGTAATCGGCTGAAATCACTTCACGTGGCAATTTACCAGGTTTACGAACAGGAGCAAAACCAATACCAAGTTCAAAAGCAACTGGACAACCAACGATGAAACCACGCGCTTCAGGACCAACAATCATGTCAATCTTCTTATCAGTCGCATACTGAACGATTTCACGGATAGCATAGCTATAAGCATTTCCATCAGCCATCAAAGGACTAATATCACGGAAAGTAACCCCTTCTTTCGGGTAGTTTTCAATAGATGCAATATAATCTTCTAATTTCATTTGTTCTTCCTATAGGCTTTTCGCCAAAAAAATATTTACATACCATTATAGCATGAAATATTAAATTTAGAAAATGCTAACCCTCATTTCGAGACGAATCCTTTGGATTAAGACTCCCCTACTTATACAGCCAATCATAAATTTCCTGTGGTGTTCCCAGAGCCATGAGTTCTTGGTACTTAACTAGTCGTTTCAGATCTTGGAAAATCTGACTGTCCTCAATCTCACGTTTTTCAGCTTCTTTATTGACTGTCATAACACCATTATCAATAGTCACAAAATCCAATTCATCAAAGATTTGAATCATCTTAATCAGGAGAATCTTGTCGATTTTAAGGTAATGACTGAGTTCATCCAATTTATAACGGACATCGAACTCTGGGAATTGGTAAATGGTTTTATAGAGCCTTGCAAATTGCTCTCTTGTTCCATAACCTGTCAGATAATAGGCTTCCTTAATGCTATTTTTAAAATAGATAGCCTGGAAATCTTTACCTTCAAACCACTCTTTTAATTCTGTCGCTGATTCAGGTAGGGTGTTGAGGACAACCGCAGGCTCTGTGTCTGCTGCTTCTTCTACCGTTGGTACGCCTTCAGGCAGTGCCATATTTTTTGAGCGAAAATCAAATAATTGAACACCATCTACACGCGCATCTTCTAGCATGAGCTGTAGCGTTGTCTGACCATTCCAAACATTAACAGACAAGGTCACTGCCAATTCCAAACCTTGAGCTTGTTGAAATTCTTGAAGCAGATTACCTTTATTAAAAGCGACAACGTCAAAGCTATCCTTGCCTTGCTTAACCTTAAACTTAAGATGGGCCCCATTTTGTCCCATTGTCCTAGCTTGAGTAACGGTAATATCATGTAGCCAAAAGACTGGCTTTTTATTATCCATACCAAAAGGTGCTAGTTTTTCAAGGCTCTTAATGGTATCCAAGCTAAGCTCGCTGAGTTGAAGCTCCTCGTCTAAATGAAGCGTGTTTTTAGCGCTTGTATCTATGTCATTGTCATAGACATAATTGCACAAAATATCTGAGAGTTGACCAAGATTTTCCTCCGGAAGGGTCATCCCAGCCGCTCCAGCATGTCCTCCAAAAGCAGTAAAGATGTCTCGGTGGTCATCAAGGGCATGGAAGATATTGATAGATTCCAAACTACGGGCTGAACCCTTTGCCAAGCCATCTTCAATATTCAAAACCACTACTGTCTGGCTGATTTGTTCCATGATGCGCCCAGCCACAATACCTAGAACGCCAGGATGCCAACCTTCCTTGGCTAAAACTTGAACTGGTTTGTCCAAGTCTACCATGGTCATAGCTTCGTCAAAGATTTTTTGAACAACTTCCTTACGTTCTTCATTTTTAGCATTGATTTCCAGAGCAATGGCTTGAGCTTCCTCATCGTCAAACCCGGTCAGTAGTTCAATGGCTGGATTTGGATCATCTAAGCGTCCCAAGGCATTGAGTTGAGGAGCCAGTTTGAAACCTACCGTTTCTTCGGAAATCGTTGTTGGGTCCACATCTGAAATGCGGAGCAATTCTTGAAGCCCAATACGCTCAGTAGTCTTGAGAATTTCCAGCCCGACCTTTACCATAATACGATTTTCATCCGTTAGGCTAACCATATCAGCAATGGTACCAATGGCTACCAAATCCAACATCTCTGTAGGAATAGTTTCAAGAAGGGCAGTGGCCAATTTGAAAGCTACACCACATCCTGCCAAATACTTAAAAGGATAATCGGCATCTGGATGCTCTGGATGGACAATGGCATAGGCATCTGGAAGCTGTGCCGGCATACTATGGTGGTCTGTAACGATAACGTCCACACCTTGCTCTTGCGCATAAGCAATAGCTTCATTACCCGCTACTCCATTATCCACTGTAACAATGAGTGAAATACCTTCCTGCTCAATGAAATACTTGTAGACACTTTCGTTTGGCCCATAACCATCTGTAAAGCGGTTAGGCAAATAGACTCGAGCCTCAGCGCCCATCATTTCAAGGGCTTCCTTGACAATCGATGCTGATGTCATCCCATCCGCATCATAGTCTCCATAGACTAAGATTTGCTCGTAATTTTCAATGGCCTGACGAATCCTAGCCACTGCCTTGTCCATATCATGAAGAAGATAAGGGTCATGAAGATGTGATAGATCAGCCTTAAGAAAGTCTTCAAGGGCTTCTTCTGTCGTCACGCCACGTTCATAGGCAATCTTGGCTGCTGTTTCTGCCAGCCCATGTTCTTTGGCAAGTTTAAAAAAGCCAGCATCTGGCTCTTTTGTATTTATTTTCCAAGTCGAGTGGGAGTAACTCCGCAATCTCGATAAACGCCCTATTTATAAGGCGTTCG
>OGWV01002978.1_pt1 | contig 10127 bp, 9 predicted proteins | sample 1576081 | NCBI WGS metagenome assembly OGWV01 (sample SAMEA3541541, study PRJEB24748) | human gut metagenome | biome: human gut; feature: human-associated habitat; material: faeces | place: China | collected 2012 | reverse complement strand
CCGTATCTGTAAGAAATGAGAACTACCGGGAACATACTTGCAAGCGTTTCCAATTGTTTGGGTGCCGGAATATTTTCGATGATACAATCCAGTAGCGGAGTAATACTGTCAGTCTGTTGTTTCCAGTCGGTGCTCATCCAGTTGTTCTTGGCGGAACCGTAGATTACGGGGAAGTCCAGTTGGTCCTCCGTTGCATTCAGGCTGAACATCAAATCGAAAACCATTTCGTAAACTTCTTCCGGACGGCAGTTAGGCTTATCTACCTTATTAACTACCACGATAGGTTTCAAACCGATTTCCAGTGCCTTTTGCAGTACGAAACGAGTCTGGGGCATCGGACCTTCAAAGGCGTCTACCAACAGATTTGGGACGCCAAGCCAAACATCAAAACGAGGGTATTTCTATGTGTTATGGCACGAACTGCGGACGTGAAGGGGCCTTTGGAACCTGCTATCACCCGGAAGACTGCATCATGCGCGCCATTGAGCGCGACGCGGAAGAAAACCTTGCCGCGCGGCTGGCACGCGACACGGCCCTGAGCCGGGAGCATTTCCCCTGCCCCAACTGCCTTGAGCAAGGGGAACGGCATAGCCTCACCTATGAAAACGGCCTGTTCACCTGCCCGGAATGCGGCGGGGAATGCGACGCGGCGGAACTCATCGCGCTCTATGATGATATACGCGCCGGGCATGTTTCCGATGCCGAAGTCGTCGGCCTGTGGATTGAAAAGCTCGACGCAAGGAGGGTCGCATGAGCGCCGCCATCTTCTGCCCGCACTGCAAGCTCAAGTATGCGGACAGACATGGATGGATCTGCAAGTTTTGCGTTACAGAGATTCCAGACTTCCTCCGCAGTTTTTTTGTTTAAAACACCGTTGTATCCGAAATATTTCTGTAATTCGAGATGACTCCAGTGGAAAAGTGGGTTTCCGATTGCTTTTCCTAAGCATTCAGCCCATTTGAAGAATTTCTCTTTGTCTGGAGCTTCTCCGGTGATGTAATACTCATCCACACCGCAGGAACGCATAAAGCGCCATTTGTAGTGGTCGCCGCCGAGCCATACCTGAGTGATGTTTTCGAACTGGCGGTCCTCGTAAATCTCCTGTGGATTGATATGGCAGTGATAATCTAATACAGGTGTTGTCGCTGCATAATCAAAATATAATTTCTGAGCTGTTTCGTTGGAAAGAAGAAAATTCTTGTCCATAAATGGTTTCATAATAATGTCCTCCTAAAAGTTAAAATAATGTTGTTCCTCGTTTTATGATTTTTCCAGAGAAAATCGATTTTTTTGGCATTTCCTCTCCGGCTAAAACACCGAGCAATGTCTGGACTAACTGGTGTGTCTGGGTTTCTAAACGTGCATCGAGTGCGGCATGACCGATGAGGAGGCCAACGCCGAGTCGTCCCGCTGCCTGAGGTGCGACCACTTCGGCTACGGAATATTCAGGGGAGGGAGGAAGAGCACATGGTAAACCTCAAGATAGACAACATACCGGTATCCGTGCCGGAGGGGACCACCATACTGGAGGCCGCCCGTTCCGTAAACATCGAGATACCCACGCTTTGCTACCTCAAGGGAATGAACGAGATAGCGGCCTGCCGCATATGCTGCGTGGAGCTTGTCGGTCACGACAGGCTGATCCCCGCCTGCGACAACGTAGTAGCGGAGGGGATGGAGGTGCTCACCAACAGCCACAAGGTGCGCGAGGCGCGCCGCTCCAATCTGCGCCTGCTGCTGTCCCATCACGACGTGAGCTGCACCAACTGCACAAGAAGCGGCAACTGCACGCTCCAGTCGCTCGCCAACGACTTCAATATGCGCGGCACGCATTACCCGAAGAAGCTCCTCATAGACAAGGCCGACATCACCGCGCCGCTCATAAGGGAGAACAACAAGTGCGTAATGTGTATGCGCTGCATACAGATCTGCGAAAAGGTGCAGACCGTGAATATATGGGATCTGCTCGGCACCGGCTCGCGGGCGATGGTTGACGTATCCCGCAACCGCAGGATAAAGGATACCGAGTGTACCTACTGCGGCCAGTGCATAACCCACTGCCCCACCGCCGCCATAAGGGAGCGCGACGACACCGGCAGGGTATACGACGCAATAGACGACGAGAATATCGTTACCGTAGTTCAGGTGGCTCCCGCGGTGCGCGCCGCATGGGCAGAGCGTTACGGCCTCGATGCCGAGTTCGCCACCCCCAGGCGCATGGCTGCGGCCCTCCGCCGCATAGGCTTTGACTATGTGTTCGATACCGACTTCACCGCCGACCTCACCATAATGGAAGAAGGCAGTGAATTTATAGAGCGCTTTACCCATAAGGATCAGCACAAGTGGCCCATGTTTACCTCCTGCTGCCCGGGCTGGGTGCGCTTTTTGAAGTCCCAGTATCCCGAGCTTACGGACAACCTCTCCACCGCCAAATCCCCTCAGCAGATGTTCGGCGCTGTGGCAAAGAGCTACTTTGCCGAGAAGATAGGCGTGGACCCCCACAAGATATTCGTGGTATCCGTAATGCCCTGCGTATCCAAGAAGAGCGAGTGCGCCCTGCCCACCATGAAGGACGCCTGCGGCGATCCCGACGTGGATGTGGTCATCACCACCCGCGAGCTGAATATCATGATGCGCGCCAACCACATCAACCCCGTGTTCCTGCCCGAGGAGGACTTCGACAGTCCATTGGGTACCGGCACCGGAGCCGCCGTGATATTCGGCGCTACCGGCGGCGTTATGGACGCGGCGCTGCGCTCCGCATACTATCTCATCACCGGCAGCAATCCGGATCCCGACGCCTTCAAATCCGTCCGCGGCATGGACGGCTGGAAGGAATCCGTATTCGAGATACCCGGCGCGGGCGAGGTGCGGGTAGCCGTGGCCAGCGGCCTCGGCAATGCGCGCAAGCTTATTCAGGCTATCAAGCGCGGCGAGGTGCATTACGACTTTGTTGAGATAATGGCCTGCCCCGGCGGCTGCGCTGGCGGCGGCGGACAGCCCATCGTAGACGGCTGCGAGCTGGCGGATGAGCGCGGCAGCGTCCTCTGGAGGCTGGACGCCAAGGATAAGCTCCGCTTCTCCCACGAGAACCCCGACGTGCTGGCGCTGTATAAGGAATACCTCACGGCTCCGCTGGGCGAAAAATCCCATCACCTGCTGCACACCGACCATCACGGCTGGGATATGCCGACCATAGTAAAGAATTAGTGCATATAAAAGGCTCCGCAGCGCGGAGCCTTTTGTTATTTTTTTGAATGTAATTATTGGAGGGGCGGGGACGGGATCTACTCGGCTTTTTCCTGCTTGCCGGATTCCTCGCTTATTTCCCCTCCCTTGTAATAGCACTTAATTATAAAATAGAGGAATAAAGCCGCCGTTACGCATATTACCTTTAATATTCCGTAATGCCACAGCTTGTCGGACATAGGGACATAAGCTGCCGCACTGTAAAACGACTCGAACTTTGAGAGAAGCATATCCATCAAGGACGCAACGGACAGCTCTATCATCAGGGTAAGAAAAGTGTACAGTGCGTATTTCCTGTTTTCCATCTTCAATCCCTCCTTCCAATTATATTCATATTTTAAAAGAAACTAAATACCTCTGTCAATTGATGGTATAATGTACCCGTCATCAATCAGCACGAAAGGCGTGTTTTTATGGATAACAAGCATAACGATAGGCGGATATTCGACCTTGCGATGCACACATGGCTGCGCTATGCCCTCGTATTCCTCAAGTGGCTGCTTTTGGCGGCCGTCATAGGCACAGCGCTGGGCTTCATAAGCACCGCATTCCACTACTCCGTGGATTTTGCGCAGGAGCTGAGGCTTGCATACCCTTGGCTCCTCTGCCTGTTGCCCGTAGGCGGCCTTATCATAGTATTCATGTACCGCGCCTGCGGCGTGAAGGACGACCGGGGCGCCAATGCCGTCCTTGAGGCCGCAATAAACGGCGAGCCGGTTAAAAAGCGCGTGGCCCCGCTGATATTCACAGGCACGGTGCTCACCCATCTCTTCGGGGGCAGCGCGGGGCGCGAGGGCGCGGCGCTGCAGCTGGGCGGCAGCATAGCAGGGCTTTTCAGCGGCGTTTTTCACATAAAGCCGGGAGATGGCAGGGTGCTTACCATATGCGGCATGAGCGCCGCCTTCTCGGCTCTTTTCGGCACGCCCATCACCGCGGCTGTTTTCGCCGTGAGCGTAGCCAGCGCGGGCGCGGTTCAGTACGCGGCGCTTTTCCCCTCCGTGGTCAGCGCCTTTGCGGGCTTCCTCGTGTCCTCCGCCCTGGGCGTGCCGCCCACCCGCTTTGAGCTGCTGGGCATACCCGCGCTGGAAGCCGCCCCCGTTTTACAGGTGCTTGCCCTGTCAGTACTGGCAGGCTGGCTTTCCCTCATATTCTGCAAGGCCATAGGCGGCGTGCATCGCCTTGCGGGCAGGGTAGAAAGCCCCTATTTGCGCCTGTTTTTAGGCGGCTGCACAGTCGCCGCTGCCTCGCTGCTGCTGGGCACGCGGGACTATTGCGGCGCAGGCATGGACGTCATCGCCCGCGCGCTTTCGGGCAGGGCAGAGCCCGCAGCGTTCATATTGAAGCTCCTCCTTACCGCCGTCACCATGGGCGCGGGCTTCAAGGGCGGCGAGATAGTCCCCTCCTTCTTCGTCGGGGCCACCTTTGGCTGCACTGCCGGCGCGCTCCTTGGCCTCGATCCCGCATTCGGCGCCGCTATGGGGCTGACCGCGCTGTTCTGCGGCGTGACCAACTGCCCCATCACAGCCATATTGCTTTCCGTGGAGCTTTTCGGCGGCGGTGCGCTCCCCTTCTTCGCCCTCGCCTGCGCCGCAAGCTACCTGCTTTCAGGATACAGCAGCCTTTACGGCTCCCAGCGCATAGTGCTGGACAAGTGGCATATAGGCGAATAAGGGACAAAGCTCAAAAAAGCGGCTCAAAAGCCGCTTTTCCGAGTGTCAAAAAAGTGGCTGAACGCCACTTTTTCGAGCTTTTTTTATCCGGTGCTTGCGCCTATGGCGCGGTCAGCAACGAATGCAAAGAACGAAAACCTCTGGGTTTTCATCCGTTCTGACGCACACCCCCCAGGGGGCCTTCTCTTGCCCCTGCGGGGCAATTCACCTTGTGTCGTCAGAGCCGGATTGAACATAAGGGGCTGCGGCCCCTTATCAACCCCAGGGTTTTTCGATCAAAACAGAAAGCAGAAATCGTATATATAAAAAAATAAAAATTACGTGCAATAAAAACCGACGATTCTCCGTTTACAGGGTGAAAGGAGTAAGAGAATATGCTTATATGCCTGAATGCTGTTGCTGAATGTGGGCAGAGCGAACGGGAAGAAATGGAGAACTGCATGATGGAACTGACAAAGGGGAACACGGCTGCCATGGAGCCGCTGTACCGGATAGCCAATCCTTCAGTATACGCCTTCGCGCTGTCCCTGCTTAAAAGCTCCCACGATGCGGAGGAAATAGCGCAGGAATGCTTTGTGCGCGTTTACCTCGGCGCGGCGGGATACAGGCCCCAGGGCAAGCCGATGGCCTGGCTTATAACAATAACCAGAAATCTCTGCATGGAAAAATTGCGTGAGCGGGGAAAGCGTTCCGACATCCCGGAGGAGGACTGGGACAAATACCTTGAGCAGACGCCGGCCTTGCCGGAGGACAGGCTGGTTTTGGAGCAGTGCCTGAAGGCTCTGAACGACAGCGAACGGCAGATAGTGATACTCCATGCCGTAGGCGGCATGAAGCACAGGGAAACGGCTGAGCTTCTCGGCCTGCCGCTTGCGACGGTGCTTTCAAAATACAGCAGGGCAATAAAAAAGCTTAAATCAAAACTTGAAAAAAGGGAGGGCATTTAAAGTGAGCAACAGGCGTACGGAAGAAAGCGTAAGACGGGCATTTGGCAATGCCGCTCCGAATAATCTTAAAGAAGTAATGGGAAAATGCGAGGAGCAGAAAGGAAGGGTAATAATATTGGAAAATACGGCAAAAAAGAAAAGCGGCAGAGTATTCAGCAGGGTTATGGCAGCGGCAGCGGCGCTGGTTCTGATAGTAACTGGAACATACTTATACGGAGCCAATCACAGCGTAGCTTCCACCGTAGCGCTGGACGTCAATCCGAGCATAGAGCTTGGGGTGAATAAGAAGGAACAGGTAGTATTGGTAACCCCGAAAAACGAGGACGGAGTAAAGGTCATAGGCGATATGAAGCTTAAGGGAAGCGACCTCAAGGTGGCGGTAAACGCCATAATAGGTTCAATGCTTAGGGAAGGATATATATCCGAACTGGCCAACTCCATACTTATAAGCGTAGATAGCGACGATCCCATAAAGAGCGCGGAAATGCAAAGCAGGCTGAGCGCAGAGGTAAAGGATATGCTGGATACAGGCAGCTTCAAGGGTGCGGTGCTGAGTCAGACTATAAGTGACGATCCTGACACAAAACGCCTTGCGGAGCAGTACGGCATAACCGAAGGAAAAGCTCAGCTGATAAAGCAAATAACCGAAAACAATGCCGCTCATACCTTTGACGAGCTGGCGGGGCTCAGCGTAAACGAACTGAACCTGATAGGGGAATCTGGCAGCAAGAGCATAACCAACGTAACGGCAGAGGGTGCCGCCAGCGACAGCGCTTATATAGGCGAGGCCAAAGCAAAGGAAATAGCTCTTGCTCACGCCGGGGCAAAGGCCGAAGAAATACTCGGCTATGAGTTTGAAATGGACTATGAGCACGGGGCCATGATATACGAGCTGGAGTTTGACTGGAACGGCAGGGAGTATGAATACGACATAAACGCGAATACCGGAGAAATACTCAAATACGAAGGTGAGCCGGCGGAAAACACAAAGGACGGGAAAAAGCAGGAAAATCCAAAGGACAATAAAAAGAATGAGCAGCAGTCAGCCGACAGAGGCTATATAGGCGAGGCAAAGGCAAAATCCGCAGCTCTTTCACATGCCGGACTTGACAATGGCAGCATAACCGAATACGAATGCAAGCTGGATAGAGAGGATGGCCGCATGGTATATGAGATAGATTTCAAGTGCAACGGCTTTGAGTATGAATACGAAATAGACGCCGTTTCCGGAGCGATAGTCAAGCAGGACAAAGATATAGATGATTAGGATTTAGCTGATCCGCAATACCAAAAAAGTGGCTGAACGCCACTTTTTTGATTTTTCTAATTATTTTTTACTTCGCCTCGGGGTTCTCCATTACGCCCATGAACAGCGGCACGCCGGTCTCGGTATCCACTATGGCGTATACGAAGGGCTTGTCGAAGGTCAGCACTATGGGCTCATCGACGGGGAGCGCGCAGCCCTCCGCCGTGGCGATCTCGGTAACGGCGGCGGCCTCGGTACCCTCCTCGTCCACGTCCACCTTTACCCTCTGGAAGACATAAGATATGTACAGCGGCCCGTCAACGCCCCTGCCCGCGCCGGTAAGGTCTGCAAGGTCCGGATCGAAGGCGTCCGTCATTCCCATGGCCTTGAGCGCATCCGTAAGGTATACCGAATAGCCGGTGCTGAACTTAGGCATATTCACCGTAACGAAGGTATCCGCCTTGGCAGCGGCGATGGCTTCCTTCAGCTTGGCCCCGGTGAGGGAGGCGGCATAGCCCCGTGCGTCGCCGCTGCCGGGCTTAAGGGCTATAAAGGCCAGCCTGCCGTCGTCATAGGGCAGCATTATGCCCTCCGCGTCCTCGGTCTTTATGTAGCTCTCATAGGCCTCGAACATGTTCATGAACGGCACGGTAACGGCGCTGCCGTCCGACTTGGTGAACTCGCGGTCGTTTGTGTAGTTGCCTTCAAACTTATGTGCCCAGTCCGCCTTCATATAAAGGGCGTTGAGCAGCACCATTATGGTATCCTTGTCGTAGTTTTCATCGTGGAGCTTGGGTATCATGCCGTTGGTCTTGTCGTTCACCCACTTGTTTATTGCCTTCAGAGCCCCGTCGCTGGGCAGGTCGGCGCTGTATATGTCGGGGCCGAAATACGCCTTTACGGTCTTTAGCCATTCCTCCTCTATAACGGCCTTGTCGTCGTCCGTCCAGATGGAGTTGGCAAGGTCGAGCTTGGTGCTGCCGCCGGTCTTTTCAAGCTGTGCGGCTATATCGGCGGCGAGGGCGGAAACGTAGTCCCAGTCCGCTCCAAGTATCTTCTCGAATTCCGCCTTTGTGTTCTCATTTGCTCCGGGCATGAGCATGGCAAGGCAGAGATAGGCCGAAAGCGGGGAAAGCACGGGGTTTTCGGCTTCCTGCGCCGCCGCGTACTGCATCAGCCCCGCGCCGAGGTCGCCTATCATGGTATAGTCGGTCACTTCGGGCAGCGTCACATCCGCCGCATTTACGCCATCGGTAAGGTTCTTCACTCCGCCGGACGCGGCGCAGCCGGTGAGCATGGCGGCGCACATAGCGAGGGCGATCAGCTTTATCAGTCTTTTCTTCATAGCAAAAATATCCTCCGTATTGCGGTTATCTGTATATTAAACGGTTTACCTTCCTGCAAGGTTGCATGTTAATTTATTATTTTGTTTGCTTATACCGCAAAAGATGCTACAATAGACTAAATCAAGCCTATATGGGAGAATTGTATGAATATACGCGACGATGCGCAGCTCATCATAAAAGAAGCCATTGACCGGGCGATGCCGGACAACGCAGTAAAGGCAGCCCTCGGCTCCGTCAGCCTGCCCCATAAGGTAAAGCTGGTGGCCATAGGCAAGGCGGGTTATCAAATGGCCAGGGCGGCATATAATCAGCTCGGCAGCCGCATAGAAAAGGGCGTGATCATAACCAAGTATGGCCACTCCGCAGGCAGCTTTTCGGAGGATATCGCCATATATGAGGCGGGGCATCCTGTGCCTGACGGCAACTCCGTGCGCGGGGCGGAGGCGGCCCTTTCCCTTGCCCATAGCCTGACCCCAAAGGATACGCTGATATTCCTGGTTTCCGGCGGCGGCAGCGCCCTGTTTGAAAGCCCGCTGGTATCGCTGGAGGAATTGCAGGACGTGAACAGGCAGCTGCTGGCCTCCGGCGCCGATATAACCGAAATGAATACCATTCGCAAGCGGCTCTCCGCAGTAAAGGGCGGCAGATTCGCCATGGCCTGCAGCGGCGCGCGCATAATCGCAATAATACTTTCCGATATAATAGGCGACCCGCTGGACATGATAGCCTCAGGCCCCGCCTGCCCCGACAGCTCTACCAACGCCGACGCCCATGCCATAATTTCCAAGTACGGCCTGAAGCTTTCCGACAAAGCTCTGTCACTTATGGATATCGAGACTCCCAAGGAGCTAAATAACGTTGAAACCATCGTCACCGGCAGCGTAACCCAGCTCTGCGCCTCCGCCTCGGAAACTGCCAGGCGGCTGGGCTACAGGCCCGTTGTTCTCACGGCCTCGCTCTGCTGCGAAGCAAAGGAGGCGGGAAGCTTCTTAGCCTCCGTCGCCCAGTATCACAGGGGCGCCGGGGAACCCCTCGCCTTCATTGCGGGCGGAGAAACTGTGGTGCGCATAACCGGCAAGGGCTCAGGCGGCCGCAATCAGGAGCTGGCCCTGTCCGGCGCTATGGGCATCGCGGGCATGAAGGACGTATGCCTCTTCTCCGTAGGCTCGGACGGCACCGACGGCCCTACCGACGCGGCGGGCGGCATAGTCACCGGAGAAACCAAGGGACAGCTTGAGGCGCTGGGCATTTCCATACCCGACGTGCTGAAGGACAACGACTCCTACAACGCCTTAAAACAGATAGACGGCCTTATATTCACCGGCCCCCGGTCATCAATCTTTTGATGGGCAACGCCGCCTCGTGGGGCGTGTGGGTCTACCGCGCGCTCACGTTCCTTGTCATTTCGTGTCCCTGCGCGCTGGTCATCAGCATCCCGCTCAGCTTCTTCGCGGGCCTCGGCGGCGCAGGACACGAGGGCATTCTCATCAAGGGCTCGAATTACTTGGAGGCTCTGTCGAAAACCAAGATCGTCGTCTTCGACAAGACCGGCACGCTCACGCAGGGCGTGTTCGAGGTCACGGGCGTGCACCACAGCCCGATGGAGGACCGCAAGCTGCTTGAATACGCGGCACTCGCCGAGTGCGCATCCTCGCACCCCATCAGCAGG
>OGWV01002977.1_pt1 | contig 10128 bp, 11 predicted proteins | sample 1576081 | NCBI WGS metagenome assembly OGWV01 (sample SAMEA3541541, study PRJEB24748) | human gut metagenome | biome: human gut; feature: human-associated habitat; material: faeces | place: China | collected 2012 | reverse complement strand
ACCTCATCTGGTCGGGAGAGATCGACTCGTACAGGCTCGGAAGGAAGCTCCTGGTGTCGAGGGCGTCAGTGGACGCCTACATCGAGTCGAGGAGCGGAAGGAGATGACGGCGGCGACCGCCCCGGGAGCCGGGCGCGCGAGGGAAATATCAGTCCTTGGCGCATCGTTACCGATTTGGACGCCTTGTCGTGCCTGACGGCGTCGTCCACTCATTGGTGGGCTCCCAAATGGATGGGTGCCGGCAGAAACGTTTGCTCACACTGCGACCAGGGGTAGCTCCCTTGCCTTGGCGACCTTATGCTTGCGATACGGTATTTAGTTATATTAGACTTACTTTTATCGTTCTGCTGGCAACCGAGGAGGCATCATGGCACGCACCGCCGGCGAATACAAGCAGCTTTCCATCAGGGAATTCACGAAGGCCGCGAAGGTGTACGAATCGGGCCATGCCGGCATCTACGAGATGTGCAAGGATGACTATCCGCAGATGCTCGCCGAGCTGGAGCGCGAGCCATTCGCCGACGTTCTCGACGTAGGGTGCGGAACGGGCGCGGTCATTGAGCTGCTGCATGAAAAATACCCCGACGCGCACTACGTCGGCCTCGACCTGACGCCCGACATGATTGCCGTTGCGCAGGCGAAATGCCTAAACGGATGCGAGTTCGTTGTCGGCGACGCGGAGGATTTGCCCTTCCCCGCCAACAGTTTCGACGCCGTCTTGTCTTCGAACAGCTTCCACCACTACCCCAACCCGGAGAAATTCTTCGCCGGCGTCGCGCGCGTGCTGCGCCCCGGCGGCCGCCTCATCCTACGCGACTACACGGCAAACGATTTCGCCGTATGGCTTATGAATACGTTCGAGCTGCCGCTTGCCCGCCTGGCCGGCCACGGCGACGTGCGCATATTGAAGCAATCCCAGTTCCGTGCCATGGCCGAAGAAGCCGGCCTTTCCGTGCTGGCCATGGAGGCTCAAAAAGGTTGGCGCGCGCACCTGGTAGCGCAAAAATAACCGAATTAGAGGCTTGAATTGCGCAGGGCTGCCGGTGATGCGCCCGCAGAAGCTCTGCCGATATCCGGGAAGCCTCCGAGTGTTGTTGCGAGAAGGAACTGCACTGTGGCAGAAAAGGTTAAACTCTCCGGCATGCCGGAAACCACACCACATCCATGGCGCTAGGCCGCAATCCACTCGTGCAATGTTGTCGAGAGCCGCCTGTCCACATCTTTTCTGGTGGCTTCGCATTCGTCCGGATACTCTTTGGCTGAGCGGAATATGAAGCGCATAACGAATTTCAAGCCCACCGGCAATGCCATTCTGAGCATAGACTCGGGCAATACGAAATGGGTGCCGTATCGATAGGCGACCGCTTCGTATTCGCACTCATGCGGGCGCTCTTTAAGCCTCTGGCCCATTCGCCTGACATACTTGCCCGCTTCCCAGAAGCTGTCGTCATCCGCGTCAAGCAGAATCAGCTTCCCCTTGATGTTCTCGATCTTTATCGTTTCGTCTTCTGCGTGCTTCCGCTTCTTTTCGGAATCTATAGACAGGCAGGTCGAGCGTAGAAAATCGCCCGAGCCCTTCGTTTCCTCTTCGACCTTTTCCAATAGGTTGGATGCTCAAAGGCGAAGAAAAAGCCTCCGTCCCAGAACGGGAACGGAGGCTCATTACCGTATTTACTCACCGCCGTCGCTGGCGGCTTTGTCGTGAGTCGCATACGAAACGAAACTCAGCGGAACAGTGCGGCACTCAAAAGTGCAGGTCAAAGCCCTATCGGCTTATTCCAACTCTTTCAAGTTCATTTGCCGTGGCGACATTCCAATTGGGTCTAGTTTGGTTGTCGATTTGTCCACCTTGCCGCCGAATCCCTCCGTGTGTCCTCGCGTACGCGTTTGGGACAAACCCTGGGACAAATTCGCAAACTATTTCGAAACCGCAAGCCCACAGTTTCATTTTTGTCCGGGGACAAAAGCGGCAAGGCTTTGAGGTCTGGAACCGCTCAAAAGGGATGCCAAAACGGTTGTTTTCCCTCTTTGGCGCTTGCTTAGCGAAGTGAATCGTAGCCAGCGGCTTTACCGTCTTACGTTTCCAAAGATCAGAAGGGATGTGCAAGAGCGATGACCGAAAGAATCGTCGCAGGCGGCTTATTCACCCACGAGTTCAACGGCTCCACTTTCAAATGCATGGGGAAATGCGAATGACCTCAATGCGCTCCCGAACGCGGCGCTGACGGAAACGCCGACTCCGTCGAGCGAAGACTTGCTAATATGAGTCACAACACCGTCTCCAAGGCCGATATGCCCAAGATGGCTTCCAACTGGGGGCAGGGTTTGCCGATAGGAACAACATGAAGAAATGCAGTCCCCTTGGAGTCCTGCTCGGTGATTCCGTCAGCGTTCTTCTCAAGGCAATCCAGAAGAGTAATCGGATCGCCCATCACGTCAGGTGGCGGAGTTGGCATGGAGGGCAGGTTCTTGTTGGTATCCACCCATTGTACGCTCGTCGTCGTTCACGACCAATCGGACAGCATCCCGGATTCGATAGCTGCATGCGAGGAGGTTCTTCGAGCTAAGTGCTCTTGAGCATAGCGTTTCACGTGCCGGTGTTCATGAGCGGCAAGGATTGCTGTTTCGGGCTCGATCCGAGGATGCGTGACTACGGTCTCTCTTGCTGTTCAGCTCGCCCAGCCTGCATCTTGGTTCCTCGACAGCGCAGCTTGGTTAAACGCCGAAGGTTCAGCTATCTTCGTCAGCTAGCATGAGGACAATCCGAAGGGAGGACGCATGAAGATCACAATCGAAGAGCGAGAAGCAGCTCAAGATATAGAAGTCACGATCGTCTGCGTAAGGGTCGATCGCCGCGTGCTTGATATAGCGGCTCGGCTGCGCATGCTTGACAGGAAGGTGACGGGCACGGCCGACGGCTGCACGCGCGTGCTGAGCGCAGAAGACGTCCTGTTCATCGAGTCGGTCGACAAGCACACGTTCATTTATACGGCCGACACGGTTCTCGAGACGGGCCTGCGCCTTTACGAGATGGAGGAGCGCCTGGCGGACTGCGACTTCCTGCGCATCGCGAAAGGTTGCATCGTCAACTTCCGCGCGATCACCGCCCTCAAGCCCGACGTCAACGGCAGGATCATCGCCACCTTGGAAAACGGTGAACGGGTCGTTATCTCGCGCCAGTATGCGCCCGACGTCAAATCGAAGCTCGGTCTGAAGCAGTCGAAACGAAGGAAGGGAGACTGAAATGATTAACAGGGACATTATCGACACCGATAAAAAGACGCCCGTGGAAAACCTCGGACAACTCGTGAAAAGCACCTGTATCGGCTTCACTGTCGCCATGATAGCCTTCTTGGCATTAGGGACTTGTTTCGCTGATGACACCGCCAAGCAGGGCATTAACTATTGCTGGTCGATTCTCGCCGCGTGCGTCACCGTCCCCGCGCTGCAGTTCGTGTTCTTCACGCCCGCGGTGATCAGACGGATGGCGTATCCCGCGCGCCTGGTGCTGTTCAGCGTTTGCCTCTACGCAGCCCTCTGTGCATTGGCGTTTGTCTTTGCTTGGGTTTCCGCGGACAACCCCGGGGCGTGGGTTACCTTCACGGTTGTCTATCTCGCCATCCTGGCGGTCCTCACTCTTGCTTTCAACGCCAAGCTGAGCCGCGAGACCCGCGAATTGAACGACAGGCTCGCGGAATACCGCAAGAGCAGGGAGACGGAATAAGGGTATAGCTGAGCATTATCGATGCTGGGCAAATCCTTACTCCCGATCCTCGGATTACCGCCCAGTGCGAGGACCTGAGGCCAAGGCCGGCGCAGGGCGATGCTCGGCCCCGTTCGCTACCCCAAGCGCTTCCTGCGCGGTCATACCCTTGTAGCCCTCGTTTGCGCGCATAAGCGGGTTCATGTGCAGGGGATGTCGATCCAGGTGCTGATTGCTCGGTCAGCCTGATCGGATTGGAGGAAGACGACCTCGTGTTCAGCATAGACGATGGCGAAACTTCCTACGTATTGCGGTCTACCCAAGCCATCATTCGGTCCTCCCCGGTTTCGAAACTCGATTTTTTAAAGTTTCGAAACCGAGGAGGCAATATGTTCAGGGATGCGTCGGGGAGCGAATCCCAGTCGCGCCATTCCAGCAGCGATGCCGGGCGCATTCGCGCGTGCTACAATGCGGACATCAGAGATGAAAACACAGTCCCCGTCGGGTAGTCGTGGGCGTGCGGGAGTCCGCATCAGTAACCTACCTCCTTGGTTGTCCCTTCTCTGCATGGTCATCTACATAAAGGAGGAATCAACCATGCAGATCAGCGTGTCGTCCACCCTGACCGTACATCACGACGGCCAGTTTTGGGTCGGGCTGGCGGAACATGTCGAGGATGGAACATACGGCGTAGCCCGCATCGTCTTCGGTACGGAACCGTCCGATGAAGAAATCCTGCAATTCGTTACAAGCAAATGGGCGGAGCTCGCGTTCTTCGGTGGCGATCACGACGAGACGAGCAAGCCCGCGAAGAACCCCAAGCGACGCGCCCGCGAGGCGGCGAAAGCCCTCAGGCAGCCGGCGATGAGCACCAAGGCGCAGCAGGCGCTCGCGAATCAGCGGGAGACGATGAAGCGGAAATCGGCTCAAGCAAGAAGCCAGCGTCGCGCGGATGAGGCGGAGGCGCGCTTCGAGCAGCGAAAACTGAAGCGCAAGCAGAAGCATCGCGGGCATTGATCGCCATTTGCAGCAAGGCAAACCATATACAGCAGCGGCGTCAGTTCCACTTGAAGCCGACGCCGCGTAGACGCTGATGGTGACGGCTATGCACGGGCGCGCCGCCGCACTTCACAGCTTGTATCTCAAGTATTTGGGACGCACACACGGCGTTCAAAAATGCGGAGCGACTCTGTATGGCTCGAGACTGAACCGAAGTGCCCTACTTCTCGCCCTCCAGCAGCACCACGATGCGGTCGATGTCGACGGCAAAGCGAGGCCTTCCCTCGTGCTCGTAGCGGTCGAGGTATGCCTGGCACTCTGAGACAATGCGCTTGGTGCTGCCGTCGATGATGCGTTGGAGCGTCTCGTAGTAGGCCGAGCCCTCGGTCCTGAAGCGGCGCTGGTAGGCCTGGTTATGGGGAACATCTTGATGTAGTGGATACCGTGGCGGCAGTTGGGGCGCGTCGTGGGGCGGGGTGGCAACGCAAAGTACTGGTCTTTGGGCACGTTAGGGGCGATGTTGGAACGCAGCGGCACGGCGAAGTCCCTGCGCTTCCCGCGGAAACGCAGCCTCACCACTACGATGAAGGGACGATTGTGCTTAAGCATGAGCTCGCGGTCGCCCTCGGCGTGGTCGAAGAAGTCCTGGGGGTGGATACAATCTTCATCGGTTACGCCCCCTTCATACGAAGCGGGGCCCGCATCGCTGCGGGCCCCTACAGGTGGGCGATATTCTACGCCTTGCGGCACCCCGTCGCCCACGGAGGTTAAACGTACACGTAAGCCGTACTCTGAAAGCCGCGGCTTCCGGCAAGCAGTTTATACCACGAGAGGTCGCTTTCAATGCGCATAGCTCGCAAAATAGCACTCGCTGGGCCGTCACCCCTGGCCGTTACCCTCCAATCTTCATTGAAGTCAGCAGGTCAATTCATATAGTCATGGGGGTTTATCCTAAAGGGAATCAAATTTATACCCCCATAACTAAGGAATTATCTATTCCCACTCGATGACTAGAGCCCTGGTGTAATTGGCTGGATCACCGTTCCGGGAACCGGTATCGACCTACCTGTCCGCCGAGCTCTTTCTTCAGCTCCAGCCTAGTATCTGACTCGCGCCGTTATAAGCGAAAACCGAAGAGATGCGTCTTAGCCAAGAAAATAAGGTTAGCCTTATCTTACTTCATGATTCGCGTGTTATAGTTAGATGGCTCTAACTGTTTGGGGGCGACAGCCATGCATGAACGCAAGGGTTTCTGGGACAAGAATGCCAGTCGGTACGACCGTTTCATGCGAAACGACCGGGCGGCGTATGAGAAGATGTATGGGCTGATCCGGCCGGTAGTGGAAGCAAAAACCGTACTGGAGGTTGCCACCGGCACGGGGCTTATCGCAAAGAGCATCGTGAATGCGGCGGCGCACATCGAGGCTACGGACGCCTCTGCAAAGATGATCCTTGAAGCAAAGCGGGACAATCAATCCGCAAAGCTGCACTTTTCCGTACAAGATATGTTCCGCCTGCCCTATGCACAGAAGTCCTTCGAAGTGGTGATCGTGTCCAACGCGCTTCACATAGTGCCGCATCCGGAAAAGGCCCTGCAAGAAATCAGACGGGTGCTGAAGGACGACGGCGTGCTCATCGCGCCAACCTTCACTCACGCGGGGAACTCGGTTTCCGGCAAGGCAAAAGCCTTTTTCATGAGTATGGCGGGGTCCCCCTCCACAGCAGGTGGACAAGCGAGGAATACCTGCGTTTCCTGCGTCAAAACGGCTGGGCGGTGCAGAAAAGCGCGGTGCTGAAGGCCTCGTTCCCATTGACCTATGCGGAATGCACAAAATCGGAGGGGCCAGATGTCGTTCTTTGAAAACACCCGCAAGCCCGTGGGCCTCGGCGGAAAACTTATGGTTGCCATGATGAATCTGGGCCACAGCCCTGTGGCGCGGTGGGGACTTCGATTTCTACGACTTGCGCCAAATGCCAAGGTGCTGGATTGCGGTTGCGGCGGCGGGGCGAACATAAAACGGCTGCTGAAAAAATGCCCGCATGGCGTCGTCAAGGGCGTCGACTATTCGCCCGTCAGCGTGGAGAAGACTAGAAAGCTCAACCGAATTGCAATTCAGGAGGGGCGTTGCGCCGTTCTGCAAGGCAGTGTGGCGGATATGGCGTTTGAGGATAGCTACTTCGATGCTGCCACGGCCTTTGAGACCGTCTATTTTTGGCCTGATTTGCCCCGATGCTTCCGTGAGGTCTGGCGGACGCTGAAGCCAGGCGGGACAATTCTCATCTGCAATGAGAGCAATGGCGATACGGACAAGGACGAGAGGTGGACGCAGATCATCGGCGGCATGACCATCTACAAGGACATTGAATTAAAGGCATGTCTGGAGCAGGCGGGTTTTCACGAGGTGCAGATACACAAAAAGAAAAAGTGGCTCTGCGTCACGGCGCGGAAGTAGGGGCATCAAGCACGGGTATTTTTGCATCCATCCTGCACATGGCGATAGGCATGACGGTCATAGCGGCTATGCTGGCGGCAATTATGACAGTTTTTATTCACTGAGGAAGAAACCTATGAAATGTAAAATTGAGAAAAACACCGTGCAGGAGACGCTGATCCTCCCGCTGTATTCCCGGAAGCTGTGTACGGAGCTGTACCCGAACCTTTACCGGGATGAAACCGCGGTTCGTCTGCTCGACCAGATCGACTACGATTTTTCAGGGGCGGAGAAAAACTCCCGCAGCCTGATGCAGCGGTTCGGTGCGCTTGAGGTGGCCATGCGGCAGAATGACCTTACCTTTGAGGTGCAGGCGTACCTGAAAACGCACCCCTGTGCGGCGGTAGTCAACCTGGGCTGCGGGCTGGATAACACCGGCAGAGCCTGCGACAACGGCAGATGCAAAATTTACAATCTGGACTTCCCGGATGTGATCGCCTTGCGGCAGCAGCTACTGCCCGCCGGGGAGCGGGAGCAAAACATCCCCTGCGACCTGAAAGACCCCGCATGGTTTGACAAGATTGATGCCTCCGGCGGGGCGGTGTTTTTTGCCTCCGGGGTGTTCTATTACTTTCTGACCCAGCAGGTCCGGGAACTGGTGCGGGGGATGGCGGACGCTTTCCCCGGCGGTGTGCTGGTCTTTGATGCTGCCAATCGGACGGCAGTAAAGATGATCGCAAAAACATGGCTTAAGACTGCAAAAATCAAGGATGTGGGGGCATATTTTGCGGTTTCGGATGCCGCCAAGGAAATCGGCACGTGGAACAGCCGTCTGCAGGTCACCAGCCGGGGCTACATGCTGGGTTACAACGATTTGAGAGACCCTTCTGTCAGCGGCTTTTTCCGGTTTCTCGCAAGGGTCGGTGACAACGGGATGAAAATGCAAATCGTGAAAATTAGATTTTAAAAGGCAAAAATGAAGCCCATTCACTTTGACGTTGAAGAAGACGGCTTTTACGGCACATATTGGGCGTGCAAGGACACACATACAGCAGCGGGCACGGATTCGATTGAAACCGTGCCCGCTATCTAATACTATATTATTTTATTGAACGTATGTTCTATTCCCACTCGATGGCGTCGGTTCTGCCGTCCCGTCACTCCAGTTACACCCAGTTTTCGGCATCGACACGGAACGCGTGCCGCCGAATGACGCGATGTCGCGTTTCGTCGGCTTCGGGGACAAAAGCTGGGACAACCTCAAAAACTTTTTTCAAACTCAGGGCTTTGAGTTTTTGTTTTTGTCCCAAAGTGCGCGGCGGGTCGCCTTTGGAGGCTCGATGGCGCCGAAAACGCCCGTTTTGAAACTCAACCGCCCTTTTGCCCGCAAGCCGCCAGCTGCAATCGCAAGTGAATTAACGCGGGTGGCTTGCGCGCCATTTGCAAAACCCCAGGTCGCAGGTCTTCGCCATTCGTGAACAAAGTGAGTAGTCTCAGGTGGCTTGCTTATGAGTTGGCGAACGGGCCTTCAGGATTCAGGGCAAACATGCTGGTAGAATAGGATTCTCAAATCAATGACAGGAGACCGAGCATGGCCGAACCCCACGATAGGAAGCCGATCCTCACGATCGAGCAGCAGATAGAGCACCTCAAGCAGAAGGGCGTAGCCTTCGAACTGTGTTCCGAGGAAGAGGCCGCGGACTACCTGCGCGACAAGTGCAACTTCTTCAAGCTCGCATCCTACCGCAAACTCTTCTCGAAATACGAGGGAGGCCCGCGCGACGGCCGCTACGTAGACCTCGACTTCGGCCAGCTGCGCCTGCTCGCGGCGCTCGACCAGGAGCTGCGCCACGCCCTGCTCGGCATGACGCTCGACATCGAGCATTTCCAGAAGGTGACACTGCTTCGCGAGATGGAGGACCGTGGAGAGGACGGCTACGCCATCGTGGCCGACTACATGGCATCGCTTACCACTGCAAACAGGGAGTACCGCCTGCGCGAGCTCAAGATGAGCGGCCGCAGCCCCTACAGCTCGAGCCTCTACGCGAAGTACTCCGGCGACATGCCTGCCTGGGCCTTCCTTGAGCTCACCTCGTTCGGCACCCTCATCGACTTCGTGCGCTTCTGCGCCAGGCGATGGGGCGACAGGCGCCTCGAGGCCTCCCACTACGACCTCAAGCGCGTGAAGTCCGTCCGCAACTGCGCCGCGCACGGCTCGTGCCTGATCAACTGCTTCGCCGAGAGGGGCGCCGCCCGGGGCTCGGCGTCCAGCGGCGTCTCCCGAAGGGTCGCCGCCGTGGGGATTCCCAAGGCGACCAGGAGGAAGTGGATGGGGAATACGGCCATGCAGGAGGTCGCGACCGTGCTCGTGGCGCACTCCGGCTTGGTACCCGAGGGCTCCTCGCGCTCGCGCGCCGCATCCGAGCTCGCCGAGATGTTCGCCAGGGCCGACGGCGAAACCGAGGCGCTGCCCGACAAGGGGCCCGACGCCGCAGCTCGCTCCGCGCTCGAGTTCCTTCGCAGGTTGACAGAATCGCTCGGGTTGGTAGAATAGCCTGCAGATAGCAAAACCTTCACGGTTTTAGGGGCGGACTTGCGCAAGCGACTCTGCCCTATTTTTATATTCACTCGCTATAGGAGACGGATGATACCTGGGTCAATGACAGAACTGAGAAGCCCGGAATAATGGAGCCAGTTAGAAACCCTCGGGTTTGCGGGGCGGGATCGTGAGAGCGATTCTGCCCTATTTTTTTCCTCCGTCTGCCCCAACCAAGTAGTTCGAAGATAGCCTGTAGGTGTCCTCGTGGGCGCCTTTTATTTTCAGGGAATCGGCCGCTTCATGAACGAGCGACCGGCTTGACCTAGATCGAACCGCCTTCATCTCCGTCTAGGCGCCGGCAATCAACATCGTGAATCCGCGCGTGCTACAATGCGGGCACCAGAGATGAAAACACAGTCCCCGTCGGGTAGTCGTGGGCGTGCGGGAGTCCGCAT
>OGWV01002975.1_pt1 | contig 10132 bp, 9 predicted proteins | sample 1576081 | NCBI WGS metagenome assembly OGWV01 (sample SAMEA3541541, study PRJEB24748) | human gut metagenome | biome: human gut; feature: human-associated habitat; material: faeces | place: China | collected 2012 | reverse complement strand
ATGCCTACTTTAACAGAACTGGCAGGACCCGGAAAAACAGTTACTATTGTTGTTCCGGATCGTGTAAAAGGTGGCGAGCAGGCTACCAGCCACAGAAAGTTAAGCATTAAATATATTTTGAAAGAATTATATGCTGCCGGTGTTGAAAAGAAAGATATTCTTTTCATTATTTCTAACGGACTTCATCCAAGAAGCACAGAAGCGGATGCAAAGGCTATCTTTGGAGAAGAATTATTTAATGAATTCTGGCATACAGGACAGATCATCAGTCATGACAGTGAAGATCAGGAACATATGGTAGATCTTGGAACCACTCACAGAGGCGATCCGGTGTACATGAATAAATATGTCTTTGAGTGTGATATTCCGATTCTTATCGGTCATGTACAGGGAAATCCTTATGGTGGATATTCAGGCGGATACAAACACAGTGCAACTGGTATTACAAACTGGAAATGTATTGCAAGCCATCATGTACCGTCTGTTATGCACAGAGATGATTTTACACCGGTTAATGGCGGAAGCCTGATGCGTAATAAATTTGATGAGATCAGTATGCATATGGAAGAAAAAATGGGACATCCTTTCTTCTGCTGTGATGCTGTACTGGATACACAGTCCAGACAGATCGCAATTTACTCAGGCTATGCAAAGGAAATGATGCCGATCAGCTGGAAGCTTGCTGACAAGAGAACCTATGTACACTGGGCAGAGAAGAAATATGATGTACTTGTATTTGGTATGCCGCAGAAATTCCACTATGGTGATGGAATGGGAACCAATCCTATCATGATGATGCAGGCTTTAAGTGCACAGGTACTTCGATTCAAGAGAGTTATGAGTGATAACTGTGTAATTATCTGCGCATCTACATGCAATGGTTATTTCCATGATGAGCGTTGGCCATATTTAAGAGAATTATATGATCTGTTCCAGCATGATCATATGAATACGCTGCCGGATATGAACCGCCTTGGTGAGTATTTTGCTACGAATGAAGAATATATCCGTAAATATCGTTATACGAATGCATTCCATCCATTCCATGGCTTCTCTATGATGTCCTGCGGACATATTGCAGAAATGAATACCAGTGCAATCTATATTGTAGGCGCTGAGGAACCGGGCTATGCAAGAGGAATGGGATTAAAAACAAGAGCTACATTTGAAGAAGCACTGGAAGATGCCAAGAAGAAATATGTTGGTCAGGAACCAAATATTCTGGCACTGCCAATGACATTCAAAAAAGCAGCTGTACATCTTTGCATGAAAGATCCTGCACAGGATTGTATGGATGAATATGGACATCGTCATCCATGTTGCTGTTGATGTAGCATCATTAATTAGTAGGGTATAGTATTTATAATATAAGCATCCCTGTCCAGAGCTGTTTTGTGTTTCTGACAGGGATGTTTTGTTATATCACTGGCATTTTTATACTGAAAGAGAGAATTTGGGATATGAAAGAAAATACAGCTTTAAGAAAAAGAATTTTAGCAGCATTGTTTCTTGCGATCGGACTGATCCTTCCATTTATCACAATGCAGATACCGGCAGTAGGGAAAATGCTTTGCCCGATGCACATACCGGTGTTATTATGTGGATATATCTGCGGATGGCCATATGGTTTACTTATTGGGATTATTACACCTCTTTTAAGAGGAGTGGTGTTCGGAATGCCGGCAATTTTTCCGAATGCCTTCTGTATGGCGTTTGAACTTGCCACTTATGGGCTGGTGGCAGGAATTTTATCAGAAAAAATGAAAAAAGATATAAAATCCCTGTATATTTCACTCATAGCAGCAATGCTGTGTGGACGGATCGTATGGGGACTGGTTTCAGCAGCAGTATATGCATTTACAGGAGGGATCTTTACCTGGGAACTGTTTCTGATGGGAGGATTTATAAATGCGTTGCCGGGAATTCTGATTCAGCTTGTTCTGATCCCGTCCCTGGTAGAACGTTTGTATAATATGGAAGGAACAGTAGAATGGAATTAAAGGCATGCTGCAAAGAAAGATTTGAACCGGTAGTTCAGGCAATCAGAAAATTGCAGAAAGAGAAGGAAGGACTGGATGAGCCTCTGATCGTTGCAATTGATGGCAGGTGTGGAAGTGGGAAAACTACATTGGGAGAATATCTGGAGCAGGTATTCGACTGTAATCTGTTCAGAATGGATGACTTTTTTCTGCGCATGGAACAGCGTACGCCACAGCGTCTGAAAGAAACAGGAGGAAATGTGGATTATGAGCGGTTTGAGGAAACGGTATTAAGACCAATCTTTCAGAAGCAGACTGTTTTTTATCAGCCGTTCAGCTGCCGGAAATGGAATCTGCTGGAGGGATATCCTGTTCCTTATAAAAAACTCAATATTATAGAGGGTTCTTACAGTATGCATCCATATTTTAAGAACCCTTATCAACTTCGTGTATTTTTAAATATTTCTCCCAAAGATCAGATGGAAAATATAAAAAAGCGCAATGGCCCGGAAAAGGCAAAACAATTTCAGAATATGTGGATCCCAAAGGAGGAAGCCTATTTTAAAAAATTCCATGTGATGGATGGTGCAATACAGGTCATGTGGAATCTGAAAACTGAAAAATAAAAGATTATTCTATCAGAGAAATCTCAAGATGATATGCTTTTTCTTTTCCGGATTCCAGTGTGAGGATCCCATGCTTATGCGCAAAAATATCATCATCCTGATGAAAAATGCCGGAACCGTTCCATGGCTCCAGACAGAGAAACGGAGCCTTTCCTCCGGCCGGTGTCCAGATCGCAAGGGATTCAAAATCAGGATAATATACGGAAACACCTTTTCCTGTAACTGCATTTACGAAAGAAACATGGTGTGAATTCGTGTGTTCAAAGAAAACAGCATCCTGATCAAACATGGAAATTGTGAGAGGAAGTGTGTTGCCTTCTGCTTTCTGGGATACTTTGTGATCAAAATTAAATTCCAGATTCTTTATATCATATTCATAAGAAATAAAATTCTCTTCTTTTTCAAATCTTAAAATACAATTTTCAATATTTTCTCCATTATTGACCGGACACATGAAACCGGGATGTGCACCAATGTGATAATACATAAGGTCGGAATCTTTGTTTATTACTCTATAGTCCATAGACAGAGTACTGCCATTCAGATGATATGACAGGTAAAGTTCAAAATCATAAGGATAATGTTTTAATGTTTCTTCATTTGCTTTAAGTAAAAAAGTGACGGAATCTTCAGTCTGTTCTGTTACTTCAAATTCAGATTCTTTACAAAAACCATGCTTGGGCATCTGGTATATATGATCCTTGATAACAGTTTCTCCGTTGCGGACATTTCCCACAGTCGGAAAAAGAAGCGGAGAAGATCGAAGCCAGTAAGTGGGATCAGAATTCCATACGTATTCATTCCCGGATGGATTGGAATAGGAATTTAATTCGGCACCAAGTGTGTTTAAAAGTACATGATAATTGTCAGATTGTAATTTAATCTGCATAGTAAAACCCTCCCTGATAAATACATAATAGTAATATGCTGCATAAAACAAGCGTATCATAAAAACACTGTAATGGAATAGAAATTTGGACAAACGTTTGGGGATGAAAGATAGAGGGTGGAGTTGATTTATGTTTAAATGCAAAACTTTTGTTCCTACAAAAACACAAAAATCAATAGTTTTGGGATTGCAATCCAAAAACTATTGATTTTTATATCGCTTTTGGAATATAATTAGTAAAAAAGAAGGGAGCATTATTATGATTATAGAAAGAAAAGAATATTTAGAAAAACTGATAGCCTGGAAAGATAAGCAGTTGATTAAAATTGTTACAGGTGTACGACGTTGTGGAAAATCTATGCTTCTGGAAATTTATCGCAATTATTTAAAAGAGCATGGGATTGAGGAAGAACAGATTATTTCTATTAATTTTGAAGATCTTGATTATGAAGAACTGACAGATTACAGGAAATTATATAAATATTTAAAGGAACGTCTGATTGATGGAAAAATGACATATATTTTCCTTGATGAAATTCAGAATGTAACAGATTTTCCGAAAGTGCTGGACAGTCTTTATATTAAAAAAAACATAGATATTTATGTGACTGGTTCCAATGCATATATGTTGTCCAGTGAGATTGCAACTATGATTTCAGGAAGATATATTCAGATTGAAATGTTGCCGTTGTCTTTTAAGGAATATATGGAGAGTACTGGCAGTATGAATGACAGAGGAATCAAATATGCTGAGTATTTGCAGAATAGTTCATTTCCGTTTACACTGGAATTAAAAAATCAGCCAGATGAGATCAGAGATTATCTGGAAGGAATCTATAATACGATTGTTGTAAAGGATATTATAAACAGGAAAAAAATCACAGATACTATGATGCTTAAGAGTGTCTTAAGATTTGTGTTTGATAATATAGGAAATCCATTGTCATCAAAAAAAATTGCAGATACGATGACCTCAGAAGGGCGAAAAATTGATACAAAAACGGTGGAAAAATATCTAGAGGCTTTTAGCGAGAGTTATATTATATATCAGGCAAAACGTTATAATATAAAGGGAAAACAATATTTAAAAACTCTTGAAAAATATTATATAGTTGATATTGGAATGAGGTATATGCTTTTAGGGTCGAGGCAGGCAGATGCAGGACATGTTCTGGAAAATATAGTCTATCTGGAATTGTTACGTCGAGGATATGATGTGTATGTTGGAAAAATCAATTCATATGAAGTGGATTTTGTGGCACAGAATAAAAAGGGAACAGTATATTTCCAGGTGGCACTGACTGTACGAGATGAAAATACACTTTTGAGAGAATTAAGACCATTACAGGCGATACGAGATCATTATCCAAAGATTATCTTAACAATGGATGAAGAACCAGAAGAACAATATGAGGGAATTCGACGTATTAATGCCAGAGACTGGTTATTGGGGATTGTAGACTGAACAATGCAAATTCATGGTAATAATATATAAAAACAGAAGATAATCATATTGCAGAGAAGTTTCATGTGGAGAATAAGATGTCTAAAATGAACCTGCCAGAAACTGTGACTGCTGTGGTATAAACTTTTGTCATTTTGCATGGCTCGTAGCGTTCACAAAATCTTGGTTGAATGAAAAAGTAACTTCCACCGTGTATTGTTGCAGATAGAATAAGGCTTTTTGCAGGACTAACTTCCATATAGTTCTGGATTATTCGTAAAACCTGACATATAATAAAGGCAGAAAACAGCGCTTTTTTCTGGAGAACGGGCATGATTTTGGGACCACTGGAAGTTCTTTTGCAAAAGTAACTTCCACCGGTCTGAGAATGAAACCAATACCGGAAAAGGATCCTGCAGTTACTTTTTCAAGAGTGATGGCTTAAGGATTACCTGGTTGGCGGGAATCCTTTCCAGTTGGCAGAGATCCAGCAGTTTTCGGTCTATCAGCAACTGAGCCAGTTCAAACGGGGTGCAGCCGTTTAAACTGGCTCTTGCTACGCTATTGATATGATTGGTGATGAGAGTTACCTGCTCCTGGTTCAAACCTGCGAACGTCATACCTTTTGGGATGATATAACGGATAAATTCGTGATTCTTTTCCAGGCGTCCCTTCTGCCAGGAAGCCATTGGGTCGCAGTAAAAGACATGGGACAGAAGTTCACCTTCAGGCCGTTCAAAAATGTCTGGTTTTTTGAATGAAGCTCCATTGTCTGTAAGAATGACAGGAAAAAGTTTTCTATACAGATCGGCCCCCAGATGGATGTATATCCGCTGAAACACATCTTCCACGTTGTCCTGTCTGTCGGCATCCATCAGAAAAATAAGCATAAGGCTGCAATTACGGAAAAGCATGGTCAAGAGTACTTTTTCTGATTTTCCCCCGGCACCTTCCACCACATCTAACTCCACTACATTTGTATCTGGAAACTTTTCCAGATACCGCTCAAAATCCTGATAGGACCGGCCTTTTCTATACCCAGTGTTGTCGGGCTCCCTGCGGGCCTTCCGGCGCTTTTTGTAGCGGACTTTACGGGGAAGATCGAGGTTGATTGCAGTGAAATATCCCTGGTCTATATAGTTGTAGAGGGTCCTTATAGAACATGAGACAGAGTCCTGGTTAGAAGCAAAGATATGGGACAAAGGCTGTCCCTGCAGGAGAAGAGGAGATACCAGGCGGTCAAGCTGTTCCAGGGACTCAGGAGTTTGGTTAATCCCAGACCGTGAGGAGGATTTTGTTTCACTATAAATATCATTGGCATAATTGGCCCTGTAAAAATAGAAATCATGAGAACAGCTGCGTATCTGAGGGCAGTCATTACACACATATGGGGGCTTTTTTAACCTGTCGCAGAGCCTGGGAGTAAAGTCCGGACAATACATGGAGCAGCGCTTGGGGCGGCATTTCCAGCATAAGGAATTACAAGTCTGATTCCCACAGATATGCTGTTTTTCACAGTTCTGATAATGCTCACATTCCGAGCGTTTCCGCTGGGTTTCATTTTGAAAATGAGGAACCCGGAAAAGATGCCGTCGGATCTCCTTGGATATGGTGGAAGAATCCTTGTTGATCCTGTGGGCAATCTGAGTAAAATTTTCCCCACAGCTGATTCCATGTTCAATGGCAGCACGATCAGCGAGGGTAAGGTGTTTTTTGTTTCCAGTAGCTTTCGTAGACATAAATGAATCCTCCTATGTAATAAAAATATTCCATTTCCGGTAGTTGGAGGATATGACCAGGGGGAGCCCTGGTATTTCTTATAGGATAAACGATTGCAAGACTAACTTCCACCCCTATTTCACAGTGTAGAACAATATAGGCTAAGGGTGGAAGTTAGTTTTTCATTTTAGGGTTCACAAATTCTTCACAAAAAATTAGCACTCACCTCTTGACAGTGCTAATAATAAGTGTTATATTACAGCTAGAACAAAGGAAGGGGAACAAAAAGAGAACAAAGAAATAAGTTCTATGAGATTCCTGATAACCTAAGTTCCAAAGAAACAAGGTAAAGATGCATAACTGAGAGTCCATCATATACAGATGGACGGTATAGAAAAGGAGAGATGACTTATGTTGATGCCTAGTATTTTTGGAGAAAATTTATTTGATGACTTTTTTGGAGATTTTCCATTTTATTATGATGACAGAGCAATGAAAGATACAGAGAAGAAACTTTACGGACGCAGAGCCAGCCATATAATGAAAACCGATATCAAGGAAACTGATAAAGGCTATGAACTGGTCGTAGATCTTCCGGGATTTACCAAAGATGAAGTAAAGGCTGATCTGGAGAATGGTTATCTGACTATCAGTGCAGAGAAAGGCCTGGACAAAGATGAGCAGGAGAAAGAGACAGGACGTTATATCCGTAAGGAACGTTACGCAGGTGCCTGCAGCCGTAGCTTCTATGTAGGTAAAGAAGTTGAGAAAGAAGACATTAAAGCAGAATTCAAACATGGTATCCTCACATTATTTGTACCAAAGAAAGAAGCAAAACCAGCAGTAGAACAGAAGAAAACAATTGCCATTGAAGGCTGATGAATAAATATTCTGACTGACCCGTTAAGGGTCGGAAACGACGGGGCATGGTCATGCCGTTCAGTCCGGCTTTGACCATCGCATCCAGGTTTTGTTTGGTTCCTGAAGCATATTCCACACGTCCGTTTCCGCAGTGAGGACCTTCTTCGTCCACTCCTTCGGCATTGGGAGCGATGGTTTCACCTGTAATCTCACCTGTGATTTCCAGAATTTTATCGTAAGAGTCCATGGCATCGGCATAATCCTGCGGTGCATAGTCGAACTCGTCTTTATCTCTATAGTCGCGCTCTTTCAGTTGGCAGATGCGCTCCATCATCGGATTGTTCAAGTGATACTTGAGTTCCGGTATATCGGTATAAAAGTTTGCCATAATTTTTAGTAGTTAGAGTGGTTAATAGTAGCTAAGGGTAGTTAAGTAGTGGGTGGCGATACATTTTTCAACAAGGCTATGCAGTAGGCGTTTAGCAGGCGGCTGATTTCGGCCGCTTGTATGCCTAATTGTTCTTTGTCTTGCAATGTGATGTATCCTAAATCTTTCGACAGGATAATGAAATTGCGTGTTTCTTCCAACGAACCTTGTGAAATGTTATAGAAACGCAGTTTGTCCTTTGAGCTGATTTTAGCATATCCTTCCGCTATATTTGCAGTGATAGAGGCTGCTGCACGGCGCATCTGGTTAACCAAGCAGAATAATTCCTCTTTGGGATATTGCTTGGTTATTTTGTAAATGGCCAATACATACGAATGTGCCTTTTGCCAAACAATCAGTTGTTCAAAGGATTGACTTTTCATTTTTTTCTACTTTGACTACTTATGACTACTACTGACTACTTTGAATTCTTTTTATAATACTTAATCAATTTCGGAACGACTTCTTCCACAGTGCCGTTAATCACATAATCGGCAATGGTGTTGATCGGAGCGTTCGGGTCACTGTTTACAGAGATGATGATACCTGCATCCTGCATACCTGCGATGTGCTGGATTTGTCCGGAGATACCGCAAGCAATATACAGTTTGGGACGGACGGTTACACCCGTCTGGCCAATCTGGCGGTCATGGTCTGCATAACCTGCATCGACAGCTGCACGGCTGGCACCTACTTCGGCGTGAAGTTCTTTGGCCAGTTCGAACAATTTGTCAAAACCTTCTTTAGATCCCATGCCATAGCCTCCGGCAATCACGATAGGTGCGCCTTTCAGGTTATGTTTGGCTTTTTCTACGTGACGGTCAATGACTTTGACTACATAGTCTGTTTCAGGAACAAACTTGGCAACGTCGTGGTTCACCACTTCACCCTTATAATTTTCATCCAGAATCTCTTTCTTCATCACTCCCTCACGAACGGTCGCCATCTGCGGGCGGTGCTCGGGGTTGACAATGGTTGCAACGATGTTACCACCGAAGGCGGGACGAATCTGATACAACAGATTTTCATAGGTGATGCCGTTCTTCTTGTCTTCGTGGGTACCGATTTCCAACTGGGTACAGTCGGCAGTCAGTCCGCTGGTCAATGCGGAAGATACACGCGGTCCCAGATCGCGGCCGATAACAGTAGCGCCCATCAGACAGATTTGTGGTTTTTCCTCTTTGAACAGATTCACCAAAATGGAAGTGTGGGGCAGTGAAGTATAAGGGAACAGACCCGGAGCATCGAATACATGAAGTTTGTCTACTCCGTAGGGCAATACTTGTTTTTCAATTCCTGCAAGGCCGGTTCCGGCAGCGATTGCCTCAAGCTGGCAGCCTAACTGATTAGCTAATTTACGACCTTTGGTTAAAAGTTCGAGACTCACATCGGCCACTGTTGTGCCTTCAATCTCGCAATATACAAATACATTATTCATAATCGTTATCCTATTGTATGGTTAGCTAACAGTTCGACAATCAATCCTTCCACATCCTGGTCGCTTCCTGTCATGGTCTTGCTTTCTTTTGCCTGGAAGACGATGTTTTCAATCTTCTTCACTTTGGTGGGAGAGCCTGACAGACCGCACTGCTTGGTGTCGCCTTCTACATCGGCCACACTCCATTCAGTGATATTCAGGTAAGGGAATTTTTCATATAGTTCAGCGTAAGGCAGTTCAGAACCGTCTTTAGTGATGGCTGCTTTTTCCTGTGCGCCGAGAGCGCGTTTGTATTTCTGTAACAATTTGGCATTGCGCGGACGGCAGGGAGCTGCACTTCCGTTCACAGTCAGTACAATAGGCAGAGGACCTTCCACTGTTTCTACCCCTCCGTCAATGTGGCGTTTTACGGTGATGCGGCGGGCAGTTTCGTCCACGTTTAGAATTTCTTCGGTGTAAGTAATCTGGCTTAATCCCAGCTTTTCTGCTACCTGCGGACCTACCTGTGCGGTATCACCGTCGATAGCCTGACGACCGCCGATAATCAGGTCATATTCGCCTATTTTGCGGATAGCCGTAGCGATGGCGTATGAAGTGGCCAACGTGTCAGCACCGGCAAAAGCACGGTCAGTCAATAAATATCCATTGTCTGCTCCTCTGTATAAACCTTCACGAATGATTTCGGCAGCGCGTCTTGTATGATACCGCAGGGGCAGAACAAACCTTGCTAGAATTCCGCCGGCAGTTGT
>OGWV01002973.1_pt1 | contig 10138 bp, 6 predicted proteins | sample 1576081 | NCBI WGS metagenome assembly OGWV01 (sample SAMEA3541541, study PRJEB24748) | human gut metagenome | biome: human gut; feature: human-associated habitat; material: faeces | place: China | collected 2012 | reverse complement strand
TATGCTTTTCGCTGCACGAAGCTGGTGAAGAAGTCTTCTCCGATCGACTTTCTGTACCAGAAAGCCTGATATTTTCATATACTCAGTATAGAATTTCACTCACCGCATGTAAAGGGATTATTATCTGATTTTCTGTGGATTTTTCAACGGTTCAGAATTTCCGACGGATTGTGCAATGATCTCAAGCGGCAGTATGCGGATTTCTTCGTAAGTCCGTTCCTGGCAGGACGGATTGAGTGGAAAATCAGCGTTCTCTTCTACCGTCTCTACGGTGATCGCCGGTCTGTGCAGCAGTTCGGAATAATAATTCACAGGACTTCCGCCGTTTAAACGGGAGAGATACTCTTCCTCCTGTTTTCCGAGAGAGTAATTCGATAATTTCTGCATATACCGCGCCAGCTTGTGATTGCGCTGGTTATAGGAAAATGGCATCGCCTGCCGATAATAGTAGATGATGCGTCCTCTGGAATGAAAATCGAGATAGCCGATCGTATCACACTGTTCAAAGACACGGATCAGTGCCTTGGTTTCCTGTTCACTGGCGGGATACTCGCCGAACTGCTGCTGAATGTAGGATTTGCATGGAAAATTCCGGTTGATATCGACCGTTCTTGCGTTGTATTTCCAGTAGGGCCAGTCCACGCCGCGCATTTTGCATGTCTGTCGGAGAATGGGATTGCGGATCGCGTTGAAACTCTCGGTGGCGATCACATAACCGTCCGGGTTGACGATGGGAAGAAAACAGATCGAACAGTGGTCGAGCAATTCCCGTACCGGATAATTTCTCATATTCAAGTTATCCTGATAAGTGCCGACTATCGTATGCTCGCTCTCGATGCCCTGCGCGGAAAATGGAAAACTGCTGTTTTGACAGGTATTGCCGCCAGTGCGCTCGGTGCTACCATTGTGAGCAGTTCCAACAGTGCCGTATCCAATTCCAATCAGGCAAAGGACATCCATTTTGAACTGTTCTCCCAGCCCAACGGCGGTCGGCTGCTTGCTGTTCTGCTTGCCGGCATTGTTCTGTGGGCAGTCCTCCAACTGATCGTGGGCGGTGCAGTTCAACTGGGATATGCTCATTTTAATCTGAACCTTGTAGATGGAAATGATGCTGCCATCTCGGACTTGTTCTCTCAGAAAGACCGTCTGTGGGATGGCTTCTGCATGAAATTCCTGCAGGGTCTGTACATCGCCCTCTGGTCGCTGCTGTTGGTGATTCCGGGAATCGTGAAAACATACAGCTATGCGATGACACCTTACATCATGTCCGAGCATCCTTCGCTGACCGCAAATGAAGCGATCACAGAATCCCGGCGAATCATGGACGGCAACAAATGGCGGCTGTTCTGTCTGGATTTCAGCTTCATTGGCTGGGCTGTTCCTGCTGGCCACCCATCTCATCATTGTCAAAGGAGTGGAAAAAGGTATTGAAAAATCAGCCAAAATCATGATGCCGATGCTATTTGTCCTATTGATAATCCTTGCCATCTGCTCCATATCCCTGCCCGGAGCAGGAGCAGGCATTGAATTCCTGTTGAAACCGGACTTCAGCAAAGTGGACGGCAATGTGTTCCTTGGAGCCATGGGCCAGGCATTTTTCTCCTTGAGCTTGGGGATGGGATGTCTCTGTACATACGCTTCTTACTTCCGCAATGATACGAACCTGCCCAAAACGGCACTCAACGTGGCCGCTATCGACACCATGGTAGCCATTTTGGCAGGATTCATCATCTTCCCTGCCGCCTTCTCTGTAGGCATCAAACCGGATGCGGGTCCCAGTCTGCTATTCATCACCCTACCTAATGTCTTTCAGCAAGCGTTCGGCAATATTCCCTGGCTGGCGATACTGCTGTCTCTGATGTTCTATATCCTACTGGCATTGGCAGCACTTACTTCCACCATTTCCCTGCACGAAGTGGTAACTGCCTATCTACATGAAGAGTTCAAGTTCTCACGCAGCAAGGCAGCCAGATACGTGACAGCGGGCTGTATTTTCTTAGGAGTATTCTGCTCACTGTCTCTCGGTATCGGCAAGAGCTATACCGCATTCGGATTAAACCTATTCGATTTGTTCGACTTTGTAACGGCCAAGCTAATGCTACCGTTAGGCGGTTTCTTCATTTCCATCTTCATAGGCTGGTATCTAGACAAGAAAATCGTATGGGAAGAAGTCAGCAACAACGGTACCCTGAGAGTAGCCGTCTACAAACTATTGATATTCATCCTGAAATACATTGCCCCGATAGGAATTGCATTGATTTTTATCAATGAGCTGGGTTTTCTGAAATAAGCCATCATGCAGAACCCCTTTAAAGAATTCCTTTATTTCTCCCGGGGAGAAAGGCGCGGAATACTGGTTTTGATTACCGGCATCATTCTCGTCTTTCTCTCCGGGTATATTTATATATACCAAAGAGAGCACCGCCCTCTCTCCGATGAAGCAATCCGGCGGCAGGCCACTGCCATGGCAGAATACGAATCGTTCGTCGCATCCATACAAGAAAAGGAACAAAAATGGGACAACAGACTTAATTCTTCCTCCCAAAAACAACCGACAACCGTCTCTCTCGTCCGTTTCAATCCCAATACTGCCGACTCCGTCACTTTTTGCCGACTGGGACTGCCCGGATGGATGGCGCGGAACATACTCCGCTACCGTAGTAAAGGAGGGAAGTTCCATAAGGCAGAAGATTTCCGGAAAATATATGGAATGACAGAAAAACAATATCAGACACTCCTACCCTATATCCACATCACTCCGGAAGACACAGAAACAAGAACCGTCCAGTTATACAGCTCTCCTGCAAGCAATGACAGCGCCGTTACTTTCCGAATTGCACCGGAAAAATATCCGTCTGGGACCCTTGTCGACCTGAACCGCGCCGACACCACAGAACTGAAGAAAATACCAGGCATCGGTAGTGGCATTGCCCGTCTAATCATCGGTTATCGGCAACGCTTGGGAGGATTCTACAACATCACGCAATTACAAGAAATCCATTTGGACACCACCCAATTGCAGTCCTGGTTTTCCATCGACACCCGGGCCATCCACCTCATCAACCTGAACCGTAGTAGCATAGAGAGGCTGCGTAACCATCCTTACATCAACTTCTACCAGGCAAAGGCCTTTGTAGAATACCGGAAGAAGAAAGGCGACCTTCATAGTCTGAAACCTTTTGCACTTTACGAGGAATTCTCCGATACCGATTTGGAGAAAATCAGTCACTACGTTTGCTTTGAATAACAGCATCATGCAACATTTTTCAATGTCTGATGCAACCTTTTCACCAGTCATTTCGTCTAACAAGCAGAAACACCCTAAAAACAGGAAGGCCTACTGCAATAAGGATTAGAACCATCGTATCAATATGAAAAAATTAATGATTACAACCATGCTGCTGGGCAGTATGGCACAGAATGCTTTTGCTCAAAAAATAGAAATAAAAGGAACCGTCCGCGATGCTTCCGACAAGAGTATAGAGTATGTCAATGTGGTATTACAGACCATCGACTCTACTTTTGTCGCCGGTGTGACCACAAGTCCAGAAGGAGAATTCATCTTCAAGAACACGGCTGCCGGAGATTACAGACTTGTTCTTTCCAGCATCGGGTATAATACCGGATACATCACCCTCAATGGAGTAAAGCGCCATACCGACCTTGGACCAATCGTATTAGACAGTGCTTCTATCGCACTGGAAGGAGTGACTATCACCGGCTCCAGCCAAATCAGCCGTGCCGACCGTAAACTGGTTTTCCCATCCGAAAGACAAATGAAAACTTCCACAAACGGAGTGAATCTGTTGCAGGAACTGATGCTGCCACGTATTCTGGTCAACCCCATGAACAATGAGATTGGATTGTCCGGCGGTGGAGAACTGCAATTACGCATCAATGGAGTCAAAGCCGAAATAGACGAGATAAAAGCCATTCGCCCTGCCGACATTATACGTATAGAGTACCATGACAATCCGGGACTGCGCTACGGTAATGCCGAAGTCGTTTTGGACTACATAGTGCGCCGTCCCGAAACGGGCGGAAACTTCGGTGCCGACATTTCCCAAGGATTGAACACGATGTGGGGAAACTATAATCTGTACGGCAAAGTAAACCATAAAAAATCAGAATTCGGCTTCTCCTACTACATGGGACCGCGGGATTTTAACGGCATGTACCGCGACAATGAAGAAGAATTCCACCTGGCAGACGGCACTACACTCAGACGCCTGGAGAAAGGAGAGCCCAGCAAGGCAACCATGTGCCAGCACAACCTAAACGTAAATTATAGTTTGCAGGCTTCTGAGAATTCCCTTTTCAGCGCCACCTTCCGCCTTCGAGGAAACAATCAGCCACACTGGGATTATAAAGGAACTCTCTATAATGCCAATGATGAAACGGACGTGGTAGACATGACCGACCGTACCGACCAAAGCTGGACACGTCCCTCACTGGATTTGTACTACCAACAGAATCTGAAAAACAAGCAAACCCTGGTATTCAATGTAGTAGGCACCTATAATCGGGAAAAATCGCAGCGGCTCTACCAAGAAAGCACCCCGGGGAACATATTGACCGATATTGACAACAATATCCGAGGCAACAAATACTCCCTGATTGCCGAGGCCATTTATGAGAAGCAATATTCCAAGGGGAACGCATTGAGCTTCGGTCTGAGCCATACACAGTCCTACTCTAACAATGAATACAGAAACGGGCATTATTATGAAACCAATATGCACCAAGAGAACACATACATATTCGGAGAATACCGTGGAAAGATAGACAAACTAAACTACCGGCTGGGAGTGGCCATGACTCGTTTCTACTATAATCAGAGCGGCAAGGACAAATCTACCGAGAACTACAGTTTCAACCCGAGTATCGTTCTGCACTATGCCATGTCAGACAACTCCTACCTCCGCTGGAAGGGAAACATCTATAACGCTTCTCCTTCATTGGGCGACCTCAGCGATGTGGAGCAAGCAGTGGACTCATTCCAGATACGTCGTGGCAACCCGCATCTGAAATCATATATGTGCTATCATACGGAGCTGACTTACGAATGGAAAAAAGGCATCTTTTATACCAATCTATGGGGAGCCTATGACTATCGTCCCAATGCCATTATGGACGAGAAGATTCAAGAAGGCAACAAAATAGTGCAGACTTGGGACAATCAGAAGGATTGGCAGAAACTCTCCGGGCGTGCCATGCTCCGCGTAGGACCCATCCGCGACATTCTGCAATTTTCTTTTACGGGCGGTGTCAACCATTACATGAGCCATGGCAATCACTACTCGCATACCTACACCAACTGGTTTTGTGAGGCAGAAGCCTCATTAAACTACAAACAGTTCTCTCTGTTCTGGCAGATAAACACCAATTGGAACAATTTCTGGGGAGAAACCCTCTCGGGAGGAGAAAACATCCAGATGTTAGCTGTATATTACAAGCATAAGAATCTTCGGGTAGGAGTCGGTGCATTCAATCCTTTCACCGACAACTATAAAGTACAAAGCGAAAACTGGAATAAATTCGCATCCTACAAGACAAATAATTACATAAAAGAAAGCTCCCGCATGTTCCTGGTGAACTTTTCCTACAACTTCTCGTTCGGCCGCAGTTTCAAGACAGCACAGCGGAAGGTAAACAACAGTGACAATGACTCGGGAGTAATGGGCACGGGGAAATAGGCTCAAACCATTTTATTGATTTCCCCGTCAATCAGATGTATCGTCCGGTCGGTGAGCTGCGCCAGTCCTTCATCATGGGTTACGATAACAAACGTTTGTCCGAAACGGTTACGTAAATCAAAAAAGAGCTGGTGCAGTTCTTCCTTATTATGGGTATCCAAGCTGCCGGAAGGTTCATCTGCCAGCACCACTGCCGGATGATTGATGAGAGCACGGGCCACCGCCACACGCTGCTTCTCACCTCCCGACAACTCATTCGGCTTGTGGGAGGCCCGTTCGGCAAGCCCCATGAATTCAAGAATTTCCGTAGCCGCCTCCTTGGCTTCCTGCTGTCCTCTTCCGGCAATGAAGGCTGGTATCATTACATTCTCCAAAGCCGTAAACTCCGGCAGCAGTTGATGGAACTGGAACACAAAGCCGATATGGCGGTTGCGGAATGCGGAAAGTTCCTTCTCCCTCATACGGTTGACTTGTGTACCGTCAATAACCACCGAACCGCCATCCGGCATATCCAACGTACCCATGATTTGCAGCAAGGTAGTTTTACCCGCTCCACTGGGGCCTACAATGCTGACAATCTTCCCTTTCTCTATCTCCAGGTCAATACCCCGCAACACTTGCAGGTTACCGAAACTCTTCGTTATATTCTCTAAATGAATCACTAGGCTATTTACAATTTGACAATTTACTATTTGATAGTTTTCTTTCAAGTGCTATTACTATAGTCTTTTAATTACATATTCGGCCAAATAGCAGCCAAAAACTGCGGGCATGTAGCTCACTGTTCCACAGGTGGACTTCTTGTTCATCTCGTCGTCCGTCAGCAAAACGGCATTCGGATCAGCCTGTTCGGTGCTGAAAACAACTGGAAGTTTCCGCTTTATGCCCATTTTTTGCAAACGCTTACGCACAGCCTTGCTCAACCCGCAATGATAGGTATCCCAGATATCGGCAAAGCGCACTTGCGAAATGTCACTCTTTGCTCCTGCCCCCATGCTGGACACTATCTTGATATGCCGCTTCATGCTTTCCGCTATCAAGTGGCATTTTGGAGCAAGCGTATCGATGGCATCCACCACAAAGTCATAAGCCGCATCATCCAGCAGTTCCGGTATGTTCTCATCTTTCAAGAATACGGGCAACACTCTCAGTTCCAGAGCCGGATTAATGTCCCTGAAACGTGATGCCAATATCTCCGCCTTCTTTTGCCCCAGGGTAGAATGCAGAGCCGGCAACTGACGGTTTATATTCGTAGGCTGCACGGTATCGGCATCGACAATCGTCATCCGCCCCACTCCGGCACGGCATATCATCTCGGCCGCATAAGCACCTACACCACCCAGTCCTATGACAAGTACATGTGCCCGGCGCAGGCGTTCCATTTTTTCATCTCCTAATAAAAGTTGCGTTCGTTGTTGCCAATCTTCCATTTTCACCACAGATTACACGGATTTACACAGATTTTTGTCAATTATCAATTGTCAATCGTCAATTCTTCTTGAACCATTTATAGAACCATTTGCCTACCTTCTCGTAGTGCTGCGACTCGTTGTTGCCACGCGGGTTGGAGAAGGATACCGCATCCTGCGGCTCGCCCAGTTGGTCGGGATAGAGTACTATCAGGCTGTTATTTGCAAAGTACTTGCTGATTTGTGCCGGTAGCTTCTCGAAGGAGCTGTCATAGGAGATGGAGCCCCGGCGGGCACTGATAATCACTAACAGATGGTCAAAGTTCACTTGTCCGGTCAATATCAGTAAGTCCCCCCAATCGTCCAGGCGGGAAAAGTCTGTCAATGTCTGTCCATATTTGGCTTTCACCAGCCCTTGAAGATGGGCGGTAGTCTCTTCATTGGCATAAAAATGCACCCGACAGCCCAAAGTACTCCCCAACCGGCAGAAATGTTCCACCCACTTCAGGAATCCCGCCTCATACTCGGCTTTCGGAGGTACCGCCACAATCACCCGCCTAATTGTGTTAATGGGCATCAGGAACTTGGAAACCATCACCTCGCGATGCAAGCCCTTCAGCAGATTCTCCGTCAGCATACCGAAGAATGAATCCACAATATTGACTTTACGGTGCAGACCTATAATGACATCCGTTACCGCATATTCTTTTGCTGTATGGATAATGCCCGAAGCGATATTCAAGTCGTAACGCGTGATTTGCCTCAACGGCACATCTGCCGAGGCCGTTATCATGGCAGCCTTTTCTAGATAGCGTTTCCCACGCAATTCGGCACTTTCAGAACTGCTATCGTCGTTGATGACATTCAGTGCCAACAGATTATCCCGTTGCTTCGGGTCGCGTATCACCAAAGAAAGATTTATCAAGTCTTCAATCGTATCGGGGTTGGCTATCGGAATCAATATCTTCTCCGCTTCCACGGAGCGGTTTTCTTCCAGATGCGCCTCCTCCATGGCAATCTTCCGTGCGGCACGCTCCGTAATGAACGAGCTCACAATGCAAGTTACAAGAATCAGCAGGACGGTACCATTCAAAACATCATCGTTCAGCAAGCGTTCCCCATTGGGCAGAATGATGTTGTACCCCACCAACACAGCCGCCAGCGTTGCCGCTGCTTGTGCATTGCTCAATCCGTACATCAGCTCCCGTTCAATCCCTCCCATCTTATATATTTTCTGCGTCAGCCAGCAGGCAATCCATTTACCTGCCAATGCCACCACAATCATTACAGCCGCTACTTTCAGGGCATCGCCATGACCGAAAATCACATGCACATCAATCAGCATACCCACACCTATCAGGAAATAGGGAATAAACAAGGCGTTGCCCACAAACTCCAGATGGTTCATCAGCGGAGAGACATGCGGAATCAGCCGGTTCAAAACCAAACCTGCAAGGAAAGCACCCAGGATACCTTCCATCCCCACAAACTCCATCAATCCGGCTCCGAGGAAAACCATGGCAAGCACGAATATGAACTGCATCACGTTGTCATCGTACCTCCGGAAGAACCAACGACCTATGCGTGGAAACAGATATACAATCAAAATACCCAGGAAGATAACCTTTATGACAAGCCATACCCAAAAGAAGCCGTCCGACTCCCCCTTGAACATACCACCCACAACGGCCAGAACCAGCAAAGTGAGTGTATCCGTAACCGCCGTCCCCCCCACTGCAATACTCACACTGCGATGCCGCGACACACCGTAACGAATCACGATGGGATAGGCCACCAGCGTATGTGACGCATACATACTTGCCAGTAGGACAGAGGTCAGCACCCCGTACTTCAACAAAGCTATATTCGTTACCAAGCCTATGCCTATGGGCACAATAAAAGCCAAGAGCCCCAGAACAAGCGCTTTGCCCCGGTTCTGTTTGAAGTCTCCCATATTCATTTCCAGACCGGCAAGGAACATGATGTAATACAAGCCTACTTTGCCGAAAAGCTCAAAACTGCTGTCACGCACCAAAATATTGAAACCATGCTCCCCAATGACAAGCCCCGCCAGTATCATTCCGATAATGTGCGGAATACGAAGCTTATTCAACAATATAGGAGCAAACAATATAATGAGGAGTACAAGGAGGAATATCCATGTAGGGTCGGTGATGGGAAGTTTCAAGCTGAAGTCAAACCAATCCATAGGCTATAAGTTTTAGGTTTTGAATGCAAAATAACGAAAAACTTTTCACTTTATGCGGTGTTATACAGCATTTTGTTATAAATTTGCGACCAATTCTATCTTTTTAGAGATAGTATTTCACTTTTTTATAAACTTAATTTAAAACAAAAGAAAAATGAAAGTAGCTATTGTTGGAGCAAGCGGAGCCGTGGGACAAGAGTTCCTGCGAGTGCTCGATGAAAGAAATTTCCCGTTGGACGAGTTAGTATTGTTCGGTTCTAAACGCAGTGCCGGAACCAAATATACCTTCCGCGGTAAACAGATCGAGGTGAAACTCTTGCAACACAATGATGACTTTAAAGGGGTTGATATCGCTTTCACTTCCGCAGGCGCAGGCACCTCCAAAGAATTTGCCGAAACCATTACCAAGTACGGAGCAGTGATGATTGACAATTCCAGCGCTTTTCGTATGGACGACAATGTACCTTTGGTAGTGCCCGAAGTGAATGCCGCCGACGCCAAAGAACGTCCTCTCGGTATCATCGCCAACCCCAACTGTACTACTATCCAAATGGTAGTGGCACTGAAAGCCATCGAACAGCTTTCCCATATAAAGACCGTACACGTTTCTACCTATCAGGCTGCCAGTGGTGCCGGCGCCGCTGCCATGGATGAGTTATACGAGCAGTACCGCCAGGTATTGGCAGGCGAACCCGTAACCGTTGAAAAATTCGCTTACCAGCTGGCATTCAACCTCATTCCGCAAATCGACGTATTCACCGAAAACGGCTATACCAAAGAGGAGATGAAGATGTTCAACGCGACCCTGAAGCTGATGCTGACGA